>JGI24021J15306_10002088_pt1 | contig 20990 bp, 23 predicted proteins | sample Ectturendosymbi1_FD_15306 | JGI IMG/M metagenome (IMG submission 15306)
AAATCTTTCTGTTTTGGATGGAAAGTTTTTGGGTGGTTCAATTTTCGAAAAATCTTTCTGTTTTGGATGGAAAGTTTTTGGGTGGTTGCGGCAACCCGCCCGGGATTCTCGAGTCGGTCCCGGTTCGGTATTAAGTTTTTCAAAACGCTACGAGCCGATATCGGGCCTGTAAAGAAACAGCTTATATAGACGTCTTTTGATATTCACATAATTATTTTGCTAAAACATCTTCATTAAAATGGTCGTACCACGGTTGACTGAACGTAATGACGTCATACCATCATTTCTCAGAGGACCCCGCGCCTAGGTTTAGCACTGGGCCCCCCATTTGCTATGGCCGGCCCTGGGAGGCAGTCAATGACGTTGTCAGTCACGGACGTCGTTTTGAGTCCGACTGTTCCTTCCGCCTAATTTCTAACAGTTGAAAATTGATATAAAGCACCAGTAAAACTTTCAGCAAGTTTGTATCGGGGTCCATGGCCTCTTGGGCCTCATTCTATCTGCCCCACTGATTAAAATCAAGGGCTCTTAGGAGGAGCGGCCGGTGACTATTCAAAGTGTTTCACGAAATCTACTTAAAACCCTTCAACCCAATTATTTTATTTAGACACAACTGGAGCTCGCACACATCACAATTCCACTTTGGGGGAAGCATTTTCAAATTTGTGTGTTGGGCAAAATCAAGGGCATTTTTTCAATATGGCCAAATATGTATTTTATGCGGCTATGCAAAAAAAGAGTTTAAAGCATAAATACACCGAAAAATATTTTGACACGATGTTGTTAAACACTTTAAAAAGCGTTGATCTCAAATGCTGCTATCATTTATTAAGTCGTGCTATACGAACACCATTGGGATAATTTCACAACACATTTTTGAAGAACATAAATGATGCTTGAAGCTATAGTATCGTTAAAATCCTTACAAAAACAAGATAACAACGTTCACCAGCATATAGGACGCATTTACTCCTTTGAAAGCTCTTAGTTTTGCTGTAAACTTGAGGAATCTGGCGACTTCATCTTTCTGCGGTGATTAAAGCTTGCACATACCTTTATTCAAGTAACTAGTCTCCATAAATGTGGAGGCTTTGAATGTATCAGCACATTTTTAATAGGAAAGTAATTTCTTGTAACACTACGCATCTTCAGTCCTGCAGTCTATTCAAATACAATTTGAATAAGACTGTAGGACTGAAGACTTAGTTTCGATTTCCTATTTTAAACAATTCACTGGTGAAGTCAAAGCCTCCGACTTTGCGGAGAATAGTTACCCCATCCGCAGTCATTGGTTCATTTATGTAGTTGTCAGAAAAAAAGTTGCAGAGGATGAATGAGGTGTGGAAACGCAGATGAGTCTTACTGGAGTCCACTTTTAATATTAAGAGACGGCATTGGCCTTTACGTCATGTCAGAATTAGAAAAGATGTAAACAATGTAATGAGATATCGCGTAAATTGCAGAAAACGCCGAAATGTATTTTGAAACACCGTTGTTATCAACACGTTGTTAGGCTTAGAAGAACATACGATCAATAACAGGAAACAGTTACGTACCCAGACTAGCCAACTGTATTATGAGCGACCAATACCGAAACCGTAGCTCACCTCCATGACATTCATCAGTTGGCTTAACAGAGTAAGCGAATAAGGTTCAGTAAGATCGAGCTGCCTCGTGAACGTTGTATATCATCCACGGGCGTCGGAAGGAGCATGTATCTCAGCAGGAAATCGTTACCAAGAATGGCTTCTTAGTCGTTACTCATTAGCACCTTCGTATTAAAAAATAAAAAGAACGAAGAAAATCTTTGTAACGATCGTTGAAACGCTAACTGCTATTTTGGATTTGGTTTGTTCCAGTTCAATTTTGCCTACTTCTTAAAGCGGTTAGTTCTCAAAGTTTAACTGTAGATAGATATCTGCAATCACATTGTACTTTGACCTGATCTTGTTGTTGCTTAACCACCAATTTCAGGTTATTACTGCCGTAGCGATGGCAATACGCGGATATTGGTAAGAAAAAGACAAATGGCATATTTATAATTACAAGTGAGTGCGGTGAGAAGATATCAAATTTTTAGCTGTCTTTCAAGATGGGACATTATCTGTTGGTTGCGCACGACAAGCATTACCAAAACGAAATCTCGTAAGATGTACCGATGAGGTCAACCAGCAGAAATGCCAAGTTATTTGTTATTTTCAGGTGAAAATAAGCTGCTTATCTAAATGCGGTGAATAACAACATTGCGACGTTTTTTTTCACCCTGCTGATAATTTTTTTTCTAGAAACAGACGATGTGCATTACCGTGGAACTGAAGCTGTTAAACAAATCTCTCGCTGCCGTCCAGACCAATACGAGTGCTGGGGGGGTGGGACCTGCATCCCTGCTGAGTCCTTTTGTGACGGTGTGGTCGATTGTGAAGACGTAAGCGACGAGGTCGATTTCCAATTGTTGTGGCAGAGCGCTTCGGGAGTGTTGAAACAACAATTTGTTCCCTGTCAACCAATGGTCAGAAGAAATGGAAGTCACGGAGCAAAGTACTTTACTGTATATTGAAGCTTGCAGCTAAGTCTACAATGCATCAACTAAAACTAACAGGCGAAGTTGTACGATTCAGGAAAATGTCAGGAGGCTGTAAATGTCAGCTGATGTCACGTTAATCAGGTTAACATCAAACCTGGAAATTTGCAAATTTTCATAATGGGCCCTGCATTTACCCTTCACCTTTTGGAAATTAATCATTTTTACTGACCGATGCTGGATGGTTCTATGAAGAACAATTTAGCCATCACAAAACAACCACCGTTCCCATAAAATCGTGTCTTTGTCCAGCAAATGCCCTTTACGCATGCCTTTTAAACCTTCGAAAGCAATATGGCACGCATTTTATAACTGCCGCTAAGCATAACTTCGTTTCCACCAGTGCTGTGACTAAAAAACTTCGTTTTATTTTCAGTTGTTGTTAATCTTTCTCAACCAATAAGCTAAAACATGTGTCATGTCACGTGTATTTGCAAAATCAACTGTCTTTGCTTGAAGATTTTTTCATGCTGTTTGTCCTAAACTCTTGTTTTACAACAATTCCAGTGTCTGCGCACTGTGGAAAAGTTGGGTTTGTGACGGAGTGTACCAACAGTGTCTTGGTGACCTCGATGAGGTGTGCTGGCAACCTCCGTCTGGCGACTGTGGTCCCATCCTTCAACATTTGCGATGCAACGGATACCGCGACTGTCCAGGTTGATTGAGTTTTGTGCTTTATTGTAAACGACGTTTCAGATTTTCAGAATGTTAAGTTGTTGTTGCTTGTATTTCCATTAGCAAAAATCAGCACATTACCGGGTAATATATAAAATCCCCTATAATTCGGCGAAGCTTGAATGGTGGGAGGTTGACCTGAATTCACAAACGCAAAATTTGTGAGAAAATTGATTAGGTTCTCATTTGATTTTTCCTCCCATCCAATAGTAAAGAGCACCGAGCAACAACAGCAGTCAACACTGTTCACTGTTCATGATAGCAGGGACATATCAATTGTTTTTCAGGAGAAAATACTTTTTCCGATGTGTCAAAAATTATGACTTAAAAAGCCTGAATTTAAATAACTAAAATTTTTCTTCATTGATCATCAAATCGATTGTTTATTGATCTTAAGCACCAAACGTTTCACACACGGATGTCAGCAAAACCTTCCATTAGTCCTGCAGCAAAGCAAAGCTATTGCTCACATTTTCATAAAAGCACCAAACTTGCTACATGTTAACTGAAGGATTCAGGATATAGTGCAACTGCAGATTTTGCGTTGGTTAGGTTTGGCGGCTATTTTCCAAATTGGCCGCAATTCGCCTTTAACACATTGTCATTTTCAGTTTCTCCGTAGGTCTTTCAGAGGTGATGTGTGCTAGGTTTGACGTGCATTTACAAATGAAAACATTACAAATGTTATTTAGGTTGATCCATCACAGTAAGCAGTGTGTTGGACATATAAACTAGTACAAAGGTTGGTTGCAACTTGCAAGGTAACCCACTTTCAGAGTTGTGAACGGGCTTCATTTCAAAGCCCGGACCCGGTCCGAGCCCGACGTCCATTGTTGAAGCCGATTTTCGGTCCGAAAGCCAAATTTACCGAGTGAGTCAAGATATGCGCAACTGCGGGGTATTGGTGGTGTATCAAAGTAAACATCACTAAATGATTCACAATCAATCATTCTTTATTGTAAATTTAATCAACTCGATTGCTTCAACAGCAACAAACGACGAAATTGTTCGTCGTTACGAAAAAATGGTGTGCAGATCCGAAATCGGCTCGAAACATTGTAGCAAACTTAAGCCCGAGTCCGGTTCGAAACCAGGCTCCATCCGAAAATCCCGGCCCAACTTAAAACTTTGCTACTGTGTTTCTTTTCTTCTGATCAATTCTTCACGTGACGTGAATTAATAAATCTAAACATTACAAAGGTAATCAACAAATTGTATTGAGGTTGGTTTATCATATTAAATAGAATGTTGGACAACCAAGCAGTGCATGTAGATTTAACCAGAGTGAGTTCAAAGAGGAGAACACGTGTATAAATGTCAATGAAGAGACACGTCATCGTGAAGAAACACCAAGCGCACAGAAAGCAATTGCCAGAGATGTACAATCACTTGCGGCCATCATTGAGGAGCTGGGGAATCCTTTCGAGGAGGAATGTCTGATTTGCTGGCTCAAGACACAAAGCAGATTGTCGTCGAGCGGCAGCTTCCTGGCGAATCACATCTTGATCTTGTTTGGGGCAGATATAAAGATGACTCCTTTCAGACGGAAACAAGGGAGAAACGAGTAAAGGGGTGCTACGGTGTATGGTTAGCACCGCAGTCATATACCTGGAAACTGGCAGAGTTTCCTGCGTGGTGACGCAAAAAAGGATGAGCAATACACCTTCCTGTCTTTTATGCTGGTGCAGTTCTTCCAAAACGAGACAAAGGAGCCGGTAGTCAATGTTGGTGAAGCAGGCACCTGCCTTCCAAGACACAAAGGTGAAAGTTCTCTGGCTCTATGCAGTTGGAACATGCTGCTAGACACGACCATCGTCGGATTCAAGCTCGATTCGTAGACGCCGACGTTGTCGTCGTCTTGGCGGTGATGGTGACCCAGGTACTGCTATGTGTGGATGAACTTCGAGATTACCTGGGATGGGACGGTTAAACTATCGCTGCACATGAAATAGCTGCCTGCCTCGGTCGAAGAAGGAACTGGTCCTACCTGTTTTCCACGCCTTGACTAGATGTGATACGGTATCAGCATTCGTGGAACATGGGACGAAATCTGCCTGGGCAACGTGGAACTCGTTTCCAGAGCTGACCTGATTTCCTAGTGACCCAATCACCACACCAGTCAGTATTCAGGAGGACACAATGCACTGCATTGAAAGGTTTGTCGTACTCGCCCTCTATGGCCGTACCAGTCCATATTCGAAAATTAACAAGGCCAGAAAGAAACGCTTCACCAAGAGAAACTCCGCCCAGCGAATCCCAGCTACCTACGATGTTTAGGACCTATATGTGAAAAGATTAGTCTTCCAGGGTGGCAATGTCTTTGGCATTTGCGTAGCCAGCCCAAAACTTCTGGGTGGCCAAAATGTTCGACCTCAGGCGAGCAACAGTATTTTTGTTTGGGACGCAGCTTCTCAAAGCACAAAATGACTAGAAATGCTAAATGTTAAGGGGACATGGCCCCCTGGGCCCCCTGGCTACGCCTATGATCTTTGGGCAGGCCTTGGTCGCACAACCCTCGATTCTGTCACCAACAAGCTTGGGGTTGCCGGCAAACAGAAGACGGTTCCTACGAACATCTACGGACAACACTCTCAGGTTTCGAAAAGCTGCTATAGCTAAATGTATATGTGTTCAAATAAGTGATGTTGTATTGCGAACAATATAGCCACAAATAATCGAATGCATTCCTTTTTTCAACGTTTCAGCTTAGTCAGAAGCCATCATTAGGAATATAAATGAAATGCAACAGTGAAAAAGAAAAGTAAAGACGCAGTTTGAAGCAGGGTTGCGTAGTCGGAAGCAAAATATCCCACTCCAACTCCGACACCGACCTTTCCAAAATTTCCGACTCAGACTCCTTAACATAAAGGGAATGACGTTTGGCTATTAAAATCAATCAAAATCGTGGTGCACAGCAAAAAATCTGTTTCAACAAAAATTTCAAAAGAAATTGTACCATTTCAAGAGAAATTCCCAACTTATGAGTGTAATGTGAAAAATAATCCAATTGGACATCCGGAGTCGGACAAAAAAATCCGACTCCGACTCCGCAACCCTGGTTTGAAGGCATTGTGTTGTATCACGTCATAGACACCATCATGTATTAATAGCAGTAATGGAATATATGAACCATTGATGTTGAGGCCTGGATGGCGTAGGCTACCTGTATTAAAAGAGAATCGTGCAGGAGAAGTTTCTTTTGACCGATAATGCTTCCCAACATTTCCGTTTGCTTGAACCTGATGTTAGACATTGATTCTAAGTGGTGAGCCCTCAAGCGTTCTTCAGACACTCCATTTTCGCAGCAACTTTGTAAACTGAAGAATTTTTCATTCGGATAGTTCAGATTTACCGTCACCGGATACCATCAAATATCCAACGGGAACTTGAAACCGGTTCGGAGCACCCAGGTTATCCACAACGAGTTATCTTAGAAAATGATGTTGAATCGAAAATGTTAAGTTAACAGTAAATGCATTGTGGAGACAAGTCATAGCAGCCAGTATGTAGTTGAATACACTGGCTCAAGATCACATGGTTACACACACACACCGCCCCTGGTAGGAATTCCACCGTTACCAACACCTTCACCAAATATAAATTTTGATTGCACGATCGAACCGGTCGCGTAACGTTACGATTCAATTTTTCTGATTTACAAATTCACAGTTTAAGATAAGATCAGAAAAAAACGCCAGTTATTTGAAAATGGCAGTTTTTTTTAACAAAACACCATTGAATTGTGTGCACGTTTTTCGTGAGATCATTATTTTTATTAGAAAAAGCAAGAATAATATCTCTCAAATCCACTCACGAACACAAGTTTGAAATTTTGGTCGTGCAAATTCCCTATTTGACTACCTACTGTCCTCGGATTTGCCACAGAATTGCTGCACCTACAAGCGGAAAAGTAGTGGCAAATTAGTTAAATGCGTTTTCGCAAAAGAAAAGCTACACTGAAGTACTGCAGAAGCAATCATGAACATTTAACCGACCACACACTGTTGTGAACTCAATTATCAACGTTAATTAGCAAATTTCTCCGTGTGTGATTAACCCATAATTTTGAGTGCAAAAAGTCACAACAAAGTAGAATGATCGCATTCAGCAGCAACATGGAATGAACTCTTGAACTCCTGTAATGGCACAAAGAGCCCGCGCACTACACTGGCATTAGATGAAGTGAATTAAGATAAATGACCCCGTCTCTTATCAGTAAATGCAGCGGTCCGCTGTTGCATGCAAGCCACCAACGATCGGCCAGAGCAGGGACCACCAACATGGTGCTGGTGGGCACCGTGTGCCAGGCCGCCTGCTGGCCTTCTAAAAGTAACATTAATATGATCGGTGTCTTCACATCGATGAATGTCAGTAAATTAATAATAACTTAATTAAAGGTAAATTGAGCAAATGGTTTTTATTTCACAAGTATGTATCAAACTTACCGACCTTCGCATAATTCGATACCTAACAAGTAGAAGTAGCTCTCACTTTCAAAAATGTTAGTGACCCTCCCGCGTGATGTGCGACGTTTAGTGCCGGATTATCATCGCAGCTGTTGTAAATTTAAAAGTGTTTTTGCAATTATTGAATAACCCTTTGAAATTAATTGTTGCCCACGGTTCCTTACGTTAAAAGCTGCGTTGAACAAAAATATTTAAGTAAACCGCTTAGTGCTGTGGATAGGCTTGTGTCATAAGGGATAAAGAGCAAGGAAAAATTGTACGTGCCTTCGCATAAAAAAGCAAGGTTCAGTCAGCGAGAACTTCTGTGTTGTCAACTGGCATATTTGTATAGCAACAATCTGGGATTTGGTGTATTTTGGGATGTACTTTATACCTCTTCGTGTGAAAGTTATTATTTGGTATATATGAGACGGTCGGAAAATTCCTGGTATATTTTGCAATTACCAAGTTGTATGATAACCACAATCCTTAACTTCTCTTTTCTGTGAAACCTGCAAAGATTCGCTTAAAAACAAGCATGCACCCTGGAGCTGTTGCCACACTTCACTGCAAAAGGCACTGAAGTCGATCTCATGGATTAGCTGAGATTTTCTCCAAGTGCTTCGTTACCCATGGTTCCTTACTCTAAATAGCCGTTGTGTTGAACAAAATTATTTAAGTAAACTTGTCTCTCTTTTCCGTGTACTCAGCCCTATCGCCAGAGTAGATCCGTGGTGCAAAGCCTCCATTTAAAATTACAGTACTACTGATGTTTGAAGAACTGATGTTCTTCTTTGAAAAAGACTAGGCGAAATCCGCATCTTTATAGCCCTTGATTGGCCTACTAGCTTTTGTGGTTTGGGAGTTTGGCCTAAAAACACCACAGTAATTCATTACTTTACGGAATTATTGCATGATGAAGAGCAGCTTCATGTAATCTACAGCCAATATCGGTTGTTTTAAATCGCGCCATGAGATGTTTCAGTCCAGTTACTAACATTTATAAAACGCAGAAAATTCCCCAACTGAAAGATAGAGTGAGCAAATTCATGTATAAATACACCAACTCACAGCTACCGGCTACATTTACCAATTATTTTAAACTCATTACAGATATTCATCCTTTTAATACGAGAAAAACTAAAACTGGCAATTTGCTTTACCAAAAGCACGTTCAAATTCAGGTGCGAAAATAATAAAGTACAGTGCAATAGAAATCTGGTGAAACATTCTTTTAGAAATAAGAATAAACCGTGTTTGACACTTTTACAGCGGATTATACAAAAATGTGTTACTCGGGTACTAGAAATATTTTGATAATCTTTTTTGTTTGAGCGCATTAGCTAGGTGCATTGATTTAATTATTCAACGTTGCTGCTATGAATATAGTCGAATCCTGAAATATCGCTGTTGTAATCATTCCGTTCGGCTTTTGCTGCGTTCATTCAAATGGGTCGCATCAAACTTTTGTATTAAGTAGTGGGATGCCTGCCCTTTAGTCTCCATTCGCAAAGCGAACAACGTGTCTTCCGAACAGTAAACGAATTTCCGTTCCCATACATGATTCATCACATCGAATGCGAATTCATTTTCCAAATACATGATTGGAAGCCTTGTTCTCAACCTGCTTGAATTCCATGGCACCATTGCTGTGGTGCAACTGTTGATGCATTTCCTCTTTAGCTATCACGAATACTTCCAAAATATGTGTAAACAATAAATGTTTTATGTGGCAATGCCAAATCAATTTCTTCTGGTGGAATGATATTGTCTGCAACGCGTTTTGCTTCCATAAACCATATAACCGCGTTGCCCATATTAAACCTTATACTCAGAGCAACATACTTTTACGTACTGCTATAAACTGCTCCCTTTACACTACAAGTAGCTTCGCCCAGGGTGGTCCGCAGACTAATTACCCTGGTCTTTGGCAGCCTCCCACCCCCATGCATTTTTTAAATCGGTCTACTGGAGGTCATCGCAGTGATATATTTAATAATCGCGATGACCTCATTTATGCGTGTACTTTTCATGCTTGTTTCAAAGTGATAACGCTAGCGCCATCACGCGTATGCTTCTCTATTACCACCACATACTATCCTCGTGTTCTGTCATGTATTTGTGTGTTCCTTGTTACTGCCATGCATGCTTAAGTATATTGTGTTGCGTGTGGGAGTGAATACTTTAAATAAACAATACAATACTGTGAGGAGGAAAAAACAGGGAGAAAGGGTATTACCTTCTATGGCGCCTACCACTGCGACAGTGAAGCACCCTGTAAGAAAATGTTAGTGACAGGCCTGTCACAGTCGTTGTGCAACAATAGTTGCCAGCACAAAAAACAAAAATGAAGGTAAAATAGTACACACCAAATAACGAGTGCGAAAGTAACAGGAATAATGCAATGAGAACGATCAAGAATGGCATGAACAAGTGAGTTAAATAAGAAAATAAGTTGCAATGAGAGTTGAGTATCAGAAAGCCGTGCAATCATGAAACGGCGTTGTTGCTTGGTCGTTATTATTGCAACAAATTTGAGTGGCGCTGTGAAAATGCGTTATTCTTGTTTTTCAGTTTATTTTTCAAAGAAGGAAAATAGATTTGGCGTTTTGTTGTTCATCTGGTTACATTTTCAAGCACGTTAGGGCACGTTTGCTGTTGGTGGAGTTGGCCACATTGATTATGGTCCCCATAAATGAACTTGTGTAGAATAAACATCGCTATAAGTTGATTTTTTAAATCATTTTTCTGCTGCAGTACTCATAAACAAGTTGTATGCTATTAGATGAAGGTGATAACCCCTGTTCTAGTGATGTCAAAGAATAATACATTTTTCTTACCTAGTATGTTATCTTAGCAAAGATGGTGTGTGTGGTGGATGCTGTGAATAATATTGTAATGTTGCACTTTTAACGTTAATGTTTCTATAAATCATGGGTAATTTTGCCATCATGCTGGCTGATTTTTGCAGAGATAAGCTCCATTCGATCAGTGCTGCAACATGACAAAAATTCAGTGGTGGTTTTAGATTAAGTTTCTGATGTAAACACCTCTGCCCCTCATTTTCCGCCCCCCAATTATCAGTTATAGAGCTATTTTACGTTTATTCAATTCCATCTTACGTTTATCAAATTTATTAGGTGAACATGAACGTCGTTCATTAAATTAAGTCTCAATATATGGCTTTATCACTTTTTATTTTTAAACGAACAGGCTTGCCGTATTTATATGTAAATCGCTCTTGATTGTGACTGCACGAAATGGTGCCTAACACTGATGTAAGCTATCCTTGATTGTAAGCTACATTAAATGATGAAATACAGTGTAAGTCTCAGCTTAAGCTATAACCATTTTTTGTTTCTTCCAAGCTTGCAATCAACAACTAATTAACAGTTGGGTTGGACCACTGCGAGTCAGCAGGTATTCGTGTTCCTGATATGGACTTTAGGCATCTATTCCGGATGAAATGCAGTTCACTTAATGTTTTCTGATGCGCTTAATCTCATTTTCTTGAGAAAAGTAGGGTTTAATTTTACCAGTGAGGCAACTTACTGTAGCCAGAGACAACCTGTAGCTAGCAGCCTGATCACATTGACCACACTTTGTCACAACTACACATACACCTAACCAACAATGCTAACGATCTCTATACCCGTTTCTAGCGGATCTCGAAGCCTCTCTAAGCTGAAATTCACAAAAGTAATTTTAAGATCTCGCACGGGCCAAGAGCGTGTCAATGGTTTGGCACTTATGTGCATTGAACATAAAGTGGATAACAAATTCTAGTTGTGTTGGTAGCTGAATTTTCCAAACTAAATGCTAGAAAATGTAGTGTTACGTAGCTCAATTTGTTACGTGATATTGTGTTATGCGTTCCCTTGCATTACTTGTTAGGTTAGCAATTCTGTAGTTTGTATGGACAACATCATAAAAACTACAGATCATATTTAAAATGGATTGTGATTGCGTACATGTACCCCACAGACCTTCGCATCAGGACGCCCCAAACCTAAGGTCGTCACTGCCCACATCTATTTAATGATAACTTACAGTAGGTGTATTGTGCTTAGAGGAATAGACGTTTTTCTTTCAACTAACGAAGAAAACCTTTTATCGCTATAGGATTAGGCACCAACACAGTTGCCTTGACAAAGCTATGTCCAGCCCGGCAGCCGCGTGCGGCCCACTCGAAGGTTTTGTGCGGCTCAGCTTAGGTTTTCGCTGTGATATAAGCAGCCTGAAAACCTGTCCATATTTTGATAATATTAAATTTGACATTTTTGGTGCAGGTAGTTCTCAGTGCCCCTTAACAAGTCCCTACTACGTGATGTGAGATTTCCATATGTCCACTGACAACTTGGTGCAAAACATTTTACTAGTTTTCTAATTTCTACCCTTGTTCCATTGACACTAAACATTCATATGAAATTACACTTACGGAGTGGTTAAAGGTGCCAAACAGTCGTTACCATAGCTGTTAGGATTTGAACGGTTTCAGTACATTTATTTAAACTAAATTCAGTATGCTAAGATCAAAGTAAGTCATTCAATGTGCGGCCAGCATTAATATGTTAGTCAATGTGCGGCCCTGATAGTGACATAATTTTTGACTCGGTAAGCAATTTCGGTTGGACATAGCTGGACTAAACGAATCTATTTATGCGGTCACTGAGTTGTGAAGTTCTGAAAGGTTTATCTGACAATTCCTGCTCTGTTGATGTTCTACAGCACTTTGTAACTCGCGTTAACATTCCGGTAGACCTACTCGGTTCAACTTTGAGTTTCGAGTATTAGCGATTGTTACGTCACGAGTGTGAAGGCTGTGGTGAATGATTTACATTTTAAAGATTGTTAATTGTCTCAGCGATCTTTTGTTGCAGGCTAGATCGGTGTAAAAGACTGGAAACATTACAGCGTTCTCCATTATTCTCGTACTTGAAACAAACCGAACCACTAAAACTATATTTTTAAGAAAATAGAAGAACAGATTGCACTTCACTTTGCTGATTGCAATTGGGGCGAACTATATGTTACAGCAGTGGTCCTTAAACTGGGTTCGACGGAGGTCATCTGATTTCAGTAACCCATTTTCACTTTCTGTTGTATTGGGCAAAAATGGGGTTCGACAAAGGCTTGGAAAACTACAAAGGGTTCGGCGTGTTTGTAAAGTTTAAGAACCACGTAACAGCACGACCAAGAGCAGTAACTCTTTGTACACTAGGTCGGCAAATGTTAGTCTTCACCCTAGATCTAAAATATAAATACTTTTCCTATCCTAGCTATACCAGCCAATAGCATCTTTTCGCTGGCTGCCTCAGTGTTTACCATGCGATGTAAAAGCAACTTACACAGACCGTTTCACGAAAATATTTTCAAAGTATTGCCTTAAGGTTTAATCATAAGCTTTGCATATCGGAAAGATTAACAAAGGCCAACATGCTGTGCATATACGGCGTTGCTCCGAAAAGCGATAAATGCAACGGCAGTCTTTTTTACGAATGACAAAAGGTCAACAGCAGAATTTTGTTAAATGAATTTCCATTGAGTTGAACTAGGTTTGAATTATAAATTTCGATTAATGTAATGCTGGTCTTGTGAGGGGTCACAGATTTGAGGGGTCACAGATTTGAGGGGGTCACAGATTAAGCCAACAGGTAGTTTTTTCAGTTTATGCCTTCACCAAATCTACAGTTTGAAAATGCTTCCTGGAGAAACGGTTGCAATTTCATGTTTTCTATCTTTAAAAAATAGTTTGGGTCACTGGTGTTCCTTTGCAATTTCATAACTTTCAGACGGTAGCGATGAGGAAGGCTGCGCCGAATACAGATGCACCAGTCTCGATTCTAGTCATGCCAATGGGACTATCACATCCGGACAATTCTGTAATGGAAAAAAGGACTGCGCCAATGGAGTTGACGAGTGCATGGAGTTCTGCAACAATGAGTGTCATTGCTCCCATGTATGGCTTGTCACTGAAAATTTAGTTGAATGAGAAATGTCTTCAGATCTGATTAAGGTCGTATTTTGCGCACTTCGCACGAGAATATGGTTTGATTTTGCTGAAATTGTAATAGGACAAGAACTTAAGCTGATAGGCCTTTTGCACAAATGGTAGAAATAGCACATTGCGTGAAAAAAGACGCGTTTTCGAAAGTTTTCAGACAGGACGCGACACTGTGCCGAAAACAGATTTGCTTAAGTTTTGGTAGGCCTATTAAAATGAGTGGAACGTTAGATGGTGCATGTCAGCAAGTCCTGAAATGCTACCAATCGAATGCCTTCTCATTAACAGGTATCAGAAAAACCTTGTGCTTTTGCAGAGCATGTCAAAATAAAATTGTGAAGTCAGTCATCTATCCTTTAGGATATTTACACAAAAATTTGTGCGAAGTTTTGCGCATTACCTACATTATGCCGCCCATTTTTTCACCTACTTGTTACTCTGTATGCGGTAATGACGGACTGTAACAAATGCATTGTGCACACTGTATAACCACTCATGGCGTTAACATTTGCAGAAATTACTACAAGTTTTCAGTTTCTGAATTGTTATAATTGATTTTCTATTCACTTTTATGTGTTAGAGCGAATTTATGATTTTCATACTACTTCATAAGTTGTGGACATATACATGCTAGATGCTGTATGGACTTTGTGAGGGCGGTTATGTGTGTCCAACAAAGAAGTCAGATTGTAGAAGCTGTGGAGACGGACGAACAACCTACGGAATCAGCCAAGTGCGTTGAAATATCAGCATGCTTTTCTCGTGAGACCAGGTATCAATACCGCATTGTAATATCCTCTCGCTCAAGTCAAGCACTTCCGAGTTTCGATAAACTCCCTCAATCGCGAAAACCGTTGTGCGTGAAGTCCGCACTCAGTAAGAAACATCATTGAAGAGAGCGCAACAGCAGCCAGAGCCATACTGAGCATGAAATTTGACGGAATTTAGCTTCACTTTGAAAAGTTCTACAAACGCTTGATTTTCAATTGAATTTCAGCTCTAGTTTCATAATGAGAATGCAGTTAAATTGTGCCAAATTTTTCTAAGTTGTTTTCAAAATCTCTCTCATATTTATGCAATTTTTATTTTTTTTCTTAAACGGAGTTGTGCTTTGAAATCCAACAGCTGTGCGACGGAGTCTTCGATTGCCCGAACGGAAGAGATGAGAACTGCGCATGGTTCACGTGCAGGAACAAGAAGCGCGTGAGTCATCATTCCGCGAAAAATTGCGTAATTGTAATCTTCCGTTTGCTTTCAAACAAGGTGGCTTTCTTTGTTGCATAAAATAGTGATTTCATCAATGTCCTATTTTTAGCTCATCAATGCCTGCTTCTTATACCTATTTTGCAAGTTGGGCGAGTGTTACTAACACGCATTTTCCCGTTTGGGGCAAACGTTTAATATAGCAAGTTCTCAGTAGCATACATTTCAAATTGCAGCAACACGAAGAAATGAAACTTGATTTTCGAGTGCGCCAACAAAGATTTTCTGAAAAGGCTTAGATGACTATTTCTCTGAAAAAGAAACAAAGCAAGTCTAAATTTTGAGTTTACGAAACTGATGAAGCTCGTCGTCGTCATACATTTCTGTTGAAATAACTGGCGGCCAAACGTCGTCTTTAAATTGTTCGCATTAGTCAAGGCTTATCAAGTCATCGCATTTGGACCGGATGGTATCTCTTTCTAAACAATTAAGTAGCGGCCATAGTTCAGTCGTAAGAGTGTCCGCCTTTTAACTGAAAAGTTGGGAGTTCGATCCACGGCTAATGAGTGAATCGCCTTCGCAGTTCGCACTCATTGGGCAAGAGCGTTCACCTCAGCCGCCTCTGCAAGAAGCAAATTTCAGGAGGCTTCGGCCTGCCGTCAACTGCCGTCACAAAATCAAATAAAAACAAAATAAACGGACGTAGAGCGCGTTTCGTTTTGCAAAATATTTCAAGTCCATCCCTTGTTTTTCCCAGAGCCATCAAAGGCGGATCGTTTTTGTTGTTTTACATTCATTCCTTAATTTTCATACCCGCTTTCCCTCTGCAGAGGAACGCGGTTAAGTAAAATATCTGCGTTTTTGTGAAGATAATGGTTTGTGCTCTTTTATACTTTTTTTGCCGTTTTTTTCAACGCATTTTGTAAAGCGTTCGGTGACCAACAGAAATACCTTTTTTGGAATCATTTGCAGATAAGAGCAGCTCTTGCGTGTGACGACGTCGACGACTGCGGTGACAACAGCGACAATTGCAGCGAGGTTGCTTTTTGTCCAAACCTAAAGTAACTACTCGCTTGTTTCCTTGCTTTGAACTACTGCACGTGTGAAATGTTGGTTAATAAGTCTAAACCAAAACGACAGGTCCTCAAATAACTGCTCTCCACATGTGAGACGAGCAAAAATCTATCTGCACATTCTTAGCTGGGAATCAATTTCACGTAACACTAAACATCGTCCATCCTTAGATCTGAAGCAGTGCTAACAAATGAAACGTTGAAAGGCTAAAACAAAGGCAGATAGAACAAAGAAACCCAAGACTGAAGTGAATATATCACAACACCAATTGCGACAATTAAAACCTTGAAAGTACGTCGTTTTCAAATAATTACGTTCACCGGAACTTCAAACACCTATTTCAGATGTAATTTAAAGTTAATTGATCACAACACAAGCTGGGATAATTAAAACTATAAAATACGTCGTTCGCAGATAATTGCGTTGACTTGTATTTCATGAGCTTCTGTTGTGATTTATAAAATTTAAGTTGCATCTGAAGTAGGTTTGAAATTCCAGTGAACGTAGTTATTTGAAAAAGACGTAATTGCAAGGGTTTAATTGTCACAGTTGGTGTTGTGTGCTATATTTACTTCAGTCTTGAGTTTATCTGCTTTCTCTGCCCTTTCGACGTTTCACCTCTTAGCACTGCTTGCAGATTCAAGGGCTGACGATGCGTAGTGTGTCGTGAAATCCACTTGTGATCAAAAATTTGCAGATAGATTCCTTGTTTGTCTCACATGTGGAGAGCAGCTACTTGAATACAGATATGTGCAAGTTTGAAGTATTGCAAGATGGTGAAAGCAGAGCCCAGTCGGCTGATTCCTCTGTAGCTTACAGAAAACCTAGAGCTATTGTTTGAAGTCCTTAGATAAAAACGACAATAAGTTTCTATGTTCTTGAACGAAAATGTTTGAGATGAATTTAGATTTGTAACTTATTAACAGCGTGCATGATTTATGTTCAAAGGTAGACTGCAAGTAAACATTTCTGAATAGAAAGCAAAACGTTCTGCTAAGACAAGACTTGTGTTACTTTTGTAATGGCTTTGAGCATTGATTTTGCCTCAACCACAGTATCTCTTCATAAAACGTTTTAGGTACACGGGTGTTATGTCAAAGTTTCAAAATCGAGCTATTTTGAACAAAAAGAGCAACCTAGCATTTGTATGTTTCTACAACGTTCGTTTTTTCCATGTTTCAGACCAATACTGATTGAACAATTGTGTGACGGCCATAACGACTGTGGCGATCACAGTGATGAATGCCAACATGAGCACTGCACGTCAAAGGACAGGTAAGTATCATCAATATTTCCTTTAATTTTAGGCACTTTGTGCAACGCGCCGGGTATTTCTGAAAACTTGTGCGCATTTTTTCGGCGTTGGTGGTTGGCCAACAGGTGCTGTGAGAAGGAATTCCGCCAGAATCTCTAGATAATGACAAAATTGGCGACGTTGATTGCGGTCTCCACGTTCAGACACTTTTTGAGGTACTCTAATCTTCATAAATCCGTTTATTGAATTTACTTATATTTTAGACTCGGTCCCGTGGTCATAAAGAACACAACAATGTTCAATAATACAACACAGGGCAGGTGTCAGTTGGTAAGCGCAGCAGGCAAAACTGAAAGAAAGCAGACGACGAAATAGCGCGCTGGTAACTACTATAATCGCTGACCACAGGTGTTATACAACGGGAGAAAGTGGAAGAGTTAGACATTTGAACTGAGGCATAAAGCGGTTGCTTGAAAAGTTCATGTTGCACAAATCTGCACAGATTGTTTGCAATCAATGCAGCAACTGCACCTTTGCTACGGTAGAGCTTTAGGGACGGACTTCTCCTACATGTAATTTTAAGTCATGAATTTAAAACAAACAATATAAATTGACCATTTGCTATATTTTTAGAAAGCTTTAAGTTTCTGAGTTAATTCGGAACTTCCTACCTATCTCAGCAGTTCCATCGAAAGACTTTGTCTGACGAGCGCCTTAAGTAAACGCATTTGTTAATTTAAATAATTGAGGCGACTGCTGTTGTACACTCGATACTCAGTTTGCAAACCAAGTGCACTAGAGCAGTGCTTATGAGCTGAGTAACAAACCGGGAATTATGCGGAGTTCGAGTCATTGCGAATAAATACATAACCTCTGGTAAACTTGAACTTTGGGGCACACCATTCTCTTGCTCTAAAGATCAAGTTAAAAATGTTTAGAATAAATAATAAAATATTCATTAGTCATTTGCATAAGCTTGATACAATACAGGGCTGATTTAAACTAATGAGTTTATGTGGGTGGGCTAAATTGATTCATGTTGGAGCTGCGTATGATTAAACTTCGATTTTCGCAAGCAGTTGCACACCAAAAAACTTTTCAAACTTTTATTTTCACGAACACGGTGATATTTCCAAACAAAGATTAGCGTCAGTTGGTAATCTTGTGAGTTATGATATGTATTGTGAGATGTGTGAAAATTGACTGAAAAGTGGCAGTCTTTCGAATGAGATCCTTCAGGTGTTCTTTGTACGAACTGCACGATGCTTTGACTTACTGGCTTCAGTTGTTGCAGCAGCTTCCTTACTAAACGTAACTTTCGACAGCGTATGCTGCCGTTGAGTGACGATTACTGAACCGGTTTGTTCGCTGTCAAAACTGACTTTGATCATGGAAACGTTTTGGTGATCTGATGATCATGGAAAACGTTTTGGTGGATGATCATGGAAACGTTTTGGTGATCTGTTCCGTAGTGACGTCTTAGTTTCCTCACTTTTCAAAGCGTGGGGGATAAGACCCAAAGGCTTAAGCTGCAAAATTTTTACACTTGCTGACCAAGATTTCTGTAAAGTAAGAACTGTATCTGCATAGGTCAAACTCTTCCTAGCTGTAGGTCTTTCTAGTTTCACTTTTACATGAGTTTAATTGCAACTGAAGCGGTAGCAACTGGAAAACATGTGGCTATATTTTTTAGATGTGTAACTCCGCATTCTTTAAACGTCAGTTGGTTTCTACAATTAAAGTAGGAACGTGAAGTGAGGTTTGGGTGACAAACACCAAACCGGTTATTATCATACAAAGTGTCAAAAAGAAAGACTGGCCAAGAAAAGCAACCTGCTTATTGAGGGCTAAAATGCAATTGCCTTATTTGGAAGGCCACATGCTTCAGTTCCAGATCGGTTTTAGCAATATCGCTGTGAAGTGATAATCATTGTTTTCAAATAATCCGCTTACAAGAAGGTAGTGATTTAAAAATCGCAGACCTCATCACTCTGAATCAGGTATCACCAAATATTTGTTCGAAGTCCAGGTATTTTCCAAACTGACAATCGCGGACCACACTCTGTTTGTTGAACAAATTGCAATCATTCATACAGGATAGGGAAAAGAAACACAGGGCCGCCACCAGGGGAAGGCAACCGGAAAATTGCTACGTCCGAAAATTTTCAAAAACATGTTTAGCTTTTCGGTACAACATCACGTTACAATAATTTTGACCCCACCCCCCGAAAATATCAGCTAATTTCGACCCTGAAAAACCATGATCAGCGCCTCGCACACGCGCACAGCCTAGAGCAGGGGTTCCCAAACTGGGGTAGATGTACCCCTAGGGGTACATTTACTTATCGGAAGGGGTACATTTAACGTTAGCAAATGAAGGGAAAATATGTTTACATATTATTCATTTCCAATTATTTATGCATATATCAGTGAATACAATGGGCGTCTAAATAAATTTTTCCAGGGGGTCAACGTCGGCCTTTTCCGTACCCTTTTTAGGTTGCTATAGATGCAATGCAAATGGATGTTCACAAAACACTTCACCCTTTCCACACCACAAAGAAAATGCCCTGTGTTATGGCAACAGTTGCAAGAATGGGCTTCGTTGGCAGCCATGGCCAGGTATATTATCATAATTTGCTCCATTGGTTATCTACAGATTTTCAGATCAGGGTATTTTTTTCACAAAAGTATTGCCACGACTAACGAAACCACAAATTACGATTTTAGTTTACCGAGCAAGACTTTTCAGCGTCATTTAGAAACAAGAGCTGCAAACGTCTGAGATCTTGTCCGAAGCGATCAGTCTTTGAATAAAACCTTGCTTGTCTTTGATTTTTTTATTTTTTCATGTGGAATGCTCATAGTCATCATACATAAACCGGACAGGTAGATTTGTATGTTGACACGACTCTACTATCAGACAAGTCACTGAAGTTAGAATATCATGCAGGCTTTAAAAAATGTAACGGATGAATTGTGAAAAGTCGCCACAACAAATCTAGATTTGCACTCAGTTCTCACTCAGAAGTAGTCAGATATAAACCTTAACGACTAAGATGTATTCCCACAAACCTGCATAGACGTATTCTAACAGGTCACACAGTTTCATACTGTGTGAAAAGAAGCCCGCATAAGCGTAGTTTGATTAAGCTATTCACTCGAGGCAAATTGTCCACACCTGTAATTTTTTCGCTGCGACATTTCGGTCATTTGTTCCATCGTATTAGAGGATCGGGGATTCGCAAAAATAAATGTAGGACTTCGGCGTTCCCGGGATGGAAATGTTTGAGAAACATTGCTCTAGACCAGGGGCTCCCAAACTTACTCTGGCCATGTACCCCTTCAGCATTTTGATAGATGAGCATGTATCCCTAAAATTTCTTATGACATAAAGGCTGAGGAAAGTAACAAAAACATATTTACCAACAAGCATATAATCAATTTTCAACAATAATAATCACCATGGGCGTCCACAGGGGGGGGGGCAAAACGAGCATTTACCCCCTTGGAAATTTGGACGAAGAATCAAAAGCTTCTAGAAAACAGGAAGTCAGCATCGTAATTCCGATGAATTTATTTAATTCTTGCATTGACAGTTTTTTTGCCGGTATGACACTCACACTGCACAAGATCCAGAGGCAGGTTGCAAAACTTGCAACGGATTGTTCTATCGTTGGTCTCTATTGTGTAACAATAACATGGCAACAAATCTTCAAAGATTCAGTTTAAGTAATTGTAGAAGGTGTTTAG
>JGI24021J15306_10002091_pt1 | contig 20982 bp, 10 predicted proteins | sample Ectturendosymbi1_FD_15306 | JGI IMG/M metagenome (IMG submission 15306)
GGCCAGGCAACATGAGCCAAAATGACCCTAAAACTACTTCACTTATGACGTCAGTCACAAAAAATCCGCACCCCCCAACCAAAAAATTTTTTTTCAAGTGTGATTTACTAGACTGGCCGATCCGTTTGAGCCCTTGAACAGCTCTCTAGCGCAATCGACGGAGGATCTAAGGCGTTGGTAAGGCAACCGAAAGCTGCTGTTTTAGGCTGAAATCAAAGTACGAATATATCGTACCTCGGTTCTCAAAGTGTTAACCACAAAGTTGTGCTTATAGCAATTCATGACACCTTATCTTTGCAGAAAAGTGAATGAGTGAGTGCAAACAACCAGTGTGCACACAAACTGATGCAGCAAGCAATCTTTTATTGCAAGACTACCACCGTTAAGTCACAATTGCCTCAAAAGTCATGAAACCATAACAAAAGTGAATGATACAATGTAAAGTCACAGATTTAAGATCACACTATATTATCATTTTATAGAACTTCGACATTCTTGTCAGTTGCTTGTTTTCTGCTTCATTATCAAAAATATAATGTATTCTATGCCTTACCTTTTTTTCAAAAACTTCAAAAATCATGATTTATGAGCTAAAATTGTTCAAATTGCAGCAATTTCAATATTTTGCTATGATTTTTAATTAATCTGATTCATGACGATGCTTTTGTTTTGGCTTCGACAGCCGATGCATGCTTCATGATTCATCTTGTCTGCTTGTTAATGAAAACGCACCTGCTAGCATTGCTGCAAGATAACTGTCGTGACTTGGTTCATTGTGCTTTCTTGCACAAGTTGTCTGGATGCATGAGGAATATAACAGCGTTCTGTCAACACCTACTGCAGCCGATCAATAAAATCAGCCATTTTGGCCAATACTGATATATAAGTGAAACCCAAATATCGGCCAGTACAATCTGTCCCAAAAGACATAAAGATTCTATTTGAATAAGATGTAAGGACTGATGATGCATAGTGTTACCTGAAATGGATTTCCTATTAAAAATTTGCGATTGATTCCTTGCTTGTTCCACTTGTGGGGTGGAGTTCTTAAATTCAATGAAATACATCAATTTAACAATTTTATGACCTAGCACAGTGTTTCTCAACCTTTTTAAGACACGAACTACTTTCAGACCAGTATAAATCTTTGTGGGCTCCTGACAGACTAATACTACAAGAATGATACAAACACTAGCTTTAGCAAATTCAGTTCAGTGCCCACATTCACAAATTTCAATGCGAATCTTGTCTTTGAGTTTGTTTTGCAAGTTTGTCAAATAAGTGCTTGTGGTCATCAACGCACACCTGATGTTTTCTTCTGGTTGAAGTTGGTATCGGTGCTTGGTTTTTTGAAAATAGTCATATCGTTGGAAAACAGCATCACAATCGTATGTAGTTGGAGAAAGAAAAAGAGTTGCCTGCCAACACAGATCAAAGAGATTTGGTTCCATGGTCTGGACATCCACTCAAAATTGAATCAGAATCCACAGCGGTTGACTTTTCAGCTCAATCAGCTGTTCAGCAATGCAATCCACTTCACAATCAACCTGCAGCTCTGGCACCTCAAAAGGGTTTTGCACCCAGTTAAATGTTTTGGTTTGGTTTATTATTGTTTCATATGACTCAGGTAACAAGCAGAAGCACTACAAGAAGCCATTGCACTGACTAAGCAAACCATCCATTAGTGAACATTAGAGCAAACGAAAATGCCATGACACAATAGTTGATCAGTGTGAACAAAGAGGGGTGAGTTCCGTTTAGTGATTTTCTCTAAAGCTGTATTATCTTTTATCAATTAGGTTGTGTTCTGTCAAATAAGAGTATACTCTGTGATAAAGAACTTTGACAATACTGGGAGAGCAGAGATTGGTCTATATTCAGATGAGGAACTTGGACTATGAACTTTGCAAATTGGAGTGATGTGGGCAATTATCCAGGAGTCCGGGAATTCACCAATAGTCATGCATTTGTTGAAGAAGTTGGACAACCATTCTGACACAACGCAACTAGCTATTTTCATAAATTTGGATGGAATGTCATTGAGAGAACTATTAGACTTTATTTTAAGGTTTTTAATGAGACGTTAGATTTTGTATGCATCAGTAGGAGCTAGAAATAATTGTGAGGAGGGATATATCTATCCATCTTGGAGAGATGTAGTAAGGTGCTTGAGAAAGGTTTGATGAATGCAGAGCAANTCATTTTCTACCTCTTCTGCAAGTGCACTTAATGCCAAAAATGCACATATTCTTCCATTTACAATTCANTGGATCGGCAACTGTATTTTACGTTTAAATGCAATGATGTCTCAGACACATCTAAAAGTATTTTATCTATTCCGTGCATGAAGCTGTTCAGCTGATTCAGACGTATAAAAACCACCTAAGAATAGCTATTTGGCAATCCACATGCTGTCAATGAATTGTTCGGCAAAGTTATGATTCTGCTCTTTCAATAAGCACTGGTGTCATTGCGGGAACCACTCTCTCCATGTTTCCTCATGAACCAACAGATGTTCAAATGAAACAAATGTCCACTGTGTTCTACTCCCATCTCGCCACACAAAGCACCAAACAAAGAGTGCATAAGGGATAGCTTTTGATGTGATTAACAGCAGATGAAATCCATTTAGAAACTGTCACATCTTCTGAAATTTCTTCTGTCTGATTTTTTCTTGGCAAAGAAGACAATATCTATGTAAATACTTTTGTTTTCTTTTTTTATAAAATCAAAAAGCCTTTTTAGTTCTTACCATGGCCGAAGCAACATTGGCACATACTAGGAATTTAATTTCTTAAACATTTCTTTTCTTGTTTGTTTGGCAAGTGGACAGCAAAAGAGAAATTGTTCCACATAATCCTCAGTTGCACAGTATCACATGAACAGCATAAACTGTGCATCGTTTCCAAAATTTGTAGTCTTACCCAACTCTGAATTAAGATTTCCACTTCGCTTGGCAGCAGCAATAGTTTGTTTCAGATTATCAACTGAGAGTTCTTAGATGTGCCACTTGATGGTGTTGTTTGAAGAAAAAACATAGCTAACTTATTAGCTACAGCATCACTGCATATTATCCTGGCTATTTTCACAGCTGCTGGTTTGACCAAGCTCCCTCCTGACATATAAAGAGCTTTTACATTTTTCCAAGCTGAAGTAGATGGACGATAAGTACGACTTCACGTTACCTGCTGTTTTTTCTCTTTAAAAAGCTCAAGGACTTCGTCAACCTATTTTACATATCTTTACTGTAGATGCTGATGTAGTTAAGCTTCTTTGAGAGATCTGTGAGCAGGGACTTCTCACCTAACATGAACTGTGGTCAGATTTCACCATTTACCACAACTGAAGTGAATGCAACTTTCAAGTAGTTTTCGTTATACGCAAATGCCTGCTTTCGTTTAGCAATTATAAACTGAGATGACAAACAAAAACTGCAATTTAGGTAACAACTTTACACTTAAGCTGCTGACCACACTACCTCAAGTGTAAATGTCATGTTGAACAGCAAATTTTTGACTTTTTCACACTGGTTAGGTGCATTTTAATCACTGTATGAACAAAAACGTCGATTGTATGAAGTTGATAAAGCAATTATTGTGTGAGCGCACCACAGCAAACTTGTTTGCCCCTTGTGCTTGTGGACTCATCATCCAGAGCCTTCCATGGACTCGGCTTGAGAAACACTGACCTGGCATCATCAATATTTCAAAAAACATATCCATCTTTGCTGATTACATGTTTACGCTACTGAACAACTTCATGCAACAAAAACCTGCTCACAACAAGAAAAACTGTTCACAGGAAAACAACCAACACATCACCTTGCCACAAACAAAAGGAGCACTTCACAGCAACATGGCCTAAGAACATGTTGAGATGTACATTGGTGCTTTGCACAAAAAATCTAGTAGAAAAAATATGCCTGTGTCCTACCACTCAAAAAAAGCAAATGCTTTACAACACAGTTTACTACAAGTCATATCAGAATCAATAAGAAATAGAGCCAGCTACTGGTGATTAAAATGCTTTTATTACTGCATTTAACAGCAAAGTACAGTGCCAATACAATAAAAATTACTGTCATCTGCTTGTAATTAGTGGGCCTACATGCTTCACGTGTTTGCATAATCAGTAGGCAAAATTATTGTGTAAAAGTACAATATTCTGCAATTAATGTGGTGATGAAGAAACTTACCTAGAATCGTATGTAGACTTTAGGTTTAACTTTTGAAGAAAATCAGGTGTTCAAAAAACTCAGTACATTTCTTGTTTTCAACTGCCCAGAAATAATTTCATGAAAGCAAGAACTTTGCGAGCTAAACGTACTTCATGTCCATATAGGCACATACATGTGACGACAATCAGTCTCAGGCAAGGTTGATCTAATTTTACTCAACCTCCAAAAACATTTAGTTTAAAAAAACAGTTTAAACCATGTTTTTCCATACTGAAAATACCTGTAAAACATGCATTTGTCCACTGCGTAGGTTGAAATTAATAGCTGTAAACANTAAAGACANTCTCAAGAGCTACTTGGATTGCAACCTACACTAAAATGTTAGTAATTTCAAGNACAGTAGCAAGATGTGCCATTGAGTTAACAATCCTAGCATTGAGTGGATGTTGAAAATTCACTTTCTAATGTGTTAACTCNTGATGGGTAGTCAGTTTGCATTTAAGCCCCAAAAATAGTTAACTGTTTCATCTAGTGTTGTCATTTGATGAGCTCGAAGGCTGAGACCACAACGATTGCAGATTTTTAATATTGCTATTGCCTAGCCTAAGCATGCTCTCAGCCATTCACACACCATTTTCCAATAATAAATTTATATTGATAAATCTGACAACATTTCAGTTGCTACAAATGAGGAAACCTTCATTTATTCAGGTAGCAAATTATCTACAGCAAACAGTTGAGCTGAGCTTAAATTCAGCAAGCTAAAGTTCAGTTAAAAAGGGGCACATCAGATTAAATGTACTAATGAAGTCTTTAAGACTCCATCTTTGATTGATATTTCCCAATATATGCTATGGAATGTAATAACTCACTATTTTCAGCAAAAAGACTTCTATTCATATTAATTATGAAAACTTCTAAAAATGTGTTTTAATGTTTTCTTATTCAAAAAATATTGAAAATCCCAATGTTTTCAGCAAATCTGGTCTTTGGTTCCATACTTAATTCCGTGCTATTATAGAACTAACTGTAAGAATCTTGGCAGATGACAAATCAGCTTTGGAAGCAAGCAATTGAGTTAGTGTGAGAATAGCAAAGCAAAAATACCATATAACATTGATGAATAATTTATCAAGCCTTGCAATATGGAAATGATTGAACATATGTGTTAAGCAGAAGCAAAGAAAAAAAAAAGGTAGCATACGAAATTTGAGTTATCCCAGAAAAAAACATTTTTCAGCAAGGTGAGGCAACATAAATGCATGCTGGTGAGTTGAAAGAAGAGTTCTTAAAGTGTGAAAGTTTGAAGATGATAACGAAAGCTGATGAGATCTAAAAAAAATAAGTAGAAGAGTCTGTCACAGAAGTATGTGGGTCTGCTGCATGATTGGTGCTAAGTCAGGCTCTGTCACGCTAGCTAGACAAAGCAGGATCACAGCTAATTAGGTTCTGTCACATTAGACATTAATTCCTTTCACTGTGACATTCGTGACAGTGGTAATGAAAACCCTTCCAGAAAAAATGGTACTGCAGCAAGATAACCAATCTTATTCATACCAGACCGTGTGCTGTTTAAAATGTCATGTGATGAAATGCAGTCACAACACTTTGTCCAATTTATCACACTTGAGTGAGATTGCTTTCCAGGGTCTCGAGTTTTCAAATTGCATACAAAATTGACATTTTTTTCGAGAACACTGATCGTTGCTCAGCACGCAGTTTAGCAATGAGAAATTTCTAGGTGCATTAGCCCACCTCACTGCTTTTTGTATTTAAATCAACTAAAAGTGCAAATGCAAGAAACGAGTATTCCCATTGTTAATGCTTGCAACAAAATTCAAAGATTTCAGACAAAATTATATTTGTGGTCTAGGAGAGTTCAAAAAGGAAATCAAGCAATTTTCCGCTTTTGACAAATCAAAAGTTAATGGAAGCGATAATGATTTTTATGATCTCCAAGTTGAGATAATTGACCCCTTGACTGCTTTGAAAAACAGCTTTGAGGCATCTTCTCATGTTTTACAATACTACTCCTTGGATCATTAATGCTTTTGAAGCTGAGTGGAAATATTGCTGATGGAGACCTGCGCAATCATGAACTGATTGACCTTCAACTGTTAGTAGCGCTTTGTGCTCAACTTACGCAATGTTACGATGGAGGTTGATCAAACAGTATCCTTCTCTGATTTAGAACACTTTAGAAGTTACAGGGTGGTTGGAAAATATGTATACATTTTCGGTAGAGTAGCTTTTTGTATAGAAAGGAATGCTTAGCAATTATTTTCGTAGGCCTATCCTGCAAACATGGAGTTTTTGTATAGTGTAAGTTTTTTCCTCGTACACCACCATTTTGCGAGCACACCGCAGTAGTTTATAATGTGTTCGATCCAAGCTTGGCGCTGAATCACTGTGGCTATTCGCACATTGAAGTTTGTAATGAGCTGACCCTGTCTAACATCTCATGGAGAATTCTCTAGATCTCTGTTCAAATATTATTCTCGAGCGCATCTGTAGTTTATTGATTGTTAGGATAGACCCTGTCTTTTAGGTGTCCCCAGAGTAAATAATCCAAAGGGGAAGGTCTGGAGCACGTGTTGGCCAAGGATGGTCCGTACGACGGGAGATGAGCCATCCTCCAGGAAAGTAACGATGGAGATATTTGAGTGAAGCATTGGAGGAATGTGGTATTGCTCCATCCTGCTGATACATCTGTATCCATGTCCAATCCACGCTTCCACCTCAGTGCCGGGACGAATTTTCTTCTCAATAGTTCAATGTATCACTCTGTGTTCACAGTTACTGGAACGTCCATCATCATCCTCGAACCAGTATGGCCTGAAAATGTCAGTACAATTGAGGCTGAGCCTGAGTCCAAAAGCGCACATTCTGTATATTCACATATTCACGTCCAGGGCTCGACCGATGCATTGGCATGTCGCTGTATAGCGGCCGATATGACGACGTTGCCGATGTATCATATCGGCAAAATTTCGCCGATATATATCGACAATATTTGCTCATAAAAACCGCTACCCTGCGCTACGTTATTGTTCTACATGGAATGTTCGGAAATCCAAGTTGCTACTTCGTCTCGACTGATTAACGCAAATTCTCTGTTAACGGTGCACAGCCCTCCCGACTATTACGTACTGTTACATACACACAACAATCAGTACTGAGAAAGATCGTGGGGCTTAAAATTTCTGTAGTTGCACCATGCTGTATTATTTATTTCCAAATATTTACACATGTATCAACGAACATTATTTTCAGAAATCATCATATGCTTATTGTTAAATGTATCTACGATTAGTCACGATAGAATATTTTGTCATAACATAAGAAATTTGGGGGCACATGTTCATTTCACGAAATGCGGAAGAGAAAGTTTGGGAATCCCTGTTGTACAGAAACAGATGAAGATCCTGGTGCATTATGCGCATAACTGAACTTGAAGGATTTGTCTCCTGAGACCAACGTCTTTTAGACAGCCTTGGAAACTCCTCCAAACATCGTCTCACAATCACGATGTGATTTTCTGTCCTGACTGACCGTGGACGGCCACTGCGACCTTTAATGTTATCCTGTACATTTCCCATCTTCCTGAATTTGTCTAGGAGGCGCATTATTGTGAGTCTTTTTTCTGCCTGGAAAGTCCCTCTGAAATTGTCGGTCAACTGATTTCGTCGCGAATTCGGCCCCTACAATCTTGATCCTTTCCTGCACGAAATGTGTTGCTGCTTAATCCATTGAAGCTGGGAAATAACACTTTGGAGCTCTAACTATGATTTACCTGGAAATCAGAAGCTTGGGTCGATTTGATATGCAATGGTAGCGAGAATCAAATGGATACATCTTTTTGGACCGCCCTGTATTTTACCATTTTAGGCTACTTATCTCTGTGAGACAGAATTTCCACACTGATAAGCATAAATACAAAAACAAGTACAAAAATATTGATTAGTTCATGAAGACGACGTGAAATTTGCTCCTTCGATTACGGGGCGAATATTCTCGGTAATGTGCGTAAGAAACAAGTGCAAAAGCTTCACTGATTGACTGCCTGACCTGAAATGATTGTTTTTTACTAGTAAGCGAAAAATTTTGCATCGCTGCTTACCTGTTTACTCAAAGCAATTTGTTCTCTTCAGCAGTAGTGTGATGAACAGAAAAGGGGTAAGATTTATAATGGAAACTGCCGTAGCACAAATGAGGGAAGAGAGATTGAACCTCTGGGTAAAGGGAACAATTGCACTATTAGGATGTTTTCAGTTGGCTTGCTCTGAATCCAAAATCGAAATTTCAGGTTGACAAAATTATGGCGTTTTCTTAAACCCCAATCAACATTCGGATCGATGGTCCACAAGAAAATAGCTAAGGTATTCATACGTCTGCAAGCAGACAAAGACGCCATCATTATATGGCTTTGTTGAATATCTTGCTTGTGACGATAATGTGGTCTATTGTATGTTACTTCTAATGTTAGTATTGTTGTTCATGCTGATTTTTTCTCTTTTCTATAAACCAGCTTTTGCAGCATGTCATCTTTGGTTTCTGTGTGAACTTTGCACTAAAAAATTTCCTGTTTTTTACAGATAACTCCACATGGGGCTGTGGTTACAAATGACAAAACTTGCTCAAAGTTAAGTCTGGAAATTTTAAGAGATACTTCAGCTAGCACTACTGATGCTGCAGTTTTTGCAGCGTTGTGCTTATGTGTGACACAACCGCATGTAGCAAGCATAGGAGGGTAAGTTTTTGGAAAATGCTTCAAATAAGGTGCACGAGACCAAGTATACATCTTTGAAATTAAACACTGTAAAAGTAAAAAAGACCGGTTATTGAGTAATTTTGCCGTTGATTGTGTTTTTATGGTTGTATACGTGTTGCATGAGCAGATTGGATATAATTTATTTCATTAGTATACTTTTGGGGGCGTTACTGAATTTATCAGATTAGATGTTGATTTGGCATTTGTCTTCAGAGCACATGTACATGACTTTTGTTAAGAGATTGCCCTCTGCAACGCAGTTGCTTTGGCGTAAAAACGGTCATTGCCTCAAAGCACCTGCTGAATGAAATCTTGTTTCTGTCTTGGCTTGTTCCAGCTATCGGTTGTAATCGCACGCCGAAGATGTTCAAGTAAGGATAGCAGTAGCTTCGCATAATGTGTGTGAGAACACAAGGATGAAAATACATTCGCGGTAAAACGAAATGTCCCTTGATTGAATAAGTTTGTGTGGAGATGCGCTGGTTTAACATCGAAGTGCTTTTCGTAGTGTGGGAAATAAGTTTTTTTTCTGGTGATGTTGTGCAGTGTTTGCTAAATGAAGCATTATATCTTTTTTTGCAGAGTAGTGTCTGTCATGTCAGAATTTTTGTCACCCAATATTTGCTCAAATTTAATATTCAAAAAGCACATTTCATGCTCATTTCAGCAAACTAAATTTTTTGAATATCGGTTGAGGTACAAAATGGCATTTTCGTGGTCACCGATGCGGAACGAATGCTATAAAAATATCACCTAACTTTAAGCCAAATTATTTTCATCTTACTTGTTCAATTTTATGAAATGTTGAAAATAGGTTGCCTCATGTATCTTCGTAACCATTTGCAATCATCAGGGACATCACCATAATTTGCGATGTCGTATTCCGTTTCTATTAGGCGCTCACCACTGTAGTCTGGGTTTTCATTTACTGATATTGCTGAGGACAGTTGAGAAGCAAACCAATTTCAGGATGGCTTAGTAGTGTATAATTAACAAGCTTATAATTATCAAGTCTTTACAATTTACTATGTAATTACTAATTGCTGTAATTAGTCTAGCCAACTTAAGCTTCATGATTTGTGCAAAACAAAACATGGCCTGAAATGGTTCAACACTGTATTTTTGGCGGTCANGAGTCACAAAGACCTCCGTACTATATTGCGACATCATCCGTTGCAAACTTCCGTCGAGTGTTTTGCAGTCTCCATCTGCATTGATTTATGTATTAATGCATGTTTGGTCAGCAAGCAACTCTATGGAAGAAACCTTCGATCTGTTACAAATAGACGTGAGAATGAAAACAGCATGCAGTAGTGTTTTCATTCTTTCCAGTTTCCACCTGACGCTCGCAACCCTGAGCTTGGCTTCACCTCCTTCGTGTAGATCGAACCAACCTAAAATCGCAGGCGTTTTTTTCGACGCATGCTGTATAATGGCGCTCGTTCGTCATCGTGACCAGTCACCGGTGTACTAGGTTTTGATCGCGCAAAGAATGTTCTATTGCTAAAACATTCCAACCTGCTTTACTCGTCACTAGTACGATAGTTTTGATGCATCTTACACGATTGTTTGTGTTTAGGGGCGGGTTTGCCGTTTTTCACGATCAGAGAGCAGCCAGCAACGCGACGCACGCGTTTGATTTTCGGGAAGTGGGCCCTGCTCTGCTGTCGAATGCGACCTTCATCGACGAGTGGTTCACTGGAAAGAAGCTGTCTGACATTGCACCGGCAAATAGCGTCGCTGTGCCAGGAGTGTTAAAGGGTTTACATGCTTTGCATAAACAACATGGAAAGTAGGTACCAGCAGTAAAATCTGTCAGTGTTTTAATCAGTAACTATCGTCGAAAATCCTCAGGTATTTGTTATCTTGATCAGCGTTTTTTAAATCCGAATATAGTGTTAACGATAGACAGTCGGTTCAAAACCTGAGTTTTCTATATGTACTGATTTTCTGGAAGCCTTCGTTTGAGGATTCGGTCATTTTTGTAGAATGTCGTGGAAATCTATCTTGATGAAAGTTGCAAACTTGGCCAGAGGTGGTATTGAAGTTTCAAGTGGGCTGGCGGCTGCAATCGTTCCTCTAAATTTGACGACAGTTTCGCCTGACTTGCGCGATTTGCTCACCGTCAATGAAACTGGTACTTTTCGTAAGCTAAAGGAAGGCGATTCCCTCAAGCAACCTCAACTGGCTGAAGTCTTGCAGGTGACTGCAGTGAATAAGTTACCGTTTTTTAAATAAAACATTGAATTAGACTTCATCACTGTAGTTATATGTAAGTACTGCTAGAAGTTCAGATGTTTAGGCAGGAGGCTGTTGGCAGCGCGTCAGTTAAACAATTGTTGCATTAAAATAGTACAAAAGTCAACATTGCGTGACAATTACGTCCATCCTGAATGGCGCAGTGCCTTCCTAGGCTTCCAGGAAAAGTGAGCAGTGACTCCAGGAAAAGAAAAAGTGCTTACTTTTCCAGGCTGTTGGTGACAATGGACCTGATGCATTTTATCGTGGTCATCTTGCTGAAAATTTTACACGTTACATTCGTACCATTGGCGGAATACTGAAGTCACGTGACCTATCATTGTACAATGCGAACGATTATTTCGAGTTGAACGAAACTAAACTGCATAGTAAGTTTTTTCTAATTTAGTAAGTTTTTCTAATTCTTACTGCTCTTTGAAGCATTACTTGACCGGTTTGCCATATCCATTGGGTAAGCGATTATTCTTTCCTATGTTTGGTTCAGACTGCTGGAGCAGTGAACAAGTTGTCTGGCCGGCCAGACATTTTGCATAATCATCATGTCTGTCATGAGATGCATAAACGGATGCATTTTGCTACTAAACAAAAACGATTATGTTTTCAAAAACTATGCATGCAGCTCGACATTTAACATCATAGTTTACTGCATGGCTTTTTCGTTGGACAAATCTATTTATTATTTCCAGACATGAATGTCAAAACAGCGCGTTCACCATCGTTCGGTCCTGTCCTGCATGCTGTGTTGAGCACAATGTCGAAATACAAACCTCCGTCAACCGAAAAATACTTGCAGGTAATTTTACCGCCTTGTTGCTGGTATGAAGTATGAATAACAACTCCGCTATTTGTGCTGTAAGTAGCAGTAAAAACAAATTTCGTATGCTCATTGAATGTGGACCGCTGGTAAAAGCTGCACAATCAGGAGGGAGCGAACGGGGCGACGGTCCGGGCATCCCAGACAGGGGCCATCCAAAGAATGAAATTACAAAAATTACATTTTATAAAAATGCTGTAACTAGATGCTTTTTTGTACTGTATGGCTACTAGCACATGCTGCGTGGGTATAATGGGAACGTGCTTGGGAACTTATAATGGAAACCATATAATCGCCTTGCATATATTACATTTTATACCCAGAGCAAAAGACTGTTATACACTGTTCCCTTTACGCTATAAACAGCTTCGTCCTTGGGAGGTCTGCAGCCTAAATGAACCCTGGTCCTTCGCAGCCTTCCACTCCCTCATGCATTTTATAAGTCGATGTACTTGAAAGTCATCGCAGTACCGGTGTTTTCCGGAAATCCGCCCGTCTTTAGTCCGCCCAAAGGCGCTGATTTAAGGTGGGCGTTTATATGGTGCTAATATTTGAGTTGAATACTGGTACTATTTGTAGCTGTCACCTTACACGGTACGTCCAACGTTATACTGAGTTTGAATACTATTTGTAGTTGTCACCTTACACCAGTGGTCGGCAAACTTTTTTTTATCGCGGCACAGATCACCTTTTCAATAGCTATTGAAGGCCCACTACATCTAAAAACCACTAGAACAAAACTAATGAACAAAACGAATCAGACACAGGCAATATGCAACTGCCGTATAACAGCCCGGTCGGTTATTTGGTTATTTGGCTTATTTCCCAATTTGTCTTTTTTCCAATTAACGGCCCTGGGCGGACTTCCGGAAAACCCCGGTACTACATTATGATAATCATGATGGCGTCATTCATGCGTGTGTCGTATAAGCATGTGTTCCATCAAAGTAAATGTATTAACGCCATCAAGGGTATACTCTCTACTATCGCCACGTATATATCCTCGTCTTCTTTCATGTGTTTGTGTAGTCCTTGTTACTGCGATGCATGTTTAAAGTCTAGCACCTTGCGTGTGGGAATGAAGACGTTACACAATACAATCTGTGGTCTTACCTGAGGGGGGCATGCAGGTGTATGTTAACTGACCCGAGAGAGAGATTAGGCACTGCCATTGTTATGTTAAGGCAGTGGTTCCCAAAGTATGGGTCGCGACCCCAGCAAGGGTCGCGAAGGGTCAAGAAATGGGTCGTGCCGAGACGATCCAAACCTGGGTTGTATATTTTTAACGTTACCACTGCTTCTCTGTGTCTGTCTATAATAGTATAGGTACTTCTTTATCTTAAACTAACTTAGCAATTTACTGCCAAACATCATCCATACAATCATTATTTTTTCATACGCTTTTAGAGGCTTGGGTCGCGAGGTGTTCACCAAACTCATATTTGGGTCGCGCTCAAAAAAGTTTGGGAGTTGCTGCCTTAAGCCCTTACACCCCATCACTCTTACCCCGTTTGTATACATGCCAATTCCTGCTAGCCTGCATCAAACCGCATGGTTGCACAATTTCAGATACTATTTAAATAGAAAAAATAGACGAGACTATTTCCTGTCATGCCTCACAAGTGCTATCTTTTTTTGGTGGGCCTAGGTGATACTTATTTGCATGCATAAATGCAATACTTAGTTCCTCAATGCATACCCAATACCCATTAATAGAACAATTTTGCTTATAAACATATGCTTCGTACCCACAGAATAAAACATTATTTTAATGACTAACACATTAAAAACAAAAAACAATCTCTGAAATATTTTTAATGTAACTTTTCGAAACTTGTTCTTATGTCAACACTAGTTTTTACGTATTTCTCACGTACCTCAATACTAGAATTTGGTAGAGGGGCNTACAATCAAGTAGTTGCTCCGGGCATCACCAGACCTCTGCACGTCCTCCTACACAANGTGTGTATTTGCTTATTCAATACTANATCGGATCTTGTTTCTGCAGGTACACAGACTCGTTGAATCCTTGAAGTACAGTTTTGCCATGCAAAGTGAAATGGGTGACCCGCAAAGAGAAAATTACAACAACATGACGTATCAAGATTTTAACAAAAGGTATTAGTGATGTCTGATTGACATCGTAAACTGCGCGATGATTCATTTTAAAAAAGCAGCAATCGGGAACGTCGTCAGCGAAAATCGGGGTGTGATGTCTGTGCACTGCAACCGTTGGATTTCAACCGGAAAACTGCTGTGGCAGTCAATGACGAATTTTTTATTGACAATCATTGAATTTCATGAAACAGAAGATCGCGGACTCCTCGTCTGGGTCTTTTCCGAGTTGTGGNTTTTTTCTTATTAACGGAGATGAAGAGGAAATGCTGCATGATAGTCCTTAAATTTGTGCTGTGTCAAACATGTNNGACGCTTCCGTGTTATGTGCAACGTTTGTAACTTTCCGTCTCAGAATCATATTTATCCGTATCGAGTGTNTTGCTTTTGCAGTTATGATGTCGGAGCAGCAGTTCAAGCGAAAATTGATGACAACCGGTCATTTCCACTGGAGCATTATTTGAACAATTACCAACCAATTCAGCTGTCGTCGCATGGACAGCAGCAAGTGTCCGTGATCGGGTCGGATGCAACAATCGTTTCAATATCTCTGTAAGTCGTTTTGTTGCGAGGTTGACCCAGAGATACGGGCCCGAATCGGATCCCTAAAACACCTTTAAAAAACCCTGATGCTTCTGTAGGAACCGCGATGTTGGGAGCTGTTGTATACGTTTAAAGGATCGCGACTGGTTGAGAGGCCAACCTACATGTTTCAGGAGCACGGGTCGGTCTCCCAACTAAGCGACCTGACACCAAGGCGGCATAAAAGGCTCTCTTCATTTTGTCCCATTAGTAAATCTCCAGTGGTACTCGAAGTTTGATTGCTTCCCTTGATTATATCTATATATACAACAAACTCTTCGATACACTTGAATATGAAGTCAGAAAAAACGTAGCGTTGAACGTTTGGTGTCGTCGAACAACAGTGGAACGACCAGAAATAGCGACCAATTGCCGTCATGTGTGTCAGCAGGCTACCAAGGCAGCTGGTTTATACTGTTCGGAAACAAGTACTGAACGTTGCATCGGATCACGGATAGAAATTGCTTGAAACCACGCATTAAGAATGCGTACACGAAACACTAAGTACATATGTATCCGCTAAGCTTCCCTGTCCGGGAACATATACCTTGCAATGGTAGACCTGTAAGATTTGTTTACTTGATAGAATAAATTCGTCTGTGGTGACGCAGATACGCACCAGGAAATACTTGGCGTGTTAAGGGTGTTTACTGCAGTTGACCTCAGGTAACTTTTCTTGGAAAATTCCTCACACCGGCCCTTGTGACATTCTGCGTAAGTTAAACTCGGATTTTTTATCTGGTCGAAAACTGGTCTCAGGGTTTTACTAAGAACGAAAAAAGCTCGAGTGTTGATATTTGTATCGGTTGTTTGCGAATAAGGAAAATCTTGAAAAACATGTGCCATGTATATGCGCCGATGAAACGAATTAAGTTAAAAATTTTAGCGAGCAGATTGCTTTCAACATAATGTGCTTTTTACTTGCCATTCTTCATTTCGTGATAACGATTTCTTATTTATAGGACTCTAGGTTCCCTATTTGGATCAAAGTTAATGACACTTGGCTTTGTTTTGAATGATGCCGTCCTCGACTTTTCCTGGAAAGGGAAAAACCCTAATATTACTAATCTGCCAGCATCCAAGGTGAGCGCCTTATTGCCTTCCAGGGGCTTAGGCGGTTCTATGAAGCATCCATAGGTGGAATGTAAGTGATTGCTTTTCGGTGGCAAGCATTTTTTTCTACTTTTTTCAGACAAACTACATATCAGGAGGTTTAAGACCTTTATCATCGCTGATTCCTGCTGTGGTTGTTCCCGTAGCGTCGAAATGCGATGATTACGTGGCGCTGAGTGGCCAACCAGGCTATCGATCAGGATCTAGTAAGTTTAGTTTGGCATTGTGTTCAGTCAACAAACACGAAATTATTTGAATATTGCTGCAGTGAACTTCTTACGGTTACAAGGTAAAGAATCCCGCCGACATCATTTCTAAAAGCACTGATTCTCGCAATTGTGCTTTTATGAAACACGTCAGGCATGTTGGCAACTAGCAGTGTGAATGTTTTCTTTTTTCCACGAAAACATCTAATCTGCTGCGTTTGCGTGCTCGGTCCAAATTTGTAATCGTTGCAATGAACATCCGCCTTCACATGTATTGTGCTGTTGTGAATAGTGGTGTCTGTTTCATTTTTTTCTTACTGGGTTCCTGCGTAGTCCAATGACACGTAGGGTTGGGAGGTTTCTGAAGAATGCTTTAGTAAATGTAACGCCACCTGAGCAAGCTCAGAAAGCAAGTTTGTGAGGAATGGGGTATACTTGGGGCTGGGAGGAAGACTGTTACTAACCCCATAGATATTGCCAGTGAATACTGTAATAAATAACGAAAGTCTTTTTTTCTCATACGTGTTTTCTGGAAAAAGGAATAATTCTCTTTCAAAAATTCTTTTTTGCTGTAGGCTAGGCTAGAATTTTCAGATGTGGTTAAAAACTACCGTAAGCCAAGGCAGTCTATAATCGTTATCAGCGGAATAAATCTCGTGCTGATTTATTTGACTTTAAACTGCGTTTCTCTGAAGTTCGTAGCAAACCATTTGGAGCTGACGCCGATGTCAAGTTCGCAGTAGAAAAGTTGCCCCCTGGATTTTGAATTTTGATATTTTTCCTATTAACTTTTTGGCTTAAAATTTTGTTTTCTTAGTTTCCAGTTGGTAAAATGAACTTCCACACTTTTGGTAACCCCCTGGAAAATCCACTATTGGTCCTCCCCTGGAAAAAATCCTTCCGAGGCCTATGTTGGTGGCGTAGCAAAGCAAACATTACTGAATCTTTCACAACTGATAATTTTTTAATGAAAATCTAATCAACTCGATTGCTTCAACAGTAACTGGCGACAAAGTGTCCGTGGATGCGAAAAAATTTTGTATGCAGGCCCAAAGCATTTTAAAAACTCAGCTCGAACCCGGCCCGACTTAAGCAACTCTGATTCAGAATACAATCTCGAGGTTCTGTTTCTTTCCCATCTTGCAATGTTAGTTACGTCACAGTGTCTCCATTTGTGCGAATTAAAATGACTCAGAAATATGTCTACGGATTTTGTGTGCGGGCCGTCGCAGGTAGGCTTGTATTGCGTAATCACCAGCGGTGTAGTGGGGTGGGAACGCGTTCCCCACCTTTTTGCAGTAGTAACGCTACTTGAAGATTTATATTTTTCATTTCAAAATCTTTGTGTAGCGCGTGGAGCAGCATAAATTAATTAATGACAAGTTGTCTCGTGTATAGCACCGTGGCATGGTTGTGTAATTAGTGTTTATGACATCAACAATGGTATTTGCGTACTCTACGGTTCTTCTGATTGTTTGCATTTATCGTAACCCTGCCATCTTCGTTTCAGAGGAGTAATTAGTCTTGAAGTTTATATCAGGCCGTTGCGGAGCAGGTTGCAGCTTGCCTGAGTGGATTGCGAGAACTAAAAGAGCTTTTTGCGTGTGAGGGCATCTGAGCGATATTTAGTGTTAGAGTTCGGCTTTAACCTCAATCAACGGTGCACTTCGATAATGAAACTTGCGGCCGTCCACATGTAATTTAAAATAAAAGATTTGGCAGCCGTGCTGGCGTATATTGAAGCAAAACAAATGCAAGGCAAGAAATTTTTAATGAATTCATTAAAATCTTTGACATTTTATTATACTTTTAGGCACAAGTAAATGACATATACCGGATAAAACCTATTCTTTAATTAAACGTATCTAATAAATATAACTCGACCTAATTGGCGGCCGTACTTCATATAAATAAAAGTAATGCGGCCGGCAACAGCAAAAGGTTGTACACCTCTGACCTAAATAGATTGTTTGTCAAGTTAGTAGTTGCGTCACTTGTTAACATCGCCAACTTGTCCGCACTGGAATACTTTGTTAATTGTGAACTACTGCACAAACTTTTCTGTTAAGTGTTTTTAATTTTAGCAATCGTCCATTAGTTTCTACTGTTAGCAAATAGTTTACTGTCAGATGTTTGCGAAAAGAAAGCAAGGAGAGGCGTCCATAGAAACATTTTTTCTAAGAAAAGCAAAAGTGTAGATGTGGAACCTCATGTTCAGGATCCAAGTGCAACTGCCATTGATGTTGCGTCATCCTCAACTGCGACTGAAGGACCCAACCAGCAGATTAAAACCACCTGCCCTGATATTTTGACGGAAGAGATGTGGGAGAATAAGACAAAGTGTTATCATCCTTCACTCAATTGCGCTTCAGGAAAAATTGGTTTCGAAATATGTTCCAATGTGACAAACCTAGGCGCAATAAAAGCGAATGGGCTTCAGTTTCCAAAGAATGGTCAACGATTTCAGTGACTTTCTCAAGCCATTCAAGATCTACTCAATTATCCTCGTCAAGGAAAAAATTCTTGGCACATGCGAAATCACAGTTTCACATCAACGCAGAAAAAATTCTAGAAAGTGCACAAAACAACTCACTTCCAAATGCCATTGACCAGCTGCATGAATCAGAATATCTGGGCACTAGCAAATTATTCAGAAGCGCATATTTTCTTGCAAAGAAAGATAGACCGTTCTCTGATCATTTTGATATGTTGTCACTACAGGACCTAAACTGTGTCGATTGGTTTGCGCTCCCGTTGTTCAGCGGCTGCTGTAATTAATCACGTTGCTCGCGAAATGAGATAGAAAATTAGTCAGAAAATTATTCCATCTTCATTGACGGGTCTACCACGCTAAGTACGAGGACAACTGTGATTGTGTATTTGAAATGTCAAAATAAAAGTTCAGAGGAGCCGCATTTCCTCTTTCATGATTTGCTAGAATTGCACAGTGCAGCAGCAGACACAATAAAAAAACCTTGCTTTACTGTATGTCTGCCTATGGATTCAATGACAGTTACCTTCAGTGAAACCTTGTTGGGCTTACGAGTGATGGAGCAAAGCGTTATGCTTGGCAAAACGTCTGGTGTTGGACAGAGGTTATTAGAAAAGTACCCCACGATTGTTATAAAAGTACCCCAGGACTTGGCATTCATGTATGATGTACTAGAAGAGCTAGCAATTACCTCAGATGCGTTGCAGAAGTGCGACACAACGTTGGTATATGTCGATAAGTTGATTCGTCGTTCCATCAGATACATGCAATCCATGAAAGAAAGGAAAGGTGAAAACATTTCAGAAGTGCCACATGTACTTGAAGAGATGAAATTCAGATCAATGGACTTGACAGACAATGGAATAATGGTAACCATTTGCTGTGACCAATTTCTAACAAGTTTAATTGACAGAATAAGAGCCAGAATGTTGTCTCCGATTTCAAACACATAATCTCCGAACTGAGTGTATTGACAGTAGACAATTGGCCAAATGCTACACCGCCTTTTTATGGTAGAAATGAAGTCCGGTCACTTTCTGAGAGATTCCATTCCGGCTTAACTGTTCAAAGCAATCTCAGCGTTTCAGGATTATCGACACGCACATTCGCACTGCTAGTCAAAAGTCTACAACTACAGTGAAACAGGAAGATCCAGGATGGAAGTTCTTGTAGGCGAATGCTCACTTTATTCGAACTATTTGGTGCAGTCTTCCTTTTTATTTGATGTGGAACGGTGTTCCCACATCCAGGGGCGGATCCAGCTAGTAACGGGGGCGTTTTTAGTAATAATTGGTAGTCAGTTTCATAACGGTTTCTCTACTGTAAGAAGAGGTGAAGTATACTTCACTACACTGCTGTGACAAAACAATGGACGACAGAATGGCCTAAATATCGCGAACAATAAGACAATTCGAACATGGCGAAAGACTTATTCGGAATTGGTTTTGATGGTTGTTTTCCGAATTGTACAAAATCATGGTGAGTAAAGTTACTTTCTTAGATTTTAGGGGGGCAATCGCCCCAATCGCCTCCCCTGAATCTGCCCCTGCCCACACCTCTTTAGCAAACACCCCTGGTAGTCATTAGTGATGCTGGAGTTCTGCCACCTTCCATTGTTGGTTGCCTGGAATCTAAACATTCTGGCACGTACCGATTGAATGCGAGGCCTAGCCTGTCCATGCACAGGTGTAGGTGGCTGCTGCTAGGGCAGGGATGGCCAAACTTTTTGACCCTAGGGCCGAATACGCGACTGCCTGGCCACTGGAGGGCTGGGTACAGTGTGATTTACGTACTCCATGCAAATGTAGGTTGTTAAAATGTATTGCAGTACACTAATAAAAATAAAATCACACCATTTTGTTTACACTTTTATTTAATACAGACAGCAGCCAATGCTATTGCACTACTGTCCAAAGTCGGAAACGAAGTGCTTGAAGAAAATGTGCAAGGTATTTGGCGCGCCGGGTGCGGCCTGCCGGTCCTAGTTTGGCCACCACTGTGCTGAGGTTTATTTCCGTGTACTTATTTGTTCACGGTTGCAAATGCTGGGGTCAAGTTGATATTGTTGATGTTAACACTTGTCAAAGTCTGAGTCGATGTCTTCAGAAGAGTTGTTTTCACAAGAACCAAATGAGCAAAACAGGATGGAGTGGCCAAATTTAGTTATGATGTCAGAACGTTATCAACTATCTGACAGGGCAAGTGCAGCTGTAGCAACTGCTACAGTGAAAGATGCTGGCTTAATTACGGATTATGTCATTGACAAAAACAAGTTGCGAAGAGAGAGAAAAATACAGAAACATAATTAGTGAAGAAGCAATATTTTACAAGTTCATTGACAGGATCTACATTGATGTAAGAAAGGACGCTACCTTACTAACTGAACACGACGCACAAACTGGCAAATATTATCATAAAACTGAGCTCCAAGAACACATTGTTGTTGTTGGGGAA
>JGI24021J15306_10002092_pt1 | contig 20981 bp, 14 predicted proteins | sample Ectturendosymbi1_FD_15306 | JGI IMG/M metagenome (IMG submission 15306)
CAAAATTTAACACATCACATCCAAATGTTGACTTACTTTACAAATCACAACCATTTACAGACTGTTTTAATGGGAAATGGAGAGTTGGCCCACTAAAGTGGGGAATTGGAGAAAAAAGGTTAAGAACCCCTGCTAGAGCAACGGCATGTGTGAAATTGACAAAAAATTCAAAATATTGCATTCCAAACTGTGAGTGAATCACATTGAAATAGGACCCATTTGTAATATGCGATGCTGTCGTAGTCCTTTTAATCTAAAAATTCACTGATTTCTTAGCCTCAAAATCTGCATTGCATTTGAATTCTTTCTATGGCTGACCAACCAACCTTGCCCTTGGGGACTAACCTGCAACTAGCAATTAAAATATCTAACTGCACTTGTATTTTCCAGAAATTAAAAGTACAGCAACGTCTTTGATGAATTCTTGGTTGACAATAATAAGAGAAACGTCAGGCAGTGCTTCAACTACATGTAAGTTATTAAATGTTTAGAGTGTGTATGATGTGTTCAGTAGTTAACTAAGTTTTTTAGTGGATAAAGAAATAGCACACTGCATCTGATTCAGGCTACGTCAGTTTTGAAGTGTTAATGTAGTCAACATTCAAAATTTATTTTTGTTGTGATTCCTTTCGCACTTAGCAGACACAATCCTTGCCTTGTACAAGTCAATTCGTCATATTGTCCAAAAATATAGACCAGTGAATACTGTTATAGTGAATTTTAATAATATTAAGGGACAAATGACCGAAAGTCTCTGCGAAAAAACAACAACAGAATAACGTCATGTATCCGTATGCACAGGAAATAGTTGACAAGTGCTCAAACTGTTGAACGCAAAAATCTTGCATTATTGTACTGTAAACAGGTGTTTCTGTGGAAATTTTTTTTTACATAGTATTTCATACCTGTTTCACTAAATTCTCATAAAAGGTTACCAGTCGAGTAACTGGTCTCCGCACAAGTGAAAAGTTCGAATCAATGAGGAAACTTTTCATAGGAAATCGATTTCACGTACAACTACGCATACTCAGTCCCAAAACCTGCAAGCAATGTCTACGGGTGAAACGCTGAAAGGCTAAAGCTAGAGCAGAGAGACCAAACAAGCTCAATACTAGATCAGAGCAAAAGTTTCGATAAATAGAAAACTTTGCAACACTGAAAGTACCTGACGTCTGAAATCGAGACGAGCAATGCAATAGCCAACAACTCCGTCGTAATGACTGCGAGCGCTGGTACAATCTTCATACAATGCATAAAGAATTATGGTTACCAATGCGTAAAAACGATGGTTACGAAGGTTACCATTCGTCAAAAAATTGCTGCAAGCAGTAATGAGTTTTTCTGTAAATCAGAAGCTGAAGAAAAGTTTACTGCAAAACTGGTTAAAGTATTCAAACAGCTGAAAAAGTATTTTACAATGCCACAAAAAGCTGCGTCAAAACTTCAATTGAATTTGTTGAATCGAAGTGTTACTTTTGTTTGAGGAAAAATGTTTGATGTGCATGTCTGAACAGCATAGTTAGGTTTAGAAGGCTCAGACACTTGTTAAACTCTATTTAAAATGCTAATTGACCAAGGCATTTAATATTGTGTCTTTGCTTTTCCACTTGTTTTTGCTGTAGCTTAGCTTGTTGAAAACCTATCAAGCACTCCATTTCTTTGATTAGCTGTGTTTCCGTTGAATGCGTTATCCGGGTGAAAGAGCGTATCTTCATCATGTCCATGTGTTTAAGTTGAAGATAGATACCCAAAACTTAATAGCTGATTTGTCGATTGTCTGGCCAGCACAGGTGCGGCAAATCGTCAGGATGTTTGGGGCGAAACGAGAACCCTGGTAATATTAACGCGCTTTTGTGGTCTGCTGGTGCCATGAAATCTTGCGTTCCAGCTTCGAGCGATGTGATGTCTATGCAGTAGTTGTGTGTTAGTGACCACCACTCTGCATTCGCAGCGGAAGCAATGAAACGGAAAAAGGAAAAGCTCAAAGCGCAGAAGATGAAAGCAGGAAAAGATGTTGGTAAAGAGACCGGCGCTATTCACTCCAAACCACCCCCCGTATCGAAAGCACCTTCTTTTGCCAAATTTAGAAAAACAGGTGATTTCATCTTCCTTTGAACCTGTCATCTTCTGGTTGTTGATTTGTTTGCGATATCATTTTCGCTTGTACCTAATAGAAATGTGTTTTAAACATCATTTTGTCTATATGAGTTGCATATTACCAATAAAGGTAGATTTAGGAAGGTGCATGACCAGAGGTTCTTAAACTTTTTCTGTCACACCCTTTCGACGTTAGTCATTGATACCCGCACTTCGCTTTACTTCAAAAAAAAAACAACAACAAACAAACAAAGAACAATTTTCTTGCCAATATCCTGCTTTTCAACAATATGTCGCTGCCATACTCCCTTGCGTACCTTTCACGCCCCCCGCGCCTCCCAGTTTAAGAGCCCAGGTACCAGACGGTTTGTATTGGTAGTGCTGTGAAGGAAAGTGTTAAACAATTAGTGCTGGTAGAGAATTGACGTCAGCATATGTATATGCCCTGTCAGTTAAGTTCAGGTGACATATGCTACGGTTGTTTGTTCAAAAATCCAACACCCCATTAACATAAACTTGAGACCCACATAAAGCGTGACTTACAGGTGAGACCTTGTGTTAGAAAAAATTATCTGCTGATTTTTGGAATTAGCTGTGGACTTAAACAGCATTGTGAAGCTTGTCGAACCACTTGTGTAAGCACGGAAGTAAGTTCACGCAGTTAACCAGTGAGCACTTGACTGTGAATAGCTATTTTTAAGTGGGGCAAGTTGTTTGAAAAAGATAAAATAGCGGCTATTTTAATGCTTCAGCTGCCATCTTCTTTCCCATCGAAATGCACGTTGAAGATGCGGCTAATGTTTCTCAACTTATTTGTGGAAAGACGAGCTTTACTCATACCGTTCGTATTCCTCCGCATTCAACCCGAGCTCCTGTGCGTCAGCAATAAATTTTTCGACGCCGCGCAATGTTATGAGATGGTAGTGAACGTTGTACAGTATTGTCGTTCATTAAAGTGGCCCCGGCCTCTGCTTTGTCGAGTCGAGGTGGTACGTGCAACAAAAAGTTCGCATTTTAGTGATGCGCGAATTTCTTGTTATATCTACGTATACATGTTGCATATTGCATTCCGCGCAAACGGCTTCATGAATAAAGTTTTGTTGCGGTGCTTTGTCAATCACCTGATAAAGTATTTCTTGCAGGATTAGAAAGGGAAGATGACTCGACAAAAAGAGCAAAGCTGGAGAAAACCCATGTTGCGGGGAAGCGATCGAGTCTCGATAGCGAAGACATCACCTCAAATAAGAAAGCGAAAACTGAACCTAAAGTTGTACCTAAGAAAAGTAAGGTCGTGGTGTCTTCCTACTAAATGTAGCTGCACAAATACATATTTAAATTTTTTTTTTGACCGGGAGTTTATGTCCGGCCATCGAACTGTTGTGCAACAGCTGATATAGCCCTAGGACAGAAATATTTGGAGATCAACGCATTAAACGTACTAAACGATTTTGAATGGTCCCAACCTTACCAGTGNTTCACGAGTACGCAACGTGAAGTTATAGCATGTATAGCTTACACTGCATCAACACAATTCATAACACTCTAGTCTAAGCCTACTGCGATTGGGCAGTCACAAACGCTANTGATTGTCATTGTCTAAGATTCAAAGGATGTCTATAGACTCAATCACTCGACCCTTGTCTGTTGCAGTGCGATGTTTGCAGTGATGCTTTCGCTGATTGATCTAATTGTAGTCGGACCACTGCCAGAAAGTAAAAATCTTGGGAAGGTGACCGCTGTTTGGTGCAATTATTTCGGAAAATAAATGAAATCCAGTGACCAGTAGCGGAAGCGGGATAGTTTGGAGGGGCACGACATCAATTTGCGATGAATCGGATGCTTCACAAGACCATCTTGCGTCACCCCCCTCACCTCCGCATACGTAGATTTACGAGAAAACATGTCCACAAAATAAGCTTTGTTTTGAAGTAATAATAAAGAGGGAGTTGATCTGTGTGTTTTGAACTAAATGAAGACAACGAAATGAGTGAAAGCACGAGATTGGCTGAAAAACGAAAGCGAGAAAACACCATCCCCACTATTTCACGTCAAGTACCAAATACAANGCACGTTCATCTAATTATGTAAAGGAAAACGAAGAATCAGCAAAGCTGAAGCAGTTGCAGTAAATACAAGCTGTAACATACGGATNAGTAATCCAGTTACAGTAAAAAAAAATCAGGACGATTGCTCAAGAAAACAACATAGCGGTTGCCTAAGTGGGTGATCAGTGGATACGAAGTTCACCGTGCAAGATGACAGACCAGCGAACTCGATTTACTGCAGAAGCACAACATACCCGGATTAAACTTTGATTGTATCTCTTTGGCACGAAAAAAGACCCAAACGTTTAGCGTGTGAGCTTTCTGATTCGGCAGTGCACAGGGTATATCAGATGATAGGCTGAAATATTTTGTAAGCGTAAGTAATTTTTGAACATCTTTGGCGAGTAAGTGTATGCGATATATGAACATCTTAAGCAATGAATTGTAATGAACTCAAGTCTCACGTAAAAACATGTCTGGTAGGGATGATGCATCCCCCGAACGTCCCCCTTCCGTCCGCGCTTGCAAACGTTAGCCCAAATGCCGTGATTATGTGTGTAGTTGCCTGCTTTGTAGCGATGTAAGTCGAGCATGGCCAGTTCTTCAACTTCTAATAGTATTCAGGTTTCACCCCAAAAGTGCCTCAAATCACAATCCTAAACTCCACATAGCATGTAGTTAAATCTACATTCAGTTTGCAGAGACACATGCGCTGCTGGGATGGTTATACACTTCTTATAACCTGTCGGAAAGATGCTACTCTGGCGAAAGGTAGACGAGAGAGATACTTAAACCAAAGGCGACGATGTACCGTCGTAAAATTATCCATTTCTAACAAAACACTGCCTTGCAATTTAGTGGATACTACTTAAATTACATTTGGGTGGAAGCGATCTGTGTTAATGACAATTCGATGTAGTCCAAGGCACATTTTAATTTAGTAGTTCAGTTGAAGATTAAGTTGGATTTTGCTGACTTAATGAATAATAAATTACTCAAAAGAAATAATTTAAGTTTTTAGAATGGTTTGTCCTGGCGTGAATGTAATCATAAAAACTGACCTTTGTCGCTGCATTAATTGGATATTTTTGCTACATCACAAAATAACTGATAGTAGATAAAGTGTTCTGTAAACTCACGTAAGGTTTGGTGGAAATTGAACTCTTAACTTACTGAGAAAATTCTACATCAGCCTTTGGGCCCGGGGCCCCAGAAGACTATTGTGTCGCCTTGCAAAAATTCTCTCGGGGGCCTTATTCACTGCAATGCCTTCTTTGCAGTCGCAATGTCCGGAGGTTTCATGGACGCGTTGAACTCCATCCCTGCAGCAGGAAAGCGAATTGTTAAAAGAAAACCTTTAAAACCGAAACCCACAGCGACGTCCCCAGTCCATAAGCCAAGCCCAACTCATGATATGCATGTTTCTGGAGAAGGTTTGTTGGTTTTGTTTATGTTTTTCTGTGAAGTATGTTGCCTTCTTCGCGTGATAACTCTTGTAACAAGCAGTTTTGACTATTTTGAATGTTGAAGTATATCCAAAACCCTCTGTGATATCTGTGGTGATTTGCAATGACATTTGCCAACGGAATTGTGCTCAGAATAGATTGACCACAGGTACACGCGCGCGTAATTTGTTTTATTAATAAGGCTTCAGCGTTCGTTTGTTGGTTTCGTTCGTTTTTGTTCGGCGTCAGGTTGTGTGCCCAGTTTAAAAAAATTGTTTCTGTTCTCCAGCTGGTGACTTTGGAACCGAGATAAACATTCACGAACATAGTCCATCGCCAGTTCCTTCGCCGAAAGAGACATCAAAACCTAAATTGGATAAGTACGGAAAGCCACAAAAGAAAGTCACCTGGGCTGTTGAGTCGAAGCTTGAGTCCGTGCGTTATTTCGAGGTTGAAGAAGGAGAGAGAGGTGAAACATGGGTGTTATGCGCTTTGTTTGGTCACAGCAAGGTCAAGGGTTACTGTGGGTTGGTTCATTTACACGGGTGTCCATTGACTTGCACTGGTAAGTGGCATTTACCTGATATCACGCGGCTTGATCGCCGTAACAATTATATGTTCTGCGTCGGTCAATTTTGAAGTCTTGAGTACCCACGCAGCCAGTAAAAAGCAACAAATATCGTCAGCATGTATACTAACGCTGCAGCGGCTACGTGTGTAATGTTCTGTGTTAACTGCACGCTTTTGAAGTACTTGCAGGTTCGGAATATCCTGCGAAGCATGGATGGCTTCGGCGTCGTTTACGCGGACGTCCAGCGCTGAAGACGCTCACGGACGTGAAAAGGTTGCTCCTGGTACTATGTTACGCTGCTGCTTGCGTAGCATTTTTTGTCACTGTGACTGCATCTTATAGTGATAAAATCTATCATCGCTTTGCGAATTGCACTTGTGTTTTTCGTACGTCTGCGAAGACATATTGTGCAATAAAGCAAAGCTACCAAGTTAATGACAAGTTCTGGTCTCCCACGATGAGGAAGATTTTCGCCAGAGAACTGCGATGATGCCATGAAGATCGAAGGTCGACTTTTTGATAAGCAAGTGACAAATTTGTTTAAGATCTACGAATTTTAGAGCAGAAATAATAGGTTGTTTTTGTTTCACTCTTGAATGCGAACGAAACTTAAGTTGGCAGTCATTCCATGATCTCTTTTTTTGCCGAAGCGTTTGCAGCAGCTTTTTCTGCTGCTCTGAATCGTACATGGTTTTGTGTCCAAGAGAACATCACGACCAAACCGAGCAGTAACAATGATGATAAAATACGAATAATGTACTATCTGAGGATGGTGAACATCAATATTATTAACAAACCTTGGTAAATGCATATTGTGACTGAAAGAAATCAAACAGCCTGCGTCTAAATTCATTGCAACAACAGTTGCTGTAACTGCTTTTGGTAGGAGCGCTTATGGGACGTTGTTCGTGAAAACGTCAGGTTGATTCTCAAAAGAAAATACGCGATGTCTGATCTCATGACAAAATTGGCTGAGTGATTTCAAGTGAAACCAACGCCGTTTGGTGCGAAAGACTAAATTCAAGGTCTTGATAAGTTTCATCACAGGTTTGGGATGGTTTGGGTAGAAAGTCAAGGTCAGATCAGAGACGCCTGCATGCTTGTGTCGCAATCGGTAGTGTACCGTCGCGGCCTGGCATCTCGGTCCTCGTGCTGTTAAACGGCATATTTTGTTGGCCTTTCTTTATTGTCAGCGTCAATCAGTTCATAAAAGTTAAGCACTTTTTACACTATAAATCTTGGCATAAAGTCTAATAACAAAAACCGTTACTAATTCTGTCCCGAATTCCACTCCACACTTCAAAAAAAGGACAAGTATGTCTACATCTGCAATTGGCACGCACCAAAGCATGCAATTTCATCAAAACTCAACAAAAATTGATTGCGATTGTACCACAGCATCGTAAATGTGCCAAAAATACCATCTTAAAACTTGATTGTTGAATTCACAGCAAAGCATTTGCAAACCGTCTTTCCATACTTACAAAAAAAATTCAAAACAGGAAGAACTTTTTATGCATTGTTGATTGAGGAAGTTAACCTGGTTGTTACGTTTTTTAATATCTTCCAGTGTTTTTTAGCCAGTTGATTGTAAGGTAGTCATATCTAAGGATTATATCAGTCGATGTATAAAACAAAAGGGTTGTTTCATTTTTGTCGTTATTGCGGTGTGCTTTAAAGCTTAAGCAACATTTTCCATTCACTGTAATTTGAATTGCGTCCTTGAGACCCAAGTTCCAAATGTAAGATTTAACTTTAACAAGACGTCCTTGTTCAAACGACAATGTCTTTGAAGGACTCGACATTGAAAGCAGTACAGTTATCCTATTGAATTATAAGCAAAATTAAATTTTTGGATGCATTTCTGTCGCTCAATAATGATTTAGATTTTGGAACATTTCATCAAGTTCACAAACACGTTCTCGTGAAAATCATGGTCTCTGCCGTCGATGTCTAAACCTGGTACGTGCTTTTACTAGGGACAACGCAAGAAGGTTAAAATCGCGTGTCGCTTTTTAAAGTTTGCTCCTCCCCTATTGTAATTTGCAAAAAGCAACAAAGGCGCCGGAAAGATTGCTGCATCAAGCAAAAAATGGCGGACTTGGGGAGGATTTTGTGAGTGACTACACAAAAAAACAAGCTGGGAATAACCAGGAGTGAGGCCCCTTGCACGTAGAGCGTGGCGTCCTAAATAGCAGACTAACCCAGTTCAAAAAAAAACAAAGATGAACTCAAAAGACGACTTTCTAAAGATAAGTAGGATCACTACCTGGCAGTTGGCCCTCTGACTGTAACAAAACGTGACATGGGTTTTGGTGTTCTACGCGTTACATTTTCTTGCAGTGTTATCTGAACAGTTTTATGTAATCGAACTGGCAAGTTTATGCAGATGTACGCTCATGGGTTCGCTTGGAGAATTTAAAATACCTTTCTGCATCCTGCAGTGAAAGTAAGGATGTGAAGAACGGGCTTGATTATTCTATAGCTCGTGCTTTGTGTCAGCTGCCCCGATCGTTTCTAATATCAGTGTAAACGCTAACAGTTACAAGCAGACCCTATTTTGGAACGAAAGCTTGAAACTATTGCCACTCTCCCAATGATTTTGCGCTTGAGTGAGTTGTTGGTAGTCATTTCCTAATTTGGACTTCGGACCTGAAATACACTTATAAGATTGACGTCAACAATTTTCTTCAGGAAAGGTTGGGCTTGTTGATAATGCCCGAGGAAAAATTGAAAAATTTTATCTAAACGAAATTTAACTTGATGGTCTTGCTCAGTCGTCTCTGACAATTCCTCACTGTGCTCTGATCCCTTCCCTGCCTGATTAATGCCAAGCGGAGTCCACGACCGTGATATCTTCAACTTTTACTACTGGTGTTGGCATCAAATGAAAATAATGCAGGAAAGGCGTGATGTTCAAACAATGATCCAATCGAATGTTTCTAAAAACTTTTTGCGGTCCATCTCCCCCTTATCAATCCCGACATGTGATTGTCAGGCCCATCCCACATGAAGCAAAATAAAACAAGTCTTATTAAAAAAAAATGAAGCACAGTATGGTCCCAAGCTCAAAGTCGTATATGTGCTTGGGGACATTCACGAAGCTTCGAAATGGTGCGAGATAATTTTGTAAAGCACAATTTTTGTTTACCACATCTGTGAATTGATAACGTTTTGACAAAATACAATGCCTTGTTCACATGCCAGCTACCGTGCAGTTTGTTCATGTTCACGTTACCTAATGAAAGCATGTCTCTGTTTCATAAACTCTGAACGGGTGTAGTTAACAGTAATGGAGTAAACCGCTCTGACATCAAGTTAGGTGAAAGAAAACTGAAGTTGAGAAAGTAAGCCTATCGATTGTGGTATTATAATCACTTAAATGGGAAGAAAAAATGTTCAAAAATCTTTTTTATGTTTAAGAGCTTTTTTGTATTTTTTCCCCTTTTAATATATCTTCCCTTCGTATCTTGATATCGCCCCCAAGCGAACGATATTGTCCATTTTGGGAACCACTGGAGTAGTCCTTTCATCCCTTCCGGAAGAAAACCGTAGAAGTGCTACGGGAACACGGGAAAAGATGGACGTCTGTAAGAAACGGTTCTTCGCAATGTTGCAACGTAAACTTGGCTGTGTAACTTCCATATGGGAAACAGCTAAGGGCACCACTAAACAAAAGGAAAAACTCGAAAATGAGTGGGCACGAGATAAGGCACCCAAACGTTCGTTGAGTTCGTGGTCATTCTTCAAAGCCACGATTGAGAGGGAAAATGTTACTCTTATTCAGTTTTTTTTTTGAGAAAAATGTTAGGAACCCGGTTTGGATCTTTAGGGACCCGATTATAATTTTGTCTTGATTCTAGGGACCCGAATCAGGTCCCTAAAACGCCTTGAAAAAAACCTGCTCTTATTTCAAGCACATGGTTTAATTCTTTTGTTTCGACTGACAATTCACGGATTTCAACCATAGCTGCACTTTACAGACTTAACGAAAGCTGTAAAATTAAAGAGCAGCCTGTCATTGAATGCAGTTTCGCGGCTCACGTTGTGATGAATAGTGGGAGATTCATGTAAGGTTTTGCTTGATTTGGTCAATTTGTTATTAGGGTTTGCTCTTGCAGGAAGCCCGAATACCGGAGCGAGAAGGACGACTGTTACACACGTGACAAAATTGTCGATTTTTGGCGAAATGTTCTCTACCGCTTGAGAAACAGAGGAAATATGAAGCTGTCACGTTCTGTGCTTTCGTCTAGCTTCGAGGCGTTCGGCTTTGATTCTCCGTCATTCATGTTAGGTACAAGCGCACAAAATACTCGTTGCGACACTAAAACGCAGTTTTGCAATTGCGCAACGCATGGCAGAGGATCTGCAATGTTTTAATAAGAGCCGGCCTTCAAACGATGAAATGAATACCGGCAGGGTGTGGTATTGCAAGAACGTAACTAAACCTAGGAATTCCTTGAGCTGAACAATGATGCAGCAAAGGTTATGTACATTAAACTTTTCATCAACATCACGCTGAAGAAGGTCGTTTTTACAACACACGAAAATTTTTTTCGGGTACTAAAAACATTTTTAAAAGGATTAGGGTCCCCTTATCAAACCGGCGTTGGCCTGTTCGGCATCTCAATTTGTAAGTAGTTCATGTTTGTAGATTGATTCGTTGTGTTTGAAACTGTATTGTATGCTAACTGACGTGTTATTTCTGCATTGATGTTCAGGCTTAAATTGAGGCTTCGTTCTTCAACATCGCTTTACACCGATTTTCCTCTGGATTAATGCGGGACTAAACGTGATTCGGAACACATGGCGTAACTTTTCTGCCATGCAATAGAACTTCCTTTCATGCGATTAAACGAAAAACGCGGCTGTACATTGTAATGTTCGAGGAAACCAGCAGTTACGGAATGATTGCGTGTGAAAAGTGTAATGCTCAGGAAACTTGTTTGAAATGCTGAAATGCTTGTATTCGCAGTGTACCGTCACTAATACCAATGCTCGGGCGGCTCGTCTGGATGGGCTGTAGTCTTGCCTAAAAAACGCAAGGCCATATAGTTCCCGCAGTTTCGCCCTAATTTTGCATTTTCTCACTGAATTGGTGAACGAGAGCCTTAACTGCTTCCGATACTGTGTTCGAAATGATTTTTGGTTATCTAACATGTATTTCTTAATATTTTATTTTGCTATGTAAACAATGCTGTAATTACAAACGCCATTGACGATTAGACATCCAGTGCCAACATACCACATGTTCACCAAGAGATGGGAATTTGTTGGTCCCTGAGCATTTCCACCACGAGCCGCCAGCGATCAGTACGACGCTCTGCAGAACTACGTTGGGTAAAAGCAGGCCCGTAACCAGGGGGGGCGGAGCCCCCTAAAATTTTTTCGCTCTACCTGGAAAAATGTGTTAGACATAGTTAAAAAAATTTGGGCCCCTCTCAGAAAACTCTTCGCCCCGCCTGGTATGCCGAGCTGGTTACGGGCCTGGGTAAAAGCCCCAAGTGATTTGGGAACATGTCCTCTGGAAATTAAGGTCTATCTAAGTCAAGGCTGACACAATGCAGTTGCAGTCGAATATCGTCCATTGTTAGATCAGCTCGTCAACTTACGTACGACGACTTTGATAATTATTCTTGTCAAACGCTTCCTTACTACACCTTTGGCGCAAATTTTGCAGTAGCGGAACAAGTAAATGTTACTCGAAGCGCTTTCAAAACTTCGACCAAAACAGTGATGCAACAATTATTTTGTGACGTAACAATTTGGGAACAAGCGATTTGTGTCTGGTAATGCAATGTAATTCCATTATGTAGGAAGTTTCCGGAGTGCATACAAAGGATGCAAACATGGCAATCTTACTTAGCTCACTTCTTCGGCAAAAGCGTCTCCTTCAGATGCTGCGATGGTAGCTGAAGTGTGGATAACTTGTTAGTATGGCAAGGGCTGCGTTTTAATTGGTTATAAAGGTGACTTGTTAGCTGCTAGGCCTTGAGCGGTAAACAGCATCGTGTTTTTGTTTTTGATATGTCGCCCGATAGAAACATTCGCATTCAAACAACTCAGCTTCACCCCATCTCAGTTATTTTTTCAGCGATATCATAACAAATTCACTCTACACTAAAACTCACAGTTTTTTCTATGTTGTAAGTATTGTTCTAGGTCAACAATTTAACAAGTTCATCAAGATATATTCAGTCGTCTTACAGTTTCTTTGACGAAGCTTGTGAAAGTTCGTGTCTGTAAAAAAGCTCGTCGTCGAGTATTGTATCATCCAACAGTGATGTCACCGGCCAAAACAGTGCAACCTCACCCCTTTGATTTCTATAGTAAACGTCCATTCTCCGTCGCCTTCGTTCATGTTATACTGCAGTAGTGTAACTGCGTTTGCTGACGGGGATTACACGGTGCCGTCAGTAGACAGCATCACCTATCAAGAGACACCTTTTGCTGCAACACGCAGACAGCTTATGTGATCACACGGTTGCCAGAACCTGTGTTGATCGCTCTGTTGACCTAGCTTGAAGCAAACCATTTCAGGCATCACTGCACTACCTATTACCGCAGGGCAAATGACGCAGTTACCTACTGTGATTTCGGTGTTAATGGGGTAATGCTGATGTGGCAAAGTTTAGCTTACTCTCCTATTAATTGACAAACAAAACTAGGAAACTTCAAAATAAACAAAATGGCGCCTCACTGCCTGCTCTTCTGCTCCTGGCATAGCGTTCTTTGTGAATGTTTTTTTGACAAAGAACAAACGAGATTGTACGGTTTAGCAGATGCACGAAAGTGGGTTACGCGGGTGGTAAATATCACTTGGTCATCAGATGTGCAATTTTGACAGCAGTTTGACTTAAGAAATCGCCAACGGTGATTTGAGCTCTTGGCAAAATCCGCGTTCGTCTGTCAGCATGAACGCGCACCATTTTAAGTCAAACGAGGGCTAGGTTAAATGCGGGAAATGGTTCAGAAACAAGCAGCTTTGTTTACCATGAAAGAATGACTGGTTAAGGCACACAGGATGTTACACTGAGCTGGTGACGGTGACTTGTGCTGGAGAGACTTCCATTCGGCACCACTGATGACGTAATGCTATGGAAAGTTTAACCTCGTTATAACCATGCTTACTTGGCTTGGAATAAACAGGATGAAACATTGTGGGTGGCGACAGTGGTTGCTGAATATTACTTCAAGGAAATCCATGCCAGAGAACGTTAGTATGGTGATTTAATGAAGAAAACGCACAGAAGGTTCTTGGCTATTACGGTTGAGCGGTTCATCGTAGGGAAGTGAGAAGCAGTTCGCAGGGACACGCCGCTCCAAGATATTTACCAAGAGATTATAACCTTGAAAGCTTACTACGGTAGCTTAATTTCAGCAAACAAAACTTCGGACCAAGTTCAGAGACAGTACGATAAGGTTACACCGAAGGCAGCACAGACACTGGTGTTAACATTGGTTACGTGTTGCGCGCTGCTAGACAAAAGCGTTGCGTCAGACTGGTCAACAATGGAGTGCTGCGCGCGCAAGCGGCCACGGGTAGTGGAGCGTATCATTCGCCGGGCGGAAAGAAAAAGGCGGTTGTCTCACGAAGAACGTTCACGCCGTTCCACGAACTTCGCTTGTATGGATGAAGCCTTNTTGGTTAGAATATGTACAGTTTGAAACCGTTACAGCTCAATTGGTCCAAATGCATGAAAAGTTTTCAATACGCCAACGTTAACGTGCCCTTGTCCCAAACCGTTCTGTGCGGCGCAGCCAGCAAAGCATGCACTGAATATGAGCGAGGATAAGGTTGTGAGCTACACACTAATTTCGAATGGTAACTTGCGCCGTCAGCCCACGACACATGGGAGAGACTGGCAGAAAGAAGGCCATTAATGGCGGAGGAATTTTCGGTGTCGCTTGCTTGCGCACGTTGGATATTCTGTTCTAGGTCTTTTCTCACGTCCCTTCTGTATTCGTTCCGTTTACGGTGCATAGTCTTTTCAAACAGAATATAAGCAGTTTTAGTAATGCAGAATTGTAATCCGGTTACAAGTCAGGTTGTGTTGAGACTGGGATGTGTTCCTCCCTCATTCTAGTAACCACAGTATGGCATGGTATGACCATGATGAAATTATTATTCAGTACTGTTTGCTCGTTATCTTCAGCGTATGTTACAATAAACATTGAAATGGGAAATCGATTGATCTGTGTCTTTGCTGCAAAAGGCTTTGTCCTAAACCTCAATATTCATACTGTCGTTGAAGATATTTCAAAAACATGCTTTTCGTTTCAAATCAAGCCTATCACGAAAAGCAATTATTCCATTGATAAAGAAATTATTTGAGGACTTCGTGCTGTTTGTCTTAACATACCGGCATCGACTATCAATTTTTCACACCATGTAGCCCTAGTATGAAACTTGCCATGCTATTTTTATTACACCTAGAGTGGTGTAATGGTAAAGGCAAGTGGGATTAACCGAGTATTTTAAGCATTTTTCAAAAAATGACAAAAGCCATACTGCTGGTGCTAAATGAAAAAGTAGTCAAGTTTGACCTGAACATAAAAAATTTACATACACTTCGCACGAATCAAAATTCTTTAAAAAGGAACACTTAAAATAAATGGAGTGAAGACGATTCCTTTCGATTACACCAACCATTGCAGCAACAAGCATGGGAGCAGCCAACCCTAATTGCGTAGGGGTGACTGGCAACATTCGCTGAATAAGTTTTTTCTCGAAATTAATTTAAGCAGAGTGTGTGTGTTCATACTATGGACTTCGTGTCTGCTAATAAACAAATAAATTAAATTTCTAAAATGCAGCGCTTCGCTCACATGGAATTTTCGCTCGATTATTTAACATTTTGCCCAACAGCTAATGTAAGATGACAAACATAACAGACTCCGTATTTAGACTTGATTGATTCATCAAAAACGTAGTTTCTTTACGCATGGCGTCATTTTCCCCCTATCCGTTCCGGCTATTTGAAGAGACCAGTAGTGTAGCCAGCCCAAGGGGCCAAATATTTTGACTTACAACAAGCAACAGAATTTTGTTTGGGACACCGCCTCTCGAAGCACGGAACGCTACACCTATGGACAGAACATCAAGATAACACTCTTCAAAATGTATCAGATGCTGTATTTTTAATCTCAAACACAATAAAATCGTGAGGAGTTTTCTGTTAGTCACTGTAAGAACCAAACACGCTAAGTACCACTAAAAATCAGGCACGTAACCAGCTTGAGACACTAGGGGAGGCGAGGCGAAGAGTTTTCTTAGAGGCCCAATTTTTTAAACTGTCCATTAGTTTTAAACGATGTCCAATACGTTTTTCCATGGAGGGCGAAAAATTTTCTAGGGGGCTTTGCCCCCCCTTGCTCCCCACCCTGGTTACGGGCCTACAACTGAAAATGGACAAAATTGATGTTCGCCAATGATTTCACGATAGGTTTATAAAATAGCAGTGATCGTCACCTCAATGCCATTTGCGCGAATTGAAATCTTAAGTGCTACGATGACGGGACGCTTTGGCATGTGAATTTTGAAGTCAATCTCTGCACAGTTTCGTTTCGGTCTTTATGGCGTCACACAAGGAGCGCAAATTTTAGTCTGCGTGCAAAGATGACAGTGCAGGATTGCCGTCCACACGTGAAAGTTACAGGTTAAACATTGGGTAACGTTAACGTCAAAGCAACAACGAACTTACTAGACGAGTGTTGTGCCTTTGGTAATTAAACAAGGGAAATACCCTGCGCATAACCTTCGGCAGTGTTTACGATAAAGCTGACCTGATTTGCACAAATCGGTCTATGTCTCAAATATGCCGCTGAGTATCCAACCGACCAACCAAGCACCTTAGAACTTTGGGTTGTCGGCGGGCCGAAATTGAGCATACATTTGAGATCAATTTAAAATGTTATCTGTAAGACCGCTGAGTGCACAGAGTATTTCAGCTTCGTAAACGACAGTCATTTTGTAGTCCGACCTATGCCTTCGTCTACAGTGGTCTCCGTATCCGGCGTGATATTGCAATCTTGTTATACGTTGTCCAAACTATTACAACCAAACTAAAGTTTCTTCAGTAAATTTCCTAAATTTGGTGTTTGTGGTGGGTTAGTCACATCGAGTTAGTAGTCAGATACGAACGTCATCTCGTACTCATTTGGAAAGGTAAAAAAACTTTCCCTTCTTGATTTTGTGTAGCCAGCCTGTTGTCTCCGCCGTACCAAATGATGTATGGCTAAGGTTAAAAGATGCTTATTGAGCCAGTGGAAGCAAATCAAATTGCATACAAGTGCGGCCCATCAAATAAAATCATGTAGTTTACGAAAAACCTTGACCTTGCTGTGAGTGTTTTCTTGCATTTGTTTGCATTACATTGTAAGAAATTGATTTAAAGGTGTGCTTGCGCCTATCGTTTACACGACGCTTTAATGGCGACTTTTTTACAGTCAACGTCACCCACCAAAGTTTTAAGGATGCAATGCAACGAGACAAATTGCTGGAACGTGAGAAGTTAGGGGGGTTCCACCACAAAGGAGAAGGTAGTTGGAGAAAACCGCCTCTGATTGATCTGCCTCCACCGCTTGTTGAAGTTGGATGCAATAGGTAAGTGTGATTTCATATTTAAAAATAGGTCGTTGTTTCCTTGCTACTTTGCTACAAAGTAGGGTCCACCGAGAGTCGTGATTTTGAAGGTTGTAGAAGAAAGTCTTATTCCAGTTTTTTTTAATTCTTGTCCGCAATGGAAAAAAATTAACGAAGGTGGGTTGGTAGTAAGCCACTTGCAGGGCGCAAACTGAAGTATTTATTTTTGTGTGTCATATAAGATTTGCTGTATTAATATTCTCAACGGGGCTGTCTTGGCACTTGTCATGCTCGACTTGCTCAGATTTTTTTTCGGAACGTCATTTGTTTTGTGAAGCTTCTGTTGTTAACGGATATGCTCACAAAAATCTTTATTGCTCAACTGCCGAAGAAGTGCTGGAGTGTTTACATTAAAACGGTATATTTGCTGGGACTAAAAAACAGTGAGCAAATGAATACAAAAGAAGTCTTCTCTAAACATTGACTGTTGCGTGGAATTTCTTTTAAGCATTTGACCTATTCGATATGAAACGGTTCGCATTTTGGTGGTTTGGGAAGCTTCAAGAAAAGCGAGTCTAACTGTAGCAGCGACAGCATGGTACATCGCATGCAAGCGAAACAAGTTCTGCTGTAGAAGCGAGCGTAGCATTGATAAAATCAGGGCAAGTTGATCACTGCTCGCCATTTGCAGTGTCTTTTATCACATGGCAGTTGTGATCTTTTTGGCAAAGGCTCTTTCCAATGCCAAGGACAAAGTGTTAGTTCATGTAGTTTTACGAAAGAAGAATTCTGAATACAAGGGCTTAATTTCTCAATCATCTTCAGAATCTTATGGTCAGGATCAGTGGTGTAGTGGAGACCGTAACCTTCGAGACTGAGACTTTATCAAAAATCCCGAGACTCGAGACTTGAAATTCGAGACCGAGACTCGAGACTTCAGCATTTGTGCATTTTGCCGAATAAAAAAAAATGTCGTCATCACTTCTAACACTTCACTTGAAATTTTTTTCAAATATCTGGCATTTTTCCGACCTGTTTTCGTTGTTTCTTACCTGCAAATACAACAAACAAAATCTTTGAATCATAAAAATTTTACTAAACCATTTTTTTGCAACATTCAACAAAGTCTCGAGACCATTAGCGTCAGAGACCGATACGAGACCTGAAACCTTCGAGACCGAGACTCGCAAAAACGGGACTCGAAACGAGTCTCGAGACCGAGACCAAGTCTCGAGACTGCATCACAAGTCAGGATACATTGGTAGTGCTAAAGGAATATTTTTCTATTTTAGGCGAAAAGATAACTCTGAAATTTGCTTTATATTTGCTCTGAAACGTCCATGGTACATTGTATGTGTTGTGGGTAAATGTTCTTTGGTACGAAGTCATTATTTAACTCTACTTCTGTTGCAGTATCGAGAAAGACATTCAAGCTGAGCGCGAGAAAACCGTTCTGCAGGAGATTTTCCTCTCTTTGGACATGGTGCCAGATTCTCCTGCTGAGCCCGACCCTGAACCGTACGACATGGTGCCGCCGAAGATTATTCCCTTGGACGATGTAAGACACAGAAAAACTGTTTCACGTGGACTTCCGTTGCAGCCACTAATTCTTCCTTTGATAAAGCAAAAAGTTGTTTCCTGTTCGCATCATGATCCCTTGTCGCCAAAGACTTGTCACTTCCGGGTCAACCAGTGCCTTATCCTGTGGTCACTTTCATACCTTTTCACCGGGCGCGATAGGACCTTGGTTACGGTTCATGCGTTGGTGTCGTATCTTTGCCCAGCATTGCTCAGATTTGTTTTGTTTCCAATATTTCACTTTGTTGCAGTTGCTTCTGGCACGAGCACGTCGATCGAAAAAATTGTATCACACAGTATTTTTGAGATGAGTCGTGAACGTGCTCGGTCACGTTCAGTTCGTTCACAGCGCCGCATTTTTTTCATCACTTGCAATGATTCGCGTTGTGTGCGTGATATGGCAACACGTATGGATGAAAAACAAGGTTTTCTCAGTCTGTCCTAACAGTTCCAAGGCAAAGACTAGAAAGTTGAGACGAAAGTTCGACTCACTTTGGTTTTTCGCACCTTCATAAACCACACCTGCCATTTATTCACCTCCAATTTTTTCTCTCTCTCGGAAAAGTGTGCGTTAAGCTTTCATAGAAAGAAGAGAGAAAAATAAACTTTTCTTTTACAAAAGTTGACTCAGCGGACAACTGTACAGAGGTAACTAGGGATTGAACTTCAAACAGAGTTCTTGTGGTGAAACTGATACACTTGCATGATAAGCAGTAGATGTGCGCATCATCTTTTTGTTTCAAGTTTCACCACTCGACTTTAACTTGTGCATGGTGACGGTTTACTAAATCGAATACCACAAAACTCTCTTTAATTACCTCGACCGCGTGTGTCTGAGTACGGCTGTTGACTCAAGTGATATCCCACCGAAACTGACGAACGAGATTTGTTTTCTTAACAAAACAAACAGTTTTGTACTGGTTTGGATAAATCGAAATCAAAGTGCATCAATGACGACATCACCTACAATCCGTAGTTGCGTACTTAATCATCCCAAAAAGATAGCTAAGATGTTGTTGCAGACTAAATTTTGAAAATTTACAAACAACGCAATAGCATATGCGAAAACGTAGATAGCTGTCAAAGTGAACACAAGCTGACATTTCTCCGCTATCTGATTTCCCAAAATCTTGCCGAACGACAAGCTGTTGCTCTAAATTGGTTTGTGGATATGGTGCAGAAGCATTGTTCACCACTTAACGGTGAAAACACAGGTGATTCATTTATAGCTTCATGTGGTGAAGTGTCTGCACCGCGAACAAAAGCAAAAAAGCGTGCATCGCAGATGCGCGTCAGGTTATCGTGCGGTTTATGACTCCAATCATTTTGTTACGGTAATGGTTGGGCATCTGCTGTTTTGCGGAAGCAGACGTATAAAGCCAGGCTGCCAAGCAAACATCGATCACGACGGTTTTTGTCATGTGAAACACGATCTACAACTGTCACGATCTACACTTTTTGCCAAGTTTAAAGTGGTCGTTTCGCTTGTTTGTTTTTCCATTGATTTTATGACAGCAGCCTCGGGTCTTTTGGGACCCCTCGCCCCATTCGAGAGCAAAGAAAACGTGTAGCTGGCGCGTAGAAACTTCCCCAACAGGTAGAAATTTTCTGTAACTGCCCCAAACGTTTTCTGAAAAACAACGTTAATTAAAAGTTAACAATGTGCGCTTAGAACCATTACATGTGAGATGGCGAAAACCTATATTGCAAGGTCGCTTATTGGCCTAAGAACAAAAATTACTTAAACTAGTTGAAACGAGCCGTTGGTCGTTCGCAAAGATAGTTTGTGAGCAGCCGTTGTATTGAACAGGTATCTGTGCGTTTGGACTGGTTTAAATGAGTCCTGTGTGTGGGTTCATAAAGTTCAGCCAACGAGTTCTGTCACGCGTTTACAGTTTTTTCTCAGTATCTCCAGTTAGGACAGTGGAGAACTAATAATATCATTGGTTTAAATGTCGCTGTGCATCTGGTGTAAGACCTTGGGTGTCCGGTATGAGCAAAAAAAGATTGTAGAACAAAAGTCCTGTGTCCACGATAAACTTACTGTACGTTCGAGGGACTTCATATACGTGACAAACTTTCGTTCTGTTTTTTATATCTCGCGTGAAATTTGAGGAAGGAATGTTTAATGGCGCTTAGATTAAAAAGCGTGCATGCACTCACTGCAAGCTGTGACCCTCTTACAGCCGAACGAACCTGCTCCTGTTCCTTCACCTACCGAGTCTCCGGAGTCGGATTCATCGAATGCAAAGCCAACCATTAATGGTCTGATATCATCGACGCCCCAGGAAAACGGAAAAGAAGTCATCACCGATAAACTGCGGGAGATTTTGCAATCAGCAGCTGGTATGCTGACATGCGTGGTTTGGTTACCGGTGTTGTACTTCGCGCTTCGTACAATGTTGTAGTAGCTAATACGATGGAAATACGCGTGACTGCATAAATAAGGCTTGCGCATACGTTTTACGGTGTTTTTGTGTGTGAATGCTACGTTTTTGTTATTGCAGCCACAACGAAGGCTGAAACAGCAACAACAAACCAATCTGAAGTCCCTACGGAGCCTGGTCAAGGCCGCTCGGACCATGTCAACGTGGATCCGAACGCCACCTATCCTCCACCAGGAATGATGCCCCCTGGAAACGGATATTTTCCTCAAGGGG
>JGI24021J15306_10002093_pt1 | contig 20980 bp, 11 predicted proteins | sample Ectturendosymbi1_FD_15306 | JGI IMG/M metagenome (IMG submission 15306)
AACCAACGTTACCTACATTAAACAAAGTACTATCATTTTCAAATATAGACAACGGGTCAGACGTTAAGAATGTAACACCATTTCATATTGGATAGTGTTTGTTGATTCACATCAATTTGAAGCTGTTAAAAAACAGCAGATGAAACGAACTAAACCCTGTTGTCCGTTTCACGAAGTAAAATTAAATCAATTGAATGTAGTTCCCAAAAAAGATGAAAAGTATCTAAGTTTAGATTACAATATGCAAATGCACATTCTGCGCTGTGAAGGAAATTAAACACAACACTGCTGTAAAGTGAAAGCCTTTTCTAGAAAACGGACTCGTTTGAAGGCACGTTCCTTTCTTTGAAATTTTATAAAATGCTTTTCGAAAATTGGTTTGGAACATAGTGTCAGCTCCATTACAATTAATTTCAAGAAACATTTCGCCATCTGCATTACCATTACTAACACCCGTGTTGTATTCGATTGCAGCATGAAAGCATTTTGTTGAATTGCAAATAGTTCCAAGGTATCCGAATGTGTTCACCATTCCGGTCGAGGCCACGGTTGTTCGGTTTCCAATGTGGCAAACTGTTACACCTACAACAAGAATACGCAGCAGCAGTTAGCAAACATCACAAAAAGCGGAAGCCGATATATTGCCATGGACTGCTTCAGTCGTACCTCGCCAGGCGGTAGAGCTAGAGAGGTGTTCAATACACAAATGTGTGGAAAGTCGTCAAGATTGGATTTATAAAAAATTGGAGATTGGGATTTGAGTTTTTTTGTGGGTTACGTCATAATAGGTGTTGGTTTAGGTCTTTTTGGCACACTTCATCTGGCCCTGAGCGCCACGGAAAGAGTTAGCTTTCCACTTCTTTTGTTGAAAAAAAGCTAGGCGAAAATTCGCGTATTTTGAGCCTTCGTTTGGATTCTAGCTTTTGTCGTGAGCAAGTTATGAACTGAAAACAACAAAATAAACAATTAAAGAATTATTTAATTCCTAGGGCAGTGTTTTTGAAACTTTTGCTGCAGCGGAACCCTCCACAAACGTTTGCGTTGCTCATGGAACCTTATGCAATGATCCAAGGGTCTATATTTCTACAACCGCGTAGTACTGCGCTTACGAATTTCGTCCAGGTCAAATTCGGACCGTTTTGGCGGACTCCCTGACAGCCACTTGTGGAACCCTGGGGTTCCGCGGAATCCAGGTTGCAAAACAATGCCCTTGTGGATTAATTGTTCACTTTGTGGTTTTTAATCCATAACGTGCTCACCACAAACGCTACAAAAGCAATCAAGGTCTCAAAAGATGCGGATTTTCACCCAGTTTCTTTTTAAAAGGCACATGGTTCCCTCTTGGCGTTGTTGCTCAGTGTCATATAAAATGGGCCAAAAAACAAAACCTACCCTTATTATGACGTAAACCACACAAAACTTAATCCAAAACTTCCCAACTTTTTTTTCGAAACCAGAAGACTTTCCGCATCCTTAGAGAGTTTGAACAGAGAGTGGTTTGGTAAATATATCTGAAAATTACTGAAACCTGGGCGACTTTGAAATCACCTTCATCTTTGCCGAAATAATCAAACTGGCCTTACCGCTATATCAAACACGAACAATTCATAGCAGAAATCCATGAAGTATTTCGGGATATAAATGCGTGCTACATATTCAAAATTTGNTTCAGTGAAACGTTGATTGTGAAACAACAAGGAAATAGGCAAAAGTTCATTTGATGAATAGTGGTGAGCCGTACATGTCGAAATATCCAAAAAGCGAATCTTATCTTTAACGGGGAGTTTCTGTTTCAAAGTTATATGTGTCATAGGGGGCGAGGTTGGATCACTTTTCCTTACTTATGTACTTGAATTGATTTTCATTCGACATTGAAGAAAGCTCGTGAATTCTAAAATAAATTTCTCAACTTCCTAATTGGCAGTTTAGAAAATATCTGAAAACAACAGGAAATGAAACCAAACCACTGTTTACCTCGAAAAACAAATAAAAAACAAGCAATGGATTTACCCTGGATTTGGCATCCACTCAACACCAAAAGAAATGCAATCTTGATGAAGTGCATGCCTGCTGCTGGATGAAGTCAGAATTCCGACAAACAGTTGATAACTACCGCTTTAAATACCTCTGAAAGACCACACAAACTTGCAAAGTCACACGGCACACAACATGTATGAGTGCTTGTGAAGCTTTCAGTGTATGTAGCCATAGAATAAACACGCTTGGTAAAGTTCTTCTAGCAACTTTATGTGCTGATAAATGCAAGCATATAAGTAAGTCCTGTATTTCTCAAAACAAAGTGGTGGTATTACTGAAAGGCAAGTGCCTTCGTCTGTTGGCAGTAGTGTAAACAAATTCTAAATATAGATAACATTTTGAAAAGGGGAAGCTTGTACAAGAGAATAAATCTTTCACAATATGGTGTTTGCCACAGAGTGCATTTCTAATTGTGCTTACATTGGTCTGTTAGTTGCACTAAGCACGGTATTCTGTATGCTTTCGAGGAATTATACGAATGCGCTCTACTTTTATCTTTTCGAGATGATTCAAACTTGCACATCTCCATATTCAAGTAAGTACTCTCCACCGAGTGTGTAAGCAAGGAATCGATCAGCATCTTTTCAATAGGAAATAGATTTCACTTAAAATTATGCATCCTCAGTCCTGAAATTTGCAAGCAAAGCTTATGGAGTAAAAGTTGAAAAGCTTAAGCAAGAAGAACAGAAAAAAACAATCCCAAGACTACAATGAATATGTCATAACACGAGCTAAGAAATCAGAACAACTTAACAAACTACTGTAAGTGATATCAAGAACACCTGTTGCGAAAAAAATAAACTGAGACGTATAAAATTAGAAAACCGATTACTCAAAGTGTTGTATAAAATTAGAAAAACGTTTTCTCAAAAACATAAAAATGGTTTGTAAAACTGACTGTGACAAGGACCAGATGGCCTTGTCGCAGCACTATTCAAAGGGCCACGACTCTATGAACAAACCACCTCTACACGAAGCATTAACCATTACTTTTGTCGAACAACCAAGTTCTCACTCTCTGGGTATCTGTGAAAATAAATGGTATCAACTCGTTGACGTGCAAATTAACATTCAGAACATGATCCTTCCCCATTTGAAATAATCATTACGACAACTTAGCGTCGTGTTGTTTGGCTCAGTCCGATGTTGTCTTCCTCTTGGTGTGGTGGCTTTGCTCTCAACGCAGCATGCGTGTTCTCACCAAAAATTTTTAAAGTGAGCTCATGGCATGTTTTAATATGCGTACCGCACAAAATTGCCCCCTACGCACGCTTTGCTAAATTTTCGCTAGTGTTGTTACTAATTTGACCACGGGTGAGATTAATAAGTTGGAGCAGTTTTTAGCCATTGGCCTGAACTTGTAAGATGTTTCAGTAATTGTATTTATTTGAAAAAACGTTTTTCTAATTTTACAAGTGACTTTGAGAAACCTGTTTTCTAATTTTATAAGTCACAGTTCTTTTGTCAGAACTGGTGTTCTTGATGTCAATCAGTTTGTTAAGCTCTTCTGATTTCTGAGTTGGTGTTATCATATATTAATGTTTATCTTGGGATTGTTTGTTTTTCTCTGCTGTTAATTTAGCCTTTCAACCTCTCCTCNGTAAGCTTTGCTTGCAAATTTCAAGACCGAGCATGCGTAATTTTACGTGCAATCGATTTCCTATTAAACATTTTCTGATCCATTCCTTGCTTACANACATCGACGGGAGTAGTTATATGTTCTCTAAGTTGTTGCATTACTGTGGTACTTTTTATGGACAGCCATTCTGCAGTATAAAAATCAATTAACGGTTTCATGTTATTTAAAAGGCGCATAATACGCTTTACAATCAAATTGCTTGATTTGATTTGCACACATAAGCGTATGGCATGGGGATGTAGGAGATGCGGTCGCATTCCCAATGCTGAAAAATTGGCCATTATTTGGGCAAAAATTTTGAAGATTTGGGCAAAGTACACAGCTACATTCACATGCAATGAGGTAGTGTCTATTTTCCAAACTGAGGCAAAATGATAACCAAATCAACGGCAAAATAATGGAAAAAACGGCAAAATAGTCTCAGACTATTTCACCCTTCTTTTCTGCCCCTAATGGCAAAATAAACACTGTCCTTAAGTGAGCTGGTATCATGTGGTAATTCCGGCAGCCTTCATCAAATTTGGGCCAACTAAATAACTTTAATAACGTCTTGGATAAAATTAGGAACATTTGAGTAAAATAGAGCAGTTTGGTAAGATCCAATAGCCTCAGTTAAATCTTGGCAAATGCTTCAATCAAATTTGGGTGAAAACAAAAACATTTAGAGTAATTGGAAACACTTGGGTTAAGCCCATCAGTCAAATCAAAGTTTCCCAATTTGCAACAGCTTCATTCAATTGTGGGCAACTTCAAACAGTTTTGTTCAAAGATGGGGTATAAAGAAAAGCTCCCTTAAATTTTAGTACGTTCAGAAATGTCTGGGTGAATTATAAGAGGTTTATTCAAATTTGGATAAAATCAAAATCATTTGGGTGTATTTTAACAACCTTAATGAAATGAGAGCAAATTGAAACTACTTCCTTCAAATTTGGGCGAAGTTAAAAAATGTTTCCATAAATTGAAAAAATTTGGGTAAATTCCACCGGACTAAATCAACTCTGGCCCTACAACAATAGCTCCATTGAAATTCGGACCAAGTGGAACGTATTTACTCATTTTTGGGGAACTTCAAACAGCTTTATTCCAATTTGAAAAATATACAAACACTTCAATTGAAACAGCTTCATTCAAACTTGTGCACAATTAGAAAGATCTGGTCAAATTGGAAGAGTGTCATTCAGATTTGCATATATTACAAATATTTGAGCAAATTAGCCTACAACAGCCCAAATAAAAATTGGGCCAACTGAAACAACTTTATTCACATTTGGGTAGAGTTAGAAACATTTTATAATTAGGAACATGTAGACGTAACTCGCCATTCCAACTAACCTTAAGTTTTTGGTAAACCTCAATATGTTGATGCTGTAAAGCGTACAACTGAAATGTAGCTTTAGCTGCAAAATGTTTTGCGGTAGTAATGTGGTGTAGCTGTGACATGATTGTGTGAAGTTTTCTTGTTTTAAACTTGCTTGATGTTGTAAGATTTGCAAGTGCAAATCATTTCCATGAGGTATTCATGAATAAAATTAAGTACGTAACTACAGGTACAGCTGCAATATGTTGCGTAGTGGTAATGTATGGCTGTGATTTTATACTCTTTAGGTCAAGGGTGCACAACCTGCGGCCGTGCTGGCGTATATTGAAGCAAAACAAACGCAAGGCAAGAAAGTCAGTCGACACGATGCGTAACAATCTGGATGGTAATGTCACAAGGAGTTATGGAATGAATACGCAATTTATGTTTGAATGTGCTCTTTGTTGGTTGGCACCAGTGTTGCCAGTTGGGCGGTTTTCCCGCACAATTGGGCTGTTTTTTTCGTTGCAATGCGGGAAATATTTTGCTGTTGCGGGTTGCGTTTTTTTGGGCTAGTTTCATCAAAGTGCATGCGGTTTTTTAGGCTAATTTTGAAAAAAAGTTTCTATTAAAGAGTGTAGTTTTTGTCAAATTTGCTGAGATAGTGAGATTTCTTTCGACTTGAAGTAATGTGATCGCCGTTTTTTCGCTCGTTTCTGTTCTCTTGATGCAAGACCCAATAGATCAATCCTCGAGATCACGTGATCGTGTGCGTGTGTGATCACATGGTCAGCAGAGTTGATTTCATTTCACTAAGTTTTTGGAAACGGACGTGGTTCGCCGTGGTCACATCATACAGTCCATTACTCGTACTGTGGTTGGTAATCGATACTGCGAGTAAACTTACATGCATGCAGACGTAGTCACAGGAAAAACATCCACAGCACAACCACAAATCGCTGCGCATATTGCTTGCCACTCTTAATATATAAATAATGTAAGCCTACATCACCTCAAAATTACTACACAGAATATCAGATCAAACATATTCTCTCTTAGTTCGACAAATTGAAGTTGTATTTGAAAATCGCAAAAGATAAAGAAAACAGAAAGCTTTTTCTCTATATTTTTTGAAGCACATGGTTGATATACTGTAGTATGCACCAGGGCTTGCTGTTTGCATTTTATTTCGACTGCAATATGTGGTATTATTAATGACAGTTTGATTACCGTTACGTTACGATGTTACTAGATGTTGTTATTTTGTATCTTTGAGGTTGCTTTGTAAGAAAGGTCAGTTGTACGTTGCACAAAGACTGCAACTCCAATAAGATAATGGTGGTTACTTTCACTGCAAACTGCTAGTTTTATAGCAAATTTTGGGCGGTAATTTGGGCTAGTTAGGAGTTATTTGGGCTGGTTTTGGGTTTCATTTATGAGGACATTGGGCGGTTTTTTAAACCAAAATCTGGCAACACATCTAGTAAAATATTTTTGTTGAGATTCTAAATCATTTGTCATGGGAAATCTGCATTTGTACACATTCCTCAGTAGTTGATCATCTAGGCTGCAATATTTGTGTGTATTAGTCTCACATTGCTATTTTTTCTTAGCATGCTGTGTTCAATCCACATTGAACTGTCTAAACTGGAGTGTTTTATTGGTTTTCATAATGTGACTTTGGAAGCTGTAAACATTTAAGTAAGTTGTAGTATTACAAGTGCAACATGTTGCAGTGAAGATTGCCAATGTGGAAGGTTGAGCTATATGCTATAAATTAAATTGCGTCCTTTCCCTCTAATTATTTGTGACTTGACATATTTGCGGCAATGTAATACTTCAGATAGTAACCCAATATTTTACTCCTTTTGCAGATTGATTGCCATTGTGGCCAACACAAATGCACACGTCTATGATAGAGAAGAACAGATCGTAACTATTAGGATAATCGTGTTGGAACAATAAGTTTAGAACGTATATAAAAACTTGAAAATGAAGATTTTGAACAACACCTTCCACACGTGATGGCATGAACAACAATTTTTGGGAGGATTTTATTGTAAATAGCTAACATTTTTAACGCAATATATATTACCCTTGTTCACATGCAGCTGTGCAGAATATTGATTGCTAGTTGAGGGCGTACCGTTTTGAACCCCAGTAATTGGTAGGTGTAATTAGGCATGCATAAACCTTGATAAGCATACAATGGCACGTTTCAGACTTGACATTAAGACTTGCTTTTCACACGTTATTTGGGAAAGCAAGATCAAATTTTGGCAAAGATTTTTTGCATCCCCAAAAATATGCACTCCCGTACACTTATGTTTGCACGAGTATAAGAACAACACCAATAAACATCGCAAACCTGTCAGGTATTAAAATGACCGTTGTTCGGATTAACCCCTGTATTCATGAATCTTGGGTAGTGATTGAAAAAGGACTAGGGTGACTTGCAATGAAAGGCGGCTTACATTTTTACCGAGTTCCATCTGATGTTCTGTCCTTGTCTTTATGCGCCTGATCAAACAAACTCCCTCTTGCCTTCTCTCTGCCTGCGTGGCAAATACGCTAGCAGCTTTATGTGAGGTGTTATATTTAGATCGATTGTGTCTGTGTAAGTGTCTGTACATGCGCACGGCTCACACACAACAAAACAAAAAATAGTTTGGTGTGTTCCCGTTCGGCTTCAGGGGAGGTACAGTATACGATTTCAGGACATTGTGGGCTAACTATCACGTTTCAAATGAAGTTGTAATTGAATTTTTTGACTGACAACCCAGCGGAAATTCGTTTCCCGCGAAATGTCCATGCTGATGCAAATGCCGCAGAAGGCGCTGCCAATATTATAGACAATCGACAGCATTGTTGACTAGTGATTAATCAAATAAATGTTTGCACAGTTTCGCATGGTCTTCTGTTTACGATATTTCCTTAGCAAAACAATCGTAGAGGTTAAGCACGCTACCGGATCTTTGTGTTCAATAGCACTTTACAATCAAACGTGGCTTTCAATCGGTGAAATTCGGTATGAGCATTTACTGGACCTCAGCTTTGTCCCACCAGAGGACGGTAACTGTCGAGGGCTCTCAACAAACGTTTCCTCCGTTGTTGGAAATTTTTGNTAAAGTGCATAAGCGTACGGCATGGCGACGCAGGGGATGCGGTCGCATCCCTATGCTGGAAAANTGGCCGTTATTNCGGCAAAACGTTTCAACATTTGGGCAAATTATACAGCTATATTCACATTTACGTTAAGTAGTGTCTATTTCGCCTTCTGAAACTCTGCTGAANCTGAAGCTCTGCTGAGGTTAATTTGCCATTCGTTTTTGCCTTTACTGGCAAAATATGCACTGCCTTTTCGTGAACTGGCGTCATTCGGCAAGTCCAACAGACTTCATCCAATTTGGTCCAATTAAAAAGTTCATTCAAGTTTTGGGTAAAATTTGAAACATTTCTGAAAATTAGAAGCGTTTGGGTGCTGTTTGGTTCGAAATATCTCCTCAACGTCATCGATCTCTAGACTGCGGTATAAATCTGGAACGCTAAGTTCAAGACAAGTATGAACTCTTAATAAAAAAATCAAGAAAGTTCTCGGAACTAACTTTGAACAGTCTTGCACCTATTGATCTTAGTGATTGGGCCATTGACTGGAAGAAGAGAACTTGGCATTCTTGGAATACAAGATGACCTAGAAAGAGAATGAAACTTGAACAAATTACTAAATAATCTTCATATCCGAACTGTATTGGATATTTGATATTGTGCATTCAACCGTATTGTCTTACACAATTGTTGATACGCCGTGTATACATATTTCTTGATATAAGAGCCATTCTGTAATTTTCCATGTCAGACATCTGGACGGTGTAACGTACCAGGGCAAATTACCCTGGAAAAACTCTTATGGACAATTACTAGTAAAACCACCAGCTTACGAAATTTCTAACCTAGCTTGCCAAATTTCTGATCTACCCTTAAGCTCAACCAATCAGCGATTGTCAACAATGAAGAATGATAGGCGAATGAATATCTTTAACCAATCATAGAGAGACACCAGGAACGGTGCCAGCTGGCCGCATAATATTGGTTGAAGAAAAACTCAGTTCTTGGCACGTGAGATCACACCACCTTTTTCGACCAATGAAAAGATAGGCCAAAAGCGGAAACACCTGTGAATTTTCAGTAGCAAGCCAGTACTGTGTGGCCACTGTCTAACTTAAAACCTTAGTCCACCGACTAAGAAGAGATTCCCAGCGGAATTTAGAACACCCCACATTCCCTTGATAGCATTCTATTGAAATGATTTCTGGTACAATATATAACAAATCTCTTCTGTCGAAATTCAGTATGGATCAAGTAACGTCCCCTGCCTGTTTATATTACTGAACTCGTATCACTACCCTGACGCATTGAAGTTAATGCTTATATTGTTCTTGTTACTTTTAATTCACTCATGAAAAACATTCAATTTGCTTTATGGTTAATTTCTGAGCAAAATGTAGAGTCGAACCAAAGCGAATTCAAACAAAAATTAATAATCCTGTTCCCACCAGTTCTGTGTTATTGAAAGCATTTGCGTCGAAGGTAGCAACAAGCGTAGTGATCGTGGAGCACTCTAGCAAGGATTTACAAATTATTTATTGACCGTACATTCAAAGCGTCAATGTCGTCATTTTCAGCTTTGCCCAAATTGATTAACGCTTTTCGAATTTTTTCTCATAACAGTAGGAGGGGGCCTCACAAGTGGATTAGCCAAGGGCAGAGGTGTCAAACATACGGCCCACGAGCCAAAACCGGCCCGTTGCGAGGTTGAATCCGTCCCGCGGGATGATTTTGTAAAGCAAAAACTTTGTTTGCTTGAGAAGTTTATCCAGTCAAACTTCGATAACTGGTGACTATATTTCAGTTACTTGAAACCTTAACACAATTGCTTATATTGTGTTGTTTTCCAGTATTGTCTCACATGAAATTTCCCCGTTTTCTGCATGCTTCCTTTTGCATGTTCATACTGGTTTGAACTTTTAAACAGGTATGTATGAACGTGCAAAAGTACAACTAGTGCTGATTAATAGGCTTAACACTACAACTCCGGGAAAACATATACCTTGAGCTTCAGCGATGTCGATACCGAAACCTTCGGAGTTCTAGGTACAACGTCAGGCGGCTTACAAACACTTTCATTTAATCTGAAATTGACGTAGCAAGATAATCGCTGAGACAAAGAAAGCTACCGGTGTCCAACAGTATGGTCAAGGGCGGCTTACAATTGTTTACTAAAGTTTCATATGACTTTGTACATCCCCATATTAAATCACAGCCCCGGTAGCCCTCAGAAGTCATGGTCAGGAACTGGTACAGCATAAAATAGCTTTGGCATACACGCTGAAAAGGAAGGGTGTACTGACTGGAGATAGGCTACAATTTAGAGCTACGCTTAACAGATGCCATTATCTGGTTGGCAGCTCTCCCTTAGTAATGGTCCGTTTGACCAGTTGGCAATTGTTCTGATATACATAGATTGACTCTGTCTGTACCTGTACAACCGCACGGAACACATGAAAAATAAACAATGCGTGTGAAAGTGTATTCCATGCAGCTGGCATTATTGTGAAATCCTGACATTGTCGGCTACCTGCCAAATTTCAAAAGAAGTTGTGAATGATTCTTTAGACGTGTGTGTAATCACAACAGACAACTCAGCGCAAATTCCTTTCCTGCACAAAGAGACGCCAACCTCATTCACGACCAGTTAATATTGCAATACATGTTTGCACAAAATTAATATAGCCTGGTGTTTGCGATATTGCCCCAGCAAGGTAATGTCACAGGGAACACAAGCTACCTGTACCTGGGTTCAACGACGGCTAACGATCGAGGGTGGATCGCATTTTTACTGACCTTTATCACGCAAACACCCTCTCGCCTTCTCTTTGCCTGTATGGCAAAATACACCAGGTAGCAGATCGATTGCGCTTGTTAGGCATTATCTTACATGCCAACGGCCCACGGATAGCAAACAAAACACAAACTGTTAACGTACGTTCCCTTTCAGGGGGCATTGTGATGAAATCAAAACAATGTAGGCTACCTATCAAGTTTCAAATAAAGTTGTAATTGATTGTTTTGACGTGTGTGAACTAAATACAACTGACAACGCAGCGAAAATTCCTTTCCTATGAAGTAAACATGCTGATGGCTTTTCCGTAGAAAACCTGCCTACATCATTGAAAAACAGGCACAGGTTCATATACAGTACTCTCCTGTTCACAGATTCATATACAGTACTCTCCATAAAAATGATTTCAGAGGCTAAACAGGCTTCCGGTTCGGTATATTCAAGGACACCTTGCACATTGGTACGACTTCGCGAGTTAGCTGCCGAAAAACGTGAATCTTGCCGCAAATAATAAAACTTGATTCGGATTTATTAGATGTACTGTTGTAATAGACAGTTAAATTGGAAATTCCTTAGCAAATTCTTGAACTTCAGTCAATTTTTGAACCATGTGTGTTATGTTTTTGTTTGTTGCTGATAATTCGTTTATCCGTTTTTTTTTTGCTTATCCGCTTAGATTTCTCAAAATATTTCCCCAACTAGACCGGATGAAGGACGAAACACAGTACTGCTATTGCCATCGTAAAGCCCGATCGGCAAGTTCGCAAAGCTGCACATTCGGGCAGCAAGCAACAATAAAGATCACACGCCACTATCACTCTGCTTTTGCTGGTTCGCACCACTTACTTGTGAGTGCTGTTCTTGCCGGATCGCGCACAACCCCGTTCGTGGTGACCTGCAAACGAGGTTTGGAGTTAGTAGGGTTTAGAGATAGTAGATACTTCATCAGTGCAATGGCCTAGCGAGCTCTCGCGAACGACCAAATCTTCTTACATAAGGCCAAATATGGTTTTTACTTATTTTGATAAAGGAATACTTTCAACAGAATTCAGCAAATCAATGTTGCCTGACTGACCAGATTTTAAACCAGATTGCAGAGTACAAGTTCGATCGATTGATTACACAGCAATGAGCGTTATGCGCTGTTAACTATTTCGATTTTCGGGGATTGCAATGTTAAAATGGGTAATTTCAACTGTCAAGAAGGGAAGCATGCTTGTGAGAGTGCACATGGGGAAATTTTGGGTGTTGAATTTTCTGAAAGTGGCACCACACACAATGGCGTATCTATGCAAAATGGCGCCCATGCCAGAGCTTTTATGTGCGCCCTTTATAATAATTTAAGTATTAGATATACAAATAATTTTTACAAAATTTCTATTAACAAAAATTTTTGAAACAGAAACACATGTTGATTTTGCTTTAACCGTATCAGAAATAAAAATTATTAATTACCTATATGGACCATAACATACTTCTATATTAATTCATATTACACCATAATTTATACGCCTGCATAGTATTGGCTGACCAAATTGCAAATCATTCAAAAAATCAACAGAACACAGGCAACTACTGTACAAACGACAATTTCTTTTGAAACGAATGACTTTAATTGGATGTTACAGTAACTGCCATGTACAAGGGGGATACATCACGCTTGAATGTACGGGAGTCAAATCACTGGACAGAAAAAGCTGGCTATAAACAAGACAAACAAATATCTTCTTTCGTCATGAGTTCACATTTTTTCGCAACTGGAATGGTAACGATATTAATTGCTGATATTTCGAGGACTAACTACGGCTCTCTTCCTTAGTCTTTGGACCTCGGCATTATTTTTAGCCTATTATTATATCGGACACTAGTTGCCATCAAAGAAGTTTCGTGAAGTCGTAGTGGACCGCAGCCAGCCGAAAATTTTGGTATGGGCCAATATTTTGACTTTAAGCGAGTAACAGTATCTCATTTGGAACACCGCCTCTCAAGCACCAAACGACAAGGTATGCTAGAAATTTGGGGAGCATGGCCTCTTTGGCCGCAGAAGATTTAAGGGAGTTTAACAACAGTTATTTGCGTAACAGTCAGATTCACATAGCCACCGACTTAATCGTCTCAAACCAGATTCTGACTAATATCATTTTGTTTAAAACGTAGCAGCACGAAGTAACTTAGCCTTTCTTATAGTTGAAAAGGATGAGGTCTTGTAGATACGGCAAACAAGCATTTTGTTCTGTCACAGTGTCTGACCGTCATGTTGTATAACAATACTATGGTTTTGTCATAGTGCTTGATGGTGCTGATGCAACACGTCCAACTTAAATGCATTATACCAGGAGTCTAGGTCCAAACGTTTATGTCAGAGGGCCCCATAAGCTACTACACAACAGTTCGAGGGCCGGACATCTTACGTAATGTGACTGGTTTGGGATATGTTACTTTCCACCCAATCAACCAATGTTTCGTAAATGTTTTATTTTTTAATAATTGACAAAATGACTTTGCGTCCAGGTGATATGGCTTCGCGGATCGGATAGAATCGCATTGCGGGTCGGATTTGGCCTTCAGGCCCTAGTTTGAAAACTCGTGCATCAGACAAAGGGCGCTATATTGATGCAACTTGGCACTTAATGGTTGTATGGGGCGCAGAATATAGGTTGAAGAAACTCTAAGTCACAAATTGTAATTTTTCCAAGCAATTCTTGCATCCCCGTCAAATTGGCGCCCATGCCACGAGCAATGCCCGATACTGGCCATACCTAGATACACCGCTAAATTTACCAATAGGCTGTGTAGGCTCAAGTCTTAGAGCCTCAAGGTCGAAAAGGGCCTCCAGAAAACTGTGGTAGGCGTAAAGTCAATTGCCTGTGCTGTACATGTTCAGTTCGATATATATTCTTCAACAATTTATGTCTAAATTATTCAGTTTTATTCATCTGATCAGACTTCGTGTTGATAACGTCAGGGTCTTATAACGAGTTTTCATGGATCGGAATACCGTTGGGGAAGCCGCATGCTGACTACAGTGTCGACATACTCAAAGCACGTTGACCGCGTCCTGCGTTTAATGAATCGTACCGATTGTTAGGTGTGCATCAGACAAAAGAATTTGTGGTTGATCTTGCTTGTTATGCATCTTATCAAAGCTTAAAGGTTATACTGCAGACAAGAGATATGTGTAAGGCTGGCCTATTGTAAGCTATTGCTGTAGGGTACAACAAAAACATATTTGCTTCTTCTGAGCTTGAGCAATACAGCAGTTTTATTAGTGTTTCTGTTAAAGTCATTCAGAAATCAGGTTGCAATTGATTCTTACGTAGATTTGCACTGCTCCCATGCTAAGCAAATTAGATAAGATTTTGATGAACTTAAATAACAAGCAAAAGTCACTTTGCCAAATAGCAACTACAGAAACCTACCACAAGGAGACAAACAGCAAGCAAACAGCAGGTAAAGTACGGAACAGCGTTTGGGTCTCATGCCTTGGATTAATAGTTCTTGGTTATCCAAAAACGCGGAGCCTTATTTCCTAGTTTGATGGTCACAAACTGCTGAGGACAAAAAAATTTTTGAAGATTCAACAGAATTAAAACTGAATTGAACAGTCACATTGTTCCAGGATGGGTTTTCCACACTTAGCATTCGGTGCATCCGGCAAACACATTTTAATGAATTCCTAGATGATTTTGTTGTGAAAAACACCCGGAAAAAACTAATTGTTTACTGTGCCTGTTCAGCCTCAATTGATTAGATGATAGTAGCTTTTTATTTCTTAACACGTATTTCAATAATGGCAGGATGGGGGAAGTATGAAACTCACATCGTTTCGTGCGACGGTTTCGTTGCGTTCGATTCTTTGAAGTCTGAAAAGGTAACAAACGTGCGAATCGTGATCCTTGCATATGCAACCATTTGGGTCGTTTTACTTGACGTGTTTTGCTCGTGTGTGGGAGATTTTTACAGGCGTGTTCTTTACGGCGGCCACACGTATGTGTAGTGTGTTTCGATTTTACGATGTTAATGTTTTGGATGCTACTGTTGAGCACATCAATAACTAATTTAACCGTGACGTCGAAATTAATAATCCTGTTCCCCCCAGCCAACCAAGATTTCCACAACTCGGTGTCACTGAACACTTCTGCGTCGAAAGCAGCAATAAACTCAGTGCTCGCAGGGCACTCCAGTAAGGATTTACACATTACTTGTTGACCGTCCTTTCATAGCGTCAATATCGTCACTTTGGGCTTAGCGCTCTTCAATTTTTCCTTGGGAACAGTGGGAGATGGGGCTCACGAGCGGATTATCCTAGGGGTCTCGCATCAGCTAAATCAGGCCCGGAGTGGGAGTGCTGGAAAAAGGAGGAATTGGAACCTGAAATTTCTGATGCGCATTACAACATTGGGAGTGGAGTGCAAGGTGTTTTGAGTATTGGAACAATTTTTTTCTGTAGCCTACTTGACCTGATGGGTTATTACGCCACTGACATCCTTTGGTGCAGTACAAGAAAATTCGCTTTGTAAGTTTTACAAACTATTCGTTATAGATGTTAGCATTGCTTAAAAGCATTGTTATATGTTCAAACGCATAGTGAGATTCTATCAATGGATTTATTTTGATAGTAAGGTAGTCAGATTTATGTTCCACCAGAAAGAACAATTAATTAATTACCGCTTTTTGGTCATAACGTTCCAGCTACCTAAAACGTTCTTGCCAATCAAAGACTGTGAAGATGCGGATTTTTGTCTAGTTTTTCTTTTTTTTAAAGAAAAAACAAGCAACTAATCAGTTGACGTTTTTTAAGGCTCTGATGACTTTACGCAAAAATCCCTATTGACCTCCGCCAGCCATGGCGCACGCGAAAAACGTTCAAACCCTAAAAACAGTGCCCTGGATGCGTTAAAGTGTTTGAGCAGCTCTCTAGCTCGTTTGGGCGGCAAGTTACGACTGGACAAATTCTGAGCCACAAATGTATCTTTGCGGTCCTTAAAGTTCTGAAAAACTCGACTTGAAAGTGCTCATGTATTCTGCATGATAACGCATAACGTCAAGCCTAAAAACCTGAAAGCTTTTTTCAAAAAATTTGAAGATTGACAAATAACTTTTTACAGTAGTGGTTGTGACCGGCAGCAGACAAACACCTTTGATTGCCAAATTTCCATGTGCTAGTTGCTATTACAATTGAAAGCTCTATCTTTGCTGCACGTTTTGTGGAGTTAGCCTGCTGAGCTCTGCTTTCATAACTTCATTATTCAAACTGGCGCATATCGATATGCATGGTACAAGCTCAATAAAAGTTGCTGAAACAATTAGTAACTGTTTTCAACCCTCGATTGATTTGGTGGGTTTATCAAACCCTAGTCAAATGCGGTGACCACGTGATACCTACGTAACCACGCGTCGAAGCGCTTTCCACGCTTCAGCAGCTTCATTTTTATGTGTGACATGTTAAAAGACGCGCTTGCGGTCATCCTCGCTCTTTTCGATTTTGCAAAGTGAGTGAGTTCGGATCACGCACACCCGACGTAATGGTTAGTGTGGGGTGGCTTAACACGCTGAACCCACGTTATGGTTAGAGAGGGCTAAGCGCCAGGTGGCTGTAAAGAGCTGAAACTCACTCAGCGCATGCTTCTACGGTCTTGTTAGCAGTATACAACATAGGAAGTTCTTCAGGCCCAAACGTTTTTTGTGATTAGTAATTCAGTTCAGATATATTTGAAATCCACACTACCCATCTTTTCATCAAAAATCGTATGATATTAGTGTACAAAGTAACTTTGTTAGTGCTCAAACTGCTCAAATACGGTTATATTTTCAGTGTAGATTTTGTGATAAACTTTAGTTGAAGGAAGGTATACATTTTTTTTGAAAACCAGGATCATCCTACCAGGCGAAATTGTTAGTGTGACAAAAATTGAATGAAAGTATTCTAGGGTTGGAAACCGATTTCACGTGGCACTGTTTATTCTCACGCCTGAATCAAATAGAAAGATTTGTTGCTACTACTGGGTAAACATTGGTTGAATTGAGTAACAGAGGAAGAGGATTTTAGAGAGACCGACAGAAAACTATCATAGTTTGCTGCTTGGAAGAATTAGAATTACAAATCGCGGAAATGTTGGTTCGGTTTTAAGGTTCCGTTTTTAGTATAAAAAACTCCGATTTTGTGAGCTACGTTTAAGGCGATGAATCTTGTATAAAGCCTGATATTGAATTTCTTGCAGGTACATGAAGAGTACCTGTAAAGAATTCATGCACCCAGCGTTCCTGCAAAGAATTCATGTACACTACGATAAAAGCTTACTCTGCTCAGCAACAGGTACATGAAGCGTTTAGGTAGTGTTCTATTAAAGATGTTCATCTGTCCAAATATCGTCTTTACTCGCGTTTACATAACAAAAAGATGATTCGCATGCATTCGGGCGTTTGCATTTTCTGTAAAGCAAGAAAGTTGACAGAGTGAACTGCACAATCCCTCTTCCTGCCACTCAAGCAGTTCTATCCAAATTTCGTCACCAGAGGTAAGTAGCCGCAAGTATATCTAGAAAAGTTTCATATCCTAAAATAATTTTTTTTCAAAATTTTTAAAAATATTTGCGGATGAAAAAAAATGCTTTTTATTTCATTGGTAGGCAATTTTCGGCCAGCGAACACCTATCCAGTTGAATTATAATATACAAATCAGGTTGTATGTATTCATAAAATTTATTGAGCAACAAAATTGCATCCTGACGTCAAAACTGGAGAAACCAAATCACTGAAAACGCTTGCAAAATTAGATGATAACATCAACGAACGATAATTTGAATCAATGCAAAGGCTGCATGTAGAACTATTGAACAAAAACAAAGAATAGCAGGGTGTGAAGACAAAAGCACTACCTCATCAAAACATGATTATCTGCATTCTGAAGAATTAAGTTCTTATTTAAGTGCGTTTGTTCACGATCGAAACTGATTTCGGATCGAGACAGACATCTGGAGGATCGTTCAAAAGTAAAGACGCAACGGCGTCATTTGTTTGAACCTGTTGCGACTTCTGTCCAGGCAAAACTGCAGAAAGGAATTCTATTGTGTCTAATTATGCACGAAAGTGCTTCAAGAGCAAAATACATTTCAGAAGCGAATAAATTACGGTTAGAAACGTTTGTTCACAAGTCTTTTTCATGTTAAATTTGAGTTATTTTTTGTAACGCAATCACCCCAATTACGAAACAAGTCAGAACATCAAGAAAAATGTGTTTTGTTACCGCTAATAACTCTATACGGATTGTTGTTCAAAATGCCAAGCTTCCAAATCACAAAAGTTGTTTTGGACTTGAGTGATCGTGTTTTAATTACGATTCCACGGTGATCTCCGAAAGCATTTACTTAATAATGTCTAAAAATAGCTCCTGGCATTTTTGAAATGAAAAATCACAAACTTCGTTCAAATGCTACAATACTAAAACGAAAATCTCAAATACAATTCTAAACAAGTGACAAGCAAATTCATCATGCCCGTTTCTTATCGTCAAAAAAGTTGTTTTGGGGCGTTTCCTTGACCACAGATATACCGTACTGACTGGAATAGGCTACCGATCAAAGTCATGATTACTTTTCTAACAATCCAAACACTTGATCAAAAAATCATATATTTTTAAAGACGTTTGCAAAAAGTCGCTCATTAAGGGGTAAACCGTAACGCGACAAAGCTGATGCATGTGAGTTGAACAATATGAACGATTCCGTTGATAATGCCAGGTGCTGATGAGGTTGTTGAAGTAGATGGAGTAGTGGAAGTAGATGGAGTTGTGGATATTGTAGCAACTGTGGACGAAACGGCAAATACTGATAATGCTGAATAGATGTAGAGTAAAGCTACTATTGAAACTCTCGAGCAATCATTCGTTTTCAGGTCTCCATTTCTTCTCACCAAGTTTTAAGGTAGCAGTGTATCACATGGCGAGATCATTCTATAACTATTTGTTCACCTTTCTCTTTTCTAGGGGAAATTTTGAACATGGCTTATATTTGTGGTGATCTCATATCTGTTTCAGTGATTACGTGACGTCCCTTGTCACACACTGCCATTTTATTCTGTCTGAAAGTGTAGTCCTGCACGTTTGTGCATGTTGATTTTTTTAGACGTTACGTTCCCCGCACTAGGTAGTGACGGGTGGACATTTCGACATTTCAGATATTAACGTCCAAATTGATTGGAACGGGCCAGCTGAAAAGATGCACACGAAATCAATCAGTGAGTGCCGCCCCAAAGAACGTCTGCACCAGAGTTGGATCAATCACAACTGTAATTGTAATTGAGTGTAATTAGTTACATATTTTCGAGTAATTGTAATTGTAATGGAGACTTTTTATTCTTGTGTAATTGTAATTTGCAATAAAAAGCGACCAAATTACAGTTAATTTTGTTTCCAGCAACTACATAGAATTCGAGAAAACGCAGAAAAGCAAAACCATTGTTACACCTTCCATGTTACCTACTACCACACCAAAGAGCTTGTCAGGTACACAGCACGATCACACACACGGTAGCAAGACACCCATGCAGAGTGAAGACAACGAAGGATGTTCATGCATGACGTACGGACAACGCATGAGTCAGCGAGAATGCTTGCGTTATGGGAAAACCACAATACGCTTGTATGGAGCAAGATAGCGGTTGTTACAAAGTTCGCTTGCTCATCCGTTACAGCCTGAGTTCCCAATTGCAAAGAAGTATTCTTTGCAATATAATTCATGTCAGATTGAATATTTTTTGAAGAAATGGATTTGCATGCCGTAGACCAAGGCTTCCGCGAGATTGTCGCGATGTAATAAGTTTGTAAGCAGATTTTTTAAGTTTTTAGAATTTTTCATAGGCTCAAGTATATTTGCCATCAAAACACACCAAAGTTATACCTATTGTTTCTGTTATGGGCCTACCACCCAAAACTTTGCATAGCAAACCCTTTAAAAATATGTCAACTTTTTAGATTTGGTTTACATCCATACAAGCTGCCATTACTGCGTGCAACTATAGGACTCATTTATTGTTATCGCATTACACTTATCAAAATGAAGGGATTTGTTACGTCAAAATAGCTTATTGTTACGTCACGAAAACGTTTGTGGCCCGCAATAAATATCCTCATATGAAAGTGGTCCGCAATACCAAAAAGATTGGGCAGGCCTGCCATAGATCATAGATCATTGGACCAAATTCCCAATCTATGGACAGTTCCTATTCGAGAGCAATTCTAACTGGCGTTATCTTTCCTCTGTGACGTGTATTACGCAACAATGGGCGAAATCTCATGAGAACTTCTCATATATTGTTACGTGTTTTAAGTCACAAAGCAAATATAGTGCCAACCAGATTGAGAGCAAATTGAAGTTTACGTGACGCAATCCTCGAACTGTTGCATTCAGTCAGCTGTCAGTATAATCGCGACTTGAAAGTCTTAAAGCAAAAATGAAAGAAGGCTGGATATAAAAACCAAGTCATTTGGTACTAGAAAGATTGCGGAAACGCATATGTTTTCCATGTGCATCACCTTTCTTGCATTTTTATAAATATTTAAATGGACTGTATGCAAAACATGTGATGAGTCCAAGTAACGCTCTTGAATTGGAGTTGCCCCTGGTTAGATCAATATTGGGCACGCTAAAATAAAAATGTTTTTGTTTGTTCATTTATTCAATCATTATTCATCCACAAACACAAACTTATCTTAGTAAAATACAATATATTGCAGAAATTGTAACATTTTAAAAATAAATAATCAAAACGAATATTTTGAAAACACTGCTGAATCACTTCCAACACCACTGTCCAAATTTTTAAACCCCTAACCAGAACTGAGCCAAGGTGCAACAATTCTAAAAAAGAAATTCTAATTTTCAACTAAAATAACATTTAATTTGATCACTCATTTGTTTCTCCTCATGCAAAATTTGCCTTAAATTTGCCACTCCGTCTATATCCCGGTTGATGCCGTTTTCGGTTCTTGAAGTGTATAGCCAAAATGCTGCTATTCGACATAGCGAGCTTTCTTATAAANTCAGAGACCGAAAATCTGAGCTTTGGAACTTTCATCGTTTTCGTACATACTCTTTATTTTTTGTTGTTG
>JGI24021J15306_10002094_pt1 | contig 20976 bp, 13 predicted proteins | sample Ectturendosymbi1_FD_15306 | JGI IMG/M metagenome (IMG submission 15306)
TAATTGCAGCATGTTGAAGCTTGTGGTCAAGGCGTTTGATAAAACCCGCAATGTTTCGTCTCCCAGAAGTAGCAATTAAAATCTTTAAATATTTTTCGAAGAATTAAAGCAACCACTCTTTCCTGAAAACTTGCCTCGGCGGTATTTGCACTTTGGCTCGCAAAATGCTTAACCGAAGAGCTGACCTTTCGCAAGTGAGAAAAGGCCCTTACTGCAATAACTTTTAAAAAGAAAAGAAAGAAACACGTCTGCTAAGTCTGTATCATCTAGGTTTGCCGTCAAAGCTGGGTAGGGACTTATACGGTTGAGCTTACTTTCGGTTACATCTAGATTTCTTTGCAGCTACGTGTAAACAAACGCTGCGTACAGTAGAAGCCGCGAAAGTATTCATATGGTTTTATAAAAATCTATCTGGATGCAACGTTCTTTTTTTAGGTTTCATGCATCTGGGAAATCTTCTTGGCTACGAAGACCGAAGAAGGTTTTGTCAAGGCAATCCCAAGTGGAGGAGAAAGCCTTGCTTTGCACAAAAAGTGGAGAAGTAAGTTGTTGAGACACAGCTCTGTTTGAGGTGGAGACGTTTTCTTCGGCTATATTCTCTTTCTCGCATGGCGAGCAAGCAAGCAAGTGAAAATTAATTTATAGGATAATAATTATTTTTACTGCCAAGTAAGAGAAGAACGAGGACAGACAAAATAACACTTTTTGCAGTGTTTCACGGCGTGCATGGGCTGCTTGGGAATACCCAGAGCTTGCTGTAGCTACAATTGCGAAAATGAGCAGCATTAAGCCGTCCTCTCTAAACAATGAATGTCTCATTTCATATTCAACTCTCTTGATTTGCTTTTTTTCTCTGCCGCTTTATTCACCTGATTCCAGCATTAGAGATTTTTAAAATGAATGATGTGTTTATCTGTGTGGGGCAATAATCTGTGATCAATGCAGGAACCTAAAAGTAAATCGCCTGTTTTAAACTGGCTCTGTCGAGGTGAACGAATACGATTGTTTTAAAATTAATGCAGTTGGCTGAGCAATATCCAACGCGTCCGTTCAACACTAATTTTATTTTACTTTTGACTCTTGATTCAAACCATCGCGTTTCTCTCTGACGCTTGCGTGAGCTTTCAGGTGACGTCTCGGTTTAAAAAACGTCTTTACTTGTTTGTGAGGTGTTCAAACGACGATTATTTACGGAACACAGCGCAACTGCATGAAAAATAGATCAGAAAATGGCGTCACTGATTCAGCCACTACTCGAGTCATCGTGTGTTCACTACTTTCAAGACGTCTGCTGCTAACGCCCTGTACATAACGCTGCTTTTGTTGAACATTAGCACGACATGCGCCTAGTAGAAGGCTTGTAGATGAGTTGCATTGACTTGATTGTATTTGTGTTCTTTACATTCAAGGTTCACCTGCTTGTGGTTCGACTGTTGCTGGGACCAAACTTCGAAAACGTGCTACGAGCCCATTGTCCACAGTAAGTAGTGTTGTTTTGCTTGTTGATCTAACTCAGTTTGTGGTAATTCGCACTATTTGAAAGTTAGCTTTTTCCTTACACACACAAGTCCTCACACACGAATGTTTATCCCACACGTATATTGTTGAGTCGCACCAGGTGTCTGACAAAAGTTACTGGTAGTTAAGCGAGCTGTTCACAGTCCGTTTTTAGTACTTTTCAAACAAAATGGCGCCCAATTAGAGACCCTTGAGGAAACCTATGAATTTCTTAATAAATGTTGCAATTTTGCATTACCTATAGTCGAAAGTTATCAAACATCTTCGGCCTCGCTGTGAAAAAATTGTTTAGCTGTTCTTCACCACCAGCTAAAAAATCTACTCAAGTCGAGACGCGCGGAATGATGATGGAGCAGGCAATTCACTATAGAAAGCTATTGAACACCGTAGGCAGAGCATTGATTTTGGGAATCAACGAGCGAACAGTTATCACTTTATTGTTTCTATTGAAAATAGGAGCGATTGTTGCCTATTTGATCGCCCGCTCCTACAGCACATTTTCACGACAGCGTTTCATTTGCGGTACCCTGTAAAATCCTAATCGCTGCGGTTAGTCGGTATTGCAGCTTTGCGTTGCCTGATTCTCGCAACACTTGAAAATCATTGTAGCAGGAAAGACGCAGCAAATGTTAGTTCGCGTGTTGGTTGGCCAAACAGCTGACGTCAGTCAACAAATTCGTGATTTGAGGTTGCATTAAGAATGGAAATGAAAGCAATCAGCTGGCTGAGTTCTGTCTCGTCATAAATGAAGCCGGCGCAGGTGAGAAAATATCAAGGAAGGCTTTGGTAAATACTAAGTCTTGCGAATGATCAGAGGAGAGCTTGAGGTAGGGACCGAGAACAATGGAGCAGATAATAATTGCTTTCATGTTTTCTTTGAATAAATGTCTTTAAGGGCCAAGTGATTTTCTATGTATTTCCTTCAAAGAATTGTCTCTGTGTTTTCTACTACAGTAACAGCGGTTTAGCTAGCTCATCTAACGGTCTAAAAATTGATGTCGCGTAACAATGTTGAAGGAGCAACGTCAAATGATAGACCTTTTTCTAAACGTTAACTGCTGTCTTATTTTCTACTTTAACTCCGTGAAAAACTCGCAGAAACTGCTGCAAACGTCCTCCTATTTTTTAATTTCAACACGCAAAAGGTTTCTTACTTCTGTTTGTCGTTTTAAGCAATACGATGAAAAAGACATTTTGTTAGGCTGGCGTTTCATCTACAGGAGTAAAGAAAAATCTACAAATGTACTGGAGACAAAAAAAGTCTTGTAACTTTCTTAGCGTGTTTACTGCGTGCTTTCCAAAAAATCTATTTTTTGTGACAGTTTTGGAAATCATGGAATGGTTCGCAGAAACTGTTGTGTAAGAGTGCTCGACACGTCTCAACGCAAAAATAACCAGACTAGCAACTCTTTGTACGTGAATTGACAGTAATTTTCTTCATTAAAGAACTGGTTGGGCACCAAACTTTTCGCACGCAGTACTTATTAGCCTGCTTCCAACATTCTTGAACAGATCTCATTGTGACGATTAATTTCTCCTCGATCTCATTGTGACTTTGAATTTCTCCTGTGAACGCAGCTTGCGGCAGTCCGCCAGAGGCGCCCGATCGAGGCCACGGACCAATCATATCGTCGCAGACGATCAGACCACCATACGCTCCATCGACCACCGCTACCTACTCTTGCGAGCCAGGTTACGTGTTGCTGCCACCTAGAGGAGAACTTACTTGCGAAGGTTCGAGCGAATCATGGAAACCTGAGTCTGCTTTCTGCGAAGGTTGGTCTTTGTTGAGTTTTTTCATTTTCTTTTTGTGCAGAGGATTTTTTTGTGTTGTCGTGGTAAAAGCTTGAAAGGTTTTGCAGTTGTGTCATCAAACAGACGCGGGTTTCGCTGAATATCATTGCTGGAGATTTTTTAATTTATTAAAACTGCTGTTGCAACCTCTCCAGTTGCGTTGTGTTGAATGTGTGATTCACCACGAACGGGATGTGCGCGAAGAACAACAATATACATACGTGGCGAGAACAAGCAATAATAGAGTGATTATGGCATGTGAACTCTACTGATGCTTGCTGCTACAGTGCGAAGCTTTGCGCACATGCCGCTCGGGCTTTTCCGATCGCAACACTACTGATCTACTTTGTTGAAACATAAACAAACAACAGAAGCAAGCAAGCTTTGGCCAGCATTGTCATTCATTCTCCTTTCGATGAAAAACGCTTAAACCAGTAGCTCGTGAGCCCCATTAAACATATTTATATTTGTTAATAAACCTGATGTTAGCATATGGCTGCATAGTGTATACGTTTGTGAAACATCATAACTCCACAAGTTTTTCCTCAATTATTTACACGAAAACTGCATTCACAAACGCAATCATCACGTTTTGAATTAGATCCAACTTGCTACATGGAATCTAACGCTGCCTCTGCGTTTCAATTCACTATACCTTCCACATGTCGAAGATATCAGGCCTCTATAACTATGAATAAAGGGTCACCCCTGGTTATCTATGCAACCAGGAAGCATCGGAATATTTTTCTCGATTTTGACTTTTGTGAGGTAAGTTTTGTAAATTCAATTTACCATTGGTACGACTGTGTAAACGGTTACTCAGTTTTCACAACAAGCAAAGCAAACGATGAGATTCGCTCACATACAATGAATTGGAAAAACAGACATATAATCGTAACCTGTCTATCACAAAAGATATTTCTGTCAACACAAAAACAATAAAATCTAGAGAGCATTGTTGTTTCTAGAAACAAAACCGTTTTTTCTTTTAGATAGGCAATAAGTTTTTTGCCACGTAAAACTATACTACAATTAAAATACACCAGAGAATTTAACCATGTTGAATGGTGATCGAAAATGAGCAGAGTATAATCAAAAAGCTTGTATTGAAATAACAGAATGACAACGCGTCTCCGGATTCTCCATCCCTTTGGGGTAGACATTTTCTTTCGTCTTGTGATCACAGATTTATTATTAAAGGTGCGAGCCAGTGGGGAGCTGTAGGGCTGACATTCAAAATTGTGTATTTCGCTGTGTGTTTTTGTTGCAACAGCTCCCGTAGTTGATAACAAAATGAAATTATTTCATCAGTAATAGTATATTTGTCCATGTGTACTAGTATAGTACTGTTTTCATTCCATTCTTTAGTCTTGTAATTAACTGCAAAGAATGATTGTTGTAATTCGTAGAGTTGTTTGTTTTGCGAGTAACAGAAAACAATGTCAATTAAAGCCACTACTGGGTTGAAAAAAAAATATTAAACAGATTTAAAAGACAATAATAATTAGTTACCAAACAACCAAGGTATTACTCTAAACTACTGAAATTTTCATCATTAGCTAAGAGTGCATTGGTATTTAACTTCGTGTGACACCTAAGAAAGATCCAAGCTGTTTGCTTAAAAATGAATCAGCGACAAAAATACTTCATACGTAATAATGTTTGGTTTAATTGCTGCAGGCTACTAGAAAATGACGCGACTATAGTTTTTTGGCAAAATGTAAATAGAAAATCAGTCACTGCGACATGAATGTTGCTTGATGCAAAAACAAACCACCACAAAATGTGCTCCGACACGAAGTGACTACCATACGTTGCTTTTAACCTTTTTATAAAATTAACAGGTTCATGAAGGTAAAACTATTTCTGGCCCTGTGGTCGGCCGCCTCACAGCAATATCCGGTCCTGTGTTGATTTACAATTCTATAAGCGTGTACTTGGATTGCAAAACTTCACACTCCACTTCGATCGAGCTGGCTGTGTTAGCATGTGAGTTGTTTCTACTAGCGTTTTTTGATTTATTGCAACTCAGGTAAAATTTGCAAACTTGCTGGTACACAAATCAAGCAATTTGATTCGGTTGAAATGTAGGTCATTGTTATATTATTTGGGCAATGACAATTAACGACATGACGAAGGATGACTTTCTCACTTCACACCTTCAGTTTAACCAACATAATGCTTCTGGGTCGGTTGAGGTGAACACTTTCGTTCAAGTATCACTACGGCCAGTAACCAATTGGTTGTGGATCGAACATCCTAACTTTCGATTGACAGACGTGCACTGTTTTCCACAGCAATGAAAACAATGTGTAGTCATCAAATTTTGTACTGATTTTTAAAACAACTCGTCAAAATATTGACAGATCCCACGTTGAGAGACACTGATGAACAGTTCAGCGAAAACATTCATACATTTAGTAAGCTGGCCAGGTTGTTCTAGCGTCATCATCCTGGCCAGGCTTACCACACGCCCCGTTTTAGTCGGGACAATACCAGTTGTTCAATAGTGGGTTGATTGTTAGCGCATTGGCTTGATCAGTAATAGTAGGGTAGTAGAAGGTGTTCCTTTCATAGGTAGGTTATTGAAAGGACTTATTTCGTGCCGGTACTTGTTTACATTTCCTAGTGCAAAAAAACATTTGCCATTTTCTCTAGCTACATAGCTACATACCCAAGTAAGATATGAACCACATTTATCTGATAAGGTTCGTTGTTTGGAAGCGCCCTGGTTTTCTATCGCAAAAAATCTTGCATGTCTAATCCTGGCTGCGCATTATAATACTTACTGCATCCCTGTCGTTCATCAAAAACAGTTTGGGGCGGCTCGCAACCGGTCTATGCTGCGCACGAATTGCAGCGACTTTCTTTTGCAGACACTCCCACCAATTGTCGCGCAACACGGGTCAGTGCGTTCCCGGCTCGCATCGCACCACCGCCCGGAAATTCAGGGAATTACATTGGACCCGCACTGTGTCGCTGGAAAGTGTCATCACGTGGGCAACGCAGCTTCAGATTTGCATTTACGAACTTCAACATAAGGGAGCGGCAAGACGCTTTTTACGTACGTTTTTCGGAACCTTTGAACTGTACGGCTGCAGGTGTTTTTTATCGTTGCTGATTTTTTAATAAAATATAGATCATTGTCGTTACAACTTGGCAAACGTTCAGCTCAGTTTAACCATTGGTGTTTTTCACGTTTGCAGAACAGAATAGCGTTGTTTTTGATGCCATACTAAGAGAATTCTTAGCAGATGTGAAGACGCTGACTCGTTTTGAATTTAACGAATTCTTTTTAAGAAACATCAGTCGGCATCAAGAAATGCTTGTAACATTAGAAGCTTAAATGTGCCTTTGTGTTTACCTGCAGATCGTGACAAACGGTGCTGAACAACCAATAATTCAACTCAGTGGCAACCTCGGCAATTTCACCACTTCGATAACTGGTGGCACACTGCAGGTCTACTTCATCAGTCCGTACCCAGGCATCGCCCCACCATTCTCAGCGGTCGTCATGGAAGGTGAGAGCAAATCAAAAAACTTTTAAGCTACTTATGATAAAGTAGACCATCAGAAATAAACGCGTGGTTATTCGGACCAAATTTGCTCTCGTCTTCCTTCGCCACGTCACGAACGCTATAAACGAACACTGAAAGTCGCTTGAAACGTAGATCGCACTAAGAGTCAAAACTGAAGCAGTGTCTTCAATGGTTCACACCAGGCCCGTAACTAAGAGGGGGCGAAGCCTCCCTGGAAAATTTTTCGCCCCCCTGGAAAAATGTGTTGGACATAATCTGAAACTATTGGACACAGTTCAAAAAATTTGAGCCCCTCTCGGAAACCTCTTCGCCCCTCCTGGTGTCATAAGCTGGTTACGGGCCTGGTTCACACCCTTTTTTCTTGCGTGAATGTTTTGTCCTTTTCAATCGAAGGGCAATTTTGTATTTGGAAATTTTCAAAGGGTTTTAGGTCACACACCGCAATCATACGCATATGCCTTATGGTCCTGAGAACTTAATGGATCGAATGTGGTTTAACATGAAAAGAAGGTGTTGGACCAAATTAAAAAAATTGAAGTTGTTTTTGAGAAGAGAAAACACTGACTACTTTTGGTCACAAAACCACACAGACTTTTTGTAGTTTGAAAGCATTAAAACTCCGAACCACATAATGCTTTGGCNAGGCAACAAACCTTCACTTGAAACAAAGTGTCGAAACTGGCCTGAAAAGTGCTTACGCATGTGCTTGGTTGTCATTCAACGCAAAAGTCACAGAAACTTANCCAAACGTGAACAGCGAACAAGCGTCACCAAATTCAACGTGTGCCAATCTAAACTGGATTTGGAGACAGTAAACTAAGCTACANTAACAAAAAGCTATCACAGTCAACGTTTAGACTAACATAAATGCAAATTTCAAATATGTTTACAGCGAAACAGTGGCATTCTTTTCGTTTGCAACAGGTTTGTCACTTCTTTTCAGAATAGTGCAAAAAACATGCGTCACTGCGCCGAACAGTGAAAAGAGGTTGATTGTTCTAGTTTTCCACTTGATTGTTTGTTCTGTTTGGTATTTAGAAAAACTTTGTTTACTCTCTACTTACATATCATATGTTGCTGTTTCAGACTCCATATGCTTCACGAGACAAAACACCAGCTCTGCTGTTCCCTTGACAATTCCACCATCTTGCAAAAAATTCCAGAGCGTCATTACCCTCGACGAGGCTCCACCACTGGTTGTGTACAACGCTGAGAATCACGAGGCGTCGTTTGTCGATGGCGATTTCTGTGAAGTAGGTCACTGCTTTCGCGAAAACGTTGTTGATGCGATGAAAACACGTTAATGCATTTTAAAGCTTTATACAAGCATTTGAAGAGGAAAGACAAATGTTTCAAACGATCATCCCGTACTCTTCTGGGAAATCGTATTTTTGAGGCAAAATATAAGGCGCACTTGTGGAAACAAACGTTTGCTTGTAGGCTCCAGTGGCGTAGCCTGCCCAACATTTTTTCGGGTGCCAAAAATTTTGATTTTAGTCGAGCAACGGTACTTTGTTTGGGATACCGCCTCTCAAAGCACAAAATGACTAGATATGCTAACATTTTTGGGAGGCATGGACTCTGGTCCCCCCCTGGCTACGCCTATGGTAGGCTCCTGGAATTTCAAGTTCACATAATGAATTACTTGTGTTAAGTTATTTTCTGAGGGAAAAACCCTTACTTGCATCCGCATCGACTATGACTAAGTCCTGGCAAACACACCATCATAAATACCGAAACGTTTTGGTTCGCATCGGCCTACGTAAAGTTATTGAGAAACTACATGACAGCGCTTACAGCATTAGCCCATTTTCCTGTATTGACTGCCGAGTAATCCACCTCCAGTTATGAAAAGGTAGTTTATTGCTAGACTAAACAGGCGTAATTTTTTTTCAGATTCGTGATGGAAACACTGAGGGCGGACGAAGGATCGGACGCCTGGATGCCCAGTCGGGCCCAGTCGTTGTCCACAGTTCTAGAAGTGTGTTTTTCGATTGCACTACAATTAATTCCGGTCCGTTGCCAATGGCTGTTGTATCTTGTGAGTATTTCCTCTTCAAACACGTGTTGGTTGTCTTTGCTCGATTTCCTTTTTTATTAAACATTAGATAATTTTGAAATCATGCAACAAACATTTTACCTGTCTTAGGTCATAAAAACGTTGATAGACCATTAAAACCTGGAAAAATCCAAAATTAAGCTTCATGGGGTCCTTTTAATTAAACTAAATCAATTCGTCATTAATTGAGCAAAATGGTAAAACAATATGGGCTATGTTAAGCTTTCACTGGATGAAATGATCCTCAATTTAAGGAAATTTTTGTGAGTTAATCGACAAGCAAAATTTGTCTCTAAAAATACGATTCCTAACTTATACATTGGGAATACCTGAATAAGTTTTGGTCGCTACTGTATACTCGTATAAATGGTTGCCACGTGAAACGGGTTTAACAGACATTAGTTAGAGATCGCAGATAACAAGTGAACTGCACCCAGGAGCAACGAAACTTAAAGGGAAATTTATGTATTGTTTTAGCGCTATTTTAAGATGTTTTGAAGAGTTATATTTTAATCGTTTTTTGGAGGGCTAATGCTTTTTACATTTACGCTTAGCTGCTGAAAATATAACAAATATGTTTGATGAGCGCAGCAGCGATTCGTATTTATTGATTATCACCTGAAACACCTTTTGCTTTAAATATCTGCCAAAACGAAGTAAAGCAAACATTACCCAGGAAATGCTGCATTACAGGTTTACAACGGGATTTACTCTTAGAAAGCATCTTATCTTAGCTTTATGGACGAAAAACTCGTCAGTTTTTCCGAAGCACGCTTTATCACAAAACAAAAGCAAGGCCAGTTTTGAAAAAGTTGAAATTCCTTGTGACTGGTGACAGATGCTTTTCAGTCAAGGCGAAAAGCAACCAAAGAGAGTACTTCACCTGCATTTGCGCAGTAACGCGAGAACTATTAAGTGTTTTTGCACCGATGAAGAGGAAGAAGATTACTCTTGAGGAAAGAATGGTGTTCGCTTTTATCTCATCCGATTGCGCTTTTTTTGCTTGCAATCTGTGCAAATGCGTCGTAAGGAGGAATTCATTATACTTTTCAAGTTGAAAAAAGAGCATGAATGGTTTTCCCCAAAATTTTATCAAGTAGTTCTTACAGAAAATTGAAGAGTTTTAAATATTTTTGTGGGAATCACTAATTACATAAATTATACCTCTATTCACGACGATAACAATTTCAATGACTATTTTCCACGTTATAAGTAGAAAGCTCTGAGAAATACTTTAGTGATATTTAAGAAGCCAAACAAATAATCTTAAAGGTGAGAATCAAAGCTTTTGTGTGTGAAACCTCATCCAAAAAAATACTTGTTTGGATAACATGCAAATCCTTTCAAATAAACGCAGCCAGGGTCTAAGAGCATTTCACGTTTCTTTTTCCTTCTGAAAAGCCCACCCTGCGCCAACGAATTCAGCAGATTATTTTGACTTGCAATTCAGACAAACCATCAAAGTGCGGCACAACTTACATCAAGACTTTCCCAGCAACAATACAGCCACCTGCAAGTTCTTCTGGAAATTACAGTGGAAATACTCTTTGTCAATGGATTTTGGCTTCGGAAGTGCAAACCAATTTTACTTTTGACTTCACTTCGTTGTACACACGATATCGAGAAGATCCTCTTTACGTAAGTTGTTTAAAAAGTCTTGTCAACTTTTTCAAAAAGTCGTCCCTGTTTTTCGAAAAGTCGTCCCAAGTATTTATTACTTTTTCATTTCAGTGTGCATCTACCTCCAAACAAAACTCAGTCTCTTTATAATTTATTGTATCACAAACGTTCCACATTTGGAATTCACCACCCACTGCGTTTTTTGCTTAGTTATGGCTAATTAAGCTTGTCTTTAAAAGTTCTGAAAGTTCTGAACAATAATGCACCAAGGTGAAAGTTCTGAACAATAATGGACGGTGAAAGTTCTGAACAATAATGCACCAAGATGTTGCAGGTGCACGAAAAAGCCAGCAATCCTTTATAAATACAAAATAAATTTATACCACATTCGCACGGTGGTTTTTTCATTAAATGTATTCAAGCAAACCGACGTCACATCATGAAATGCAAACCTCATCAGATAGTTCCACCTTTCACAGCCGATACCGCTGCACTCGTTTTGTGCAGCAAGACCACGGTGCCTTTCCAACCTTTGTTTATTTTGTCCTCAGATTGTATCGGATGATCCCAATCAACCCGCGGTGAGACTGGGTGGTAAACTTGGCACCTTCTCTCAAACCATACGTGGAACCATTTTGCATGTATACTTTGTCAGCCCATTCCTCGGTGTCAGCGCACCGTTTAAAGCGGTTATCAACAGAGGTAAGCCAGCGTATTGATGCTTATGTTTATGCATAGTGCTCATGTTCGTACATTTGCGTATAAAAAGCTGTTATACCAATCAGACAAATAGTAATTGCCTTACTCTTCGGTACGTATTTATTTAGTCTAAGTAGCTGAAAAATACAACAGTTTTCACTTGCCAATTAAAAGCTTTAAGTCTGCTGCAAGCTTTCGAGGAATCACCCGAGCGTGCTCTGCTTTCACAAATTTGCGGTGATTCAGACTTGCACATATCTGTTTTCAAGAAACTAGTTTCCACAAAGGCGGCGCAGTCGAACCAGTCAGCACTTTTTTGAAATAGGAAATCGATTTAACGGAACTGTGCGCATCCCGCAGTCCTGAAATCTGCTATTTGAATAAGATTTCAGTACTGAGGATGCTTGGTGCTCCGTGAAGCCAGCCGAGACACAGAAGTTCTCTAACTGCTTGTCCTGATAATATGTCTTGCATTGATTTTTAAGCCACCAACCCTTTTCCGTTCTTTGCGCGTAGATCCAGCTTGCTTCACTGATTTCAACGGCACGTCTTCACAAACTCTGACTATACCCTCTGTGTGCGAAAGATTTCAAAGCGCCATCACCTTGACAAGCGCTCCTCCACTGGTGATCTACGGTGCCAGAAATCATCAAGAGCTGTTCATTGACGGAGATTTTTGTGAGGCAAGTGAAATTGTAATGCTTTTAGCAGCTTCAATTTTAAGACAGCCGTCGCATGCTCTTGTCAAAATCGTTCCGTCACATACATCTAGCTTGGTGCATAGTGGCATGCCATCCAGATATATACGTATGTATACACTAGAGTCCTGCGCGTGGCGGGTTAGTCCGCGCTGGTTACAAGCGCTGGGACGAGAACCCGCAGAGCTTTATGTGCCGGGTGGGCTCGAGATAAGAAATTCTTTGTGCGGGTGACTGAATGTTGATCTAAAGCACGTGAATGTGACCTGAGCAAGAAATTCAATACTGCAGAGAGATTTTTGTACAAGGGAGTAGCGAAATGCGCCTATGGTAGCGAGACCACAGACTGGAGTTTCCAGCTCTCAGCGATCTTACAAGAAATACTTTCTGGATGATGGCAACTAGCACTACTAGCGAACGAGTGTTTAGTATGGCTGGGCGTGTCGTGAATAGCAAAAGCGCGAATCTTCGTCAGTGAATGACACACTCGTTTCCAACAGTATTTTTTTAAGCTGAGAAATAAGCGCTCCAGGTTGACTGAAAGGTTTCACAATTTTGCTTTCAAGTGTATTTTAAGAGCCTATGTTGGCTTGGAAATGAGGAACTCAATAAATTGCCACTCGCCAGAAACACATTGCATGCGTTTTAGTGGTTTTCAGACACACAGTGACAGTTGCTGGTTTGGGACGGAAACAGCTCGGGGTGGGCAGGCGCGGGTTGTAAGTCTGTGAGTGCAGGGCGGGAGCGGGCAAGATTTCTCAAGTTGCTGCGGGTTTCAATTTTGCGGGCGCGGTGCGGAAGCGGACAAAAGATTTCAACCCGCGCAGAACTCTGGTATACATAAATCCAGTGGGATCCCATCTGACGACCACTCCGACAACGCGAACACCTTGTTGCCACGTCCACTTCAACGCGGCCCCAAACACTTTCCTGTGCTAATGCGTTACTTTTTGTTGCGTTGACGCTGCCACCCTGGTATCCACAACGCAGTCCATCTGTTATCAAACTCTTAGTTGTTTTCTATGTTTACTCTACTCTGTTACGTGGCGAACAGAAACGAATGGTAAATACGTCAAACTCTTAGGAAGGCAAAAGTGATCAAATCCACTAAATCAGGGATCTCCAAACGTTTTTGTCCCAGGGCCAAATAAGCTATTCACACAACAGTTCGAGGGTGGGACATCACACGTAATGCGAGTGTTTTGGGATACGTTTCATTTCACCAAATCAACAAACTTTCAGTAAATATATTATTTTTTCATTATTGACAAAATTTCTTCGTGGGCTGGATGAAATGACGTCAAGGGCCGGAATTTGGCCCTCGGGCCGTAGTTTGGAGACCCTGCACTAAAGCCACCATGTGAGTGCCATCCAGCAGGTGGTTTCATTTATTGATGTTATGCTGTATATATTGCACATATTTTGAAAACTGATAGATATTCAAGAACAACTTTAAAAAGCAGAGCCGGGGAAAGTTTTCATAAAATTGAATTAGTATGAAATAGAACAAAAATCGCACAAGATTAGGTCATGCTGATGCATATACCCTTCAACAGTGTTTATTTATATTTTGCAGATTCGTGAAGGTACTTCGGTCAGTGGACCAATCATTGGCCGCATTGATGCAAAGTCTGGACCAGTAGTTTCATACAGTTCTGGAAGTGTCTACATCAACTGCCGAACTGTCAACTCTGGAGTAATTGAGTTGAAAACAATAGCATGTAAGATATAATTAAAGTGATACGCCTAACAACGGCAAGTGACATTTACTTCACAAGTTTCAGAAAAACGGCAGATTGATTAAACAACCCTCTCTTTACCTTCCAAAGCTGGGAATACAACATGCTTGCTTCTACAACAGATTCAACTGGGAATTATTGAGGGCAATTTGACCAGCTGCAAATAAGTTATTGTATTTCGACAGGGTGTTAAATTGCTTTGACACAATGGGTGTCAAATTTGTCAAGTTTCGACACGTCCCTTTTATTACAAAGCAGTCTGAATTTATGTTATTACCAATTTGGAACCCACTTTGGACACCTTCTCAGGAATCACTTACGCCATTTTGAAACAGAAATCACTTCCTGTTGGAGCTCAGGATCGGGCGTGTTCTCGCCTTATATTCGCTCACACCATTTCCAAAGGCTGTCACGCCTAAGTTCACTGCAATTATTCTTAGATAATCCTTCAACGTGCGGGACCACTTATGTCAAAACATTCCCCTCCACATTCGGACCACCGTCAGATGGATACGGTAACTACCGTGGAATGACTTTGTGCCACTGGGTACTCTCAGCGAGGCAACAATGCAGGTTCAGGTTGAACTTCAAATCCTTCATTACTCGACCGCGCGAGGACGCTTTATACGTAAGCGCTGTTTGTCGATTCTTGTTTTACTTAAAAACTGTTTTCCGTGTCTTATCTCTCATTGTTAAATTTATTAACTAATAACAAGCGCTTGCCAACAGAGCTTTTAGTCAACAATAATGATTTTCACTTATGTTTGAGTTTGACTCTGGTGAAGAACAGCTTTGACAGGTTTGTTGTTGGACTTAAAGCTCTGCTTTTTTGTTGTGTTTCGAGAAATGTTAACGCTCATTTTCAATGTACAGTAAATCGTTACAAATAGCGGTGGTCAGCAAAGTTTCAAGATCTACTTAAGTTTTGAGACGAGCTACTTCATAACGCGCTGCCTAGCGCTGTTTGGAGTACAATAAGGTGTTTGCCGTGACGTTCTACTAGCTAGGCATTTTATTGAGCTTGTTTTATATCTAAGAGGCGTATTTACTAACCGTGCGATACAGAATCGTATGCTGCAGCAGTGTGAAATGTCTCAAAACTCAAACCCACAAACGATATTGTCAGCAGAGTCACGCATTTCGCTGATTATTTGAATGAAATTATATAAAACAACTGCAACGCAGGTTAGCCGTGCTCAGTCTGTTGCAGAGTCTGTGGTGAGGTTCTTGCCAATTCTGATTCTCCAAACAAAGTTATTGGCCTGTCAGAAAATGATGCAGAACAGTTTGTTTTCATAGCTGATGAATTGATGTATACGTTTTTAACCACACATTTTTTTCTAAGAATCTAATGCTTTCTAAGTAAAACATTTGTTCACCGCAGTATATGCTAAATTAGTTTTTGCTATATAACTAAGAGGCAAGTTGTTCTGTCTTCGCACATCAACAGAGTTGCACTAAAAATAATGCAAAAAAATATCATTTCAAATGTCAACAAATATTTTTTGCTAAGCTATACTTTGCGAAACAAGGCGTTTCACTTTGTTCTGCTCATGCACAAACAGATTTCTTCAAACGACCCCAGTCAACCGGCAATGCGAGTGGGAGGTGACCTGAATTCCTTCTCTCGTTCAGTGAGGGGTAACGTGCTGCAACTGTTTTTCATCAGCCGGTTGCCAGGAAACACTTCGCCATTCCTCGCCACAGCCATTGAAGGTAAGGTTTCATAACTTTTGCTGAGCACTGATTGGGTGCTTGCAAGTAGGCTGGTTAAAACCTGAAGCTTGGAAGAAGCCTCTTTAAAATCACATGAATATTCCTTGTCCGATGGCCGCTTGTCAAATGAATGCTCTTGTTCTAATAAACACATGAGCAATTTTCTCGTACAACGGTTGCCAGTCAGTGAAATAAATTGCAGGGTGTACTTTTGCCGTAACAAAATTGACATGACAGCATTCGCTTCTAGATATATCCAAACCTGATTTCCCGAAAAACCGATTGGAATCGTTACAGGGCAGTATTGTGAAAACAAGGGAGGTGAAACAGCAAAAGATACAAAAAACAATGATAAAGTTTTTCGTTGAATTGAACTAAACTGTGATCCCAAGAATACGTCCTCAGAACGAAGGCGACGCAGTCGACGCATTTATTGTAACAGGAAATCGACTTCACGTAACGTCATTGCCGCACTCTCAGTCCTGAAAATTGCAAGCAAAAGCTTACGAGTGTATTGATGAATAAGCAAAGCAGAGCTTAGAGAAGGCACACGAACTTTAGTTCAGACACAAGCTGTGATCATAACGCTGGTCTCACCAACGCAGATAAGCAAAACTGACACCAAGCGCGGAACGACAAGTTGTTGACGTCTCGGTTCATTGGCTTGCTCAGCTAAGAACGCTGGCCACCGCGACTGGGCTGCTAATTACGTAGCCAGTTGTAGTTTATGAGATTGTCTCTTTCTTAACCAGTTTTAAAGGTTTTTCTTTTGTCCCAACAGATTTCTTTTTCTTTCAGATGTACAGTGATATCTTTTTTAATGAAAATTTCATATAACATTCACACGTGTAATTGAGAAGATGTTGCTGAATGAATTGTTTCTAAGCCGTTAAGCCAAGTCAGGCGGTCTCTTTTTCGTCCTTTGCTAAGCAGTATAGTTATTTGCAGTATAGTATGGGTTTTTCCATTGTCACGAGAAAGTCATCAACTTTTCACTACTGCCTGGTTAACCTGTCCCTAACGCCAAAAGACAAAATGCGATATGCGAAACACAGTTGTATTTCAGCCAAACAATGTTTCTGCATATATTCAAAGTTGCATGAAAGCTGGTAAAATAAATAAGGGTAAATTATCAGAATATATTTGTTTTTCTTCGTGTAAAACCGCTCAGCAGAATCTGTAAAATACAATCACAAAATAGAATATTTACATTGATTTCTATTGACGAAGCGCTATGTCAGATAAGGTAAAAACTTTATTGGACTCATGTATTCCAACTTTCCCTAATTTTCGTCCATGTTTGATAACAGGACTTATTTAAAACACTGCAGTATTCCATACAAAATATTTATCAAAGTCTATAAGCATTGTATTATTTACAGCCCACTGAAAAGTTTCACTTTGATGATGATTAAATGCTTGAAGTTCTTATTTTAGGTTATGGACATAATAAGAAATTACATCTTTGTTAAACTAGAATTTTGATTTATAGTTGCCACCAAGCATTTTCGCGCTCATCAGGCGCCAGTCTGTAAAACATAAAATCCGTTTATCGTGCATTCATTCACCAATAGTTTTTCTTTGTATTTTTTTTTGTAAACATCCCTAAATTTGATTTACTAAGTTGAAATATTGAAGAAAAACTTCGTTTTTTTGCATTTCATCTTACATTCAATGCATTTTCAGCCTTAAAACGACGTTTGAATCGAAAAAGGTTAACTTAAGTATTCTTTTAAGGTAAAATAACTTCTACCATTTTCTTGCTCAATCCTTTTGTCTTTAGAAATATTTTCCTTTTGCTGATGTTTTCCAAGACATGTTTTCAAACTTTTTAACCAACAAGTTTTATACCTTGAGTTGATTACTTTATGACTCATCAAAACACAGATATTTTCATTTGCATCGCTCTGAGTATGAAATATTTTTATTTTCAGACTGCGAGGCTTGACGCGGCTGCTACACGAAGCGCACAGACAAAAGTAAGCAAACTATGCTACTAATTGCCCTTGAGTGTTGCTTCACTTTTTTCAAGCGCTTGTATGTGAAGAGTGGAAAAAAGTTTTTTGTCTTTGTCATTAATTTTTATCCTATGAATGAAAATGTCAACTGCCACAGTTCTTCCGGCGTGTTTCGGGAGAGAATTTCTCGGCTGCTCAAGTCGTCAACATTTTTTCAGAAGTCGTTAAACCTGATGTGCATCGATTTTTTTCGCACTCGTCATTTTCCCTCGTGCAAGTTCGGTGCGGCAGACCAGGTTTTAAGGTTTGGGGAACAAAAGACATTTTGAGGGGGAAATATTTCTGTTTTTAGTATATACAGTACTTACATCAATTTTTCTGGGAACAACAAAATTTGGGGGCACAAAAAATTTGGGGGGTACTGTCCTGAATGCCTCCCCGTGGCTACGGGCCCGCAGTGCAGCACAATGTATTGCGTGAGTAGACAAAAACATCTTAGGTTGAGGACTAGTTTCCCTAATTTCGGACTAAACGAAGCTTTTAAACCTTCGTTTTTGAAAACGTACATTTTACTGTCAATTGTCCATCTCTTTATAAGCGTGAACTGAAGAATATGTAAGAAACAGTATCGAAACAACCAATTATTCAAATTAAATCAAATTGGGTGTTTAAAAAAAATCGCTGTTTTCATCATCAAAAAGATTTGTTGAATCTCGGTCAACTTGTGAGAAAACTGATCAAAAGAGTTATTTTAAGTGACAGCAAAGTAATACATTGCCTTTGTTTTTCAGCTCAAAATGTTTCACAAGCAAGAAAAAAGAAGCTTGAAAATACATCTGCGTGATTTGATTTTTGCTTTTCATTTCTTTGTTACGATTTGTTTCACTACTTTCACAACTGTAGTCGCTTTTGTTTTCGTTTTTGTATGGCGTAATGATTCTAGAATCACGCAAAACGCTTAGGTGTAGAAAATTTTTCCGTTTCGTTAAGTGTACGTTGTAAAAACGATCTTTTCTCCACTGTATCAGTATTCATTGTTTCCTTAATATGTCGACGTATGTGACATTTCTTGATATTTGTGTCCTTCTTTCCTTTTCGCAAATACTGTGTAACTTTGTGTCATCACGTGTGTTCTTTGTTGTTTTGTTTTATTTTTACAAGCTATACCCTGGGTGTACCTAACCGTGTTTTCTTATTCACTGCTGATTTTTGAACTAAATAAATCTTTTTTCATGTAACTTGGTTCATAAAAATCTGTTGCTACGGAGTTTTGTTCGTCGCTTGTTAGCGTAGCTTCTTACGCGTTATTTGTCACTACGAAGCTTCCAAGCGTCTGAGACGCAGGCGGAAATGACGTTCTACTTCGTTTCACTGCCACAGTATTTTTGGGGCTTCCTCCCAACGGAGTAAACACTGGATCGAATGGTTGCTTCGTTACGATTGTTAAATGTTGGTTTATCTTAAATTTGGCTTGTGCAATGGCCCACTGGTTAACATAATTTATTTTGCCTTGTGAACACTCCTGCTTGGATCGACTGGTACAATGTCTTATAATTCCAAAAAAACATCACACAGGTTACATACTCGTGACCTACGGTTCTCTTGGGCATTTTGCAAATAAAGCTTTGAGGGTTTCATTGTAAACCCTTTATCTTTGGCTCACTTGCTTTCTAAAACTACGCATGTGTTTATCGTTGCGGTGAGGCAATCGTTTGTGAGCTGTCGCACACAAATGAAGTTACACTTTCAATGGGAATAGGTTTCAGTTTTTGTGATGGTTTGCAACAAATGATGGGTAAAAGATTTCGTGACGGCACAAAATTGTTTTTAAATGTAAACCCCAACACGACGAACTGTCTGCCTTAAACAACAAGCAAGTGTGAAACCTTTTTTCAGAAATATTTTTACCACATGGAATTATCACCACTGCTCATCATAAAATGAGGGCACTTAAGTTAGCCAAATAGCACTCACAGCAGCAGTACTGCATATTTCTTCCTTTTGCTTTAACGCACTTACCTTAGTTACCAAAACATTCTGCATACATTTGTAGCCCACATCATTTTCACAACAGGCTTGATTGTTGACTGAAATGAGTTAAGAGAGTGTCACTATAACTTAGTTTACCACCCAGGTTCTACAAAATGGAAAATGGCAAAAATCTAACTCTTTCATAAAGTAAAATGTACCTAAATGATCAAAGAAAATTAACCGAATTCAGATGATTGTGAGTGAAAATATTTTTCAGAGAAATTTTTGATCAATTCAACAAAAACCCACAATAAAATGATATGTAGGGCCACCATCTTCAAAAATCTACCGAATCATATAATAGAGTTAAAAATAATAAGTTGATTAACACTTTTGATATTTTGTGAACTACAGTAGATGAACATGCTGGCTGTAAACGTTCAAAACTGGCATTATATGATTTTCCATGCCAGTCGATAAAGAATCTCTCTCTATGGACTTCTACCTTATCGTGGTGAGAGAGTTTCCGTGCCACAGTGACCTCGAGAGCTGTGCTGGTGGGAGCAACCCGCTCCCCGAAGTGTCGCCCATTCCAGGTTGGTCAAAAGGTAGAGGCCAGACAAAAAGTAATCCCCCATGTAAACTCTAGGTGGAGGGAACCCGTTAGCCTTGGTGTGGCAACCCTCTAGGTGATGACAACACCAAAATCAAATCCGTGTAGCATCAACGTGTTGGCACTTCCCAATTGTCTGGGTCTGTGGCATGGTGCTGCAACATCAAGTAAAGCCGATAGTCCTGAATCTTTCTTGCCATCGGATTTATTTTCTTGGTGCCAAGGTAGTGGACAGTGGACTGTGCACCCACATACCCACTCTAATCTCATTGCACACGAAATCCATCATCTACCTCTTCTTTGAATCGAGGATATATGTTTCGAAGTCCTGCGGCGATGGGCGACAAACAGAAGGGGCAGGTTTAGACTAGCTGGAAGCCCCTAGTTTGCACCTGCACGTAGGCGGTCTTGGCAAGACCGTCGTTGGCTCATGGACGAGCAGCCGTGGCCCTCGCTCCTACCAAGATGTCTGAGTAGCCCTATTTAGGGATGCGCTGCTCACCACATTTGTGAAAGGGCGTAGAAAAGGTCGCCTAAAAAACGCCTGCTCACTTTCAGTCTGGACGGATAGCCGCGTTCGTCGGACAGTCTCACTCTGCGGTCGAAACATGAAAAAAAGAAAAATACAAAATAATCACTTTGCGTTGCTGCATGGTATGTAGCTTACGCGCTCTTCTCGACAGCGCAAGTAATAACCGACCTCAGCGTCGTACTGCTTTGGTTGCTGCTGAACTCCAGCGCTACAACATCGACAGAGCTGCACTCAGCGAAGCCCGTCTCTCTGATTAATTGATGATGGTTTACTGTTTCATATGACTCAGCCAACAAGCAGAAGCATCATAAAAGCCGTCGCATGCAGTAAGCCAACCATTAGCGAACATTAGAGCCAGTGGTGGGTTTAAGGTTGGGGGGGCCCGAGGCAAGACTAAAAAGGGGGGCCCCTCTGATGACGTCATCACACTCAGCTAACCGTGATAAGCACTTTGATCAAGCCTAAGATACGACCACCGAAGGATACGCTCCTGAGACAATGGCATGACTGACACAGCAGG
>JGI24021J15306_10002096_pt1 | contig 20970 bp, 11 predicted proteins | sample Ectturendosymbi1_FD_15306 | JGI IMG/M metagenome (IMG submission 15306)
GTCTTGTAAAGCGTCATTTGGAGCCCGAGTAGTCTAGTAGGTAGGTGCGCCTGTCTCCGAGGAGGGCTAAATGTGAAAAGTGACCAAGGCAATACTGTACCTCCAGCAAGTCTCTGACCTAGCATCGTTGGGCTCTCCTAACGTGTGTATACACCTACGTCATATTGTACGTACTTTTCACCACTACAAATAATGAACGCCTTAATTCATGGCAATGCTGACGTGACGTGGTCTTAAGCTAATTTGTAATATGCATGCAGAGCAGGTTTGCCTTTGGTTCCACCGGATTTCCGAGCGATTTTGCAAGAGACGTTTTCAACCAAAATGCCAATGAAAAAAAAACAAGGAACCGTGTTTTCTTCCGGACCAAAGGAAGCGTTGGATTACTATTTGCATATCTTCGTGTTGTTACGCGATTCATGGCTATTCTCGGTAGACTTATTTGCACTGACGATTGTTGATTCATTATCCGTACTTTTCTCCATAACAGGCGCGTGGCCAGGGGACAACTTCCCCCCAATTCCAAAAGTTTTGCCTATCAGACATGAGGGTTTAATAACAATGGGCATTAAGGTTTAAATGTTGAAAACCGATCGTTGTTTACCTCCCCTATTAAATTTCTGGCTACGCGCCTGCTTCAGAATGGTCTTGAGGACTTTCAAAAAATAGTTTTAACATTTCCCTGGGTATAAACGTAGTTTTCATTTCTTGGAATGCTTCAGGCCCTATGCTTCAGATTCTTATCTCTTAACTTTTAAAATACATTTTAATTTAAAAAATCATCGCTCCATTCACCGAGATTGTATCATATATTGTTCGTGAGTTAGTAAAGATTGCGTAGATTAAGTTGTCATTACACTCGATACCATTGTGCTCTAAATAATAATATACACTGGGATTGTGAAAAGAATGAACGATATGCATCTTACGGCGTGCATGGGCGACGGTAAAAAAGATTGATCTCATTCCCAGTTTTCAATTTATTGCCAAGCGATGTGCATAAAAAATCGAGAAATATATTTGTCAACACAAATCGCTACTGGAATACAGCAAGTTTTGTCAGGACGTGTTCTAGCTATTTGACGCAGCCGCCTGAGCTGGTGTTACAACGCATGCTTACAGTAAGGTCTAGTTGTCAAAACAGTTTCGCTGTGATGTAACTCTACACCCCATTAAAAGCCAGTTGTCCCGGGAAAACAATACAATTTGTCACAGTCGTCGTCGCCTAAACTGTTATTGCTGCTAGATTTTTGCATTATTCATTAACCCGTGACAGGAAGATCAGGGGTCGAACTTTCGAATTCGCGATCGTTTCAACGAACTCTTGGTTGGCTTTGGTGACCCGAAATCCAGGCAACCAGCGACATTGGAGGAAAGAATGGACAAGGTTCGACATCAGTCACAAAGTAGGCCTATGTTCTTTTGGTTTGAAGAACCAGTACCCCATCAAATGGAAGGAAAATTGGCCACGTTTCTCACTAAGCTCATGGACAGAACCACAAGATGTCAAAAGCTGTTAAGGGTCAGAATCACCGAGGTTTCCTGAAAATAGTAGTCCTCTATTTTAGTTTTATCCTCTTGTTGAAGTAAACAAATGCAATTGAAATTTATGACAATGTAGGCGAGAAAGCGGAAATTAGTTTTTGTGTTTCTACGCAGATAAATCGGAGAGATTGAAATAAACGCCAATTGCACACAAACGTAAAGGTTCGGTATGCAACAACAACAGCATGACGAGTTGAAGCGGATCAGTTTCAACTGAGCAGTGGTAGCAGACTAGCATCTACTTCGTTAACACAGAATACAGGCCAACATAAGCAATATTAACAAGAAAAAAATACTACTTTTACGTGTTAGAGCATTGATGCTCATTTGCTACCAACGGACTAGTAGTGAAACGAAGGCATGATGAAACAACACTTTCGCAAACCTGAAGAATTCTAAAGTTTGACACAATGAGTAAGACCGAGCACGCTACTGGAAACTTCGAAAATTGTCATCAATTAACTGTGCGCCAGCAAAGGAAGTTTTGAGGTGAGTTAAGTAACCAACTAACCAAAACGTTTCGAAAGTCCTACGATCAATTTCAGTGAAGGTGGCCGATAGTTGGATGTGCGACATTTGATTGCTGAATTCCGTAAATAGCAGGCCTGTGACATGAAGCTTTAAAAAATCAGAGGTGGTGACTTACAAAGGGCATAGGGCCAAAATCTGAGGTGGGGCACTGTTACGAAAACAACATATTTTGCTATGGTAAAGGCAGCTGAAACGTCAACATACGTTGTGCCACATGGGAACGTGTTTTTCGTCTTTCAAAGACTTGAGGATACACGTTCTGCCAACCACGTCACTGGTCACTTATCCTTTGTCCTAAAAGCAGGTGATTTTACATGGTGTTGTTAATTTTGCACTGCGAAATAGATCTTTCCAAGTATCCCAGGAAGTAGCCCGTTCTCCTCTTAACTGACAGTTTTAACTCATTGGTAAGGCTCCTCCACCAAGCAAGTCTTTTACCGATCATGATGTCAAGAAAATGTTCTATTGACGTGAAACTGGACCTAGGTTGCTATTGAAACCCTGCTCGGCCAGATGGTGCGTTGCCCTATGCATCCTGATTGCTAACCCTGTAACTAAAGTATGGGAGGCATGATTGTTTGTTGTTGTTGTACCTAAGAACTAAACATGTTTTTGAAAATGTCGTGGGGGTAATTGCCCGGTTGCCCTCCCCTTTGCTTGCGGGCCTGGCGAGAATCAAACTGCGCGCGGTGGTTGACAAGTGACTTGGTCGTAAAAATGACACGTTGCTTCAGAATCGCTACTTTCCAATTACTTAACTTCACCGCAGAACCGTCGCCAGGAAGTCTTCAATACGGGGGACTTACGTTTGTGCAGGGTGCTTGACATTCGCAAGATTTGATAAAAACTCCACTGCTTTATAGTGTTTTACATTTCAGTCAGGGGCTTGGAGCTTTGTTTGGGGGGGCTAATCCCACAAAAGCCCACGGTGGCGACGGGGCTGCTTCACCACCTGGCACCTTAGAAGACTCATGACAGTATCCGCTTGATGTGGGATATCTTGCAACATGGCCACGAATAAATGAAGCACAACCGACACTTTTCCAACACTATACTGATTTATCCAGGTCCCACCTGGAACTCGGTGCTGATGCCTGCAATGAAGTAATGCTCCTGCGTCAGACAAACGACAGTAGTAACATCTCGATGTTACAGCGCAAACTAAAATGTTTCAGAAAAAGATGCAAAAAAGTCACTGTTTATTCTGTTTAACGACGATAAATGCTGAATGTGCTTACAAAGATAAGGGAGCTGACAGAAAAAATCCGATGCATAATCTCGCAAAGTTACGCAAACTCTTGAATGCGACACTAGGTTTGCTGCACTTCCCAGGGCTGAGTGAGTGAAGCAAGTTGAAGTCGTACTCGACGAATTCCGTGTTAGTTTCCGGTACTTGATTGCGCTTCTTCGAAGTATTGGTTAGTATTGGTTAAAAGTCACGCAACAGACAAAAGTGGAACGGCTTGATGACTGTAATACGGTTTGCAAAGACAGGAATAGGTTGGCATTTTCAAAAAAACGAAGAAGATTTTGGATGAGGAATTAACTACAAAAATTTTTTGCGCCACTAACAAGCACATGAAAAACAGAAACGTGCAATTTGGCGAGAAGCATCTGATGCAGTTTACGAACTGACAGAGGAGGATATCATTACGGACCAAAGGTACATGGAAAGATCGATCTTTGGTTAAAATTGTAACCAATTTAATAGTAGCGACCTGAAGCTTTTCCTGCTTGGCCGACCTCATTTTCGCATCGTTGCGGCTGCTGAGGGTGAAATTGAGCCATTGACGTTAAATACCCTCGTTATCTTTAACATTCACCAATGCGCATCAAATTCAATCAAATGAAGCGACAGTGCGCACGACGATAATGACTTACTTTCTAGTAAAAATCAACTTACGAAGCATGGGCGAGATGAGCAGAAACGTTTCTTCGCATACGAAGTTCAACCCAAGCTTCGTCCCAAACCCCGAGCCACGTTTTAACTGCAGGAGGAACGATCGTGTGAAGATTTGTTTTCTGATCATGCATCAATTCTCTCGGAAATAAACACAGCCTTTGTCAAGCTACGAAAAAAACGTCTATCAAGCGAAGATACTACACAAAAGCAACGCTTCTTAAAGTTCAGGTTACAAAAGTTCTAAAGACTGAAGACGCAACGAGTGAAGCTGGAGCAGACGCACAAATTCAAGTTAGAAAGAGATGCATGGCAAAAATGGAAACGCGATTTTGCAAATGAGAAATGAGAGATTTCAGTCAACGCCGACTTCATCCATGCCGTATCCCTGACCCGGGCATGCGCATAGAAACTATACAGTTCCGGATCAATATCAACGTTTATCGCGAACTGGAAAATAAAAGAACTTGAGCTGCTGGGGCAAATCAAACTAAGAGTTTACACTCGTACAACGACAGATATGATCAGATGCAGTCGTGCAAGTCGCCAGGTTAAGCGCTGACCGGTCACCAACTCAATTACTTCGCAGCAAAGGAGAGCTGACCCGAACGACAGAAAAACGATGCATACGAATTCCTGCATAGCGCGATAAAAATTGCGGGGTTGGCTGCTGGCGAGACACGCGACAAATCCATGATGCCAAATTCATAGCGTTCTCAATTGAAAATCGCGATAACTGAAGGGGAGGAGAAGCAAGGCGCATCCACACGAAAGTCCGACCCGGAAAACAGACTCAAGCAACAAAAAGTTTTATCACCATGATGCAAAAAATTACATCCGAAAACACAGTGACATATAGTCTGGAAGGGCGATTGCAGCGCGTCACAACCACCCCGTGTATGCATACGCCTTGCTCGAGGTTATTCGAATCTGATTCACGATTCAAGGTTTCCTGCGACACAAACAATAATCGTTTTTTTTGATCGGTTTCGCCGTCAGGTCAGGGAGTCGGCAACGCAATGGGCGCACGACCTCACAGTCAAAGGTCACCCGGGTACACTCTGAACAGGCGAAAGGGCGCAAACTACCACTCGACGCTACGAGGCGCACGCAATTGCTCGCGATCGGTTGTGAACGAAGTGCGAAAAACAAGTGCCGGCGCATGCGAGCGAAACAAACGCGACGAAAGCATGGTGGGGGGTGACGTGACTGGTACGCAAGTCGAGTTTGACATAAAACTGCGGAGTCTGGCACCACACGAATTACGAAACGCCTTGAATCACAAAAAAATCACGATCCGCAAAGAATATGAATAAACGCCTGTGGCGCAGGAACTACGTACATCCGTTTAATAGAAGGTTTACGTCCGCTAGGAACCTTTTTTCACCTCCCACACCATTCTGCAGTACAACACACAGATAACCTGTTGTTCAAACTACGACACCTTCGAGACAACGACATACCCAGCCCCGCGCCCTCAATAACTAGGACCTGGCGGGCAAAGCGGTTGAAGAATATTCTAGAAGGAACCACACGTACATATATATTCTACACTGGAGGTGAGCACCTTATCACACCGCGCGGTGCGGTACAGCTTTGTTGACAATGAAATCGACACATCGCCCGGCAGTCTGTCGCAGCGTGCGGCTTTCATGAGAAATCAACGCTATGTAAGCAAAGCTACTTCGGTTCGCGCAGCCTGATATGACGACGCAATAAGCGAAGCAGGAAGCACCGGACGCTTCCTGTGACGCGATTTTCACACGTCGTCTTTCCGTCTGATTGGCTCGATCGGCAGGTTGAGCTGCAGTGGGTCGCGCAACCGGCGCAGATCATCCTCGGCCTGTGCGAGCTTTTCACACAGCTGGTTGTATCTGCAAGAGGTGAAACTTTTTGTTACAAACGGTAATGGAGTTTTGCTTGCTCTTTCTACAATCACGGATTGCTCTTTCTACAATCACAACGAAACTTGTTCCACGAATTCCCAGCTGCAACTGAAGTCGCAACCATTCTTCAAAAACACATCAGTTAAATGCAGTAACTTTATTTTTCAAATATACCGCAACAATCCATTAACAGAAATTTGATCAGACCTCGCTGCTTCATACTTTTTCGCACACATCATCGCTTATCCGGCTGTGACGTAACAGACTCGTGTCGAAACACAGTAACATTGCTGTTGTTACAATTCATCGCAATATTTAGCAGTTTCTTCCACCCTCATGTCTACCACTTTCAAATAAATTGAAGCTTTTTTCCTACTGATCGTTTTATTTCGTCTTTGCTGACGTTTCGCCCATTTGTTGAAATAGACTTCTTCAATACACTGGTTTGGCCGCGAGTACAGACGGATTAAGAGATGAAGAGTATGGCATACTTTCAATGAGTTGGTAAATATGTTTTACGTTGTTTGTTTGCCTTTATTTAATTTTTCGCAAGATCGTTCAGCATTTACCCAAAGCTTTCACGGTAAGTTGAGAGCTAGCAAACGCCACATTCCTTCTTGTATTGTACTGTTTGCGTTTCTTGTCGCCGTACCTCACAATTAACCATTGCGCTTGCTATTTGCATCCCACAAGTGCTTGTGGTTCAAATATTCCCCTGAAGAAACTTACGTAACAACGTGGCTAAGCATCGGCGAAGACATTAGGAAAAGATCACCTGATGTGAGCAGAAAAACATTTTAGGACGACACGTTAGGGCTACTACGTGGACTACATGTCACAATCATATAATTGAATGAGCTCAGAATGCTTATAATGTATCTGAACTTATCTTTTTCTGTCGGGACAAGCTCAGAAAGCCTGTAGTAGAACCAGTTATTTATTCGACACTATTTCGTTGCGAAATAAAGTTTGACTTTCAGAACAAAAAAGATTTATTTTGCTACATAAACTTCATTTACATTTAAAGTGCAATTGCTTAATTACATTCATTTACATTTGCAATTGACTCTATACCAGTGACACAATTGAAGGGGAAACCGAAGCGCATCAACCATACGCGTTACAAGGGAAACCACTTTATTTCATTCATTGCCTTACTGTCTTGCAGGCAAACTTCGCCGTTGGTCCTACCTGCTCGTGCTTTCTTAACGCGACTGGTATTCTGGTACGTATTTAATTTCAACGACTAGAGCAAAACTTGACGACGCAGTATCCTGAACTACGGTAGAAGCACAGCACACCACAGCCTGGAACGGATGTGGTGACACGGAGATTGCATTTGTAACTATTGGAGATGCGGGTTTGTATCTCAAATGTTTCTGGACTGAAGTAGAATAAATGTTGCTCCTGAATGTCAGCGCTAAAGTCAGCTCTAGCAACCTCATGCGGAAAACAGGTAGAACCTTGGATTCACTTACGCGAAAACAAATCGTAGCTTTTCATGTAACCTTTTCCTTGAAGATAGGTAAGCATGCCGTACTCCACGTTTTCTGTTCTTTTGTTTTTCACGTTAAATTTTAACAATATATTTTAACACTGTGGTTCCCAACCAGGGGTGCGAGAAGCGTCTGTCTTAATTACAGGAAATGCATCTATTTATTGCTCTCCTGCGGCTTTTTTGTTTTCTTTTGCAGTGCATTATAGACAAAAACGGGAGGTTCTTTCAAACTACGTGTCACGATATTAATTATTCGCGAAAACATTAACTGCCATCAAAACAAGCTAATAGTAGTTTTTGCTCGAATGAACAAACTATTGGCATTGCTTTTTGTGATGTGGTAATTACTTTTCTGGACAATTCTAGGGTAGTTTAAACGTAGAATGAAAACGAGTGAGATTCCTCATTTCATCATTCTTTAGTGAATATTTTTGAGCTGGTTTTCTCTTCGCTGAGATATTTCGGTCATTTGTCCGAAATCGCCGAAAAAAGAATCTGTCGTTTTTTCGTTTCGGAGATTTTTATGACTGGAAAAGGCATTATGACCGAACTGACCTAATTTTTCTCAGTCATTTAAAAGAAATCGATCAATGACCGAAAAACAGGTTCTGAGATGAATCGATCGTAGAGGAAAGGAGTCGTGTGCACTGCCTTTCATACAGAAGTGGATTTTGTCCCTGCGAAAGTCTTGTTAATTTGAAAAGACGTGAATGTCTGCTCTACGTAATTGCGAGTGGATATAATATTAGAAGCTTTTCTGATTATCATCGTAACCCTTCATCGTGTCGATTAAGACGAAATCTAGATATCGCTTGAATGCACAGGCAGACATCACATTGCTATCAGCAACATAGTTCCACGTTCTGCAAAACGCATAAGCAGGCAACAGAAACATGAGAGGCATTGAACAGAAACACATCAGCAAACTTTTGGAAGTCAGCCTTTTGATTTTCTTATTTTGTACACATTTCAAGCAAGTGATTATTCTTTCCATAATGTTATTCTGTGTCATCCTGTGTTTGATTTTCTTTACATATTAAAATTTTTAAATTCCTTTCTAAACATTTGAAAACTAGTTCTTGATTGAAAATTGTAAGGAGTAACCCCGTTTGCCATTAGTCTTTGATACTCGCACCTCAGCTGTCCTCACAATCAAACACACAAAAAACAGAACAACTATTCATTTGCCATTATATTGCTTTTCAGCAATATGCCATACTCGCGCCCCCAATTCACGAACCCAGGTTGCAAGAGATCGCGATAGACTTTGCAATGCCACTTGCACCATGGAAAAGTGGGAAAATTAAGAGACACCTATCATATAAACCTTCAAAGCTACGCTGTTAAAAAGTCCATTAGAACTATCTTAACAATATATCAAAAACTTATTGAATCCCCTCAATATGAACCAAGCATTCGATAATTTTAAAAAAGGGTCATTCGCATCGATTTATTAGCTTATAAACTCTGGATTTCACCACAGAAAAGCAAAATTGGGAACATACATCCAACAACATATATAACTCACAGCTGAGGCTTGCTAATACCATTGTTAAATATTTTGCTGATTGTTTTGATACATTGTTGGGGGTTATTCAAAGTTTCGTGCGAGATGTTCAGTCGAGTTGTTCAAGCCCCTTGCATCACAGACGTTCTGTGCAACAAACATTTTGCTAAGTGGCGAAAAACTTTGATGTTTCATGCAAAACCCGACATAGTTTCGACATCTGAATTGATGGTTTAGCAGCGAGCGATACGAAGGCTAGGTTAGAGACAGCCTCCTCGTATTTGACAAAAGAGCTCTAAGATGACGAACCGACTGGAATCTAATGAAACTTAGCAATACCAGTGGTAGATTTGCGATAAGGCCACACGTCTTTCCCGATGAGAATTTTCCAAAGGCATCAACGACAAAGCTATTCAAATCGCCGAACTAAGAACGTCATAATGTGCTCCGAGCACTCGCACAGATCGCTGTCGTGTTTACGCGTTTCAGGCCAAACGAGCGGAAAAGCAGAACCCTTGGCCTGGCATTTTTTCGTCCCACCAGGAAGATCTGTATGAAGTTGATTCGATCGCGAACTTAATTAGACCGAACAAGCATAGTGTTGATCAAAACCTATTACTTGAAATCAGCAAATAAATCCATGGATTAATCCCTGCTTGTCGAGACCCACGCTTTCCTCGATGTGGCGCACGCAACTCAGAACACGCTCTTTCAGCTGATTGGTCCAACAATTCGATTTGAATTTAACCAAAATTTGCACCGAGCAAGCTTCACGCAGCACAATGATACCGCTTCGAAGCGAGAACCACCCTGACCAGATGACACCGATATCGCTCGGTCGCGGCCGCAAAAGTGTTTTGTTCCACGTCACAATGCCGGGCATTGTTATCTACGCGTCGATGCTCGTAGCGGGCCCGGCCGTAATTCACGCAGCAATCGATCAAGTCATTTTGCGGCTCCAGGCGTCCAGACAAGCTCGTGGCGCGCACTCCAGGGATTCCAGCAGCAATGCGATGCAACAGGAGCGTGCATGACGTCACTCACCTGTCCACGTCGAACTTCGTTTTGTCTGCCTGGCGGTGGAAGAATCGCATGTACTGCCGGTCCCTTGCGTCAGGGTAAACGTACTCCTGCACGCACAACAGTAAAATCGTCTGTCCGCGTAACGATACCGGGCAATGTGTAACGTGTAAATACTGGCTAAAGCTATTAACAAATTCACAGGTGGGTTTTGAAAGCTTGACAGTACGTAAAAATCAACGAACTTTCTTAAAAATAAAACAACGAATATTGGTGTACCTCAATGTGTAAAGACTATTGTCAGCGACACATAGCTTGGCTTAGCTAGAGATCGAACCCGGCAGTCCCCACAATGCGTGCATGCAACGTCAGAATCATCATGGCGCGTTTTCCCAATTACGCGACAATAAAGCAAGAAAGCGGAAAAACGCACACCAGCAATTTGTGTTGGTCCTAGCGGTCAAATACCACTCGTGCTAAGGCTCCACACAAACAAAATAGGGGTTTGGTACAAAGCACGAGCCCTTCGGCCGGTCGCCCACGCACTCATTAATAATGCAGCAATGCGCACCTAGCTCAATCAGCCTTAGTGCGTTTGCTTCATTCTGTCATTTACCGCTAATCGGTCCTCGCAAAAGATAGCGCGCACGATTGGGAGCCGATGTCTCTTGAACTGTGACGGGAATGCGAGTAGGTTTAAGATAAAAATTCGACGAGCGCACATTGGCGTGCAACCAGAGCTTCCCGAGCGGCAGCGCCAGGGAGCAACGAGCGATGACTTTGCAGCCAGAAAATCGAGTGTGTTTCCATTAGCATCGATTTCGGGGTCGACTCGGTTTGTGCAGCATTGATGATCTGATGGCATGTGGCCCGTTGGCAAATGGGCATGTGGCCCGTTGGCAAATGCCACCGAACAATAGCACGCTGATGGATTTCAAGAACTAATGGCTACGTCGCTGCACACGTCTTCTAAGAGTTTTCAGCAGCGTTACGTTTCGCATGATGTTCGGGTACAGTGCTCACAACGTTGCCCGACGACGAGAAACCCAGAACAGCTGTGTCGTGCTTGTAGGCATAAGTCTGTCGAACACCTGTAGGATTTTTTACAAATAAAAAAAAGCATTTGCTGCCCCAAAAAATATTGGTCAACGCTTAAAAGTTTTTTCATGACCTCGCTTACGAAAACACAAAAAAACAACATCTAAAAGCACTGCTGTGCGCCTACTGGAACAATTACAGCATTAAGTAGATGCTGTCATAGTGACAACACCCAAGCAGACTGCCAACGAGCCCGAAATCCAATAAAAATCGACGGACAGCGTACCAATCAAAACCCATGCTTGATTCGGTCAAAGGTGATCGGTAATTGGTAGATCTCTAGATTTTGCACGGAATGGTTTTCCGAGAAACTAGCTACCATACAGAGATTAAATATGGCCAAACTAAAGGGGGAGGGAATGTTTCTTCATTATCTATTATTTATTATCATCGTCCATCTACTTTTTTATGTGAGTTTTACGAGCATGTAAAGCAGGGGCGGATGCAGGGGGGTGATCGCTAGACCAGCAGCAAAGCAATGAACTTGGATGGTAAAGTGTTGTCAGTATTTTTATCTTTTAGTAATTCAAGCTTTTCTGCTGTTGTCCTATCTTGTCTACATCGTTTGAGAAAAAAACTGTAGACATAGACAAACTGTCAACTTAAGCGAATATGTAGACTCAATGTGGAACATGACTAACTGGAACAGTGATAGTTTTTTTTGTTGATTAGCAGATCCGATCGATCTGTACATAAGCTACAGTAGTATGCATTCAGAATGAGATTAAATGCGAAAAAGAACTGTAAACGAGACCTAACTGCTTCCTGCAAGTTCTGCCACTGTTACATTCATTGTGCGTAGAAAACTGACTTTCACACTTCTATTGTGACTTAAGTAAACGGCTAAAGAACAGTTGGCATAATCTGGTTTAGCGTTTTTTTTCTATAGATTTGACATAACTGTTCCTAAATTTCCGTGTCAGAGTCGGACAGCGAGGTTTCCGGATTAAAGGGGTGAAATACATTGGGAGAAATCCGTTCCTAGCAGTTTTGTGTCGGATAGCGGGGATTGCGGTTATTCGGAGTTCGAATAAACGAGGTCTGACTGTACACATAGAACTGAAAGTGGATTTATATGGCGGAGTTTGGATTTGTTAACTGGTGATTTTGTAATTTAATTTAAATGGAAGAACTCCGTCCAAAGTTGTTGTTTGTGGAGTTATTAAGCAGCTTCCACTGTATTTTTCACCATCCAACTGCCACCACAACACCAATCACCTCAAACACCAGTCCCCACTAACGATTTATCGCTGCGACACCTCTCACCAAAACAAATTTTCTGTGGCGACAGGTTGTGTGATGGATGTAATGACTAATTTATTTGTGTAGGGAGATGTGGCGATAAATTGTTTATGTTGAGGGTGACAAGATAGCGCGGTGACCAATTGCTTATGGTAAGAGATGGCGCGCTGACCCTTTATCCGGTGACTGTCTTGACTAAAGGGTCAAACATCTGCAGAGAGTAAATTTGAAACATAAGACGGATGAAGCACCAAAAACTTCAAACCAACGTCAGGCCAGAACGTTGCTAGTGATCATTGTTAGTTCAACGCCAGCGAACATCTATAAACTGAACGGCGGGATGCTATTGAAAAGACTATTCAACAAACGAAGTACGTATCGGTCAAACAAACCGCCTTGAGCATCATCAGCACCCACCTGTTGTGTTAGGAGAAAGTATCCGTACATAACGATCGCTGTACCGTAAGTTATGAAGTAAGTGACAGGCTCCATTATATCCCATGAATACTCCCACCAAGTAAGGCGAGCAAGGATGCCGAACTGGGCGCCCATCGCAGCAAGTCCTCCCCACATGAGGATATTGGTTCGCTTCTCCGCTTTCCTAACCAGCCGTTGCTTGGTCTGTGAGTAATTCGTTTAGCAAAATCGCATAAATGCTCTTTCAAGCAAACGTTCGTTGAAAAAAGTCGTAATACCGGGCGCANATGTGATATCGACCAAAAATTATTCGATCTCTGAACTTTGCTAAACGGAGCTCTTCGCGGAAAGGCATAGTCTACAAATCTAGATTGTAAAAAAACTAGGTTTTTAGTATTAAACCTCCAAAATCGTACTTCTGGATCCCTCATACATAAAGCCAACCTAGTAATAACTAAAAATTTTATACGAACAGCTTCCAAAAGTTTAAGTCATTGTCAGGCCATGTAATGTGTTCATAAAAACAAGTAAAACACTCTGAACGGTACATTTGAAAATAAACGACACCGGCCCAGCCTCGCCTATGGGAGAAACAAAATTTTCACCTCCCTCCTAAGAGTAAACCCACCTCCTTTCACTGGGTATATGACTTGTCCCAACTGTTGACAGAAAAAGTGAACAAAATTTCGAAAATGTATAGAGAAAAAAATCGAATGTCCCTGAATTTTACAAGTACACAGATATATTTTTGTACCTCTTCAAACGGCTCGAGTTCTGCTTTCACATTCTCAAGCCTTTTTAGCAAATCTTGCTCTTTTTGCCGTTGATGTTCTTCGATGTTGAGTTGACTGTACAATTGTGCAATGAGCATCTTGGCTTGATCCAAGGAAGACGGGATATCAGAAGAAGCCCGATCTGGAAAGCAATATTCTAATCTACAAAAAATAACGCAGCTCCAAAGCTCGTAAGCGATGCAATTACGCAGAAGTCAGTGTCCAGAAACGCCCAAAACAGCTACTATTCTACAGCTTTATCTGAAAGATTGAAAACAAACTTTCACTTTGTCAACAGCACTTAGCAGTCATTATAAGAAGCTCACTCTTTATTCAAAGCAGCATCAACAATCTTTAGGACACACGTCATGGAATGGCTTAGATTTGATTTAGACCAGCAACAAGATTGCAAAGATCAACACGTCAGCACAAATAAAACAAGTCAGGTAACTTCCAGCATTGACGTACAATAAACTCAATGCACAATAGCATTCAAAGCATGAAGTGCAGGCACAAACCTCACTTTTCATTCATGCATGAAAACTCTATCCAGGAAATTGCAACAGTAAAATGATTAGTGCCAAATATGTGAGTCATTAACATCATTAACTATCAGACGAGGATGAACAACATGCAATTTCATGTACAACCACATTTTTCAGCATCCATCCATCACATGAATCATCATGTTCCTTGAAGAAGTTTCAGAACTGGATAACCCAAAAACTTAGGAAACACACTGCATAAACTATGACCATGAGCCCAAAGTCAAACTCAAGACAAAGTTACCCTGTGTAAGTGGAAGAAATTCGACTTAAACCTACCAGGTGGTGGTGGGTTGACCTGGTACGAGGTGTCATTGATTGTCAACACAAAAGCATCCTTCAGTATATATTCGATCTGAGTACTTGCAGCAACCCGACAACCATCTAAGTAAACACAACGAACAAGTGCAACTACACAGCCACATTTGCCAGAGTTGTATTTTAAACTTTATTTCGGCTTTATCTATGAATAGATAAAATCTAATATGGCCACATTGCATTGCATCTGTGGCTCTTATATGTATAATTTAAATCATACCAATACAGCATACTTAGACTGAGAACACTAACACGATAAAAACGTCAAATGTGAAAAATAAACATTAATGATTTTTGCAACCTGTTGAGTAAATAACTGCTCTGTCCACTCCTCTGTCTTCATTTTCTAAGTTCTTTAAAAAATCTCCAACAGTAGAAGCAACAGGTCTTAGAATGAACTTGCATGACTCATTTCGTGATGGCAAAGGCACACTTATGACTGGTAAACCATTTTGATACAGAATGTTGATTTCTGAAAACACACAAAACTGGATAAACACGGATATGACAATTCACTGCTTAACCCAGAGAATAGAATTACAAGTGCAATACATTAAACTTCATCATAAGTAATCACTTCAAAACTACTGGTCAGTGGTCATGTCACAATTTCTTTCATGTTTTAAGAATTATGCTTCAAGCACAACAGTGTTTTGCAAAAGGTTTATAATTCCAAACAAGCATCACACTGTATAAATTTCCTTGCTGCAGTGAAAGAAAATTAAAACAAACCAATAGCAACATTGAAGATGCAACATCAACAAAGCATATTATCCTACAAAAAGCAACATCTCCTTGCTCAGGAAGCAGGGGCATTAGAAATGAACACCCATTCATATGATTCAGTTTGACCATTATCAGATTGCTGTGTGTGCATATGCAGTCGTGAGCTGTGTGCTGTATCTTAGCTGGATGCTTTCCCTTCAAATACATGAAACATAAAACTTAGAGAACTTGAGCTTCATCAAGGAAACACATTAAAACAGACATGCTTGTGTTTTATACATATATACAAATTTCACAAATTTGTTTTAAGAACTGGTGACAGGCTTCTATATACTTTGAAGTCTTCTTGTGTAAAATTTTACCTTAGTCTCCACCAAATCTTATAAATTGCAAAGTTTCTTATGCAACTGATCATGTTTCATGCAAACCATAAAATACACAACCTATATTTTGTCATAGTTTATTGTGGTGTGTGATAGATGGCACAGGAATTTTGACAAACCTAATTGTAATGTTACCATCAGATGATACTGTCAAATCAGTCAACTGTAGGACAATACCTAACAGTTCCACTGACAACTGCACAGTCACAAAGTAATGGTTACAAATGTTTGCAATGCAGCAAGCACAATGTAAACAAACCAACCAATACCATCAGGGTTTTTTAAGGAAAATGTTAGGTACCCAGTATGGACCTGCAGGGACCCAAAATTTCCCTGATTCTAGGGACCCGATTTTATCTCATTCTAGGGACCCAATGATAAATTTATCTGATTCTATGGACCTGATTTTCAATTCTAGGGACCCAAATCGGGTCCCTAAAACACCTCAAAAAACCTGATTCCATAAAATTCCATTGGAGTGTCTGCATTTTTTTATTTTTAAGCCAACAACTGTAACAATACTAACATAAACAACAAACCATAAAGCAGTAATATTTCATCAACTTGCAAGGACGACAGTTTTAGAAAGAGGCTTAGAAAGCAAAAAATCCAAAAAATGTGCCAGGAATCTCAATTTCTTTAAAAATAAGCAAAAGCTTTCTTCTGCCATTGCCAAACCAAAATTTCACGTTTGAGTTTTCATATAGTTTTAATCAAGTATTTATGAAGAATGGGTACCTAACGTTCTTATTCAAATGTTAAAGGTTGTGACTCTTTCTTTTGTGTAATTTGAATGGTTTCCCATTGCAGCCAAATTTCTAAGGTGACTATGTTTTCTCTTCTGAGTAAATCATGGGTTGTTCACATTATTTTCAAAAACATTTTACAGTAACCTGCTTGAAAAAGACTATCCTACTACAAAAAATCTCTCTAGAGCTTTTTTGTTTTTTAGTGAATTACATCCAGAACCCCAGCAGAAATTGCAGAAAATGCAATAATTATAATTCTGGTTTTTAAGCATTCACACCTACAAGAAGGTTTGACTGTAGTTACCTACCGGAGTTAGACTGCATTCCATACTTTCTTGTGCATAACAAACATGAAACCTGTAAAAAAACAAAGCATAATCATTGAGTGTACAATCCAGGCAATTAACACTTCGAGAGACACCCTACAAACATATCGTACCTGGATTTCGGCCTAAAACCAGCAGTTTTCGGTTGCATTACCAACGCCATAGCTCCTCCGCCGATTGCGCTAGAGAGCTGTTCAACGGCTCAAACAGATCAGCCAGTCTTCTAGTCTGGGTTGCGAATTTTTTGTGAGTGACGTCATAAGTGAAGTGGTCTTTGGGTCATTTTGGCTCATGTTACCTGGCCTAGGGTCCAACCACCAGGCCAAAGTATTTCACTGAACTTTTTATTGGAAACTAGGCTCGAGTCCAAGTCTTTTGAGCCTTTGATCAACTTTCTAGCGTTTCTGGTTCAAAAGTTATTATCTAAAATAAACAAATTGATTATCTGATTACCTAATTGGTCAAATATTTTTATTAGTTTAGATCATAACTTTTCAATCCGAAACCCCAGCAGGTCATCCAAAGTATCAAAATACTCGTATTGTAGCCTGGTTTCCAATAAAAACTTCAACGAAATACTACCATCTAACGGTTTGGGCCCAGGGCCAGGTGAAGTGGGCCAAGGTGGCCGAAAAGTCCTCCACTTATGACGTCATTCACAAAAAATCTGCACCCCCCAACCAAAAAATTTTTTTTCATATTGCAAACTGCAAGACTTTGCTGAGTCTTCTAAGCCTTTGACCGTGTCTGTAGCGCTTACCAGACCGGAAAAGTTCCCACGCAAAGCCACGTGCAATGCGGTGGTTTTTTTGCGAAAATCCCCAAAACTGGCCAGACGCGAAAGTGTTAACCAGACTTTTGCACATTGAAAATGATTATTTTCACCATATTTTATAAGCATTCAAACAGCCAAAAACAAGAGCACATGGAAATGTTGACAATTAATAGCTGTTCTGCACGTCTGGTAACAAAATTAAAACATTATAACAACAAAAGAAATTTAGTTAGTACTGTTTCAACCAATGTACATAAAAAATTCTATTGTGACCATGTGTATAATGCCATTCAAGTTGTATTGATCATCAATCATAAACACAGCGTTGTTAATACAGTACTGAAAACACAAACAATGAATAGTAAAAAGAACCAGATAATCCACTAACCTGAGACAATTTCTTCATGGCACAACCTTCATTAAATACCGCAAGAAACATTGATGGAGACCTATGAGATAATGATGGTTGCACACTGAATATGGACTTGCTTTTTGTACATGGCAAGCACACCCTATTTTGTAACAGGCGTGAAAGAATTCCACTAGCTTTCATTGTTTATTACTGAAAGTGAGGTCCAATACCTATTGCTTATAATAAGTTCGCTAGATTAGCTGCAAAATAGCATAAACATGTCTTAAGCACACATTTAAGGTTTTGTCGTCATTTATTGTTATATCAATTTCTTCAGTGAATATAGCACCATGAGTATCTTACACCGCAATATACTCAACAGTTGAAGCAGCTTTCAAACCCAAATGGTTAACTGCTAGTTCAAAGAAATCCAGCAAAATACATGAGATAGAGTTTAGTGGCACAAATATTAAACAATTTTATGCAAATTAAAGTTAAGGCGCTGGGACACTGAGCATTGACTGTGCTTGTCAAATGTTTTTATTGATCAAGAGTCTATACATATTTTCACATCATTATGATCAGGGTTGACTTTTTACACTAATTAAAGAATTCAGCTTATTATTAATGATCGTATAATTAATAAAAAAGCAGAGCAGTGTCTATTTTGCTTCATGAGGCAAAAGCAGTGCTAGAGCTAATTTGCCTTAAACATGATTGGTTAAATTGGTCACATGACGAGTTTGAAACATATATGTTTGGAACACATGACCTGCTTAGTTGACCATAATACCTGCAACAGCTTCGTCAGACATGCATGGATGAATGTTGTCATGGTTTCAGTGCTGGCAAGCTGTTAGCAGCTTCTTGTCTGCATTGCATAAATTGTAGGCTAAAGCCTAACCCTGAACCATTGTCTCTTTGCATATCACACTTGTCATGTGACCACTTCATCCAAGCATGTTCAACTAACGCCAAAATAGCCTTAGCACAGCTTTAGAAAAATGAATCATCAATATCTGTCACAGAAAAATTTGTTCTAAATCGGCATTAGGATCTTGGGATGTAATGTTGCAACAATGTAGAGAATGCTTTGTTATGCATTACTTATGATCTGATAGTTTCCCTGTCAAACATGCTTATATAGTGCAAGATAATACATGCGAATTTAAGTGCACATGTGAATCTACTGTATCATAAACAAAAAATACTGGTACATAAAAGATCAGTTTTCATAGACCAGCATGTTAAACCACTGCAGCCAAGCAACTCTTATCTGTTTAGAAAAACATAGGCCTAACTTTTAACTACCCAGACAATCAAAATAAAGATTTGTAGTTCAACAGTAGAAAACAGTGGAAGATATATTGCATTCACAACTGCTCAACTTACTGAGGTCAAGAACACAAACCATTTTACGCATTTCTAAAAGTAAAGTACATGGGTTTTTTGTTACAGCCTCCACTGTCACTAAACTTCTCTTGTCTGACCAAGTGTATGTGCGTGAATCACTTATCTACATATCTCTGAACTCTTCACCCATTGCTTGCCCATCATTAGGCTATCTGTGTTACACAAATGAATATTGCACACGATACCGTACATGCAGTATGTGATTTTACTTTTTGGGTAATGTCTTTCTTTGTTTTGCTGCTTTGGTTTTATCTGTTTTCATATTAAATTGGTAGTGTCTCAACTCTGAACAACCAAATCCAGTTTTCTCTTTTGAAGGACTAAAAACTTGCATCCAGTTTTGAAAACCATATCCAGCTTTGTGCCATACTGTGGGTTTATTTTTTCAGTTATTTTTCAGTCATGGACCAAATTTTTTTTAATGACCAAACAAAATTAAATCAATTCGGTCATGTCTGAAAAGGTAAGCTAGTGAATACTGTTACTGCAACTATCATGGGACAAACGACTGAAATGCCTCAGCGAAAAAATCCCAAGCGCCACATATATAGTACATAGTTTATGGCTTTGCTAATAGAGATACTACTTTTGATATTATAACATCAGTTCAGGCTATATGGTTTCACAATTTTTTTGGGGGAGCAGTTTTGATGTACTTTATTAAAAAGTTTCGAAAACCAGACACGGGTTTAGATTATTGGTTAGGGTTTTGGATTAGCGTTTAGGATTTGCGTTTACAGTTAAGGGCTAGAAACCAATTAATTGCCAGTTTTTAATCCTTTGCTCTGAGAAGCAACTGACATAGGCCTATAAGAATTTGTTAGATATTTTGCATAGGTCAACAATTTGACTTGATACCGTTTTTTTTTTATCCTTACAAAGCAAACACTGGATGTGATTGTTTGGACACTACCTACTAATTTTCTTATTTTGGGGTTACTCTTGACTCCAGTTTACTTACTGAAATTTGTGTTTTTTGTTCTGTTTCAAATGTTAATGACCCCAATCAAAAAAATTTGGTCAATTTTTAGCTGAGCACCAAATCAGAAAATGTTATTGAAAAACAGCTATTCATTGACATGCACTGGCAAATTTATGCACGAAACCTGTTGGAAGTGAGTATTTAGGATGTTATGCGCAATGAAAGTGTCACCTACCATTCACAGCCGCAACATGGTGGCACAACACTTATAAGATGAACTACTGAGTCCTTATGTCTGGTAGTTGGTCATCTGCAGTTGGCTTCTAACAACAAACAATTTATAACAAAGGTTAGCAAGGATCTGGGTTGCCAGAGTCTGCTCTGGCAGGAATCTGCATTTTTCTTTCAGATCTGGAGTCAAATTTCGTGAAAAAACAGACCCAGAGTTCTAAACTCTATCCCCTAAACCAGGGGTTCCCAACCTTTCTTTGACTATGTCTCGCTTAAGCATTCCCACAGATGAGCATGTACCCCTTCAACATTTCAAAATATAAGCATGTACCCCTTTAGGATTTCAACAAATGAATACGTACCATAAAATTTCTTACAACAAAATATTTTATCCTGATTAATCATAGATATATTTAAAAATAAACATATAACGGTTTCTGAAAATAATATTCACTGATATATGTATAAATATATGGAAATAAAAGATATGTAAATATATTTCTCTTCTATTGCTAACTTTAAATGTACCCCTTCAGATAGGTAAATGTACCCCTAGAGGTACATGTACCCCACATTGGGAACCTCTGCCCTATACCATATCCCTATCTCAAACCCATATCTCCTAAACCCTATCCGTAACCTCCCTATACCAGAGGTGAGCATGGACAGGATCAGGATTGGATATCCTGCAGGATACTTGCGATTTTTTTGGATCAGGATTGGATTTGGATATTTATTTTTGAAAAAATTTGGATCACGACAGGATCAGGAGATTTGTTTGATTTCTATAACGAAATTTTCCTGACAATGATT
>JGI24021J15306_10002097_pt1 | contig 20968 bp, 16 predicted proteins | sample Ectturendosymbi1_FD_15306 | JGI IMG/M metagenome (IMG submission 15306)
TGGCAGTTTGCTTTACCAGTGTACCGTATGTTATCAATAAATGTTTTGTTACAGCCACATGTCTTCAACAGTTTTTTCATTCAAAAATTAAGGGTGCATGTTATATTCGAATAAATACGGTAATGCGATTTTATTACAGCGCTCCAATAACTCAGTGTTTTAATTTTGTATGATTACATTTTAATTTTGCATCATTGGTCGTTTCCATTTTGGCTGTTGTTACTGCTTTTTCTCGAGTGATGCTTTACAAATTTTATTCGTGGCAGGCTTTGAAACAATACTCGACGGGATTACAACTTGCGGAAGCGATCGGAAATAAAGTAAGTTTTTTCAAAGCTTGTTTTTCTATGACTCACATATCACGAATTGTGATGGTAGACATCACGAAGTATGATGACAAGCTAAAGCGTACGATTCACTAAAAAATTTGAACTTGTTTTACTTCTCTGGCATCAAGAATTTCAAATAAAAAGGACTCCTTACTTTGGCATGCATAAAAAACATTGTAGTTATTGTTTTTAAATAAATTAAATACAATAAAGGCTGGAAAAGAATGAAATATAAGGTGAAATGTTTGAAGAATGACGAAGGCTACAAATAACCTAACAACTTTTGTTCAGGGGCGTAACGAGGTTAGATGGCGCCCGGGGCAAGACGCAAGTTTGGCGCCCCCATGTTTGAACCTGAGGTCTTTTATCCGGAAGCAAATTTACTGTATTGAAGAAAGTGCTTGTGATATTGTTTGGACTTTTCGGCGTCCCCCGCAGTCATTCGGCGTCCCAATAGTAATTCGGCGCCCGAGGAATTGCGCTCCTTTTCCCCCCTCGTTACGCCCCTGCTTTTGTTGCAACTATTTTTTAGCATTAAAACTTGTGTTTCGGTGCCTGTCTTACGTTACTTAGCATGTCTGAGGAGTTATCTAGCTACAATAAAGCAGTCGCTAACGTCACTTGCTGAAGTGCTGCAGTCAAATTACAGTACGACTCAGAGGGTATTACCCTGTGCTTTTTTGGGCTGCGAGTTTCATGTCAGTGTAACTGAGCATACCGGCGAACGTTAAAAGAAATTCTACAAAATCCTTTTGTTCGTTAAGATGACATGCCTCCGCATTCATGGAGAAGTAGCCGTTCTCTACCAGCGCATGGCTGACAAAGAGCGAGCCCGAGAAAGCACTTTGAGCTACCACCGTTTGCTGGAAGCACTTGACCTCTTTTGTGGCGTCTGTGCGAAGCCGATGGGTGAGAAACAGGAGCGACTGCAAGCCTTGCCCTGTTCTCACATATTTCATTTGAAGTAAGTTGAGTCTTAAACGCGGTATGAAATGAAAAACGTTTGACGTTCGAGGAATTTTTGTGACCATCGAATAGCGTTCGTGATTGCAAAGCACGCGGTCTTATGAAACCGGTTGGAAGTTTCCACTCTGCGAGTATTCGTTTCGCATTGTTCATATGCGTATATATTTGAGTTGCAACTCCTGTTTCGCCATCAGCTTGATTTTGTGGTATTTTGTAACTGTACAAAAATTTATCTTCTCGGCTTACTACAACCTTTGCTTGCTATAGGCAAGTAGAATTCACTATCTCAGAGTAGATGTTTCTTTCTGACCGGACCACTCTGTTGGCAAATATTTGTACTTGTTGTGTTCTACATACCGGAAGCAAAATGTTTTTCGAAGCTTCGTATTCTACAAAAGTACCAGCAGAAAAAGGTCATGACTTTACTTGAAAATACGTTCAGATTCTAGATACCATTTCTCTAATTTTGTGCAAAATTTTAAGGTCTTGCACAGTGTTAACGTGCTGATAACTACGCTGGTTTCTATAATACACGAAACCGAATATATTTATTTGTTTGGATAAGTTTCTCAGGATTGGTGTTAAATTGGTTTGATAAAATTTTTAATGCTACTTTTCCTAAAAGCTTTTTGTGTAACTTAAAACTGAACTGAATATACAGCATCGATAAAAAGGTCCTGGTCAATTCTTTTTTAGATTGACAGGATTTCTTAAAATTGGAATAAAACCAATTGCAGTGGTCAGCTGCTAGTGGCAGGTTTTCTGGCGAGGCCCACAAAGCTAAAACGTTGCCTCATTTGGATATTGACAACTAGTATAAACCTCATGCATTCTGCTAATTTTGACAGCAACTTTTTTGCTTTTTTGCTTTTTTGCTGAAGACTGCTTGTTTTGGGGGGTTGTCACCGGTGCTGCAATTCCACCGCCGAGCATGAGTAAAACAAGTCGCATGTTGTTTTCTCTGTAAATCTGCATTTGATTTCCACCCTTCTTCTCTGGACTGAATCTCACTTTTGCAGCGACATCTCAGTGACGTGGGAAACAGTACTAACAATAATAATTTTCAGAAGTCCTTTGTAACATTTTCGCATTAAAAACTGGGCAAACAACTGTTTTTAGCAAAAATATGAAAGCATAATTGCTGTAAAGTACTCAAAAAACATACACTCTTCTAAGATCAAAATTTTTGTCGGTAAAGACCCTTGTCCTAATATTTGTGAAGTTATATGACAAAGCTACTGTAGTTATGGCTCATCGCTTATAATATTATAAGAGTAAAAGAGGTACATGAGGTACGCATACCACCTGGAAGTCTGCATGTGAACGAAAAATTTCCCGTTTGTATGATAAAAAAGTAGACTAAGACCTTAAGCTAATCTTATGAAGTACCTTAAGTACCTTTGACTGGAATATTTAAGTAACCTTTAACATGCTGATGAGAATCCAGATTTTCGTGTAAACGAGTATGGCTTTCAACTTTGTATTCAAACACAATAAAAGTCAAAAAACAACTTTTACAACCAAAAGCAACTCTCATCACAAAAAAGTATACTAGAAAGAGTGTAATGCAAACGGGGCACCATTTACCACCAAATGACACAGTAGCAACTTCAGGTTTGCACAGGAGATGTTTTTGAGTAAATTTTACAAAAGCGATAAAAATCAATTGAATGAACACAAGGTGCTTATGTTAAAAAGTGAATAGAGCCATTCATTTTTATTAAAAGTTGGCTCACGTGTACTGAAAGTTAACTTATACAGTATTTATCAAAAGTTTGGTAGACTGCATTTTCCAATAAGCCCTCTGCACGAGTTGTGTTTAGTTTTTCATCGTCATCAAACAAGTGTGAAGTTTTAAAACTATTCTGAAGGTGTATCTCGGATCATGGATTGCTGGTAACGTCGGTGTGTCCGAAGTGTCAACAAACGGAGATGAAGACCGCCGTTTTGTAGCGGAAATCCGTAAACTGCTGTATGTACCGACTACCGAAGACCGTTCTCAGATTTGCGCAAAGGAGGATTCCCACGGTCCTAATTATCTCTTACCACTAGTTACAAGACGAATTAGGGGAAATGTGCCTGAGTTTCTGAAATAACATTTTCTTTCTGGAACTTAAGTGATTTTCTTGTGGAGTACAACGTTTGTTTTCACGCTGCTGCTGTTTCAGTAGCAAGCTTGTGATACAACCAGTATCAATCCAATACCACCATCTTCCATCTTTGGCTTCGAACCATAGTTGAGGAAACTTTTAACCAACACAGGTGTAGTTCATGTGCATTTAAACATGTCATTGTACAATATTTCGAAAATTTGCTCCCAAAAGCATACCGCTCGTCGTTTCTTGATAGATGTTTAAATTGTAAATGAGGCTGCATATATACAGTCATGCGTTGATGAAGTATTCTGTTTAATCATATTTAATTATTCCAAGCGTACGACTTACCGCTTGTGACAGTCACAAGCCAAACTAAAGAGCAAAATTCATAAGTCAGTATCTTCATTGCTATTTACGAACGGATGGATTTTACTATTAACCCTCCGATTCATATTTTTTGTCATCTTATGAAAATGTTTGCTAGGCCGCTAAACAACAAATCACAAGTGGTTGTAAGCGTGTACAATGTGCCATGTTAAAATTGTTTAGAAAAGGCGTTTACTTGGATAAGTTTGAGAACCTGTAACCGGTGCGAAAGAGTATGAGCAAAAGCGTAGTCGGTCATATCAAAACCACTACAACACTTCATCTCTGTTTTATGACGCGTTATGTATTATTATTGAACGTTTTTCTTTTTAATATTGTGATGTCAGCACGCGGTATTGCGACAAACCTACAGTGAGCGTGTAAAAGGTTTGCAAACATGACTTTTTATCTGAAAACGTTTTGGTTTCTTTTTGAAAAATTTTGCGAAAAGACATCCCCAGGTTGAAAACACGGCTGTAGCTGCATAACTTCTGCGAAAGCGAGTAAAGCTTGAATTGCCTTGACTGATAAAGTTAGAACTCATGCAGCATAAATGGCTGGGTTCGCGTGTCGGGTTTGACGCTGCCTGTCTGTCAACAAATGCAGAAACTCGGTATGAAAACGGGGATGAGTTTGAAAAAAAAACGTTACCTTGAGTGATATCCAGAGCACTTGTTTGAGTGTCATTCCACTTATTTATTAGGTAATGTAAATTTAGGCAAAAACAACAAATAAATAACACGGGGTCGTGGCCCGGTGTCGGTCCGTGAAGAAATTATTATCGGGCCGTGCGAAACCATGACCAAATTGGTCCAAAAGTGACTGAAACGACTGACATAAAGAACACACTGCGGATGCCATTGAACACCATAATCACTGCAGGTCGGAGCATTTTATTACGGCAAAGCAAGCCCAGATCTCTCGTTGAATCAGTGCCATGATGACTAAATAAATTTGCATGTGCCAAATATTCATTATTTTATTGAGGGCCGGTCAGCAAAATAATGCCAGGCTGAAACCGGTCCGCAGTGCGAAAAAGTTTATCCACCCCTGCAATAAAAGTATTGTCGTTATTTGAAAAAGTACTACTGAAGTTAATTTACTTTAGACCTGATGCTGAAAAAACTTGGGAAAGATCAGAAACCTCCTAACTGAAAATTTTATGCTCCGAAAATGACCGTATCGAGTTAAATGCACTGGTTAAAAACATTTGCTTTTTTCTAAACATTGGCTGAATATAACAATATTAAATACGATTCCTTCCTTTGTGTAAAGCAGCAGCCAACGCAAAAGGGGTTTGTCTTAGGTTCTTAGGATAGTTGTATTTTGACCTAAGGAATAGTGTAAATTACAGGTGATTCAAACAACGTTCTCTGAAACGGATACACTCAACATTTCGTTTAAAAATTTTACGTTATTCTTTAGAGGCATCAGCTGAAATTCATGGAGCGCTAAGAGGTTCAGGCTTCATTCATTCTAAAAAGTATTCGCTTGCAAACAACAAATTTTGAAGAGCAGGTGCAATATGATGGTTACACCTTTTCGAAAAGTTTGAGAAGGATTATTTTGTTCGCACCAAACCTAATTCACGACATGAGTTTATTTCCGATAATGATATGAGAGCTGTGACAGAAAACCGAGATGAAGCCACGACACCATGCTTGAATATCACTGGATTTAACCTCAATGGAAGACATTGAAGACATATAATGAAACCAGTTTCACTGGCAGTTTTTCAATCAAAAGTGTCTTAGAAACAAAGCAACGTAAAAATAAAGCGCAAAAGTTAACAAATAAATCTCAACAGAACATGTATGCATTATCGAAAATGATGTCTTCGTTGCTGTCAGCTTTGAAAACCATCAGCAGGGTTACAACAACGCAGGAAGAACGTTACTAAACAAACCCAAAACGTTATACAGACGCAGTCCTCCGCACTGAATATATGGGAGTATTTTTTCAAAATGACCAACAGTACGAGACGACGCTCCTGCAACTATAAACAGCAAAAAATGAAAAAGTTTTGATAAACATGATGTATTGTCAGCTAGTGCCAAAATCTCACTGCTACAAAGTTGTGACTGAGGCTCAAAACTGCTTTGCTCTTCTTATGCCCAGTTGTTTTCATATTTAACCATGCTGTGTATAGAATACACGATTTGTATAGAACAGGGTCTCCAAACTACGGCCCGCGGGCCAAATCCGGTCCGCGAAGCAATTTCATTCGGCCGGCAAAGACACTTTATCGATAATGAAAAAATAATTTAATTACGAAAAATTTGTTGATCTAGTAGAATGTAACATATCCCGAAGCAATGACATTACGTAAGACGGCCAAGTGAATGTCAGTTGGCAAAGGATTACTGCGCTGCAGGCTTGCCTAACCTCAGCCGATATGTTGCCGTAATCTGAGTTCTTTGCTAAAATTAAGTATTTACCGTCTGAAGCAAGATTTTGCCACGATGCTAAAATCAAAGAATCAATTTCATGTTCGGCCCTTCAACGATTGTGTAGCAGCTGATGCGGCCCCCGGACAAAAATGTTTGGAGACCCTGTAGAACACACGATTGCACAGAGCTTGTATTTATGATTATTTTTTGCTGTCTGTGAGATTGACCGCCGCTTTTTCCCTGTACGTTTTTGTCTCGTGCCCAGATGGTACCCATTGCTTTATAGTTGATATCAAAATGCATGTTCCAAAACTTTACCGATCTTGCACTCTCAGCGGAAGGTGCAAAACAACACGACGTTTCTTCATTATGATCTAACAAGCGATTCTCATGTTTTAAAGTAAAAGTTTCAAACATTTGAGAGCAATGACACATATGGCCTTCTCTCAAGTGATGAGTGTTTATGGAGGAATCCATTTTAGTACACCTGCGATAACAGTAATCAAGGGAATAAAGTAGGAAAAACTTTGAAACAACACGATTTCTGTCAAGGCTTGTAACGAATGAGTCGGCTGCTGTCTTTTTTATGTTTTTGTATAATGACGGGATCAATAACCGCAAATAAGCGGAAAATCTGAAACGGACAGTGTAATTTTTGTGGAATAACCAGTACACACGTAATGTTTGCACTTGGAGATCGTACGAGTCTTGTAATATCTTCGGATACGTTGAAGCAAAATGCTCACTCCGGGAATTAGTGTATATCTTTTTGCACTGCGGCCCATCATTTTTCAGCTATGCACACCATTCGTAAACGCAGCTGCACAACATGCAGTATCATATGTCGTATTTGATGTTGAGCAGCAAACCAAAAAAAATAAAGACCAATATAAGTTAAAGGATTCACAACGTAAAACTTTACAGACGTTCCAACTTAAACATTAACAAAAACGCTGCAAACGAAATAGCGACACAGTGATAGTTGCCTCGTTCTTCAAACTTGGGAAAGGAGGCTGGTGACTGAAATAACAATCAGAGGCGGATCCAGCCAGTAAGTTTAGGGGGGGGCGATTTCATTAATATTTGGCAGTCAAGTCTCATTACCAGTTCACTACTGCAAGAGACGTGAAGTATACTTCACATCGCTGCTGTGACAAAACAATGAACGTCAAAATGGCCTCATATCGCGAATGCTGTAATTGTGCAAAATCATTTTGAAAAAAGTTACTTTCGTAGGTTTTAGGGGAGTCGATCGCCCCAATCGCCCCCCATCCCCCGGACCCGCCCCTGATAACCGTCACCCACTCCACTGCACCAACAGTCATCCTTCGAGCTCTGCTCTCGTTCGCCACCTAACCAACGTGAAACAAGAGCCGACTTTTTGTGAAGACTGGTCAAACTTTTAAAAGATGCCACTGCAGGACAGGTTTACGTGGTTGGGTGAGCATTTCCTTCCAGTGCAGCTTTTCCAAACCAGCGCTTTTATGACCCAAGTAGATCTGAGAGAAAATGGTGTGGTTATCGTTTGTCATATACAAGTAGAAATATTTTCTTTGTTCTGGCAAAACTTATTGGCAAGCTTCCGATGTCTTTGCGTCTAACTTTACTCGTTATCGTGTCTGTAAAGACTCAGAAATACGCTGATATATTACATTTGCCACAACTCTGCAAAGGGCATAATACAGTATAAGCATCCATTCCCCTTTTGAAATAAAAACGGAGCATTTAGTGCAAAGTAGCTTGAAAATACATACGTTCAAGTACGATATGAATCTTAAAAGCTATTGAATTCGAAGAATTTTGTGATGCTGCTCAAACCTTTAATTTACGAACAAAAATTTACGCTTCTGGTCGTAAAAGTTTATTATTATTTGATTCATCTTGGTAGCATAATTGGCAACTACCGACGCTGCATAACTTTTTATTTCAGTGATCAGTTTAATTACAAGAAAGGGAAATATTTTGCTTTAACCAATATTATTTAATTTTTCACGATCACGCCTCAACAGTAAAGAATTTCTTGTTTGGTACAATTTCAATAAAAACATCATTTTCAACAAACTCGTTCCGCCCACTAATCAGAACGACACAATGAACATCTGAATCTAATCTTCAGAATGCTACCAGTGCTGAAAAACACAGACTTCAATTTCAATTAAAACTCTGGGCTGCTGCGATAAAATTGCGTTCAAAGTAGATTGCATGGCCATAATTTAGGGCAGCAGAAGCACCGATCGATCAATGGAATGGATCAATTTAATGAACATCAAAAATTCAGTATTGCCCATAGTGGCCTGGCTGTGAAAGAGCAGCATGAACTTAACTGTTTCACAGCTTAATCCCAAGCTGTATGGATGCAAGTGTTGATTTGGTTTTGCACGGTGAACTTTCCGAAGTTGGCAAATACGAACACCCAAAGCAGAAACCGGCCTATGGTGTTGAATATTGTGACGGTGCGAACAAAGCGTAAACCTGACTTTAGCCCGATTATTGTTATCCTTATTATTTATTTATTTGCTTAACGGCAATTGGCAGCAGCAGGCTGACGTCCGAATAAACGTCTTTTGTCGCGTCTCGGAGAGCGTGGCATCGAAGAATGAATTTTGCGCGCACTGTAGCAGCACAGCGACAAAAAATATGTTATCGATTAACAGAAGATAGTCGAGGGCCGATAGCAAAAGATATTTTTCCATCGTTTACAGGCTATAATAAAATTGCACACAAACGAAAAAAGGTTGTAAAGAAAATGTTTGTGATGCTGTTATGACAGTGATTCCCAAAGCTGGAGCGCGCGCCCCACAAATGGGGCAATTTGATGCTGGTGGGGACAATTTGAAATGACCTATAAAGGCGGGAATGACCGATAAAGGTGGATTTTTAGTGAGAGGTATAATGAGTGATGGAAAAGTCACAATTTTGGCCTCCACGTAACTAAGAGTACGCTTTCTAAGTAATTAAATTTACATGTCCCAGAAGGGGTATCACGACTTGGGAAATGATTTTGTGAGGCATGACCCAAAAAGATTGGGAAACACTGTGTCATTGACCATATAACGAATGTTCAACATTTCTCAGTTACTGAAGTTAATAAGTTGATGTTCTGAATAGATTTCAGCAATGGAAAATATATATATTTAACTTTTGAAAAGGGTTTCAACGAGGTGAACTCAATAGATGGCATTAAACAAACAAGTAATTCAGTCTCTCTAAGGTAATAAGGATATTGCCGACCCCACCTAGAATGGGTATATTGCCATGAAGATGAGATATGGTTGCTTCTAGCAAGCAGCAAATGTTTTTGCAAGTTATTCACTGAAGTTTGTAGGAATACATAAACACTTAATATATCTAAGCAGATTGTTCCACAGTGTTGGAGCCTTTAACGAGAATGCCAATTTGGTATTGGACATCTTGCGAAAAGATAACGTGAAGTGTTTTACCACGGAGCAACTTTCAATTTGCAAGTTAAAAACAAAATAGTACAACCAACGTTTATCGATATCTTGGGATATCAACCTATGATGAATTTATTAAAGTTAGTGAAAATATGAGGGTTACGAGGCTCGTGTAAAATTTTGCGTGAGAAACGTGCTTAATACACACCAATGTAACCTTACCTCTGTAGTTTGACGCTACACTCCAACCGGTGATGGAGCTGTAGTTTAGTTTGGGAGTTTTGCCGTTACAGGGAAACTGGAATACTGTACCTTTAGTCACCATTATTCTCAGATCCACTCTGGCGTGGAGTGGTGACGCTTGGTTACGTTCCAGCTACGAACCAATAAGGCAGTCGCCAATCAGTCTATGTATGGAGAACCGGTAAGCAGGGGGAATATTTCTCTTCTCTGGAAGTCCCTGCAGCTAAACCTGGACCAACCGTGTTTGCCACGCCCCTCTCTGGGACTCTCTACGGCAGGCCTGCACAACATATGGCTTGCCGTAGCGCATGCAGCCCGCGAGTGCTTTTCTCGCGGCCGGCGAAATCTTTCAGAAAATGTTGCAAAAGCCCGATTTCGGATAACTAATTTTCATGCCAGAATTTCTTCCAAACCACAACGTAACAGACTTTTACACCTTCGCCAAATTAAGTTGATCAATTTCGCCCTTAGAACTTTCTGAGTTATGCTGGCCTGCTCTGCGGGATGCAAAGTTTTGTCTACTGACGACTGCATGCGTAACTCAGTGACCTAAGCCTTACCCAGGCTCACTTCAGAATTTTCTCAAAACGATGATCCTCTCTCATAAAGGTTCTGCTACACACACGGTGACTTGCAGCCAAATCATCACAGTCAGCTTTAAATCAATTACTGTACTGTAAACAATATTGCCATAATGAAGCAGAGGTAGAATATACCTGCGCTGTAAATTCAAGCAGGGTATGTCGCGAAACTACAGTACGCACAAAACCCGTTTGAAGCCATCTATTCTAACCCAAACTTTGTCGTGTGATTAGAACAGACGATGCTTCCAAGAAAGAGAATTATTGAAAGCAAAGCCCAAATTCTTGATTTATCTGCTACGACCAATGGTTTGCTCACGAAAATCAAAGGTTGGTAAAGAATTTTTTTTGAGAAATTATGACAACTTTCGATCCTTCGTGGCTGAAGTCAAGACTTTATTTTCGTGATCAAGATTGAAGCAAATACAAGTTGTGTGAAATAATATTGTGCAAGTCTGGGTGATTCTTGGATGAGCAAAACAAAACAACTTTATCTGCAAATATGAACATTGATTAAAAAATAATTTAAATCCGTATGGGAAGCAAAACCCCAAAAACACCTGTTTGAAACGACCTACCTTGCCTATTGTGTCATTGCGTCCTATCGCATCGTAATCCATTACAGTGATCTCCAGCTGCACGTCGCGAAGCCGGTCCATTGGCGTCGTGAACGTGAACTCTTCGTCGAACGTCGGATTAAGAGAGTTTTTCACAACCGGTGTTTTTCTTTTTTCCAACCTCTTGCCGCGGAACATGAGCCAGACCTTGACGTACGGATCTGTGACGATACGTTGCGGTTGGGTCGGCTTTGCGGGCATTTACAACATGACCGAAAACGTCGCGTAATCGGCTGAGCTTCTGGGTGTAGAAAGAGCCGAAACACGTTTGGTAATCCCCCAACGCGAAGCGTCCGGTTTGGAGTTTAAAGTCAGCATGTTTTCAACCACACTTTCCCAAACTGCTACGTGAGTCCTGAAACAGCAGGCCAAGTATCTGATTTCACTACTTTTTTTGAGAATGTTTGCAGTGAAAACTTGTAAAACGCAATACCAAGCAGACCTTCGTGATTGTTATCATAACCGCTGCTGGAAACGATTGCGTAAAAACTTGTGATCAAGCGAATTGTTTTTCAAGTAGTATGTTTAGTCCAGGAAGTCAGTCTGTACTGGCAAATAGGCTAGCAGTAATAACATTCGAAAAACGACAGCGCTCGAAAAACGACAGCGTTCGAAAAACGACAGCGCTCTTTGCAGGTTTTGTAAAATTGGCCAAAATATAATATAAAAAGGATACTCAATTACTAAGAGACACCGGATTCTTGCAAGAAAGAGAACCTTGCTCAGTAGATTTGCTTCACCTCCCAATGGAGCCGGCAATTTTCTGGTGATCCTCACAAGCAGCAATCATGGATTGAATTTTTGCGTTCTAGACATTGCTGCCTTCGTCAATTAAAAGGAAATTAATTTAGGCTGTCTCTACCTGAAGTGCCATTGAGGTCCATTGGCTTTAAATTACGCGCTTTGATGATGCCGATGTCAAGGATGCCTTCGATTGGCTGATAGCACAACGACAGTTGCAGCTCGCCGCGTTTGTTCTGCAACAAAACAAGGACGCAGAGCAATAGTGACTGCCTCCAAACTTGCCGCTTTGTTAAATCCCACCTTGCGTGTCACCACCTGGTTGGTAATCAACATTTAGTGACGTTCGTGCATTTGTATTAAATAAATGTTTGAAAAATGTGCTTGGATGAAAGCCGTTATTACTGAAAGAAAAAAGATTTATAAGGAAAGTTAACATGTCAGTCACTGGACCGAAAAACATCATCATCAGGCTTGGAATGTACTTGGCGGAAACACGCTCTATGCAACTGCTTCAGCTTGACACACTAGCGACGAGTTAGCGGACTGTTTTTTGTAAATACCGTTACTAATAATTATACTGTCAGTAAAAACAGAAGAAAAAACACGAGTATGCTCAATAACTTCGCAGAAACGTCTAACGACAGGTGTCATATGCACCCGCGTTAGGTTAGCACGAAACATTGCGGACCATGGTGCCGCCATGTGAATTGTGCTGGAAGTGCGGAAAGAGATACTACCTCGATCTGAGCATTTAACTTGGATTGAAACCTTTCTGTTTTTGTCTGTCGTGTTGTATTTTATCCATTGTTTCACTCAAGATGAAAACATTTGGCAAGAGAACCGCAAACTGAGATAAAATTTGTGTTAAATTTAAAAGTTTTAAAAATTCATCTGTTTTGCGAATCATTTTTAAAGCTAGTATATTTCCAGCTGTTTAAACAAAGGCATTCGTTACTTGGGGTTTTTATTGCAGTGTATTTACCAACAGATGAGATTTTCTCTCATTCAGGCTACTTTAAACGAACACTTTTCTCCATCACAAAGAGCAAAAGCAATTCGCATCAATCACAATGTTAGCGGGACAATACAACTGTTCGAGGTTAATACCTCCGAGAAAGTTTATTCAGGGAAGCATGAGTACAAGGCGCTCGTAAACAAGTGTTTTTTTTCTAACAATTGACTGTGTACAACGCACAAACGCTGTGCCTGGTAAAGGTACATCCGAGCTCCGCAAAATAGAAAAACAGTTGACGAAGCTGCAAGTTCCCTGTCGCGTGTTTTGAAACATCTGGTAATTTAACTAAGTTCCGAAGGCATTTAAATATTTAAATTATGCATTTCAGGGTACAAACAACCACAGCCAAGTTACTGCTTGTGCTTTGATTAGTCAGTTTGAAGCTTGAACATTGTAACATCGGTTTTAGGTCAAACAATGCTTACAGTGCCTTGACAGGGAGCTAGAGGCAAGCACTGCAGAAATTCTTCTGCCAAGTTGATTGTGTTCAGTGGCAGAAGAATCTCTCCAATAGGATCATCTCGGCTGAATCTGTCGTGATCGAAAACTTGCATGTATAACACTTTCTGTTGTATCTTCTCATACGGTAAACCTGCAGTCGAAAAAGCACATGTTACAGGTTTTGAGCGTAGGTCAGAGTGGCGCAATAGACCACATTGTAATTCAAATTGTAATGGCCCAGGTAGACATTTTCGGTGGGCAACAGAGCTATTCTGACCATACTGTTCCATTTGACTTTCCTTTATACATATCCATATTTGTGTTTGGTATGGAATCATTTAAGTCAGGGTTCTCCAAACTGCGGCCCGTAGGTCGCCATTCACCTGACAGCAAAGACATTTAGTCAATAATGACAAAATAATGTTATTACGAAACATTTGCCGATTTGACAGAATGCAACGTATCTCGAAATAATCACTCTACGCAAGATGTCCGGCTCTCCAAATGTTGTGTAATAGTTTATGTGGCCCTATGACAAAAAAGTTTGGAGATCCCCTAATTTAATCCAAGGAAATGCATAAAATACGTACATCAGCCGCTTATTTGTTACTAACTTTATCAATGATAAAATCAATTCAACCTAAAATCGATTTTATCATCTCTAAAATGCAGATATACACAAAATTTAGTAGTCCCAAAACAAAATGACGTAACAAAGTCAAAACCTTGGAACATAAAATTGGGATAGACTTAGCAGTTTCATTAACGCTAAAAAAGTCTTCAAAAAACCATGCATGTTTATTTTGAGACGTTTCGGATTATTCTTAATCCATTTTGTGTAAAAAAAGTTTCGGATTAATTGTAATCCATCTTCACTCAGTTTTTTTTTTGACTGAAGATAAATTAAGAATAATCCAAAACGTCTCAAAATAAAACATGTATAGTTTTTTGAAGGCTTTTTTAGTGTTAATGAAAAACTCAAAACCCTTGAAAGATTAAGGTATTCGATTCTTGGAGCTATTGTCATCCAGGAACGTCCATCTCAACGAAATATGAGTACTATAGTATTTTCATTGCAAAATAGGTTGGAAGAACCCATTTTGTGTCACATATTCAAATTATCGTATAAACAATTGCGTATGTCCAAACCATTGTTGTTAAATTTTTACATAATTATACAACAGCACATGGTGAGTTACGGACTTTTTTAAAGCAAACATGTGGGCTTCGGACCCCAAAAAATTTGAAAACCGCTGGTCTATACTGCTACATAGAGCCAGATCAACGAAACTTTGGGTGGCTCTTTTTCCCAGTTCTAGACTACTTTTTTCAGTTATGATCACATTTTTATATTTTAAAAATACGTTTTTACCTTGCTTTTAAATGCAGTATTTTTGCTGAAAAAGACGTGCGATGATTTGCTTATATCAATAAAGAATAGATAAACTTTCTGCACGTTGGCTGGATATTATACTGTACACTAAATCAAATGTGATGATCTGCACTTTTCAAGATCCAGATCGTTGACAACCTTTCCACGTGCTTTTGCTGTAATTGACATCTCCTTATTGGTTTTGAAAACCGTTGGAATAAAATTTGGGTAAAAAACACACATATATTTCCTGAAACAACAGATTTTTTATTACCGCTGAAACGTTTTTAGTCAAATTGCGGAAAAATATCAAGAATATTGAATGCGGTTGATGTAACTACAACAAATTCCAAGACACTTTCTTTTCGGAAAGCGTTGTTTGAGGAATAAGTTTGGTTTTATGAAGACCACGTTGCCAGGCAGTTTGGGGTTGTCATTCTGAACTGTGACGTGAACGCGATATAACATCGACTTTATTAGTCAAATGTTAATGGTATGCTTAGATAGATTATCAAATATTATTTTTGAATCTAACTGCCCCAAAATAGCTGTAGCGAGTAGTTTCCAAGGATTAGAATGAAAATGAATTAATTCCTTTCTTATTCAGTTTTTTATAGCATGGATATACGTCATGCTTCTCTGTGTAGTGAAACAAAGTTGCTGATTCAGTCAGGAAGAAGCCAAAAGCACTGCTTGTAGTCACAGCACTATTAATACAGACGATGTCATGCAGTACCTCAGCAATGACTGAGAAACGAACCAAACAAAGGCAGGAAAATACAATACGACAGCACATGTCTGAGCTTTGCCAAGTGTAGCATAAAGGCTGCTTGTACCTTTGATGCACGATTTTAACTCGTCAAAGATTTTTCGTTTAGTTAGAGACTTAACAATGTGACTGAAGCGATCACACTTCCTTACAAAGCAGGAAAGCAACCGGACAAATGAGGGAGTTGTGCAACCCTAAGAATCATTTCTTTTCCAGGCAGTACGAAATGATAAATGGTAAAAACGAAATTGAAACCTAGTTCGTAACAGTCCGTAAATATTGTTGGAGAAATTAGAGCAGCGAAGAATGTGTAGCCACTACATCAGCAGTGTTTACACACTGGGAAAAAGTTCGCAAATAGTCAAGTTTACTGCTACACTCTAGACACGGCATCTCAGGAAAGAACGCCAAAGCAACTTGACGCACCACATGCCTGTAGCCACGGGAGCATTCGGGGACAATTGCCCCCTAAAGTTTTTTTGTGCCCCCCAAATTTGTTTTAAATATATAATAAAAACAAAAATCTTTCCCCTCGAAAAAGTGTTTTGCCCCCAAACCTTAAAACCTGGTTACTGGCCTGGCGCATCATTGATGGAATAGGTGTTGTTTTGCTTCCACGCTTGGCAAGATAATTTGATATGGCATTTATTACCCGAGAAAGCAACGTAGCAATGAAGCAATTATTGGCGTAGTTCCTGACCCCGGTAGACCACGTAAATAATGCATGAAAATTGCGCCTTCAGTCGTTGTTGTTGGTTGCATTGCGATTTTTTCAGTCAAACTATACGCTCTGCGTACACCAGTGCAGGTGTTTGCAGATGTTTACGCCATACATCGACGGGTATTTATTTGCTACCTGTGCTTGAATTAAAACGTACGAGCCTCTTTTCCAAGATTTGAAAATAAGATCTGCATACAGCAGCTCTCGCATGAGTAATTCTGGCTGGTCGACAAAAAGTCGATGACCTTTGCAGAATTTTTTCTGCTTATCAAACGGTAGACGAATGAAATTATAGATATCCCAGATGAAACTTTTGTAATATTTAAAATTTTCACCCGGATTGGCGTAAAGAAAGTGAACTGCTAACCAGAGGCGGATCCAGCCAGTCAGGGGGCTATTTCAGTAATATTTGGTGGTCAAGTCTTACGGGTTCACTACTGTAAGAGAGATGAAGTATACTGCACAACACTGCTGTGGCAAAACAATGGACGGCGAAATGGTCTGAAATCGCGAAATCTCTTTCCCAAATTGTACAAACTCATGGTGAATGAAGTTACTTTTGTAGGTTTTAGGGGGGAGATCGCCCCAATCGCCTCTCCCCGCCGGATTCGACCCTGCTGCTAACACAGAAAATCGCCCATTTCGGTATGATGAAAAAATCAACATCTGATTGGCTAAAAACACATGAAGTCTTCTAAAGGGGAAAATAGCTAAATGTTGAGAAAGTGCAGGAGATATACAACAAAGTTTGATTTAGAGTTGCTTGCAGAAGACTTGTGTGTCGAGCTTGGTTTGCTTTGTGGCATATTTTGTTGCCTTATTTCGTGAATAGAAAAATTATTCAAATATTTGAAATTGGACTTTCAGATTTGACATTTTAGAGATTCAGGAAGTTTTTCTTGAAGTGTTTACTATGTGAGTCCCTAACATTTGTTTTGATTACAAACACCAGCTTACTTCCTCCAAAATTTTATTTTTTAAGTGTAACTAATTCGCACACATTTTTCATTTCAATGAGCAAGATATGCACACAAGAAACTAATAACAGGTTTTCGAAGTTTTTTCAATGTACGCAAGAAGTCAAAGGCCATAAATGGCTAATCCAACTGGTATTACTGGTGTTTATTACTTTCCATCCATATTACTGCTCTTCTTCGTATCTCACAAATACACAAAAAATGAAAGCGTAAATTACGACACAAAAGTCAACGTTTAGAAAGAACGTTAACACGCAGTCATCAGCTCTTATTCAAATAGAACCATTTTATCTTGTTTTTTTACAAACCTTGTTTCAAATTTTGCAAAAGTGTTTTTTCTGTCAATCAGAAAGAAAAAAGTAAGCTTACAAATATATTTAAAATTAAGAGAGTTCTCCTACTTGCCTTCGAAGGACAGCGTCTCGTTCCAGGTTGGATTTAAAGTTTTGCGACGTGTCTTGGTAATTAACTTTCTCTTTCTATCAGGCAGCAGACAGCACTTGACAAAAGGGTCGCTGGTACCCGACATATCCATCGCTGGTAAGTCCATTGCCTGGATGAGAAAACGGGTCGCTCATCATATTGGTGAAAATTCACTGATGCAGAACACATGTTATCTTCGGAACAGTGCTCAACTTTTAGATAATCTGTAAGTTTCAGCAGGTTTGTTGTCATCTCTGCAAAGTTCTTTCACGACTGCAAAAATCACGTGATTCGAAAAATCTTTTTACTCAAAATAAACATAAAAGATATCAACGGAAAACGAAACGTCCGTTACCCAGACAATAAGCCACAACATATTCAGAAACAATCACAAAAGCTGCAAATATTGCCTTGCGAGAACTCATTCTTAATAGGGATTTACCCTTTGCACCTGCTTGTTAGAAGTGAGACAATTTAGGAATTTGGATCGGGATGGAAGTGGATACTTAATTATCCTGTTACTTAACGGCAGACCAAAGTTTACACACCACAGTGCCTGATTCATTGCTGTGGTAAGACATCTTTTTTTCTATAGACACTATCCTTGAAACTTTATTTTTTCTTGAGACATTTTTCCACAGAGTTCATAGACACTTCTGAACATACAACGAAACCTCGGATTCTCGCAAAAAAAGTTTAACAGACTGCTCTTTTCTAATGCGATGCCTGTGACATACACGGGCGGATTTGTAACGGCACTCTTGTAAGTACACAATGGGACCAGGGCTGGATTAAAGTGGGTGCTATTGAGGCTGCAGCATTAGATCCATTACTACAATAAGCTCAGATGAAAACAAACGATTTTGTATTTATTGATTTTATAATTGTTTGCGTGGCCATATGTTCAACACGTGTAGGATTGGCACGCGTCAGAATGCACCAAATCGATTCTGTTTTTCAAAATGTTCTGGGAGAGAACCCCCAGACACGCATCGAGGGTTCGGATCTTGACGGGCCTTAGCCGTTACACTGTTAGGAAACAGCCGGATCAACTCTATCTTTAGCTCACCCCTGTTTTGCATCTCCCTGTGTTGTGTGTGTTTATCATCTAACCCTTTTTGTGTACTGAGCCAATGACTAACCATTTTTGTGTTATTGTATTATTCGAGTAGCCTTGTGATATAGACCATGAGTCTGACGCAAAATAAACATTATTATTATTAAAAAAGCCCCGGATCCGTCTCTGAGAATGTAGGGCGGCAAGAAGGCAACAACTTATGAAAAATTTTAGATAATTTGTTTGTAGTGGTAAAAATTCCCAAAAATGAACCAAACAGATATTTTCGAATTTGGCTGACGCAATTTTTTGTTTACAAGTCATATGGCCATCTGTGTTTTTGCAATATTTTGTGATTTCTTGTTCTTTTCGAGGTAATTATTATTCTTTAGCATTCTACACCCACCGTAATGGTAATGATTTGTTGTTTCATGTCACTCAGCCAACAAGCAGAAGCACCATAAAAGCCATCGCATGAAGTAAACAAACCATTACCGAGAATTAGAGCAAAATAAAACACAATGGCACAATAGCTGATCAGTGTAAACAAAGACGGGCGCTGTGTCATATAGGATTGGTGAAGGACCATGGCGGTCATCTAGTCAATCAACCCCGTTTATCACTTTTTGAAAAGTGTTGAAAAACAACAGTTGGAGATCAAATAAGCAAAATGAAAAAAATGAACGAACGCAGAACATGGTGAAGAAAATGTACAGCTGAAAGCGCATGCCTATATACAGAGATGGGTGGACCGAATTTAAGAGAAGGAATTTGGTGTGGTTAGAGTACTTTTACCGTACAAAAAAAATATTTAAAAAAATAATAAAAATAAAGTAAAAGAGTTACAAAAACTAATTAATGAGGTATAAAAGAAAAACAAAGCAAAACAGAAAAAAAACAAAGCAAAACGGTTCGACAGAATATACCTAGTTTGTTTATTCAAGCACTTCAGTCAGTGTTGCTTTAACTAATGTTAAATCAAACGTTTTGCCGCACTCCGTCCACAATATGTTAGTTTTATTTTTGGTATCGCTAATTTCGCTATATTCAAGAAAATTAATTTTGTTTTATTTTATTTTCATATCTGTAGGATAGAAATAAGTTGTCGCTTAATTTTTACTCTTTCTATTGTATAGTTACTAATTTGTTGCTACAACACAATCCATCCTGTACGTTTATCTTTCACCTACATTTTACCAATTTCAAATCCAGGGTCAGTTCAACAACTATATCATTTTTTCTAGATTTATCAAATACGTAATCAGCTATAAAGATGTTGGAAAAAATAAAAACTTGGTTCAATGGCATAGTCCATCAGCAACTCTTTCGTGTACCGTATAATCACTGTGTAATCGTCAAATCATGCTTAAATTCTTTCTACCAAATAAGTAATGCCACTACGGCCCATCCCATTGTTTCTGACAATGGACACATTGCGCGGGTGATCATACGCGAACGCATCCACAAGCTACATACAACGAAGCGTAGCTACATATGAAATGTGCACGCGATCACACGCACAACGACGCCTGGTAATGCAGAGGTTGCCTGGGCCTCATCCACTCATGTCCGAACAGACTTGAAAGAGACTTTCCACAGGCAAGAAAGCTAGGCAGTACTAATTTACAAGGTAAAACCCGGTCGTGAACTCTGCACCAACCAGTACAGGACGCGCTAAGCATAAGGCCACGGTGGCCGTTAATTATAACTAAACACACAATTCCTATTATCTAATAAATCAATGAACGAAGTTGGAAGGGAGGAGGGGTCCTAAAGAGGGGGTGGTAAAATTTCTACAGTTTATGGGCGAATAACGCAATAAATCGATCACTGCTTGTGTTCAAACAAGTAGTTACGTTTTGCTTTAGATCAGCAAAGGAATTTTGGGCGCGTTGAACCGCAAAAACATTTCCCAAAATTTGCTTTGCGAGATTTCGAAAACGCTTTGATGAAAGAAAGTCAACATGAGTGCTTCATCATAACTTTTAGCAATTTTCTGTTTCTCAAGCGGGCATAGTAACCGCAAGAATAGGCGCTAAAATAGTGGGATGTGGCAGCTGGCGCCTTTCAAGAAACTGTTTACATACGTGTGGCATTTGGCGTTATTTCCAATCGATAGCACTTTGTTCGTTGGGTGAAAATCGTCCGTGAAAATATTCGCGGTCCTTTCTACAAGAGTCTGGTGTTTTTGTTGATACCAAGATCGATTTTTTCTGATATACGCAGCAGTAAGACGATCCTTTGTGTGATTTACCCCGGAAACAGCGTTTTGCCGATTCCTTCATTGCGAATGGCCAGCACGGGGCTCGTAAACGTGAAAGTATATGTGTGCAGAATTTCATGCCGGAAAGCGGGCAGCGATTGCGTAGCATAAGTTACTTCTCTTCCGCGCGCCCTTCGCAGCTAGACGCCGTCAGGGCGGGAGGCACCCTCCTGTGCCGAGCCGTAAAAGAAGTCGCTGATCCG
>JGI24021J15306_10002101_pt1 | contig 20950 bp, 18 predicted proteins | sample Ectturendosymbi1_FD_15306 | JGI IMG/M metagenome (IMG submission 15306)
GGTGCATCACAAAATAAGTCAAAGGTCGATCTCCACACGTATGCATTTTACACAGTAGGCCTAGTGGGTTTGTCTCAAAAAGGTACACGAAACAAGACTACTTACTAATATCCGAAAAAAGGTCGTAGTGCAAAAACCCGAAGAAGGGTCGTGCTGCAAACTCTGGCGTTTGACATAGCTTACCTTTGTTATTTGTACGTCGCATTCAATAACATCTGCACCTTGTTCTACGGCAAGCTGGTAGGCAGCGACTGTATGCTCCGGTAACATACCTAAAATTGAGAATACGATAGTAAGAATGTCAGCATTATAACTTTATTATTAACAGGAAGCTTTTGTTTTGATGCATGATCCCCCTTGCTCCCTTTCGTTACGCCCCTGATTTTACTTCGATCTGTAAGTGATCGCATTCTGGACTTGAAACGTTTTACGGTCTACAAATGGTAATCGATCGATTAAATTAGGAAGCGTCTCTGAAATTAGAAGCCGAACCTGTAAGGGAGCTATAACAGCATCGATAGGTCATTGGGTGGTGAAATAGGTTAAATCACATCAAAGAACAACTTGAAACGGTGCAATAATTATTTCATACCAGGGAGGCACATGCTTGCAATATTAATTTGTGCGTCAAGTTTGTGAAAATATTTATCTTAACTGGTATCCAGAGAGTGAAATCTTGGTTGCTCTACAAAATTAACAGTGTAAGCTTCATGTTTGGGTGGCTTATTTATGATATTGCAGAACACTGAATAATGTCACAATAACGCCATTTGATTGTTGTTATCTTTATTATCTGTTTTCTTTCAACTAATTCGATGTTATAACCATCTCATGGAAATTTTGTTTGCAGTTTAGCCAACATACTGTTGGCATGTCACAGAAGTCGCTACGTAAATGCCATAGGTTGCACATGTCAAGGTTAGCTTCAGGGGAAGGTTTTATTTTATGCCATTAACTGTGAAACACATGTTGCCATGGCTGTTTTGTGTTTTCCATGGCAACCACAGAGTGCGCAGTGCTTGCAAGGCTCTGACGCAACCTCCATTACCTACAAAAGACCTACCACAATTTGATAAAAACTAACAAACTACAAGCACCTTGCTTTTAAGCATGACAAAATAGCAGATCGATGGTGCGTTCGTTTTGAAGTTCCCGTGAAAGCAAATTAGTTGGAATTTGGGAGCGAAGTATTTTTCAGTTTGTCCTTGCCGCAGATTGTGTTCTGATCTACCAGTTTTAGTCTTCAGTGTATTTTCTGTCTCTGCTCTTGCGTTAGCCCAGTGTTTCCCAACCGGGATGCCGCGGCACTTTAGGGTGGCATTTACAATACTCAGAAAGAGGTACCGCAAGCTAATGTGTTTTTCAACATAACATTATAAAATACTTTTTCAAAATGTTCTCAAACATTTAAGAAAATCGTTATGGGTTCGCCGTTGGGTGCGGCAAATTATATCTCTTTTTTGCAGAGTGCCGCAAGCTTAAAAGGTTGGGAAACCCTGCTTTAGCCTTTCTATGTTTTACCCGTAAGCGTTAATTGCTGGCAGATTTTATAACTAAGAATGCGTATTGTTACGTGAAATCGATATACTGTAAAAGAATTCGAATCGGTTCAACTAAGTCGCCATGGATGGGTACTAGTTACTTGAGCACAGATTTGAGCAAGTGCGAACCATCGCAAAGAGATGAAAGCAGAGCCCTGTCAATTGCATCCTTGAACGTTTTCAGCAAACACAGAGGTTTGAATGACATTTTTTTACATCTTCCTTGTCGGTTTGGATCACTGATTTTAACAAACTTTCGTCACGTACCGACAAACACTAGAAATTTAACGGGGAAGTTTAATGTGTGCACAGTTTTTCTAGCGAACATGTTTTCCATAGCCGCTACATCGCTACTGTATTGACGCGTTAGCGCACATCACTCACCGGAACTCCCTCTATGAGCCAAGTTCAACGCTCGACCAAGTGGGAGGCCATCAATCTTCCATTCTTTCGATTCGGTTGATGTCAGTAAGCACAGGAGATGGAAAATGACTACAGCCATTCCTAAAAACAATTAAATCTTTTTGAGTTTCTTGCAGGTGCTTAAGTGTAGCAAAAACCCGTGTTAGTGTTAAAAGCTTTTTTCCAGACATGGCATCCGACATTATTTTACAAGTGTAAAGGCATGGCTACTTTTCGAGCATTCAGACATCTGCCTCGCGTTACAAAAAAACTCTTTCAACGGTTCATCTGTCTGTGTATCATTCGGAACCAAATCGGTTTGTTTACCACATGGTTCCAGAAATGACACAACGCTCTTATAAACGAGTCACAAGCAGAGAGGTGGAGCTGTTGAATAGAAGCCGAAGGTTCGAAATCTATATAAACAAACTCACCTCTGCACATATTACTGTAACTTTCGTGCAGGTATACATAAAAATATGTTTTCCAGCCACCCATTTGCTTTTGGCGATTTATTTCTGTTTGCTTGCATCGTTTCATGCAGATCAACTATCAAACATCTTTCATAATGGAAGAATTTAAGATCAGTAGACTCTAAAAAGTGTCCACTCGGCTCTCCTCTACAAAGCTCATTTTCTTTTAAAAATTTTCTAAAACCCAAGCAAAAAAGTATATAACCAACCTCTTGTCGAGACCGGCATGCTTCTTGAATTCTTTGAGATTCCTTCAGTGAAATCCGATAGCCAGACTCGTTGAACCACATAGGAGCATACTGTGAGTGATGTTCTCGCTACACGTAAGCTCGGTCTCGCAGTGAGTAAGAAAAACCATTACGCCTCAGGGCACATAGTTTTGGACAAAATCATACATCATCATGACCACATGTGNTTTTGCTAAAGTTATAGTTTTCGACCCAGTTTCGCTATTACAACTCAATAAAGAAACATGTTGAATTCGTCCTGTTTCGTCNAAATTCCTATGCAGCATTACTTAGCAAAATTAAGTGCAGAAATATCGACTAATATAGGTTTGTCATCCAAAACAATTTACAAACGAAAATTCGCTTGGCAGTTATTTCAAGTCAAAAAATCCTTGAAGGCCCGCAGAAGCCGGTCACGGGACATTTCGGTCGCGACATTTTTGTACATAAGGAACTGATGAAATTTGTTGACCCTGTTCAGGTAACCTCTTCCCAATTTGAGCAAACGGTTCTTCTACTTAAATTTAAAATTAGTTAACGTTCACGTAGAAAGCTGGTTCTTTCAGCAGCTGCGTTTTTAAAGACGCTGTTTCGGGCAGTCCTATCGAAATCTGCACAAGTTTTGTAGTTGTCGATGGGGAACAAAAATTGCCCAAATTGACCCATGGTCACTTGAGGTGTGACAAAATACCTTCACAAAGATCCCCCTAAGGTAACCTTGACCACTTTGGGCAAAAGGAGCTGGTGCAATCTAGGCTTCGTTGAAAGGTAGAAGGAGTTGGTGCAATGTAGGGCAAAAGGAGTTGGAATGTAGGCTTCGGTGGTTCACTAGTAAGCCACGCCAGCAACCTTTCACCGAAGCCAGCACTGGAGTAGATCCCGCGAGTGCAAGCACGGACGGCACAAATCAATTTGGCGCGAATGGCATAAGGCCGTAGTCCCTCTTCCCCCACCCTGGCTACGCCTATGTCTATGCATACTAGGCTCATTCATATTAGCCCGAGTTACTGAACAATATTTTTGTTCGTTTAAAATTATTCGCGAATAGGAACTTGTCTATGCAAATCCGTTGCTTTAAAAAACATTCAATCTGATATGAATAATATTTAAAAAATGCTTATTTGTAGAGGGCGTGAACTATTTTGGCGGGGACGCGAGCAGATTTTTTATGCACACAGCTGTATTACATTTGGTTTGATCGAGTTTTAGATGGGGGTCGTTCGTATAGTGGGCTACTACAATGGATCGTGGACTCGCGGTACAAAAAAGGTTGAAAACCACTGCTCTATGCAGATCTGTTGGTTAAAAAAAATATTAACTTTAATATGAATTATGTTAAAAATACTTAAATGCCTAATTGCAAAGAGCAGCTCGGGCTCTAACGGATGAGCCCGAGTGAAGCGCGAGCGAACGAAGTCGAGAGAACGCTTGCTACGGACGATTGTTTTTGATTCAGGTCACCTGCAACATTTTGCGGCCGACGACTCCCGCTGGACCCGATGTCCTAGCTCAGAGTACCCGTCCACGAGAGACTCGGTGCAAAAACAAGTTATGCTAAACGCTTTATGACAGTTAACGTTTATCTTATACTTTTACTAGACAGGGTCCTCGAGGCTGTGTCCCATAAAGACTACTACCTTGTTGGCAAATAGTCAATATCATCAACCTTAGCTGCTGATGACAGGACCGTTATACCCTTTTCTGCGGGGATAAATGTTTATTACGCTCATAACTACGAACACGCGACTTAAAACATATGAAACGAACACATGAACATGATCCTAACATGATGACCCCCCATTGTCTGGGATTTTTCTAAGCACAAAATCATGAAAAATTTGGCCAGGACTTCGTTTCCTTTTTGACTTTAAAATTTCCTTATTTTTGTTAAAGTCCTAAATCCTAGAAAATTTTGACAGGACTCTATTCCCTAGTTAAATCTGACATGCCAGAATATTTTCTAAGTCCAAAGTTGAATAAAATTTTGACAGAACTTCGTTACTACACAATTCTACGGAGCTGTTTGACAAAGTCTGACTATAATATCAGCATACACCCTTAACTACATCCAGACTATGGCCAAATCGTACCGGGACCTTCGTGCCTGGAAGGCCGGCAATTTTCAGACTAAAGCTCCCTTGAGCGTTGGCTACAAGGCGGTCCTTGTTCACGAATTTGTCAGGCCCCCCAAGTTCGCCCTGCGGTTGCTGAGAAGCAACTGACTCCTGTGCCCTAGCGTCAGAGCTTTTACGGACAACATCAAATTACACTAGGAAGTTATTTCTTGGTTTGTTTTTGAGGGCCGGTGTGATCTGCGCTCCGAAATTATCACACGGCTTAGTCTCTTTCTGATGGGCATTTTTACCCTGTGCTCCCACACTATTGCATGGGTTAGTCTCTTTCTGATGGGCATTTTTACCCTGTGCTCCCACACTATTGCATGTGTTAGTCTCTTTCTGATGGGCATTTTACCCTGTGCTCCCTTCGTTTTTCCTCTAGGAGGAGGTTTTAGGTTTCTCTTTGATGGACCCTATGACCTAATGACTGTGACGCAACACACGCGAAATATGACATGCGAGGTTCGTTTGGATATTCACAATGTTTCTTTCAATATCTGAGTAGCTTCTTGCCGGTCCTGTTCAGTCAAGTTTATTTCGTCATTGGATGTTTGTGTTTCTTCGCTCAAGAACTCTTCTATCGTTTCATAAGCCTCATTAGTCAGATAAGACTCCGTGAACAGTTGATTGAAAAATTCTTCTCTTTCCTGATTCAACTGATCAGCTCGTCTTTGAGCAGCTTCTATTTTTTTCTTGGTGAGATTTTCGCCCGTATCATCTCTTTCCCATTCATACATGATAAATGCTGCATTAGTAGATAACAACCGTGGATGATGGGCTCTGATCCGCTGGCTTTTCTTAAGTGATATTTCATAGGTAGGTGATTCATCCCTGAATCTAAGATTTATTTCTTCTGTATGGTCAGCTTGTTTCAACCATCGAGCTATGGTCATGAATTGTTTTTCTTCATTTATTTTCGTCATGGGTTCAGAATATCTTTCACTCGTATTTATCCAGGATTGTAGACACTGAGCTATACTGCATCCCGTGGGTGTATCACTTTACAGTTTTCAGTATTTTTCTAGTCTCATTTCATGACAAAGCTCTTAATCCCTAACTAGGGTTCCTAGTTTATGATGGCTTCTACCCCGTAGTACACAACAACCACAGTTAGTAATGGAAAAGGTTAATAAATTCATGCACACATAAAGTGTTCTGTAACATCGCAAACAATCCAGACAATCATTTTCTTCAGCTCTTTCCAAATTGTCAGAGGAGTACTTTTTCGCCGTACATAATTGTCTTTGATTTAATGTTGGGGTTAATTTTAACCACAACAAACATGAATGCGAAAGGCCAGACACGGAACGAAAACACTTGAATAATAATAAAGCCCAACGCATAGATCCCAAGTTACCAACCATAATCAGTGAAATGTGTGGTGCCACAAATACACAAAGCAATCAAGCTTGCATTTTGCAATATTATAAATCGTTATCAAAGACTCTGGCTAAGCCCGAGACCCACTGATTCAGTTACTTTGCACGACAACTAAGAACTTTATGCCGAGTAAAATACCTTGCTGACAGCACTTGCCGATATTGCCAATCATGAAGAGAGTACGCATTGAGTTGTATTCCTCGACCTTTGGTAACCTACAGTATGATGATGGAGGTAGCGCGCTTTGAATCAAACGGCTCGTCTTTGTATTAATGTAAGATTTCATAGTCTGACTGAAATGTCCCGTGACCGAAACGGCTCAGACCGAAAAGTCCTATTCCGGCCCGAATTAGTTTCCCCAAACTTGCTAAGTGGAAGGTAGATCATAAAAATGTGGTTCATAAATTAAAACAGCTTCACTTTAACGTGGCGTAAAATGAATGTGGTCTCAATTGTCTGCACGCCGAAACGAACACCTGGGGTAAACACAATTTTGTCTGCAAACTTGCTTTTCTTTGCGCAAGTCAATACATCCGTTTAGGGTAAAAACGAACTAACCCAGAAAAGCCAATGTTAAGTTGTCAAATTTCTCAGTATGGGTGTGCAAAGACATGCTCTACCATAGCAGATGCCAACTGTGACATACTTATGCTAATGACTTCTTAAGCAGCATAAAAGTTTATAAAATTTGTGTAACTTTTGATCAACTACCTAAAATCAAGTTTTGAAACAAATCTGCCAACTCCATTTGTGGATTTCGGTTGGAACAAGTGAACAAATACACTATAAACTCAATAAATGCCTCTGCAGCACCAATTCCTTTAAGTATTTTTTTCAAGATTTTAAGGGGGTAGTTGCTTGTTACTCCAACTATGAGCCATTTTTTTCACCCCCCTTGACTATAGTTTATGAGCACAGCAGTGGACAAACTTAGCATTTGAAACTTGAGCTTTTATCCTTGGCAGTACATTTGAAATGGAACTAGAAATAGTTGATGCTCCATCATATGCCTATCCTTAGCAAATCTGTAGGTCCATGCCCAAACCTTGAATTGTTTCAGAAATAACATTATACAGAGTTTCAGATCGAGTTGTCCATGTTCTTAGTAAGTAAACAAAGTTCTCAATGCAATTATTTCCTTGGAAAAAGCATTCCAACTCATTTTGAATTTCTGGGCTCAAATAGAAAGTTGTTTTGCAAGAAGCATAATGATATCAATATGGTGTGTCTGAGTGTATCTCTGTTCTTTTGCACAGTATCTTCAGCTTCTTTTAGTCCAGCAACAAGGGTTTTGTCTTTCATAATTCGATACCTTGGCAGCGTTATGTTGCTTGCAAATGCGTAGATGTTTTGCATTTTCAATTTTCTTAGTAGCTTTTTTGAAATTCCTAACACATTCACTACTATCACACCAGTTTGGACCATTATCTTTTACCAATGATTAAATGAACTTCTACTTCGGTACCATTTGGATGAAATTTACAATACCAATATGTCAAAAATTGTGATTTGTCTCTAAATTCAGAAAAGTTGTCACGTAGACTGCAATGGTTTTTCGTTCGGTGAGACATTTCGGTCATTTATCTCATAACAATATTAAAACTCGTTGAAATAGTATGCACCAGCCTACCTATTCAAACAAGACCGAATTGACTTAATTTTTTCGGTCATTTCAAAAAAATTCGACGTATCACAAAAAACAGGATCGGATACTTAAAACCAAAAATTTTGATGACGCTGGTGCCATGTAGATGGTTCACAACACTCAGACAAAAGTTGAGAAGTGATGGTGATCTGGATGTGGTTGGCTATAGGAAAACCTAAATTGCTGGAAAAAACTTTTGAAAGGCGCTAGAAACAACCTACTAAAAACAAAGAATCCAAAATACTGAAATGTAAGCTAAGTTGGGACCCGGATTCTACTGTACATTTAGCTTGTCAGGGGGGAGGTGTACACCACTGCTCCAGTGCCCCCATCAAGAGCACCACTGACCACACTATAATTTTATGTAACCTTTGCAGCGAATGACTGTATTTGAGTGACTACCTGCACTGTTCCTGACCACATGGTGCATCGGCAAAGTATAAGCAGTGAAACACAGGCCGGGTCAGGCCAATGAATTTTTAATGCTTTCGCGGTTATTGGTCAGGCATAGACTAAAATGGTTTGTACATAGCACAATACTGTATTAAATTCCATAGCGCATTTGAGGTTAGGGCAAAATTAGTTGGTTAATGTCATACAGCAGTGGTTCCCCGCCCTACTGGGGGGTGAAGCTCCCCCCAGGAGGGCGCCAATAAGTTTCTAGGGGGAGCGAGCCCTTACGCGCCTACAGCATGAAAAGTTTGATCATTAATTTTACCAATAAATACATTGCTTTTACAGCTTATTTGAAGGGGGCTAAAAACAAAGGGCATTTGCTTAGGGGAGGTGTGGTAGAAAAAAGATTAAGAAACACTGTTCTATACAGATATTTTGTTAGCGGCATAGTAAAAAAACGTGCGTTGAACCAAAACAAGAATAGAAATGCTTATAGAAATGCTGGAAATTGTCCTTACTCCCAAAATTTTTGGGGACCCCGAAATCGGGGGGCCGCATTGCGACGGCATAGTTCTTTCACAACGCAATTTGCGAGTGTAGTAGTGTAACAACACAACAATCGTCCTTCCAGCGCCGTCGACGATCGCCCGGGCAGGGATTTGTTTAGGGTGTTGGAGAGCATAGGTGTAAGAGCAGGCAAACTTTCGGGGGTGAGAAGGATTTTTGCCCGAATTTTCCCAAACTTCCCGAAAAATTTTCAGGTTGCTTATTGTGCGAATATTTTCTCATGAAGATCGTTTGTGGGATGACTTCCAAAAAAAATATTCTTCATGTGATTTTGGGGACCATTTTTTCAAGTCAAAGCATGTTGGGCGCCACGTGTGCCTGTATTTTAAAGGCTTTGCCCGGATTTTTGGAGATTTTGTGAAGGTTTCAAAGGTTTTCACAGATTTTGCCCAAATTCCTGTGGATTTTGTTGCAAATATTTTGACTCACTTGGTGACTTTCGGGCCTAAATCGGGCTTCAAAATAAAATGTTATGCTCGGGCCGGGCTTCAAAATGAGGCCCGTTTACAACTCTGGAGCGGCAGATTCATGTCCCAACAGCTAACATCCAATTCCAAACAAAAAAGCTGCGCTGCCCCGCTTTTCACCTATCCTCCCAAACCTTTGAAAAACGAGTTTCGGGAAGTCCGCACAGCGTTTTGCATTGTTGGTCCAGGACTACTGGAACTCCCGGGAGAATAGTACAACTCCTATTAGAACCAAAGGTCAGTATCGAAACAATTCATTTTGCAACAGCACAGCCGAAAACAGGAAAACATGCTCTTGTGACTGTAGGTTCAGGCACAGCTTCTGTAGATGATCAGAGAAATTTTCTTGCGCTGGTCAACAGGAACGATGAGAAACAATGAACTGGAACGCTACCAATTTCCCGCACATGTTTGACGTGTCATGTGTTTGTAAACCTGAAACAAATTCCCGTCCGTTACGAATTAGAAATGCTCTTTGGAAGTGTTGTTGGACAACAACACGATCGCAAGCAACAATCAGCAAAGTGATTTGTCAACAGTGAGCTGCCTGCGATTTGTGGTGACAACTGAGCAGGGAAACCCTGATGGAAACAGACGCGAGGGACCGGTTCGTTTGTCGACAACACAACAAACAAAACATGCCCAGGTTTTGCAAGCATGGAGTGCAGTAACCGGAAGACCGCATGCCATCAAAAGAATTGGGGAGGGTTTTCTTTCATGTATTTGTGTGTTCCTTGTCATTGCCGTGCATGTTTACGTCTATTGCGTTGGTTTGCAAGCATGAAGTGCAATAATCGAAAGACCGCAAATCATCCAGAGCACCAAAGGGTTTTAGTCAAGCCGCAAAAGCCATCGTAAGTTGAGTCGCACGACTGACGTAAGTAATTCTTGAAAAGGTCTAGAGGTGGGCAACATAAAAAATATAAAAACTCTTTCAAATGCTGATTAACATTCCCGTCGAAACACAGCATCACCAGGGAGCCAGGTGTGGTGTGGACCAGCAGTGTTGTCCAATGGAACTCAACACCTCAACCGTGTCACCATGTCACTGGGCGGGCGGCCGCTCTGACGTCCTGTGATCTAATCCTTCGACTTCGTTTATTCTCTTGGATTTAAAAGCACGTGGTTCATGGGTCGCCACTTTCATGACAGTGGCTTTCTGGACGAAAACACTTTGAGTCCTTCCTTGGAAGTCGAAGCCCTGGCGTACTTCGATAACACCGAAGAAGCGGTTTGATCGGCCAGGCACACGTTTCTGCAAAAAATGTAATTTTTTAAATCATTAAGATGTAATTAAAATATTCAATCTTGGGCACAGCTGATGAAAACCAGTTACCGTATGCTCACAACATCACCTGACGTCGGGTAATTATTTTGTCGACACTTACTCTATGTAAGGAACAATTTCTTCGTGAGTCCACTTCTCCTTGGCACGAAACAAGGCGTCCATTCTCGCTTCTATTTCCACGGGCAGGTCTTCGGACTTGAACAACCGGATGGAAGGGTCGTTCGCGGCACGATCTATGACCACCAGGCCCTGTGTGACGTAACAAATGATCTCGTGAAGCGGAAGCAGCTCATTGGACGACTGGGCAAGGTTGATTACTTTCGAAGGAAACGTTAATGCAGTAGGACCGTGTGTTGCCAGTGTTTACGTTTAAGAACCGTCAGTTCGTTGCGGCAACTTGCCCAACATCGTGACCCCTTATACGGTAAGGGTGAGCATGGCTTGGCAATTGGGTGCGTGGCGAATCAGCGAAGCGATGCCGTGTTTAAAGTTTAAACGTCGCTACACTGGTATATCGTTTGGTAACCGCATGAAGCGAATGGTACTGTACGTATCATGCAGAGATCAAGGGCAAAGAGTTTGTCTCATCAAAACGCCGGTAACTCGAGGCATGGGCAGGAGGTTGGCTGATTAGATTTCAGCGTCCTGTTCCGTATTGCGAATAAAATTATGAAGTTTTGAAATTCATTATTTTCGTTCACCATTGGAAACCTTGCTTGTGATTTGAGCATTTTGCGAAGTGTTTCGCTGAAAAAACAAAGGGTGTAAAAGGGACATCATCGACGATTTACATTGACATTTCAAAAATTTGTAAACGACATGTACAGTAACTGCAACATATCGCTATTGACTTGATCACTGTCTGCGGGAAGTTAAAAATGTTCCTTCGCGGAGTTTGAGGTCCCGGATTCCTTTTCATAGTTTCCTGATATATATTGTGTATGTAAGGAAACTAAATACAGGATTCCTTAAACACGTTGTATAGCACGGGCTTCTTACGAGCGGCGACAGTGGATTATGGATTGTCGAAGTACGTAAATCTCATGAACTTTGACCTGCTTTGAACGGACACGCGTTTTGAGTGACGCTGGCCAACAATTGATAACGCAAATGCTGTTTGGAGAGAATTACGACGTTTGCAACAACCATTGCTTCATGGAAAATCTTAACTAAATATGAAGTTTTTATGGCCGCTTTAGATCGCCGCCAACTGCAGAAAAATAACAAAATGAAAGACTTCAAAGCCCTTTTCTTTGAAAATTTATGTCAATGCTACAACATCAAAAAATCAAGATGAATCTCACATCAACGTAAGAGTGAAAAAATATCGGTTAGTGCTAAATCCAACAGCTGGTGAACGTCTTAAAGAAAAAAGGGGCTTTTATGAGCACTGGTTCAATTAATTTGAACACTAAAAGCAACTGAATAGGGAATTTCTTCCACTGTGACGTTACCCAACTATTTGGTTGTGGCCGCTGTTTTAACCAGTCGACAAAGGCACGTTGGTGAGCCATGGGCCGATTTTCAAGCGGGTCAAGCGACTGTATCAGGTGTCTTGAAAACAAAATGTTTTGTCTATTAAACTTACAATAATGTAAGCCGCGCGATGGAATAAAATTCGAGCAAAGTGGTGTTTAAAAACATATGTTAAGTCTGGTACTATCCCAAAAACGAAGTCAACGTTTCGAAAACAGTGGACAGCGCCATTTTTTATCAATACGCAATCTGACTTAAGCGAGAAAAAAGTTCGGAAAAACTGCCTTTACCGCAACCATTGCCAAGCAACAGGTCGTTTCTCTCTTACCTGGAGATGAGCTTCATCGAACGTCATTCCCGCCGGAAGAGCTTCTCTCATGACGTCAACGAAGTCAGTCAACCGGAGCCGGTTCACTTCGCGGAGGAGCATTTCGCAGAAGAAACGACAGACCTGAGGGAATGCGTTAAACATCGAGAATATTCGTCACAAGTGAAAGCAGACTATAGCTTCAAGTGGCAAAAGACCGGGTGCCAGCAACGCAAACAAGAATACCAGGTGTGGCGAAGCAAAGAGGATTGGAAGGAACGCGCGATGTACAGCTTTATTCGCCATTTCTCAAAAAAACTCTGCTAAAAATGCAACTGAGCATGATTTCAGCTGAAAACACGCGTGCGCGGCATAGACGCGCGCGTTGCAGCGGAGTTGCTGCCACCAAGTGATAAATTTCGGTGCCGCGAAGGAACTGAGCTGCTCAGTTGTAGCGTTGGCTTCAATCGTGCCGAACGGCTGCGCTACAAGAAAAATGCGTCAGATCTATTTCAGCATCTGGTGGAAGCAGCATCTGCGCCAACACACACGACATACGGCCGAAGCATGCTCATCTAACTTATATATATCTCCTTTGCATCTCTTGCTTCTCGTGGCACTCAATGAATCTTAAAAAAAAACTTTCGACATTTGCATTTACCTGCATTTCTCATTTAATGGTAGAAAAGTAACGAAGCTGCGTAAAGCGCCAAGTGTCCGTTGACGGACAAATGGGCAGCCGCCATTGAAACGCCAGTTGCTTAGTGCACTTCCCCAGATCGTCAACACTGGTTTTTGGCCACACGAATACTAACCCAGGGTGAATGGTACCCGTTTTTAAAATATAGAAAAAATAGTTTTCTTCCACGTAAGGTTGATTACCAAAGCTACACTGGAAATTTAACTCTTACTACGTTGTTTGTGTACTAATAAAGTTACTTAGTACTTCAACTTGATGCTGCTATTGATGAAAAGGAAAAAACAATAAAATAACTGAATTATGATGTATGAGTAAAGTTTACTGCTTATAAAAAAAATATACTTGACTTGAAGCTCTCTTGCTCCATGCTAGTAACGAGGTAGTGGAAGCATGTGAGTGAATTACAGCTCTTTATTGCTATTGGAGTCTATATGGTAGGCATGCAAAAAATGGCGAAATTTTTTCTACTCAATTTTTATTCATTTATTACTCCAAGTGTTGCCAAAGCTGGTGGTCGTTTCATTTTGCACACCACTACACACGCAAACATGTTTTGCACCAGCAAAATGACATATGTTCACAAGCAGTCACGACAGATGGGGTACAGGTGACGAGGAATGCCTGAACTAAGCCTGCAAAGTCAAGAGAACATCACCAGGTGAACCCTCGCGCCAACTGTAACGCCGGGATGCATACTCCCGAAAGTAAACTTCTCATAGTGGAAAATTTCATCGCGCCAAGCAGCTCATGCACCAGCCCTCCAATAACTCAGACCAGCATGATCACGCAACACAAACTGCTACAATCAAAACCGGGAATTACGTCTTACTGCATTCATTGAAGCTGCAAAGGTAAGATGAACTCAAACAGCGATTAACCAATAGAATGCGTCGTTCTCAACAGGAATGGCGACGCCCACACTTGGACCTTGGAATAACACACCTTATGATTCAGTATGTCTGCGGATTGCCTCAACTAACCTTGCAAAGACAAAAGAAAATCACCCGGTAAACCCTCACGCCATCTGCAACGCCGGAATACGTACTCTCCCGAAAGCACAAACTTCTCACAGTGGAAAATTCTACCGCGTCAGGCAGCTCATGCACCCCAGCCCTCCAAGGATGCAGACCAATGTCGGCTGCTACTGAAGCCAGCAGCGCGCTACGGCGATTGTTTACATAAGAATCATGTTATTCATAACATCCTCCAGGAACGATACTCCCGACGTTGGCGATCTAGGGTTTATGGCAGTAATCGACTGCAATCAAAGCTTAACTGGCGCTTCAATGGCAACGATAGAATTAATCTTTTTCTTACAAAATATCAACAAAAGATGCGTAATGTTGAACAAACTTACTTTTAAAAAATCGAATCTCAACATTAACCCCGAGGTATGCTTTTCAACCACGGTTATTTTGCGTTTCGCCATTTTGATCCACCGCACCATATGTAGATAAAGTATAAAAAATTGGCAGCTCCATATGAAGTGTTTCGGTCTTCGGTTCAAAGAAAATGGCGAGCGTCAGATCGAAAGTCTCAACCTCTAACCTCCAAACAGAAGGCATCGCACATGCAGATGGATTACGTGGTCACTTGCTAGCGGTAAGACCAAGCCTACCTTTCTCTCATCCAGTTCGACGTAATTAATTCCGTCGGATGCGAATTTCGTGCCATAGCAATTTAAGAGATGCTTGACAATGAAGCTGCGATCAAAAACAAACACTCGTTAAAAATCAAACGTGCATGTTGGAATAGAAGAACTTTTCTACACAATAAATAATCGCGAGAACTTCTGGAAACGAAGAAGAAATTTAACGAGAGGAACAAACAAAATGCGAAAACAAGTGAAAAGTCGACTGCGCTCTAACATAAACGATACATTTCGAGTAAAAAGTCGATTTTTTTACTACAAATGTATGATCGATTATATGCTAATTTTTTTTACTTTTTAAAAAAATGATCATACATTTCAAGTAAAAAATCAACGCGGAAAGACATGGCACGTGACGAGTATAGCTTGGATGAAGGTGAAATTGAAAACTTTATGGGAAAAAATGAAATTGCGAAGGCCACTGAAATGGAAAAGTTTATCCACAATGGTAAAACCAGGACGGATTCCCAACATCAAACAGTCATTATTACCAGAAAAAAATTCCGCTTCAACCTTTTTCTAAACTGTTTAACATTTAAACAACATGAAGAAAATAGACTTCTACTTGGCTGGAATTTTTTTGTCTACTGCAATTTTTCATACGCCCAGGCTCAGCGAAGCAGACTTAAGCTTAATTTACATTATTCTTGTCTTATTAAAATCTACCTGCAAAATTTTGCCCTTACACCACTTTTTGGACAAAATATTTCAACCAATTACTTGACACAAAATCTCAGCACAATTGCAACAATATGCTTTTTTCTTCATTTTCGTGAGGGTTATGTATTTAACAGATAATACTTCTTTCTATGTGGATACCATACCATCATAGACTGTAGAAACCATTTCGTGAGATGAGGATTTCTTGGGGTTCATTAGCCAAGGCATAAGAAAAATCGAAGAACTAACATGGAATGAATGACAGCGAATGTACGTTCAAGCAAAACGCACATTAAGCCGGTACTTTGCAAACTAAGCCGGTACTCTGCAACAGGCGTGCCGCGAAATGTTCAAATCTTGAGAACTTTGTTGAACCCATATCGTTGGCAGAAACAAGCGTAAGGTTCAAGCTAACTCTTCTAAAGAGTGCGCTTTCTAATAGTTATGTTCGATTCATTAGCTTTGTTGTGCCGCAGCAAAGAAAAGGTTGGGAATCACTGCTCTAAACGGATAGAGTCAATAGCAATTAATTTTTTTTGCGAATTGACCAACTTGACGAATTTGACGTAATTCAGGATACAAAATTGTTTATCGGGTGTAAACGATGAGACAACCGAATGGCTGTCCAGCACCTGCCACGAAATCTAGCGCGGTCACGCAGTGGGCAGAACTCGCTCAAAAGAAGAAGGTGTAAATTTCTAAACTTCATAAAGTTGTACGAACTATTACGAAATATTGTGTTTGCTTTGAACATACTTCGGTACAAGCTCTCCGCTGTCATTAACGGTTTCACAAAGTTTTTCTACAGGAATTTCCGTGTATGACCAGGATTCGGCTTCCACGACTTGCAGAATGTGCTCCATGCTTTTCACAGTGTACGTGAAATCAAGCAGCCGCCAGTTGCCTGTTGCACAAATACGTTCAATGGAAAAACACAACGCTACGTCATGTACACGTTTCTTCAGACCTGCTTTTTTTCGGCCACGGACCGAATCTTTTTTAATGGCCGAAAAAAATTAAGTCATTTCGGTCAGAATGTCCGAAAGTATAGGCTGATAAATACAGTTACGGCGAGTATTAATACAACTGTGAGGCATGTGACCGAAATCTTTCAGTGACCAAAATGCCTCAGCAAAAAGATGACCGAAATGCCTCAGCGAAAAAAAAGCAGCTTCAGACTAATAGCACTTCATGAGTAGGGTTGATATTTGTAGGATCGGCAAATTCCGCGATCCACACAAGGTATATATTGCAAGTATGAGTTCGCTGCAATTCCACAACAAACTTTCGAACAAACCGTAACTACAGTGAATTGTTAAAACACAAATTCAGATTAAGGAAGAAAATCAACGGCACTGAGTGCTTGTCGATGGTGGTGGAGGCAATGCTTTCTTTCTGTGTTGTCGAAAAAGTTTTAAGGAGTCGTTGGATTGGACGATTTGGGAACCGGTCAAGAACATTCTAATGGGATGTTTACAATCAAGAGTGTTTAAAAATCTGTGGCAAGAGCAAGGTGCCTTTGATGCAGAGACAATATGATTAGCTCTTGCACGATAGTATAATCTTCCTTGCATACCCGAAGTGTGAATGAAATCAGTAACTGGCAACCTTTCGCAGATCCTATCTCTTACACTGGCAACGGTTTAAAACCAGTAAAAGTTTTCGTTCGAAGGTTTGATCAGTCGCAAAACTAGCGTAAGGAGGAAAAAAATATTTTTTCCGGTACACTAAAGCCAGGATCGCTCCTCACCAAACTGTAGCGATCTTTCAACTAGACTATATGAAATTGGAACTTCACCAGGTAGTTAGACTTTACCTCCTATACAGCAGCTGTTGATTTGACAAAGGTAAGACACTATCTCCTCCTCGCTGGCTTGAACTGTGTCCATCAGATCGGACAGTGTGTACTAAAAAAAAACGATCTTCAAACTTTAGAAATCGAAAGCTTTGCTAAGAAATTAGATTAAGTGCACACTTTCCACACTTATGCAAACGTCCCGAACAAAATATGAAAAACCTCATGCGGTGTTGCCAATTTGAGGACACATTCAATACAATCTTTTTAGAGCAGGGTTGCGGTGTCGGAGATTTTTGGGTGGAGTCGGATTCCTAACAAATTTGCGAGTCGGAGTCGTATTTTTTGTCCAATTCCGGATGTCCAGTTGGATCATGTTTTACATCACACTCCTAAATTGGAACTCCTGTTGAAATTGTACAATTTGTTTTAAAACTTTCGTTGAAACAAAGATTTCTTGCTGTGTGTCACAATTTCCATTGATTTTAACAGTGAACTTTCATTCCTTTTATGTTAAGGAGTCGGAAATTTTGGAAAGGTCGGAGCCCGGAGTCGGAAATTTTGGAAAGGTCAGAGCCCGGAGTAGGATATTGTGTCTCCGACTCCGCAACCCTGGTTTCGAGACGAGCTTGCATGAGACGTTAATTTACAACTACACACGCTACTTTAAGTTACATCAAACTACAGCTCAAATTTAGCTGTAAACAAAGGTTTACGGCAAAATACGTAGGGACGGTCATCCTTTGCCTTTATATGCGGAAGAGGGAAATCAAAGGCATTTATATGTGAAAAGGTAGAAGTACTTGGAAACCATCTTAAGATTTAGCCATGCAGCAGTAATTTCAATACAGAAAAACGTGGTCTGGGTCGTTGTTTAAACCAATAGAAAATGTGCGCATAAGGCTAACGCCACGAAAATAACATAAACCCAGTTCGAGACGTGTAAATGCGCAAGACCTACTGTAGTACGCACAGGAAGACACTAAATACGCTGCTTCTGCTAGTTATCAGGAAATATTGAAACTGGTGCTAGCACATAGCTTTACAACAAAACAAGGAATTGAACATCTTTACGTTCTTCAAGTATATCATGGTTACTAAGCAGAACTTAAAAATTGGCGTCGGGAGCTATCCCAGTATGGATCACACATCACACCGAACAGGGTTTACATGCGTGAGGGTTTAAATGTATCTTTTAGCTTGCTGATGTTTTTTTTATATACAAAACATTAACTGAGAAGCTCAGGATCATAACACTCCAGATGTCAGCGAAAAATGCAGCTTTGCACAACAGCACTAACCAACTTTGAAGCATCAATATCGTTTTCATGAGCCGGTCCTCTGTACAGCGACTGTTGCAGCAACTTATACAGACGAGCTGTGTTTGGATAAATTCGCTTCAGTTCCAAGTAACTTGAGCAGAAACCTAAAGCCTGTGACAGATTTAACAATGAACATGCTAATAACAGTTTGTCCGTTAAAAAAAACAGCAACATTGTTGAAATGTTTTTTGATGTCTAAAAACTTCAGTTCTAGATCAGCAATAATCAAAAACTTCGTGTTCTCTGCATGAGATCTCGTCAGAAAATACTGGCCATAGCATCGAACCCAGGCGATGTTGGTCATCGTATTGCGATTACTAGCAACACTGATCTTCACCCATTATTAAGTCAGGATGCAGTTTGTACAGAGCAAGGGCTTGAATTTTAGATAGCAATTAAAATGTGTCCCAACACAGTAAGATTTATCAAAGGAATAATAGGACGATGGTAGCTACAGCACTGGGTTCTAGTTAGTAATTACTTAATAAAGCAATTTTGTCATTACTTGATATTTCAAGTAATTTGCTTTTAGAAAAGTTAAGACTTTAGAAGCAACATTTGAAGTTTTCATAAGAACTCGTCGATCGTTGCGTAACGCACGTCACAGAGCAATGATAGCCCCCTTCTTACTAAGCCTCATTCATATTAGCCCCAGCTGCTGGACAATTAACTTCGTTTGTTTGAAAATACTCTCGAATGGGCACTGTCCATTGGATTAGTATTCAAGCCCAATGTTCTATGCAAATCTATTGCATCAAAAAACATTCAATCTTTTAGGAATTATATATTTTTTTAATTCTTATTTGCCGAGGGCGGCTCGGGCTTTAACGAATGCGCCCAAATAAAGAGCGAGCAAACGAAGTCGAGAGAACGAGAGATATTGTTTTATTCTGGTCACCTGCAACATGAACGTGAAAGGCTAAACATGTAAAGAAAATATATGAACAGTGAAAGGCCCAATGAAAAAAGGCTGAATTCATAAACTTAATCAGTGAAGTGGGTGGTGGCACATATACACAAAGCAAGTGAGCTAGCGTTCTACAACGTAAATCGTAATCGAAAACTCGGGAGCCCGAGTCGCCAGTGATTGCATTGGTGTTTGAGAAACTTCCGATGCACCGTTCTGCAAGCCTTTGGTATGACCCGTCCACGAATTGAACCTGATTGACCAGTTTCCGAGGTGTGAGCTAAACCCACTGTGCCGCTTAGCCAGTGTAAAATTCAGTACAACAAAAACTATACCAAAAACAGAAAACACAACTGATTACATTTCGAACAAGGACGTTAGCATGCTGCTTTTCATCTATGTCGGTAGCACTGTACGGCTCAAGCTCTTCAACATTGGTTGAGCAGTCTTCCAGTAAAATCATTGTATTTGATGACATTGCTTTCTTAATGCTGTATGTTGCATCTTCGGTGCATAAAACTGCTGCATCATCTTCATGACCTCGAATCAGCAGCCTAAAATGGATTTTGCTTTAGACTTATCTCAAAATAGCCAGCTAAAATGCACCAGATCATTGCTATGCTATTAAAGATAAACACTAACACGTAAGTAAACGTATATCCAACAAGATAAACGCAATTATATCCACGCAGCACAGTACGGTTATTTGATTTTACTTGGACCATTTTGCTGTGGCATAATAATGACTGTTTGGGAATTACCTTGCTTCTAAAAACCAATATGCTACTGCCAGAATCGCACGTCTTGCAAATGGTGGAGCAGTAAAAATGATAAAGCATGGAACGAACCAAATTAAAGAAAAAATAAATGTCAAAGCTATCAAAAGCACTACCGTCAGCCAGACCTTGTCCGAAAAAAGCCAGATAGCCAAAAAAGCCAGACCTTGTCCCGAAAAAGCCAGATAGCAAGTTTTACGACATATACACATAAAACGTACAGAATTAAACACAAAATAGACATTAAAACTCCTCAGAAACATTGCTAAACACAAATCCAACTTTTAGAAGCATTTTCTTTCTCCGTAATTACACTGTCGTAATTTGTTTCTTATTAACAGCATCGATCATTTTCAGGGCAACAGTAAAATCTTTGCAATATTCTGTGCACCCTGCATGGTCGCAGTCTCGTCAGAAAAGATTTGCAATGAATATATGCAGCTCACACAATGTTTTGCCAGAGCCAAGTCTTTCAGGCTGAAAAAAGCCAGATTTTGTCTGGCTTTTTTATTTTCGAAAAAGCCAAGTGTTTAAAAAAAATGGGAATTGAAAAATCTGCCTTCAAAAAACCCAAATTGGCAACCCTGCCGCATTGTCCGATAGTACGTCATGCGGATGGAAGACAGAATTCTTCAAATGTTTTAGGTTTACACTCAAAAGTGAGAGTGGAGTTGTCAAAAACAGCTGACGAAGGCACCAGTGACGAAAACACTGCATCGTGTACTCTCGAAGTGGAAGAATGTTTATCGAAGGATACCTGTGAGCGGAATGATGTCACACATATTCACCGGGACTTTGGCCAGTTGCCTCCTAACGGTGAAGCTTCTGCGCCGTTACAACTTCCAAATCGACA
>JGI24021J15306_10002106_pt1 | contig 20945 bp, 16 predicted proteins | sample Ectturendosymbi1_FD_15306 | JGI IMG/M metagenome (IMG submission 15306)
TGATGTACTTGCACAAGATTGTACGTCAAAATTTTTGGACCCCTTGTGATGGACATTTCGAAAAGCAGACAAGTGTTGATAATTTAAATTAAGCTTTTGGACTACGGTTAGGTTCAGCATTTTGGATTAGGGTTTTGTGTTATGTTAGTATTTCAAATTAGGGTTTATAGGAAGCAGTTAGGGTTCAGTGTTGGTGGCGTAGCAGGGGGGGAGGCCGCGGGCCCCGGGCGGCAGTTTTAGGAGGGCGGCACTTTGCTGATGAAAAATTAAGTTTTGAAAGTTCTAGCATTTCATTATTATTTTAAATATATTTTTAAATGTTCTAACGCTTTTCACTTTTCGTGTTCAGAAGCCCTAGACTGCTAGGTTAGCCTAACAGAACACATGTGGCTGTGGAGTGGATGAATCGATTAAATGTTTACTCAAACGTCTGGGTCAACTCCAATGTGCTAAAGTACTCCAATGTTTGTCCTGAAATAGGGGCTTTTTCAATACACTTGCAGGCCCGTAACCAGCTTTGGACGCTACAGGGGAAGAATTTTCTGAGAGGGGCCCAATTTTTTAAAACTATGTCCAGTAGTTTCAAACTACGTCCAACATCTTTTTTGAAGGGAGGCTTCGCCCTCCTAGTTACGGTCCTGCCTACTTGAGGGCCAATTGTGTCCCAGTCCTTACACCTTCCTTGCCACACGAAGCCATTGCAGCCATCTCAGTCAAAAGTCCTTTGAACAAAGGAAAGAGATGACATTCGACGGCAGACTAGCAAACATTTGGGCTCCGGTTGTTTGCGGTTTATATTGCCTCTCCTCTCACAATCTGATGAAAAAGGCCCTGCATGAAATCACAGTAAATATACAAGGCTAGCTTAACCCTTTTTCTCCTATTGTTGGTTCATCAGTAACGCCTCAACCGCACATCATAACATCACCTGACACCTAGGCATTGATGACGAACAATTCGCTGGGGCGGCGACATCTAGTGGTAGAGTGTCCGTCTCTCAATTGGAAGGTTGGGTGTTCGATCCACAGCCACTGAGTGAATCGCTGTAGTGCTTCTTGGAAAAGATCGTTCGCCTCAACTGCCCCGGTAAGGAACATATTTCCGGCGTTGGCCTCTAATCGCCGTCGCCAAAATGATAAACATTTTTTGACACATCTCATGTTATTTTTTAATGTTCAGTGAGATATTTTCAATAAAAGCCATAAGCTACAGCTCAGTCATAAGGTGGGTTTATCAGCATTAAGTTTTGGCGGTTGAAGAACTCTGCAAAGATAACTTTGCTCATTTTCAATACAATTGCTGTTTTTCTGCATGACGTAATGGTGTCGGAAAATGACGTTCTTAAAGCGGGGTAGTGCAGTTGATGTGTTTTCTTGGGTAACTTTGAGCTCAGATTGTCAGTTTCAACTGCAAGTAGAGTGAATAAGAGCCAGCCAATATGGGTTTCGTGAAGTCTCCCTTGTTCAACGGTACGCTTAAATCAGGGATGTAGAGCTGAGAAAAAAAGTGCGGGAACGCATCAAAAAATAGCCATTTCAAAACAGCGTACAACTCATTTTAAAACAAAACCTGAAAAAGGTGTGGGAACGCCGTTCCCACGCCTTCCCCCCACTATACCCCAGACGTAGACATTGGCAGTCAAAGAAGAAGTTATTTCAACAAGAAAAGCTTAAAAAAGGTGTTGCTCTCATTTTGATGAATTTGAGGCAAGAACCTTAGTCTGAAAACCTAACGCAAGCACAAACGATATGTTTAGATATGATTGTGGTTAACGCTTTTAATAAATAGAGCGCTAACCGAAATGGTTGTACAACTTGACAATGGCTAGCTGGCTGCACTGAATAAAGTTGTTCATCGCAATAACTTTAGAACGTAAGACGTTGTAATCACTGCTGAGCATACAGAAGGTCTGTGTCCCAGCTGGCATGGCTTGGTAACTCGTACAGTTTTTGAAATTGATGTCTGTTGGTGACCAGTCCCGTCTCCACAGGGGGCTTTGGTGGGCTTAGGTCCCCCCCAAAAAAACTCCAAATCCCCAAAAAGTGCAATATGAAACACTATAAATCAGTGGATTTTTTGTCAAATTTTAGAATGTCAATCCCACCCTGCACAAACGTAGTCTCCCAATTGAAGACCTTCTGGTGATGGTTCTTTTGGTAACGAACAAAGGCAAGGAATTCACGCGTATTTGGAAGAAGCCCAACCCAACAGCTAAACCTAGTGCGCAGGTCACGATGAAAACTGCAAGGCAGCGCTTCTCAACCATAGCCGGTTTTAAACCTGTTTAAAAAATTTTTTCATAATGGGTCCTGCACCTTCAGAGGGCTCGGCGCAAGTGTCCACAAAGTTAACGTTTGAAGCCTATCATTCATACTGAGAGGATTAAACCAATAATGAAGCGTGAAGTGAACAATGAAACGTTCTTTACATCACTGAGATCATATTATCAGATTGTTTACATAGCCTACTGTATGCAGCAGCTATACTATTTTCAGTTAAAGACGGGGATACTACACGAAATTTTAACACACATAAATCTTTACATTCGTAAAGTAGGTATGCCGCCATCACATCCCTTAATTTTATCGTTTTATCCCCTGGAATGAGTAAACTATTAAAATGTCATGCGGTGAGCTTACCGAAGATTTAAAAACCAACAGGGAGGAAAGTTTGACGAAACATGTGGGGTTCGTATATGCATATGCAAAGAAAGCAAACAATAGAAAAATTAATGATGAGAAAGGTGGCGACAAGCACAAAAGGCAAGACTCATAATCGACAACGAAAAACAAGACACATTTCAGTTTGTTAGAGTTTGCTTGCAATTTTGAAGGTGCTTTATTAATCCTTATATCTTTAAATAAGCATGAAACATGATCTTCTTTCATTTAAAATTTTTGTAAGCAAATTTGAGGGGTTGAAAGGGCGGCATTTTTATGGTCGGCCCCGGGCGGCACTTTAGCCTCTACGCCACTGATGTTAGTGTCTAAGGTTAGGGTTTAGGATTAGCGTTTAATGTTGCTGGTTAGGGTTTGCAGTTAAGGTAAATGGTTAGGATATAGGGTTAAAAAAATTATGGCCACCTTAATCCTTTATCTGAGAAGCAACTGACATGTATTGTAGTGATCAGCAAAATCATTTGATAGTTTTTTTTAGTCTTTTTACTGCGAAAACCGGATACGGTCGTTTAGACACTGCCAAAAGTTTAGATAATTCACTTTGGAGTTTGAGCAGGAGTCGGAGTCCAAAACTTTAAAATGTGTTGGAGTCGGAGCCAAATATTGACCCGGAGCAGGAGCGGGGTCGAAGTCAACACCTCAGCTTGTCGAACAACCGGCTGCCATGCAACAAATAACTCTGTTTATCGAACCGTACACACACTTATAAAAATGATGTTGACAATCACCTGCACAACTGCGTCTCTGCAGCGCAATCTATCAAGATTGAGATTGTGAAATATACACTTGCAAACTCACAGCGGAGAAGAGTGACAGCGTGCATTTGCTCTGATTTTACATCGTGATATAAAAATGAATTACGAGAACCGCGTTACTTGGAGTGATATTGAAGTAGGCCTAAACCTTTTTTGTTTTATCATAACCTTGGTGCAAACAGCCGATAAAATTTAGACCTGTAGTGAAACTGTGTTCTCTCGCAACTAAGCGAAATATTGCAAAAAAATTCTGCGCACGTCTAGCAATGCACGAGATTCCGACAGCTCTGCATGCACTGGAGCTGGCATAGGCGGGATAGGAGATCCTCAAACACGTGCATTCGACGCAATATCAATTATATTGTTCAAAAACATAGATTGTTTCACATCATTCCGTCAGGGGTGTTTAGACGAGGCAGCCACACTGTTGGAAAACAACAATGTTAGATGGAAATGCTGTTGCCATGGAAATGCTGTTCCAAACCACCCGCATTAGAGACAATGCTGAGTACCTGCGGTGCAAAGGGAACTCTCATGACAGTCAAGCAGACCCCTGGAGGCGTCCCTGGCTGGACTATATGCGTTTAACGCATTTAGACGACAAATGACCTCCCGTGAAATATAATCATAAACGAATGGTGATAAAGGAAGAAACCTGGCGCCGCCAAAACCGTGGTTCGCTGCGCAGTGACGTAGGGTGAAGATTTCCAAGTTTAATCGTGAAAGTAATCGTCGATTACAATTAAATTGGCAATGAAATCGATTACGATTACAACTACATTTCATTTCAGGTGAGTTCATTCGATTACTCAATAAACTGTAATCGATTACGATTGACGATTACCCCGTGTCTGGTAAGCATTACTCTAAAATGACTAGTTACATGACGTCACAAAACGAAACAGGTCAGTTTACATTACTGCTCATTTCAATACGCCACACAAATCATTCAAGCCATCGATTTGTGGGTGGTTAGCTTGTGCCTCCAAATGGAGACCATCGAACCAATCCTAAGCACAGCTGTGGGTGACACGCCATCAAACTTTAGTCCAACACAACTTAACGCGTTTGTACGAATGTTATGCAACTGAGGAGCCACGCCACATCAGAGATGGCCATGAGATGGCCACGGGTCCGGAGTCGCCTCAGGTAGGATTCTGCGTTTTTTTCCGAACCAGAAGTCAAAATTTGTGAAAAACCGGAGCCACTTTACATTTTCGGCAGCAGCACGAGTCTGCGTGGTCTAAGTAAATGTCATTTCTGAAGTAAAAACATTGCTGAGTTTGGTTGCATCGATGGTTGCCGGAGTCTGAGCAGGAGTCGGATTCTCAAAGTTGAAAACTATTTCGAACCCGGACCTGGATTCAAAAATTTTGCAACAGGGGCAGAGTCGGAAATGTGACGACACAGGTGTCAAGCGAATTTTCTGACCTATTGTTGTTTGTAAGTTATTCTGCTTCTCAGAGCAAAGGAATAAAGTTTGGCAATTCCTTTTTTGATGTGTTGTGTAAATTAAAACTTTTTGGTTGGATGTCAGATACCCACGACAAGCTGCAGTACGGGAATAAGTAAAACTAGTGAAAAATATTAGACTTAGTCTTAGACCTCAATTATTTTTCTTTTCCTAACCCTAACCTAAACTCTATCCCGAAACACCAAACCCGAAGCCCTAATTATAAGTTTTCTCAGTAGATTTGATATGTACAATATCACTCAGTGCATGCGCACATGGCGTGAAGTCAGAAATTTCGCAAGTCGGAAATTTCGCTCGACTCCGGCCACCTCTGGTACACACGAAACACTTCGAAGTATTGTTGGACAAACCCTTCAAACTATCTTTTCAACTGAAATTACTCATTCTCTAAATGGAGATTAGGAACTTTCTCACAGGCACAGCTCTGGGGGTCGCAGCCTCCTGCGATGCAGGCAGAGACGCTTACGGAAAGCTCGCTGTTTCAATGTACAGAAACATGCCTGCAGACGAGGAGTGAAACTTAATTGCATAATGCTGCAGGTCACAAAAAAGGTTTATAACAATTAGTCATTCATTTCATTTTGTGTCAGATGAAGTTGCACAATTTCATGCTCAAGAAAGTTTTAAATGAAACTTCTTTCGCAGAGATACCCATGTTCTCATTGTTTTTCCGGAAATTTCTCTGTGCTGGGTTAAAAGACGGTCACTAGCTATAATTGATTACGTCCAGCTGGTTTATCTGTGCAGAAAACCATGATCATGACTAACGCAGCAAGGAATCCTCAAATAAACTTTGAAGTACTTACCTATTTTAGGAAACACCATGGAGAAAAACGCCAAACTTCCTATATTTATTTCTTGAGGATGGGTGACCTGCAAAATGAGCCGTTTTAAACATTAACGTAATTACCATAATATACAACTTTTATCTTCGTAAATGCTCACAATCATAGTGAACCTCTTGTGTTGGTTAGAACAGCGTGGTCCAAACACTGGCACACGGGCCGCATGCGGCCCGCGGACAGTTATTGTGCGGCCCGCGAACGCATTTTGTATGCCGTACATTACACAAAGTCATAAATACATTGTATTAGCCACACAGTCGTTGCAAGTCGCACATCATTGAAGTGCAGGTCACTATGTAACTATTAGGTGGCAACAATGTCTTTTTACAATTTATGACGTTTCCATAGTTAACTTCTAGGCTAGGCTAACACTGCAGTGCTCTGTGACCACAACGTATGCGTTTATTTTTTATCTTTGTTGCAAGCATAGACTTTGTAAGTAATTTGCTGGTTAGATTATAAGATGTGCATTGTGGGAGTAATGAAAATATATTTTAGTCAAGTATAGCAATTTAACAAAAAATAAGTGTCAAAAGAGAAGTTACAGAGGGAAACAGAAAGTTCAATTCTAATTGGGAGGAAAGGTATTTCTTCGCCAATAACAATGGCAAACCACAGTGCTTTGTGAGGTTGCAAGTAATATCCGTTCAGAACAGTGACTTACGCAGAAAATTTTTATGGGGTAGGGTTTCATTCAGTGGCGTGTGATGTCATTTGTATTTGGTGTGCGTTGTTTGTGACGCCACAATTTTACGTCATTATTCATGTTTTCCACACCAACATTTTGGAGACGTTTGCGCTGATCAGCTGTGCCAGACAGAATAATCAGCTGTGCCAGACAGAATAAAGACAATTGTTTTGGATAAAGTGAAAGTGAGGGAATACAATCTTAAGCATGCGTAGTGGACGTAAGGTCTGCAAAAAGTGGTGAGATGGTTTCTGGACGCAGATGATAATCCAAATTCCCACCAAAACCTAATTATTACTTTTTGGCCCATTTACAATGTTCATTGAAATTTGAATGCAAATTTATTCCGTGGTATTTGCATTAAGTCGACAAATTAACAAGCAAAAAGTATGCGAAAACAATTAATCCTCTTTGCGCAAGTAATAAAATTTTTGTAAGATATCAAGCTCAAGAGGGGGGGTTAACCCTCTAACCCCCTTGCGTACTCCCTTGCTTCAGAAACAGTGTTTATTCAAAGAGGCATTAAAGCACCAAACACGAGAAAACATACGAGAAATACTACTGAAATTTCAGGGAAGCAAATTTAAAATAATTGAAGGGTAACCAGGCCCGCAAGCAGGGGGGGAAACCGGGCAATTGCCCCCGCTTAACAGACTTTGCACTGAAGATGTGCTCCCCATGTTCGTAATTTGCAAAAGTGCTTTCTCAATTATGAAGCGAATATATAGCGACACAGGAAATAGAATGACTGATGAAGCCTGCATGCCTGCTTACGTCTGCCTAACACGGAAAATAATGCGGACATTGACTTCACAACCAAAACAAAGAAAAAAAACTGTTTTGTTAATTTGTTGGTGATTTGTATATCTTTTTTCTAGCAGAAAATCTATATTTTGAGTCGCAAGCAAACAAACAGAACTTAAAATTTACCCTAGAATCAAAAATTGCGTCAGGCGTGCAGCAAAGATTGAGTTTATTAGAACAGAAAACTAGTCTTTTAATTGCAAGTGAGTTCCTCTCTTTGCGGCCCGCAAATCTTTCCTCAAACCGTAATGTGCCCCTTCATGCTCGCAATCTTGGACCACCCTGGGTTAGAACATGCAACCTGCAGTAGATCAAAGGTGAATCATCAGGGATTACAAATCTTTTTGCATATACTCATGTCGCATTCGATGAAGCAAGAATAATTTCTGCATGGCAATGTACAAAGCAAAAACATTACTTTCACATGACGTTCAGCTGCCTGAAACATATATATCGCCAGAGACTTAAAACAACTATTATTTGGGATTTGCCAACATTTCTGAAACAAAAGAACAAGGAACCAGGCAATCACTGGTTGACCACCATACGTTGCTATGACCTTGTGACTGGTTCACACCAGACCATGACCTTGCGACTGGTTCACACCAAACCACGACCTTGTGATTGGTTCACACCAAACAATGACCTTGGGATTGGTTTACACCAAACCATGACATTGCGACTGGTTCACACCAAACCATGACCTTGCGACTGGTTCACACCAAATCATGACATTGTGACTGGTTCACACCACACCATGACCTTGTGATTGATTCACACCAAACCATAACCTTGTGATTGGTTCACACCAAACCATGACCTTGTGGTTGGTTCACACCAAACCATGACCTTGTGATTGGTTCACACCAAACCATGACCTTGTGGTTGGTTCACACCAAACCATGACCTTGTGATTGGTTCACACCAAACCATGACCTTGCCACTGGTTCACACCAAACCACGACATTGTGATTGGTTTACACCAAACCAGGACCTTGTGATTGATTCACACTAAACCATAACCTTGTGATTGGTTCACACCAAACCATGACATTGCCACTGGTTCACACCAAACCACGACATTGTGATCGGTTCACACTAAACCAGGACCTTGTGATTGATTCACACCAAACCATAACCTTGTGATTGGTTCACACCAAACCATGACATTGCGACTGATTCACACCAAACCATGACCTTGTGATTGGTTCACACCAAACCATAACCTTGTGATAGGTTCACACCAAACCAGGACCTTGTGATTGATTCACACCAAACCATAACCTTGTGATTGGTTCACACCAAACCACGACATTGCGATTGGTTCACACCAAACTATGACCTTGTGATTGGTTTACACCAAACCATGACGTTGCAACTGGTTCATACCAAACTGAAGCCGCATGAGTATAAACATAGAATCACGATCAAATAACATGAAGCAGGTAACCGTATCCGCAACAGTCAAAACTGTGTGGGTGTTTTCAGATAAAAGAACACAGAGTGAGGAATATGTGATGTCAACCTTCACTGCACGTTACACCCGAAAAACTTTTGCGACTTTACGACGTAGTATGATACAGGGTGTTCCGAAATTTTGTTATCATTATTTTTATCTATGAACTTGATCATTTTTTCCTAATTATCTCAAATTTTAACAGCATTTGTAGATTAGGAACAATTGAATAGTTTGCGTTTTGTGTTTCATGCATTTATATTTTCTGTTATATCAGTGGCGTTCACTTCAATTCAAATGCAGAAACATGTGATACCTTGATCAAAACAATCCACATGCTTCTGTGCGCCGCTGAGCATCCCCATCCGACTTCATTAGCCATTTACTTCAGAAAAAGGATGCACAGCCTTTTTCCGGCCACATTACGTTTATGTTTGTGAATTACGGCTGCCAGTGAGTTTTTTTGCATTGCTTCTGTTCTGCTTCCACACACTGAGCCTAGTCTGGTTCCACACGTCTGTTTGGCCGTCTTTCTACTAAGTATCTTAGTGCAGTAAACCTTTTTTTTTCGCTGAAACACTTCGGTCATTTTTCCTGAGAAATTTTGGTCACTGAAACATTTCGGTCATTTGTCTCACAGTTATATTAAAACTCACCACAACAGTGTTTTCAGCCTATATTTTCAAATATTCTGACCGAAATTACTTTTTTGCGGTCATTTCAAAAACGTTTCGGTCTATGGCCGCAAAAAAACAGCAGTAAACAAACAGTTGTTTGTATTAATCCACGGTCGCTGTGAAGATTCGTGTGTTGCTGCCTCGCTGCTGCCTAACTAATATTTTAAATGGCATGTGCAGTGTGCATGGCCGTACATATCTTTATAGAAGGCCACAGTTTGCGCACTTCCTTCAGAACCTGATGTCAGAATCATGGGCGACTTCGCCGCTCGGGCTCAGCCCATTGTCTCTGATTGCGATTTAAAATGTAAGAACGTGAGCTTGCTTTGTACAAGGCCTATACCAAGGATGGCGAACCTTGTGTAGACCGAGTGCCCAAACGGCAACCCTAAACTCACGAATGTATTCCTAAGTGCCAACTCCGCAATTTATCGCGATTAGGCCAACAGAGCTTTTGGGTTAGAAAAAACAAGGCATGAATTAACATCTGTCTTAAAAGAAATACACAATAACAAAGCTCCAACACTTTCAGCACATGGAATATGTGGCCCTAATGCTTTCCCATTGCATTCAATCACTCCAGATGACTCTGTCCAGGCCTCTTGGAATGATCTTCAATTGTCTTTTTTTGCTTTTTTCGCTACGCTCATTTTTTGGTGTTTAAAACTTGGAGTCTACAAAAACACATAATTTTAAAAAAATGAAGCACCCAGTTCAAAGCTATTCCTATGCAATAATAGCTAACACTAAAAAATAGCTATTCCCTCAATCAACAATTTATTGCAGTGATTCTCAAAAATTTTGTCCAACCCCCTCTTAAAGGCACCTAGGCCAGATGCCATCACCGCATCCTCTGGCGAGGAGTTCTGCAGGTTAATTACACGCTGAAAAATAGTGCTCACTGTGTACACGCTGGACAGTTGGTACCAAACTGGAGATTGTACGTGTAATCACCACATATACAGTATTTAAAGATAGTTTTGTTTAAATCAGCAGATCTAAAGAGATAAATTCTTACGTGTCTACTTCACCAGCAACAAAGAACTCTAATGTTAACTATTCTCTTCTCTCCAATGCTACTGGTCGTAATTTTCATCTTTGTATAATAATAATTGGTTACGGTGATGTAATAATGTGAAAATGTCCTTGCTTGCCTCTTCCACAGCTTGGCTCAGCTTGATGCAGGTAGTAGGCTTTACCATTGACAATGCTTTAAGAGTAAAGCGAACCATTTGGTATAATAGCGTGTCAGTGTTCTGGCTCTACTCTACGTTCGTAGAAACAAAGAGGTCCATAGTAACTTCCCGAGCAAAACCAAAATAGTGTTACAACTAGCGGTAGTGTTACCAAAGGTGATAATCTCTGAAGTTACATGCTGGGAAAGTGAGTTTTCCTGCTTGAGCACTGGGAGATTAACTATTTCTCCGCGCCTTAGCAGTGCAATTTTAGGTGACTGTCCCGACCTTGGGAGCAGCCTGGCCCCGAGTGCATTTATCGCTCACATATTACCTGGCGATTTTCGAACAAAATTTCAGCATTGCCTGCAGTGACTAACGCTGAAGAAAAAACAGAATGCAACATTAGCAAGTTTACGAATAGTAGCATTTCGAAGCTTTGCAGTTAGAAGCTTAGCACACTGCGCGTCGCGCCTTGCGTTCTGTTTTTTTTTTCTCAACTGCGCTGCGCGTCGCGCCTTGCATTCTGCCAAAGGCAAGTTAGCCGTTGGGCTAAATGCAAATTAGAAACAACTCTCGCGCTGCAATTCCGCCTCGTGTCACGTTTGCTGCAAACCGGCCTTTGCTCGGTCTCAACCGTGACCGTTAGAGCTAGAGCTGCCATCTGCAATCAGGCCCGTCACCAGGGGGGGCTTCGCCCCCCTTGAAAAATTTTCGCCTCCCCTGGAAAAATGGGTTGGATNTAGTTTGAAACTATTGGACATAGTTCAAAAAATTTGAGCCCCTCTCAGAAAACTCATCGCCCCTCCTGGTGTCCCAAGCTGGTTACGGGCCTGTCTGCAATTGAGTATTTTAAAAAATATAATACATCATATTGAATGTTTTTGAAGCAATGAAATTGCATAGAACATTGATTTTGAATTCCAATCCAATGGACAATCCCATTCGAGAATAATTTCAAACGAATGATAAATTGTCCAGTAACTCGGGCTAATATAAATGATCCTAGTACGCAGAGGACGAACTGGCGNTATCATTGCTCTGTGACGTATGTTGCGCAACAATCGATGAGTTCTCATGAGAACTTCTCATTTATTGTTACGTAACTAACGTCACATAACAACAGTAGTGCTACAGCCAGCATGAGAGCAAATAAAAATTTCAGTGACGCAAGCATCCAACGGTTGCATTCAGTCAGTAAAAAGTGCGACATGCAGATCAGTTTGCCATGCAACGCTTTTTTCATTGCTTTTACCCTTAAATTACAAATGAAGACATAGTGCTAGGTACGAAGAATGAGTCAGTTGGGACTTGAAATATGGATTGAATGCAAAATACGTGATGAGCCCGAGTGACGCTGTTGATCTGGAGTCGCCCCTGGTTAGAATGTCTTTATTTTTCTCCCACTGCCGGATTCCTGCACGTACGAATGAGTGGATGTCGGAATGGCTGGTGCGATGTTTCATTGTGTTGCTCTCTCAGTGTTGACTGTGTTTATCAACTAACACCTACTCTGTAATGTGCTATGACTAAATAATTGTGTTCTATTGTTATTCGATTACCCTTGTGATGGGGTCCATGAGTCTGAATCAACGACGCAAATAAATAAATAAATGAATACAAAAGGCGTTTTGTGTGTTAGTACCGTATGCTTAAATACAGTCGGACAAGGCTGTGCAGCGTGCATTTGTGAAAGAATTCCGTAGAAAAGTACCAGTTGCGATACAGATTTGCAAATGGCACAAAAACTTCAAAAATGAAGGTTGTTATTGGAGAAAGAAATGATCTGGACGACCAGCAGTATGGGAGGAGAAGGTCCAGAAAGTTAGAACTGGAACGAAAATGTACAAACGACAAAAAATTACGCACAGATTATGAGAACTCACGTTCCATCCAAACACACCATTGCTAATGATAGCAATCGGCCCCATGATTGTCGCTTCTTGAAATCTAAATCCACCAAGCAAATATTTTGTAAAGATTAAAGGGTCCCGTGCAGAGGTTTTAGATTTCAATTCAACGGTTGTTCTATGACCCGATTCTTCGAATTCTGTGTAATCCAAACTACCATAATGTCGTCTCAACCTACAGATAAAAATAAATGGTTTAGGAACTAAAGTTTTTACAGAGAGCTTATGCTTCATGCATACCACCTTTTCAACTCTATTATTCTAATCTTAGCTGCAAGTGCAAACAATGGTATGGCACCAAAAATAGCAGTTTCTCTGGCCTGGCGTAAGGTTATTAAATTTCTACCGCAGCAGCAAGACAAGAAATTTTCAGCGAAACATTGACATATTTTAATAATTTGTTTGTTATAACACGCCACATGTTCTACAAGCTCCAAAGAGAAACGTTGCAAACAGCCACCACATCTTACTTTCTAGTCACTCAGAATAATCAAACCCAGAATAATCAAACCAGATCTGTAACAGCGTGGTGATCTATAAAGAACTAAGCTATAATCAGCAGGTATTCAATATCCATATCTTTGGTAGCTGTATGGTCATGCTGATGCTGTAGCAGAGTGTATGACACAGGTAAGATAGCATTGCAGGTCTGAGCGTCAAATGCGCAGCACATCATTGCAAAGTAGGATTTTTTATTAGAAACCATTAGGCTTACCAGCAAGGCTTATTAGATTACTGGCAAGTTTATTAGGAACCATTACGTTTGTTAACATAACATGAAAGGTAAGTTATAACTAATTGGTAACATACTGGCATTGTTTTGCATGGACGTCCATTTTCATGAGGGTATAAAAATGCAATGTAAACAAATGTGAACTTTCCTTGAAGTTTCATTTGTGGAAACGTTTTCAGTACGGTAACCAATGGTAACCAGTTTTATTTCAATATGGTGACCAGTTTTATTTCAATATGGTAACCAGTTTTATTTTCTCCTAAGCTTTGCAGGTTAAATTGTACTTTTCTTTGCCATTCATCACTGCTTATTATGAGTGCAAAAGATAACAAATCAGATGTTTACATCCACTTTAACTAAGTCAAAGGTAAATTTCCCTGTAAAGTTGAAAAAATTAAGATGATTGTGGAGCCAAACTGGCAGCAAAAACGTTCAATTTCGAATTCCACCTCGAGAGACATCATGTTGGCATTTTCAAACGTGTCGTAGAAACAGACGGAGCTAAGACCAGTCAAACGACGACAAGTAATGCTACATGTAAAATGGAAACGCTGTCAAAATGTATTCACCCTGAAAAAGTTATTATGTCAATGACTACACAAAAAGTTTTTAAGCATCTGATTCAATTGGTCGTGGACAACGGTATAGCTCTTCCAATGTTATCTTCGCCGGCATTCACATGTTCACTTGGAGAAATGGCTGACAAACTGGGTGTGTCATTACAAAGAAGAAGCATGAGGAATATGACTTTACGCGAAGCGCATTCTCAGAAAAAAAAATGTTATAAAAACATTAAAGTGTGATATATTCTCGTAGTTTTGTGTACTAGACAAATTCATTTTCCAGTCAACTTGAGGCACACCATGACAATTGAAAATGTTAGTGTGCAAAAACGAACAGAAGCCAGAGCTGGGGCCATGTTATGAAAAAGAGAGCTCCGGAGCCGGAGATATGTTCAGGAAATGGAAAAACTCCGGTACCAGAGCAGTTTTACGACGGCTCCGCAGCTCTGATTGTGATGACAAAACAAAGTTTCTGAAGTGACACCAGTAATGAATTTTTCTACTGGTTTGCTACTAATTGAGTAACTTGAACCCGTGGAGACTTTTTAAGGTGTTTTAGGGACCCGATTCGGGTTCCGACAATTGAAAATCGGGTCCCTAGAATCAACGAAAATTATCNTCGGGTCCTTAAAATCAGCGAAATCGGGTCGCTACAGGTTCATACCGGGTACCTAACATTTTCCTTTAAAAAAACTGCTTTTGCTGATCGGCAAATTATTCCGCGGCTTGAAAATGTAAAAAAACACCGCAGGTCATCTGCAAAGAGTTGTTTGTTGGCAGGATCGTAATTCCCCTGGGACGAAGCAATCCTTAAATAATCGCCTTTCATAAACTTTTCGTCAACACCTCGCCACTTATTTGGTAAAATCTATTACTGGGCAATGTTCTCATAAAATTGATCGTTTTTGTTAAAAGAACTTTTGATCATTTTTCAGCTCTTTCCCACGCATAAACAACGCCACGAGTTGAATCTGGGCAGCGACAAAACCTATTTACCGTTTACTGTTGAGCGGCAGCGACTCGACGACAACCCTCCTGTACCTTGGATGCTCTGGAGTTCTCGCACTAATTTGCTGTTTCTTGTTGTAGTGCCAATTATCACCAAATGAAATAAAATCAACTCAAGTAAAATGAGGATCTGTCTACGAGTGGCGCGATCCTCACAATAAACAACATCTTCAATAGAATTCGATTGTGGCCAGCAGCAGGGCTGTTGTGACCAGCAGCAGGGCTGTGGAGATCTATAAGCTTTGGGCTGCTAATATCTTTGCCGGAGACCAAGAATTTTTGAATGGCTGGAGGCGGAGTCTGAAATTTGGGTTCCGATTCAACAGACATAGTTTGTGGGAAAAGCGAGTTGTACAAATCTTACATTGGTTTAGTTTTCAATGGACCAAATCGTTCCGGGGCCGGTGTTGCAACCTTTCAGTTGGCGTTGCGTTGATTGTGTGATTCACCACGAACAGGATGTGCGCGAAGATCAACACCCATAAATATGTGGCGCGAACAAGCAATAATAGAGTGATCTTGGTGAGTGACCTCCAATAATAACAGTCGACTGTGCTTGCTAACGGTGACGACGAGAATGATCTCGTCGAGTGAACTGTATTGTTGCTTGCTGCCACAGTGCGAAGCTTTGCGCACATGCCGCTCTGGCTTTCCGATCGCAACAAAATGGTGCTGTGGTGACCAGGATTGGGACGAAGAGAGGCGAGTCTTCTACCGGGTGGTTAAGCCTCAGTGCTAGATCACAGGACTCTCCACGTTGGAAGAAGCGATCACCTGTTTAAGACTACACCTGAGCTGCGCGTTACGTCCTGTTTACTACGCTTCGCGGTGCGCCTTGATTTCTGTTTTTTGAACAAGCCATATGCAGAGTTTTGGTGGAAGAATCAGTGGCAGAAAGCAAAAGAGTTTTTGGTGGCAGAAAGCAATGAGTTTTGGTGGCAGAATTCGGTCATTTGTCCTTCTGTTTTTTCTTTGTTTTTTGAACAGGTGATCGCTTCTTCCAACGTGGAGAGTCCTGTGATCAAGCGCTGAGGCTTAACCACCCGGTAGAAAACTCACCTCGCTTCGTCCCAATCCTGGTCACAGCACCACATATATATGGGTGTTTTTCTTCGCGCACACTCCGTTGGTGGTAAACCGCGTTTCAGCGCAACGCGAGCGGAGTGGTTGCAACACCGGAGCCAATAACTTGTACATGTTGGAGCTAGAGCCAAAAAATTTTGACGCCTGGAGCTGGAGCCTAAAATTTCAGTTCCGGTTTCACAGCCCTGGTTGTGGCTGAGAGTTTCAATCAGGATTTACAGCAAAAACCGCAAAGATATTTCCAATTCCATGAAAATTCAAATGTACCCAAGAGTAGCATCGCATTTTGCTTTAAAATAAAACCTCGAGGCTTTTCGTGCAAACATTTTTCTGAGGCAATTTCCTCATATCAAAGCTTTGCATCAATGGGTGACTTTAAACCGCAAATACAGAGCAATAGGGTGAACTTTAATCGACCTTTTGCATAATGATTTTTCTGCATTTTTATGACATGTAGCAATAGATTTCCATAAACTACTGACATCAAGCAGTAAAAAAGTTTTTTGTCGATTAGTGGTTCCGGTTCTTTCGAAGGGAAACCTTTTTCAGGAGGAAAACATTTTTTCTTGGGATTGTTTCAAACTCTTCTTGAGCTACCACAAACCTGAAAAAACGGTACACAAACCTTAAAAAAAACAGTTACCAGCAGTTGCTCATATGTTTAACTGTTACTTTCATGTCGTCTAAAGTTGACAAATGGAAACTTGCACAAAAGACAAAACTAAGCGTTGATGACAAATTTTAAAGAAAGATCCATTGCATTATGCTTTTTTAGAAAATGTGAAATATGCGTGTAGATGAATTACGATAAATAGGTCACTTTTCCAAAAACTATGGGAGATGTGGATCAGACCAATCAGAGGCATTCAACCTCCACTGTATGAAAAAAATAAACTTAAGGGCTTCAGTATGTTACACTGTGTTCATGTTTACTGTTCTACGGTATGCTGATGCACACAGCTGTCAACACTTGTGTGGCTAGCACATAACTTTGAAAGAATAATAAAGTAATTGTACTTTACGTATTAGAGGAATTAATAGAGTTTGCCAGTGTTTCAACTGTGTCACAAATTCTTTGCATTCAGGTAAACGTTTAGGCTCAAATATTTATGAGGAAGCTAAATGTAGTAGAAATTTTCGCACGAGTTAAAAAAATTTAAAATGTTTTCTTTGACCACAGCATAGAAAAACAAAATTAGCAATAGCCCCAAATGTTGAGCCACTTCTCCAAATAGACAGAGATCTCTACTATTGGTGTTTTTTTGCTGAGACGTTTCGGTCATTTGTCCTATATTTAATATTAAAACTCACCATAACAGTATTTACTAGTGACTAGTCTATATTTTTTGACATTATAATCGAATTGACAAAATTTCTTTTTGGTCATTAAAAAAATTCAGTCTATGGCCAAAAAAATAAACATAGGCTATCATGGTTTGGCCACTTATCAAACTACCTCAGGAAAGTGTGGCGAGGCAAGTCTTGATAGCTACACCCATAGGAAAGCAGCCCAGAGGTCGACTCAGGATCCGGCGGTGTTAGTGTGATTAGAATTATCACCTTTCTTGGTCCCATCTTTGAGTGGAGACAGCAGAATTATCATAGGCTGTTGAAAACCGTGAGATGTTTTGAGTCCTCCTAGGGTTGCTGCCCCCGCAACCCCTCCAGAGGAAAAACGGGCATAAAAAATTGAAAATGTCTTAACTGTAATTGAAAACAGGAGATATGTTGTTTCTTTGCCAATTTCTTTCTCTGACAGCAATAGTGGGAAACTGTAATTGGCAGGCATTCACACTTTGATACGATAGTACCCAAAGCTAAATCACCACAATCACTGTTTTATTTTTTCTATTTTGTGGACTAAGTTTAAAGCAAACCAAATCTACTGCTAAGTGCTAGGGGTTCAGGTGTCAATAGCAATGCCATAGTGTATAATTCACAGTGTGTGTGTGTTATTAGAAATTTTGGGTGGTTCAACATAAAATTTTTAGACAAGACGCATGTGACAAGTATATGTGTGACACACCATGAATGATTGATTTACACCAAAATAAATTTGCCACTTAGCATCCTGTTTTCTCAGGTGTGGTTGCTTAATTTTCACAAGCTTTTAGAACTGTAACATGAAAATTCTGTAAATGACTAAATAGGTCATCAGCAACAGGTCAAAGTTTATTAGAACACCAATTTGGAAAATAGCATTAAAAACATGTTGATGTTTTTTTACGATGCACTGGCAACAAATACATGCATGAAAGCCATTGTTGTTGAATATTTATGAAGGAATGTTCAATAAAAATGTTGTTTATATAAAGTAGGCCTACCCTACCATGCACATCCACAAAATGGCAGCGGTAGCGCTGCATGAGAACTGCTGAGTTATTGCATTGTTTAGGGTTAAATCCAAATTGTAACCTACCTTCAAACCCTAATCCTAAACACTGATGCTAAAACCTTAATCCTAAAACCTTGTGTCTGCAAATGCAATGACAAAGGCTGAAGGTACCTTGCACCAGGTGAAATATTTTCATTGCACGAACTTCGTAAATACTCACCAATGACAGCTTTCATGCATATATATTCATCGTCAGGGCATCATAATGGGTCCACCAACATGTTTTTCAATGCTATTTTCAGAATTGGTGTTCAACTGAAATCTCACCTTGTGAACATTTTCCGATGAGAATGACAAACCCTTGGTACCCTGGAGGTTACAGCCTCTGGTGTACATATAGCAGTAATGAACTGCGAGAAGTTTTCATCAGGCTTTGTGATTGCCACTTCCTTTAGAGCAATGGCTCTCAATCCTTTTGTCGTGGCAGGCTGCTTTTACTGCTCCCAAAACATTGTTTCGTCGGTACATATTATTTTAATCAATCAGGAATTTGTTTGATGAATTATTTGTAAGAAATGCAGTAATCCTCATTGTCTCAGATGATCACTGGTCATTAAGCACAACATCTAGGTTTTTATTTTCAATGCACACAAATCAATTCATATAAATAGTTTATAAATGAAAGGTTATTTCATTCACAGTAATTTCACTTATTGCTAATGAGCTACCTGCTGTTGCAACTCACAAACAAGTCTAGCAATTTGTAATTGCATTTTCCTTATTATTTCAGCACTTTAATTTGATGTCTTCCTGAGCAGAACGTCTAGCTGCACAAAGGCAAATAGATGAGTTGAGTTCACTTTATTTGGCGATAATTAGTATTCCAGCAATAAAAAACAATTAGAGCAACGATGCCAGGGCACTGAAGGAACCGTAAGGTTATCGGGTCAGTGCCCCAGTAATGCATAAGGCTGTCGAATTCAACAAGTTTGTGTAAAAGTTGCACTCACTGAAAAAGAGTTCTTTATGCAAATAAACAGTACTCTTTGTCTAATTGACAAACCAGTCTGCACAAAATAAATTGGTTTTAGGATTGAAACAAAATGCCTAACTACGCTGAAAGTAGTTTGTATTGCTAGATTTGATCCAGGAACAGCTTGATACTTGCTTTGGAATTATAGCAATCCTCTTATGAAATTATGACATAACAATGAAGGTACTGATACATTGCAGCAGTTTCAACCAAACCATTGCATCAAATAGTCTGGTCAGTGAAGAATGAGTAATGACATATGGCAGAAAAAAATATTATACAATGTAAAGTGAAACTTCAACTTCAAAGGATTCAACAAACATGTACAGAATGCTAAGAGCCATGGAGATCCATGGACCTAAAGCTGTTTTTTGTCACTAACTTTTTTTAAATGGCAGAAAAGAATTTTAAGTGAACGCGGGCATAATTTCTAAAAAGGTGGGGTAGTGGATACTGTTACAGTGAGTTTTAATACTATTAGTACTGCTATTTTTTAATAGCAATTACAGACAAATGACCAAAATGTCTCAGCGCAAGAAAACAGACCCGCAGGTGAGAACCACTGTTTAGGACAATGATACAATGACTATTTTTTAAATATACAAAATCTAGTGAGCGTTCTTGCTGTGGAATGTGTACCACCAACTACATGTGTTGGCTGCGATGATCAAGGAATACATACAACTAGGACAAGGGTTCCCAACCCGAGGTACACGTCTTGTACAGCTGCAAAAAGATTAACTTTGAGACATTAAAATGGAGTCTACCTTAATTGTTCTAAAATTCTAAAACTTCTGTCATAAATTCAATGGATCGTTGTTATTACACTCGGCCTTTTTTGTCGTAAGAAATTTTAGGGGTACATGCTCATCTGTCAAAATGTTGAAGGGATACATATTCACAGAAATGTTGGAAACCCCTGAACTAGGATATGTGTGTGAGTGCATGGCTTTGCACGAAAATGCAGCTTCTTGGCTGACTTGTTCATGTTCCCAGATGTTTATGCATTGTATTTCTGTGTGCAACATACAAATTTCATTATCGTTTTCAATGCCATACAATTCCATGATTCAAAACAAATTGCATATGCACTTGTCATATGGTGTGCATCTAAATATAACATATTTTTCAATTCATATTGTTGCAATCAGAAATCCCGAGCAGCATGTGCGCAAAGCTTTGCACCATAGCAGCAAGCAACAATAGAGATCATGCTTGCAATCTCTTACTATTGCTTGCTCGCTCCACGCATACATACTTTTGTTCTTCGCGCACATCCGGTTTGTGGTGAACCACACAATCAATGCAACACCACCAGAGAGGTTGCAACAACATCCCCTCCTTTTTACAATGAACCGCACCTATTGCACATTCTTTGTGTCAAGGCTGAACTCGGCACGACCTTTACATCCTGGTCACAGCACCATTTTGTTGCGATCGGAAAGCCCAAGCGGCATGTGCGCAAAGCTTTGCACCGTGGCAGCAAGCAACAATGCTCGCAATCTCTCTTACTATTGCTTGCTCGCGTCACGCATACATATTTTTGTTCTTCGCGCACATCCAGTTCGTGGTGAACCACACAATCAACGCAAAACCATTGGAGAGGTTGCAACAATATCATATATCTGATACTTAAAAGCACTAGTGTTTCTGTATGCTTTCGAGGAATCAGTCAACTGCCATCTGCTTTCGTCTTTTTGCGATGATTCAAACTTGCACATATCTCTA
>JGI24021J15306_10002107_pt1 | contig 20941 bp, 13 predicted proteins | sample Ectturendosymbi1_FD_15306 | JGI IMG/M metagenome (IMG submission 15306)
GAATATTTTATCAGAAGCTCTCGCGACCCTTGAAAAATGGCCCCAGGTTGAAAACCACCGGCACAAGGTCTTCACTCCCAGACGCAACGCGCTAGACTTCAAACATGCAACACAGTAGCAAAGAACACACAAATACATTAAAGTACACGAGGATATATATGTGGCGTATATACCAACTCTGGCAGTCCTTCCTTACATAGGCGTTGCCAGGGAAGCTAGGGGGCCAGGCCACCCAAAATTTTTAAAACGTGCAGTCATTTTGTGGTTTGAGAGGCGGTATTCCAAACAAAATAGCGTTTTTTGCCTAAAATCAAATATTTTTCCCCCTCCCAAACTTTTGGGCTGGCTACGCTACTGCTTCCTTATAACACCATGATTTATTATTCTAAGATAATTACTTTCACCATTGCTGAGAGACCTGCCACCGCTTGACAAGTTTACAACTTCCCTCGGAGCTGTCTCTAGGGCCGATGTGCAAATGACCTGGATATGAGGTTGCCAGACGTCCTTGAGCTCCAAGGATTGTCCTTGAATTTGCTGTCAACACTCGTTATGTGTTTGATTCTTGAAAAACATCTTATTGTCCTTGAATAGTTTCCGGCGTCCTTGAAAATTCTTGAATAGACAATTTTTTCATTTTTGAACTACTGATCACGTTGAACATTCAAGGATCGAGAATAAACAATGCAAATGAACAGGACAATGTGTATACTTGTTCCACAGTTGTGTAGTAAAAAGTAAACGATGCAAGAACTGCTGTGTCGTCATAATACGTTTTGTTTAGTTTTCAATTTCGGACATGGTTAGCTTAGCCTGACTTACCCATAGGTCAAAGCTTGTTGAAAGGGTGAAAGTAGCCATGGGCGTCGCAGAAATTATTCCAGGAGGGGGACAACGTGGACATTTTGCTTATCTTGTTTACGTTGCTGAGGTTGCAATGCAGATGGACGTTCACAAAACGGTTTACTGTTTCTACACCACAAAGAAAATACCCAGTGAAACCACGTGCTCCATTCCCATATATTTTGAAATATTTTTCAAGCGGGCCTGCGTACATGTTTGCCACAAAGGTGTACTTTCCAACATCCGTTACAGCTTTTGCTCAATTGGCGCATAAATGTCGTTATCATTGTGAACTCCACACAAACGTGTCTGAAATGGATTTGAATCAATATTATCAACAACTACCTTTGCTGTTCTCTCATTAGTCTGTGCTAGTTGAACAAAACTCACTTCAGAAATCTTGTCCGAATAGTTTTTTGTACTTCGGCTATCAGATATGCTTTTATTCATAAACTACCTAATATCCATTTTTGCGAGCACTTTCTACAAATGAGTCATAATTCAAAAACAATCAACGACCGGATCAACGTTAGCGGTGAAAAAGCAAGAAACTTAGACACTCTCGCAAAACTGTTTCAAACAATGGGAAATAGACCTGTATCTTAACACGACTATCGAACTTACTAACATTAGAACACCACGCAGGCATAAAAACTGAGCAGATGAATTATGAAAACTCGCCACAGCCTTTTTGCACTTTGTATTTGATCAGAAGTCAGAATTAAACCTTAACGATTAAGACGTATTCTCTAAATCGTTTTATAGCGGTATTTCAAACAAGCCACGTAGTTTTATACTGTGTGAAAAGCAGCCTGCATGATCGTAGCTTGATTTATATTTTTCAAACTTGTGGAAGCGGCAGCATTGCTATAGATTCACTCCTGCTTCTTTTCACAAAGTATAAAACAACGTGTCTTACCATTATCAGCAATCACCGTCTCGTCATTTTGCGCTTTGAGAGGCGGTATCCCATAGAAAATACTGTTGCTCGCCTAAAATCAAACATTTTGGCCCCCTACAAAAATTTGGGCTGTCTACGCCACTGAGTCACTGTATCGCTGCATCACCTGCCAAAGATGTCTGAGGTCAACAACCAGATGCGGAAAAACGCATTAACTGTCGGAACTTGAAGTAAACCTTTGAAGGTTCGTTGCCATGTTGTTGTTACGCAACAAAGAGGAACAGTAGAACAATGCGCTCGCAAGTTTCGCAACGTGGGCCTGCGAGGAGTGGACATCAGTGAACTGCAAGCTCATCACTGCATCACACCAGAACAGAGAAGCTGGCTCTTCTGCAGTGTAAGTCCCATACCGGTAAAAATGCCCGTTTCGCCACCCCCTGCGGCAGGCCCGTAGCCAAGCCTTAAGATTTGGGGGTAAAAAGTCCACTTTTAGGAAATCAAGTATTTTTGTTTTTTTGTGTTTTAATTTGGGCGCACAAAAAATTGTGGGCATTGCCCGAATGTTACCATAGCTCTTTGAAAAATAAACTGTCCTTGAAAAAATTTCCAGTGATCTGGCAACCCTACGTGGATACCGCATGCGCATCGGAAACCAAAATAAGACAAGCGGATGGAATGCCTTATTTTGTTAGACCTTGGTGTAGGCTACTAACTTGTTAGTGAGTGTCGGCCAGAGCACACACCAAAGAATAAACTACTTTTATGTCAAGGAAGCAATTTCAATGAGTGCGCACAGAGCGCCTACTTATTAGTTCCAATTGGCGATGACATCTTTTACAGCGTATTGCGTTTTGTTCACATATTAAACTTTTTTCGGAATAAGGGATTGGGGTCCGTTAAATGTTGGGGAACCCTGGCTGCAGCCCATTCAGCACCCCCCTTAATCCGCCACTGAGTGCTAGTACGCGAAAGTATCTCAAAGGCTTAGGTAATCTATGTTCAAGTGCGGCTTATATTAAATTTTAACACCATAACATGAGGCTTACAGTATAATCTTGGGAGGCTAACAATCGAATATATACCGTACTGAGATATGGACGAAAACGCGATTTTTAGTATTGACGGCCTAAATATGCCTATTCAGCAAAAAGTGAAGGCGTACTCTTTACTGAAATGGCATAATCTTATTCTTTACCCCTCACAACATGGGGATGGACACCAAAATTATTTTGATACCATGCATATTGACTAAGATATTGACCAAATAAGGATTTTCAGTAATGGCGGTCTTGATTTGCATAGCGCGGGGATTGCCCAAGATTGACAGAGTGCATCATTCAGATTCTTAATGAGTACAACTCAGAGGTACGGAAAGAGCAAAAAAACATTGTACGGACGGTATTGCAAGGTTCTCCAAAAATCTGGGGTTTGGCAACCGGACTATTACGGACCTGGTTGCACGTACGATTGTAAGACTCACTCTCTTTTTCATGCTGCTGCTTGAGTACATGTACCTCAACAATACAGTACCATTCCACTTGCAGGTGAAAAACTGTTAAGTGTGGTACACACAATGAAAGGTTCGGATATTTTGTTCAGCAGCCATTTGCAAGAGAATATGTTTCATTGGAGTAACAAGAGCTGATAAAGTATGGCTTATTGTAGAGAGAATAAATAAAGTTGCATGTTACAAGTTCACAAATATAAATCGATTGACATGCAGTACGGAAGAAATGTCTCCCTTCTCAATCACACTGATCTGTCATGTCAATAATCTAGTCTGGTTCCAAACGATGGCTGGCTGCCTTTCATATGAAGATATTTGCAAAAAAAAGTATTAACTTCAGATGCTTTGTTTTTAGTAACAATGATTCCCACGATATGGCTTTCGTATGCTGCATGGCCTGAGATGTTGTGGGGTGTCGATCAATAAAAGCAAAAGGAGCTGCAGAACTTGTGGAAATCAACTTCATATCCTGTCTAAGCAAACCACTGTGAATGCTTCGTGCACAGCGTCTTTTAGCTACTCGGCCGAAGCAACGTTCCGATGGTTTATTACACCATCCGGAATGTTATGCCTTTGTCATATCAGTGCGCGGTGTTTCTCGCGCAAGTAGTTCCAGTTTACAACAAATTGCTCAGGTCCAATGACTAAAACCAAACAGTATTCTAGGGTATGGGCGTAACATCCTCTACACAGGCCGTTACGAGAGTGTTAGGACCAGGGGCATACGCTTCCCGTTTTTGCTTTCCACATTTAGAAAAGCTTTAAACGTTTGTGCGCATGATAGCGTTTTCGCAAACCTGATTCAAAATTGTGAAAGGTCAGTTTCTTCGTGGCACCATAAAATTTTGTCTCAGCCCTGGCAGATGGTTTTGAGTTTTTGGTCACAAGGTTTCTCGGACATGGGTTTTTGTTGATAGTGTTCGTCATAATGNCTTTCGCATAAAACGTCAGTTTTAGTTTCTTCAAGTTCACGATAATCGATTTAAAGAATTCACGATCATTCAACCAGTCTTTAGCTGATGTGCTTCTGGCAGGGAACGAGTTTACGGGGGGGACGGGGAGGACATGTCCCACCCAACGTTTGGACAGGGGGGGAGTAATTCAGAACTTGCCCAGTTGTAAAGGCGCATGCGTGAATATGGCGGTGATATGCATTTTGTTTGTCTTGAAGCTCAAACTTTGGCTAAGAAGTGTTTCAGCTTCAAAATCGTCTTCATTGCGCCATAGTCACTGTTCAGCAAGAATAGCATTCATTCTCTATATTTTTTTTGTGATGACATGCAATGTGACGGTTCAACCACAATTGTGTGGAGCCTTTACGCTTTCATCAATGTTTTCCCTTTCCGGCGAGTGAAAAATGAAAAATCGGTCTTGTCAAGCTATTGCACTCCTAGCTACTGTTAATTAGCTCAGTTTTTCAACATTCGTCTGATGTTAATTGCCGCCGTATCGTGCAGTAAATAATTTGAATCATTTAATTAACTGCTACGAGAAGAGTCAGCAAAACCTAATGTATGTAGCAAGATGTTTTTATTTTGCAAGTACTGAGGGAATTGGCACTGCCATTGCTTACAGATACTGGGATAACTTGCATAGGGGTGGATATTAAAATTTACGGGCAAGCTCTTAGAAAGAGGCCCCAAAACATCGCCATTGCGAAAGGTAGATGTGCGATTACGTGGATGAAAGAGTTAAACTTGTTCACATTTCAATTTATGAACTAAATTTAAGAGCATAAGATACATATGAAAGGAACAAAAACTTGTAAAGTTTTGCAGCTGGACACTTGAAAGCTGCCTCCTTTGGCACATTTTCCCATAATTTTTTCTTTATTTTGAAAAACGTATGAATTGCTTCAGAGCTTCTTTAAATGTGGCTCTAGAGTGGTACAAAACCTTCTAAACAATGGTGCAAAGCTCTCAAGAGGGGGGCGCGGTATCTCTGAAAAAGAAGGGCCCGAGGCGACTGCCTCGTTATCCTTCCCTAATATCCATCCCTGAGCTTGCAATCTGTCTTGTTGGCAAAGTGCATGTGACTGAAATGAAATTGAGTTTGTTTTTTTCCCATTAGAGCTTCAAATTCCTCAGGCAAATTATTGTATTTTCTAGAAGCCGGTAAAACAAATTTAATTACGTGCAGTGCTAAGCTATCTTTACGTGCAGCTGAGCGTCGTCAATATGTTTTGTAATATTGTGGGTACGATTGTGTTTACAGTTTAATTCCATTTTGTATTTCAATGGAGTCAGTTAAATTTAGCAAAGTCTCATCAAACAATTTAAACGAAGTAAGTTTAAAGTAGCTACAAAGGTTTTACGGAATACATTGAACGTAGTTGAACATACAGATCTTACTGATTATCAAAAATCCAAACATTTTTCAAACGCGTTGAAAGAATCTAGCGTTTACGGTTATACAGTAAAATACATGTGTGAATTAATCGCTCAAAATTAGATGACAACGGGATAGACTTCTTACATGTGCGAAAGTTTTGTAGAAGGCGTTCTTCGGATGTCAGTGCCTCAGTTAGAGCGAAGTCTCTGCTCGGGTTCGATTGAACGTGTTGTGTTGGTGTACATCCGAAGCGTGTGTTGAGTTCGCGTTGCATCTTCAACATGAAAAGCATTCAGACTCAGGAATACAGTCAATAAGTGAGAAAGAGACCAAGAACACCAGTGATATTAAAGACAAGTCAAGAAAGAGACCAAGAAGTGTGTCATTGATTTCGATACGTCGTGGTGATTGGGAAGAATAGTGGAGGAAAAACAAGATTTCACATATAAAGAGACATGAAGTGCCTCGCAAAAGGATTAAGGTTGAAACAGTTGAAGACTAGGACATTCCTTTTGGATTGGACTTTATGACTGTTAAAATATTATGTGTACTATTTATGTTTTATTTCCATGTCATAATGATGGAGGAAGTAACCAAAACTATTATGCATATTTAACTAACACACTACGATAACCTTTGTTCAGTAATAATAACGATTTAAATGATTAAGTCTACCGCGGATGAATATCCGGATTGAAACGTGAAAGCTGACGCTTTACAAAAGGACTCCACGTGACCAATATGATAATACCTTAAGGCGTTACGTAAGGTGACATCATTTTACATAATGCTGTACTGTGTTACGTCAGGACGTCACGTGTAGACAAGGCATTGACTAATGAAAATACGTGACACAACCCTCCTTAGGCATAAAAATTCTACCAAGGTCAGTATGTCTCAGGCTTCGGCCTGATAAGCAGCTCATGTTGTGGTCTGTGTATTACGGCGACAACTTGAGAAATATAAACCTACTGTGCATTACAGGAAGCTTCTTAAAAATGCCGACCAATGGAATAATACTGCAATACGTGACCTAATGTGACATCACATGAAGGCCTATACAAGCTGCAACATTTGGGGCATAACTTCAGTCTGTCTCAGGCTTCGGCCTGATACACAACCCTTGTTGTGAACTGTGCATTACAGGAACAACATAAGAAATAGAAACCTACTGTGTATGACAGGCAATGGTTTTAGATCCATGAGAACTATGTTTTCTCCTGAAAACTATAGAAGGGAATTATGGTCTTATGACCTGTTTTATCCCTGACACCCAATGATAACGCTGGTTGCTCTCTCCTCCATCAATGAAACCCTTGAACTCGTGTCATAAACCTTGTTTGTCGAATCTTTGCATATATTATGCATGAATATTAATGGCGCATTGCTTAATGTTATATTAATAAACGTATTGTTGAAACTATAATGATTCATGATACTAACTAAGCGTGAAAGTCGAACTAAACAGGCGGGTCTGATACTCGTTATTGCAGTTTCGGGCGTGCCTTGAATAGTCCTCGTTGTTAATAATCCAGTGCTCTCGGGGGCTATTCTAAAATGAACATTACCCCTAAGGGGCCTGTAACACGTGTAAATACAGTATAAGAAGCGCAATAGTAATGACGGCCGCGATGAGTTCTTGTTCAACTGCAATATAGGCTGCAAAAAGGATACTGCAGATCGTGCACTTATAGCATTGAGAAGTTTACTAGCGCCTTTCCAGGAAAGGTTTATGAGCAGGTGGTGGCATTGATCCAAGTAGAAGCTTGGAACTTCACAATCAAAACTTTTAAAACCAATGAAAGCAGACTTTTCATTTGTCGGCTTAAATCTGAACACAGTTGTTCAGGAGAAAACGCCAGAAACATCCAAGTTACATGGATGATGGTTACAAAGATCATCAAAAATATTTAAATATTGAAATTAGGTTGTTTTCCCCCCTATTGAAATTTCTGGCTCCGCGCCAGGTTGCCACTGCTAGTATTTACCAAAAATCTTGTGGTTTGTTTTTGATTTGATCCATATGTGGTCTTGTGGTTTTTAGTAGCAGTGCATTTTATTTCGGAACTGACGAAATTTCAATTGATTATCGTAATTTTTCCGCATAAGTATGTCGATTTAAGCCCAACTCTCAGAATTAATATGTTTTCATAGTAAATGCAGTACCAAGTGCTAGATACAGCACCTACCACCACCATGGGCGTAGTCAGGGAGGCAGTTGGGCCATGGTCACCAAAATATATAAATTCCATAATGTGTCAGCCATTTTGATAATTTTACAAAAAATTCGCACTACGGTTGAGTGAACGTGCTGACGTCATCGAAACACAAGCAATAAAGGTTTGTCCCTCCCAAAGATTTTTAGCAAACTCGGTCCCTGCATGCAGTTCCCATCCTAGAACTGCAAATTCCAATAAGGACGGAAAGAAAAGATGAATAGCATTTTTGCATCTGTTGTGCTTTCGTTTGGCGTCATTGAATATCAATAAAATTCGAGACTGAATTAAACCAAACCAATTTAAGAGAAAAACGACGTGGCTGATATCGACATACATCGATGCATCTTTTACTTTTATGCACATCGGCATATATAGGCATAAAAAGACTAATATGCTGCCAAAGTGCACTTAACTGGACAACCAAGGTTTTACTCTGGCAAGCATCTCGTTTATCTGGTGGCAATGACAGAAACTTACAAACTTCTTACCTCAGGCTACCAGCTCGTGAAAATTGATACCTTGTTTTGATATAACTTGCAATCGTTCCTTTAGCGGCGAGAATCCTAATCCAAATTTATACATTCACTTCAAAATTCAAATGTTTTTGCATGCATCCATTGTTTACCGACTATGTAATTTTTCTAAATGGTGATGAGAAATTGCAATAGTCGTCTGGCATTGTTTCAATGTTTATACTATTTAACCTTGCCTGGGCGTGTACACTTATGTCGCTTCTGTGCTGCGCAGTGAGAAATGTTTTCATACTTCGTGAGTACTGATGTGCCAACACATGTGTTGTCAGTGGTGTGTTTAACGGGAGGCGAGCGAGGCACTTGCCTCGGGCCCCCCTTTTTGAGACCACCCCTTGAGGTGTTACGCGCGTAAATTTTCCTTATTTTTGGTGAAAGACTTATTGTAGCATTCTTGTTTGCTATTGAGAGCAGTTCCTCGAGAACACTGACTAATTTATCATAGGAACATGCTCAAGGCACGCCTGAATTTACAATTAAGAAAATCAGACCCGCCCTTTGTCACTCGACTTTACGCTCAGTTTTACCAGCAGACAAATCTTGTATTCACGCATGGTTTTATTAATATAGCTTTAAGCACCGCGACATTAATCTGTAAGATGTCAGAAAGGTAATTAAAAACAACAGGGATTAATACGAGTTCAATTCTTCCATGGAGTAAGAGAGTAAACTGTACTGCCATAAATTCAGTAGGTCTCAGTCTAACAGACTACCCGTAGACTATTTAAAAGACTCCAGTGGGAATCTTGCTGCTACTCCAGGAGTGCCCAGAGGAAGAACTGACTGAACCTGGAAATCCACCAACTATTTATGCCCTTCGCCAAGGTCGAAATTTCCAGTGCTCCTCGAATTCTCATTGGTCAATAAATCGCTCATTTCCGTAACGTCAAATTTCTACGTTTCGTCGGCGTTCGAAATAGAATTCACGTCGCGCAAGACCTTGTGGCGGCTCTAGTGGTCGTGCGTGGCTTTTCGATGCTGCTTCGCCGAAGTTCAAAATGGTTTTGTAATGCTTCTCGTTTTTATCCATTTAGATCGGAAAATTTACTTACAAATCGATATTGAATGTTAATGTAAATGGTTTCTATGATATTTTGGGTTGCTCTCCTAATTGTGACTTAAAATTAATGCGGAGTATAAATGCACAATAGTTTGAATAAATACATATTACAAGGTCCTTGTAGACTAAAGGTTTATAGTCAATTCTTGGTTCCAGTTATACTCTCGTGGAATTCTGTTCATTGATTGGTGTGACTTTGTTGTTCCGCTATTCGTCTCAATCGTTGCTGGTCAGTGAGACCATCGACAAGCTTCTAAGTTGCTTTCTTGACTGGCTTTTAAGTTGATTGAAATCTTCACTTAATTGCATTCCGGAATCAGGAGACTTTTCATGTTGAGAATGCAAGGCGAACTCAACATTATTATCCACTAATATAATGTACTACAAAGCAGATCATAAGTAAGCACTCTGCTTTCAAAGGCCCCCCAACAGAAACTGTAATGTGACGGTACTTTGCTTTCAAAGGGGCCCCAACAGCAACTGCAATTTGAAGGTAATCTGCTTTCAAACAGGCCCAAACAGCCACTGAAATGTGTAAGTACTCTGCTTTCAAACTTCATTTAAAAGGGCCCTGAAAGAAAATGTAACGTGTAAGTACTCTGCTTTCAAAGGTGCCCCCAACAGCAATTGTAATGTGTAAGTATCTTGCTTTAACAGGGGCCCCCAACAGCACTTGTAAAGTAAAATTCTTTGCTTTCAAAGAGATCCCCAACAGCAGTTGCAATGTGTAAGTACCGTGCTTTCAAAGGGGCCAGCCAGTATAACTTAAACCTTTTTTCCTAGCACAGATTTAATCAATTGTGTAGGTTACTGGCTGCAGCAGAAATGTTTGCGATAAGGTATAAGATGAATTATTTCCTACTTCTGTACATTTTTCAAACAACTAGTGTCAATGCAAGATGAGGGCAGCCTTCACTCATCCAGCCTCAAAGCTTTCCAAAAACAAAACTCAGGTTAGATGCTTTCGTATGGTATGTTCTTGTAGTTAAAAGGATGAAATCAAAAACAAATTTAGTGTTTTAAATCTTCTACGTTGTTGTTTTTATTTTCATGGATTCGCATAAAAACACGAATGTGAACAAATTGAGGATGCCAACTACCAAGCATTTTTTCAAAGGGGAAAGTGTGAAACTTTCAAAGGGGTCAACTTTGTATTTTATTGATGGTGAATGAAGAGAAATGTGGTGCAAAATTAAAGTGGGAACGGTGCCAACTTGGAATTACCTAACTTTTATGTGTTGCCAGCCTTGTCTTCACAACATTCAGTGTTTTCAAAGATTTGTATATCATGAACACGCTTTTGCAATTTCTCCTTCTGCTATATCAGTCATGCCGTAGTCTCAGGAACGTATCCCTGGGTAGCCGTTTTTTAGGCTTGATCAAAAATGCTTATCACGGTTGGCTGAGAATGATGACGTCATCAGATGGCCCCTTTTTTCGTCTTGCCTCAGGCCCCCACACCCTAAACCCACCACTGTGTGCTGTGATGTGTCAACACATGTGTTGTGGCCCTCGTGTGCAACGAAAAGCAACAATTAGGTGATCAAAACTCGAAGAAAATTTTTTTAACATCTGGCCGGATATTATGGCCACAATTTTATGGATTGCAACGAAACTTTCAGCAAACTGTTTTCCTGGATTTGCTGCAAGATTCGCGACAATCAACGCAGGGGTGGCGAAACCGGAGGTGGTGGCGCGTACGCCTTGGACCCCCATTTTTACAATTCGAATTTTGCTTTAATAAGTTTAAGCAACACAATTAGTATTGGTTCCATTGTTAAAGTGAATCGCTAATGACAAAAATCTTCCATAGTTTGTTTGACGTGCGCTTGTGTTCCTCCCACTCTGAGAAAGGTTCCTCCACCACTGCATTAACGTCAGAGGCATACAGATGGGAGGGGCTAACGTGCCCGGGCATCCAGGACAGGGAGGGGGCATCCAAAGAGTGAAATTACAAAAATTAAAATGCTGTAACTAGATGATTTTTCCTGTTGCAAGACTACTAACACATGCTGCATGGATTTAATTTTGCGAAACTTCTTTTTTTGGCAGCACTAGTTTTTACGTATGCAAATGCCAGTAATTCTCACGTTCTTCAATACCAGGGACTTAGACTCTAGGTGTGCAGCGCATACCCAATCAAACTGGTAATGACGTGATCTTTTCCAAATCGTGCGATAAAGGGAAATTTACAAAAATGGATTGAAAAATAATTATGGACGTTTAATTGGTTTACTCAGCCAACTTTCAAAACTGTCCTATTTTAACTTTGTTGATTTAGCTGACTTTTTGATGCCTCAGTAGTTTCCCGTTTCGTTTTTTGATGTGGCAACCCTGCATATGCGCTCATACAGCCACACACCTGTTCTTGCAATATGCGCATCATTTTGAGCATCGTCATAACTGGCAGTTCAGGCGGATTGATCATATCGGCTCACACAAGCCCGTATCTGTTTCGCTCCCATAGTAGTTACACATATAACAGCCACATAATAAAACACAAACGTTTTCTTGCGAGCTTTGTGCGCATTCTCAATTTTTGTGTAGTTTAGCAAGTTTCAAACTGTCAACCCTGGGTGTCCGCCATGCCAGCCGCATATCTTCTCTGCTCGACTGCTTTTAGACGAGACATTCACGCAGCCTGATGTTTTTGCTGTTGTGAACTGCCCTGTCGTAGAATTGAGTGTGTTTTACTCCACTGTTTTAATGCCCAGCCTTTATATTCATGGGCGTTGGATTTTGAAACCTGACATTTTTCTGTTGAATTTGTAACAAAAAATGTTGTTTTCTTAGTTTTGAGTAGAAAAACTGAAATTTCACCACTTTTGGCCTCCCCTCAAGATATTTCTTAGCTCCTCTTGAAAAATCCAATATTGCCCCCCTGGAAAAAATCCTCCTGGCGCCCATGCTTACATTTTTGCAGTTGTCAACTGCGATGACGTAGCACTGAGTGTGTTCTACTCACCTGTTTTAACGCGTTGCAGGATATTTTTGAACTTTTATGAACTGCTCTGTCTTAGCGTTGAGTGCTGTGTTTTGCTCCGGTTTCGTAAGTTGGAGCGCTGATATAAGTTATGTTCATTGCAGTGACACATTGTGCAACGAGTGAGATGAGTGCGTGTAGAAGAATATGCATGTTGTATCAACAAACTTCGCCAAAACGTTGGTTTGCAAAAGTGAATAAGACGTCATATTGTGACGTCACACACAGCGTATATCCAATAACAATGACCACCATACGCCACTGCTCAATACTGCAATTTTGTACGGGGGCATACAATGGGCATACGCTCCGGGCATTTCCAGACCTCGGCACACCACTGCATCAACATATAACATTCCTTTGAAATGAGATATTTTGTTCCATCTCATCAAATGCGCAAAAGAATTTTTAAGGACAATTGTAATTTTAAGCAGGTGAGAAACAAGATTTGTTACGTCGCTGTTCTTTTATCGCGAGCTGTGGGGCGAACGCTCACAGAGTTTACAACGCGCATTTGACAAACTTCCGCTTCTTCTGACACCCATAGGTGTACGAGACAGGAGCCCCCCCAGCTTGAAAAATTTCAGGGCAAACTCTGTTTTCAGGACTAGCGCAAGTTTCTCAAAACTCCTGAATGATAAAAACATGTCAATACAGTGAAAAATTTCAGGGAAAGCGCAATTTGCTCAAAAGTCCTAAATGATAAAAGTATATATTCAATACAGTGAATTCAGGGCAAACTCTATTTTTCAGGGCAAGCGTAAGTTGCTCAAAAATTCTGAACGATGAAAAAAGTTTTCAAAACAGTATATTCAGTGTATATTCACTTGGGGTTGATCCGTGTAATTTGGGCTAGTGTAATATGTAATCTGGACCAAAGTTGTCACTGATTATAATCACTTTGATCTGGACCAAGTCCTCGTTTTCTGAAAAAGCCAACAATCAGATGTCGGTAGGTCAACAGCTTGATATAAGAATTCGGTAACTTTTTCTTTGTTCGTTTGAGTTTGTGCTGGGTGGAGGTGCAGAGTGTGATGATAGATTTTTTGATTAAGAGAAGTTTTAATAATGCCAGGTTTTTCGTGATTTTTTCAGAACCCCTCAGTTGTCTGTTGCAGCATTGATCTTTAACATCAAATTTTATCTGACTGGCTGAGGTAGGAAAATTTTGAAGTTAATTTTGTGAATGCATTGTGTAACTGGACCAACATTTTTCTTTTTTTTTTGTTTCATATGTCGACTTTTGCGCAGGACTGAGGATGTGTAACACACGAAACTAGTCTCCTTACGCAATAAATTGCGATCGATTCGCTTGGTGTGGGTCACTGCTGTGGCTTTACAAATATTGCTGAATGATAAGTACAATCTTGAATCATTGCAAGGAGATGGGAGCAGAACCAGGCAGGAGATTCCTCAAACAGCCGGCTGCAAAGCTAGAGCCTGTAATTGTTGGACCAACCCTGGTGGCGGTTTGTGTAATATGGACCAGTGTTACAAATGGCAATACTTGTATAAAGTACTTGCAAAGTGTTTGATAGGCTATCAATTCTTTGTCCAAACAATCAACCAGCAAGGTAACTATAAAACAGGTTTGGCAGAGGTTTCAGGCCCCATTCGGACAATCTGAATTTGTTCAGATATTAACTAAAGTTTTTTGTCTGTCAATGATGGTGTTTTCAATTGGTTCACTAGGAATCACTGCTGCGGAAAAGTGACAGTCTGAAAAATGCATGTAAATGTTTATTACAGAAATGTTGAATACGTTCGCTGTTTCTTTCAAGATTTGTGGCAAGCTATTCGTAAGTATTACCATGAAAAGTCTAGGATCCTTGAGTTAACAAGCAAGGTAACTACAGAATTTGCTTATAACGGCACCTCTAGGAGATTGCATAAAGAACGTTATTGCGGAAGTGAGGTTTTAAGCGAATTGAAATGCATGTAAAAAATGCCAGATCGGATTTTTCGGATTAAACTAAAAAGTTAGTTTCAGGGCAAATTATTTATTTTTACGGCATATTATTATTTTCAGGACAAACTTTTTCCGCCCCTGTAGTAAAATGCCTTCACGTACGCCTATGCAGTTACACCTCACAAGTTCAGTGTATCAACAGTTCCATAACCTCGTATTTCATACAAAAATTGCTTATGGTAACAGGAAGATAACTGATCAACGCAAACACTTACTGCCACAATCAGACAAGCTTGAAAGCGCGATCGCTCTCAGTTTCTGAATTATAAACGTAACAGATTAAGAATTCTGCTAGTGAGATTGTACTGAACAAACGTGAATACTACTGCTGTCCACTTATCGCTTGACGACCATGAAGTCATTGCACATGTTATCAAGCGCGAACGCAGGTTCAAGATAAAATACAAACAAGAACGGACGAATAAGTGCATATGAACAGTTCACGAGACCACACACAGACAAATCTTAGGCAGAATTTTGTTTGCAGGGGTCACCAACTTTGTGAAGCTGAGAGCTACTTCCTAGGGACCAATTAATGCAAAGGGCTACTAGTTTGATACACACTTCTGAAATAAAATACTTGATTAATTTCCCTATAACTTTGTTATTATTAATGAAATTCATCTATGTGAAAATCCTAATCATGTTAATGTTATTTTCATCCTAAAATACATCTATACCCTAATCTAACGAACAGGCGCGCAAACAACCCACGTGGTCCTTGGGGGCGACCTTGTTCCTCGCAGGTACCATGTTGGTGACCCCTGCGTTAGGGTGATGCAGAGGTTGCCTCAACCGCACCCACTTGGTCCTCCATGATGGTTTTCGATGGCAAGGCAGCGGCAGGACAAGACGATCGGACCACGGGGAGGATTACATATCTCATGCCCAACATAACTAGATATACTTTTTCCCGCTGCTTTCTTTGCAAAGTTCTCCCGGAAGACTAAAAAAAAACAATTTGAAGGTTCTTGGATAGCCCAGAAGCGAAATCTGCATCTACCAACACCGAAACGGACGCAAACCACCCGGCCACGTGATGGTATAACTCCATCAGTAAGCCAAGCCATGAATTATTAATCAGCAAAGGGTACAACGGTTATTCACTGGACACTAACACACGCAGTTGCAATTCTGATTACGAAGTCAACACTAATTAGTGAATTACAACTGCATACTAATCCTCCGACTGTAAGGTTGAAAGGTATTCATTATGTACGTTTCAAAATGATGTGATTTTCCACTGCTGAAATATGCGGCTTATGTTCTTATCAAAAAATAGTCGCTGTGTTTTGAGTGGAAGGATGTTGCGTTAAACCTAAGAGAGACGAAAGTGTCATTAACCATTAATAGACCGGGCAACAAATTTACAGCAATTTTCCCAGAAAACACAGGTCACATATTACGCTGCATCAGAGGCTGTAGAGTTATCGCTGTGTCAGTTACAGATATCATTCAAACTGTACCAATGGGAGCAGTTAGGTAGAGAAGCAATCTTGACCCACAAAGAACGTCCATACTAAATTCGTTGATCAGGGTTCTTAAATTCGTTGATCAGGGTTCATAATAACATGTCAGGCCGCTGTAATTAGTCATGCATGCTGAATGTCGAATTGTTTCCACACGATACGTCTTTAACACGATTGACTTTCGATTTATAGCAGCTAAGTCAATGATGCATACATGCATCTGTTATTGTTTCGAGCACAAATATGTTTCAAGGAAATAGTTCATGTATTTTGCATCCTGAATGTATTCATCATTAAATAAGCAAACCATGTTTCAATAAGCCAAACCATTTTCGTCGAACGAATATATCTGAAAAGGACCGCAGCAAAGGAACTGCATCCTTTTCCACTTCGTGCACAATGCATAAACACCGACTTCAGAAACAAAGAAAACATCACCAGACCTACAAATATATGTAGACGCTCTAAGTCTGAAGCAGCAGCGGTTCCGAACCTTTTGCTGCCACGCCTCACCTAATCACATCTAAAATCATGATTGCCCCTCATGTGGTGATATATACTCTGCGTCATATCATTGGAATAGGGGCCCAATTTCAGCTAAGAAGCTTAAATGCCAATATCTTGGTTCAAACAAGCTTCCAAAGAACATGGCATCCATGAAGAAGAATGCAATAAAAAATTAAATTAAACAAAATGGACCCAGACCTAGCCAGTCTGCCACAGTCCTCCCTTAAAAATCAAATTGACCCCCTTTGCTGCGTACGCCTCATGTTGGGAATCACTGTTATAAGACAAAAAGTTTGGTCATGTCCGGACAAATGTCCAAGCTATGGCGGCTTCGAACACGATGCGCAGCTGATCTGAGAACGTTGCTACCTTATTTCATTTCTCGGAGATTTCTATTCTCATCACGCTAAACGTAGCTGCTAATTGCTTCCAACGCAACAAATGGTTGACACAAGTGCAAGTCTACTCGCATCTGCCTAATTAATCAGTTATCAAACCACATGAATATTAAACTCATCGGCAAGCAAGAAAGCAAAGTGGGATTGACAGGGTTGTCCATGGGACATATTTATCTGTCCCATCCCATAGCAATTTATGCCTGTCCCATCCCATGGGATTCCATTACATTATTATAATATTAATATGGAATACAATTCAATGAAAATTATTAAATTTATGAAAGTTTAGGTTTAGTATCTACTAAATAGGACTACATGTACAAAGAGACACGCAAAACGACAAAATTTATCGACTTTAAAATTCAGAAATATAGTCTACGTATGACAATTCAGTGACATTTTGACACTCTCATTCTGTTTCTGAGTCTCATGGGAAATACCTACGTGTGCTGTCCCGTCCCATGGGACGTTTCCCATGGGATTCCCATAGGAATCACATTCCCATGGACAAGTCTGATGATTGAAAAGTAAGAACACTGATCAGTGTTTGTTCCATGTACGCTTTTCTTATCGTAAGAGGACATGCTTGCAATCAATTGTGAAAGTTGACCAGCATGGCTCATAAGCGATTGGTTCGAATATCCAAGTGTTCGTAATACGTCGCAGAAGTTAGTTCATTGGTAAAGATGATGCCTAAGGCTTTTCGTTGGAATCGAAGAACATCATGTTCTGTGGAAAAAATATAATCAGTTCCTGAACCAGAAAGTGTTTCGATGCTTCGTTTTGAGACACACAAGCTTATGCTGCTGTCACTTCGCCGAGTCAAATGTCATACGCAGAAAAATGAAGAAAAAGTAGGCTGCAAAATGAAGCATTAAAACTCAAAAAGCGAAGATGGAATTATAAATTGTTGAGGCGAAACGGAATCTCGTTTACTAAATCTTCGTTTTTCCATTGGCAGTGCTTCACTGCACTGCTAACCAACTTCAATCAGTGAATCACAGAGAAAAAATCGAAACAGGGATGGGAACATTTTCTGTGCCTTTGAATGAAACGTTTATTGCGTATAACCCAAAGACGCAGTACAAAACACGTATGAAAAGAAGGCGTGTTTGCCTGCACTTGTAAACAGGCCTTTTGGCGTATGTTTGCAAGCTATAACAGAAGCAAGTGTAAAATTTATAAAAGCAAACAAAGAAAGAAACATATACTTCAAGCATTTCACCAAGCGCAAAAAACATAATATAATAATTTAGATTCAAGATTTGTTTTAACAAAGTTAAAGTTATTTTTTTTAAAGAAAACTTTCCAAAATTTTTTTATCAAATAGAGGCAAAGAACTGCATGTCACATGTTCATCTAAATAATTTTATTCATTGTGGTTTCATATGAAAGCAATAAATGTCAAAATCTTTGTGGAATGGCATCGTCAAACCATTCATTAAAACACTTCAAAGGAATTATTTGCATAGACATAAATCTTTCTTACTATTAGAAATGTGGCGCCCAGAATCACTGCCTTCATCTTCACGTCCAGGTCTTTAGGAACTGAAAACGACTGTGTGGTCAGTACATGTATTTTAAGATTTTCTATGGAACGCCAGCAAAATGCAGAGACGATCTTCTTACAATGTGCACCTTAAACATTTTTTGATGGCTCCGCTGTTTCAGGTAATTTCACGACGTTGGTTGTTGACCAGTAACAATAATACATTTCTAACCTTCATGAAGAGAATATTTTATAGTCCAGCATGAGTGGTGTTCGTCATGCAGAACCAGATGCTTTCATGTCGAAAGAAAAATGTGCCACGCCCTGCCAGGGATGGGGACAAAATACTTGCCTTTCGGTTTCTTATTTTTCGTGTTGCAACCGGTGGGTAATTTTGAGACTGTAGCGGCAAAAATCTGATTTTCTCGAAGATGGTTCGTGACTGCAGCTCTGCTTTTTGCCTTAAAGTGTTAATGACCACATCTGTTTCCAACTAGAGATCCGCTTACCCCCGGTTGAGACCTACTGTTGTAAGCAATATATCGCAATTGGTACAGCATGGCGTCATTGACCGCAGTCGCATCATACAAAGCCTAACTATCAAGTTTTTGACGGATTTTTTTATAGTTTGTAGTGTCACTGACGTTTCAAAATCATGCGTATTTCTCTGCCGTACGTTTCTCTGACAGGCGTACATCTGTTCGTAAACTAGAATGTGCAGAATGTGTTAGATTTGGAGAAATTGCAGGTTTATCGAAGATTTCGCATCAGTGTTTGGTTAAATATTGAAGGTTTTAAGCACTGCTTTCAGAGATTGTCTTTTTTAGAGATTTGAAATTGTTGCCATAGATTTGTCAAAAAACCTGCGTGTTTCGTCTTCTATGAGGATGGAAGTCTATTTTCATCAGGTGTTAACACACAAACCCAGGTATGTAGTTAACAACCCACGACAAACATATGAAAAACTTCCATCCTCAATGAAGAAAAAAGAATATTTACGACTGAACACACAGGGAAGAATCAAAAGGTTACGCAAAAACGAAGAGTAGAGTTTTCTGCAAATAGCTGTACTCAGAAAGGCTGCATTACTAGGTATAATCGGCTGATGAGGAAAAATCTAGAGTAGACCGACTTCTAGCAAAGCAAACACATTCAACGTATAACACGGAGCGAAGTAGAAAGTTAAGGCGATTATTTATTATTCTATTATAATTGTTTTGGGCGGCATTGGCTCAGTGGCAAAGTTTCCGCCCCTCAATTGGACAGTTGGGTGTTTTATCCCGGCAACTGAGTGAATCGCCCTTCTTGGGCAAGAGCCTTTTCCCCATGCCCAACCGCCCCGGCAAAAACATTCGGCCTGCCGCCATTTGGCCTCGGCAAAATCAATTTTCAAAAAAATTTAATTCAGTAGCTTTGGTCCTCGAACCTCGACGCATATCCACTTACATTTCACATTAAAATCCCTGTGCAGTTCCATAACAACTCCCGACCAGTGCTCAGTTATACTCCCCACCGTCTCCTCCGTATCGCCAACGGTAACAACATTGAACGGATAATCCTGATAGGTCCTTGAACCGATGCAAATTTCTTGCGGCCCTCTGATCGTGAAGACTTTATCTCCGGAGGAGTCGTGCACAGCATAGTGTGGGAAACACAACGATTTTCTGCAAACATCAGAAAAAAACTGTGCCGTTTAAGTTGGATCCGCACTGTACGCCAAGTCTAGCTTTTCACAAAATGAGTCTTGGTTTCACTTAAAAAGAACCAATTTGTATTTTGTGAGAGACAAATGTACATTTGCGTATACTTTTGGATTTTTGTGCTTTTCATCTTTGGTTTGTAATTAATTTGCTGTTTACAGATGGTTTAATTTTTGTTAAACAGATGCAACTGTGATATTGCATTTTCGCTGATTTGGGAGATTTTAATTCGCTTTGTTTCAGCACGTACGATTGAAGACAATAAATTACTTTATCGCCAAAGTGCTTTCAAGTTCTCTAAACAGGAAAGGTTAACTTTGATACCGATATCATAAATATGCACGTATTTAACTAATGTATATTGGTTTGGAACCAATGTTAATAATGTGAACTTGACAATATCAAAAAAGTAAGAATATTTGATTGATGCATTTCACGAATAAAACAGCTGCAGTGGGCGTGGTTGAGAAAGTGCGGTGGGCGTGGTTTAAAAGTTGTCAGAAAAAAAAGCATCGAGCAACCTTCCCAAATTTGCATCTGGAACTCAGTGAGTTGTTTTTTGAAACGAAGCAATAATTCTTAACTGATTTATTGCTGTGTGGTTGCTATTGCACAAGTGACTTTAGCAAAAATGGCGGTTCATTATCAATTGTTAGTTTACTGTAAAAATTCCATTCTGTTCATAATGCTTTGGCTATAATCACATGAAAGTTACATCAATACCAACGCTAATTTTCTGCCCTGTTTCAACAGGATAAGAGTAATGCAATTGGTCTTTCGTTGCGAAATCAGAAAAATCTGAGGCGTCGCAAAATCTACAGGAAACCGCTTAAAGCATTAGAAATGCTGCCATTGTTGTTGTGTGCGATTGCTCGTTGAAACGGTTCCTAAACTAATCAAATGTTGAACGTTTTGAAAAAGCACCAGCTTACAATTGCTGTACGGATCCAACCGAATTTCCCACCGGAGCTTCGACTTCAACCGAGTACAAGCTGCTGGCTAGGTAGGAACAGCAACAGGTGCAGCATCCACCGC
>JGI24021J15306_10002108_pt1 | contig 20939 bp, 11 predicted proteins | sample Ectturendosymbi1_FD_15306 | JGI IMG/M metagenome (IMG submission 15306)
TGTTTGTTATTAAAATTTTTCTCCGGAGTGATCGGACCTCGGCAAGCTTGAACTTTTGTAACTGGACCTTTGTTAAAAGTAGTTGAGTAGCCCTGCTATAGAGGGTCAATCAATACCTCATAAGAAGCGGGAGTTCCACTTTAAAAACAACAGGTAAATTGGCTCTTGGATTTTTTTCACAAATCCCAAAGTCTCACAAGTCCCACACTGCCCCAAAATTTTCCCACTACCACTCTGCAAAAGTTTTGTAATCGAAAACATCCGAAAATCCAAATCTTTCGATGTTTTGATTATCTCTCTACCGTTATTGTTCGGTGAGTTATGACCGAAACCGCCTGAAACCCAGTAAAGTGGCTTTCGTTGTCCCTTGAAAGGGTTTTAACATTTACGGAGCTCCTACATTTTGCAGTTGGAGATTGTAAAGACTAGCATCTTTGTGCAGTGTTTTCGTGGCATTACAGTAGCACTGATTGTTTTGATGTATCACGCACGGTGTTGATCTTGCTTGCGGTTAACACACGGTATTGATCAGGGCCCCGACAAGGGGGCAATGCCCCGGGGCGGCAGTTTTCGGGGGGCGGAACTTCTGGTGAAAATAAGGGATAGCAAATGGTCTTTCACGAATGAACCTTTCACGAAATGAACCTAGGTTTAGGTTTTAGATTTTGGTTGAGGTTGGACTTACCATACGTCCCGATTTGGCCAGGACTGTCCCTGTGTCCCATCCCGGTTAGCAAAATGTCCCGGAATTTCACTTCGGCGAAACTTTCAAAATTAACTCCAGCCTGATAATGCATTGTTAAAAAACAATTCCGTCCTCAAAGGCTTGACTTTGCTTTAACACTTGGCTTGGGGGAAGGAACTTTTCGACTCGCCCCTGGGCGGCACTTCCCCTGGTATTGATAGCCCCTGGGCGGCACGTCGGGGCCCTGGTATTGATAGAGCTTCAGTCTGAATATGCACAAACGCATTCTTTTTATTTTGTCTTGAGGTTTTATGTATTGATTGCAAACTGCTAGTAATCAACAAGTATGGAATCAGAGTTTAAATAACATAAAATGCAAAAACACAGCATCACGCGACTTTGCCAAACATAATCTTTCTAACTTTCAACAATTTGCTTTGTTTGTTTGTTTTCTCTTTTTCGGAAAACTTAGTTTTACTGTAAACACTTTTCCAAATGATATCAGAAGGGGGAGTTAATTTGTGAAGAGATATTTGATTTGAATATGCAAAAAGTAAATAGCCCAGTCTGCTTGTTCTTAAAGCTTTGCAGTTATGCAAATGTGATTTAAAATACTTTTCACGTAAAACTTTCAAATATGTACATCTACTTGCAATGTAAAGGTATTTTCTAAACGCTGGGTACGCTTTCATAATACGTAAAGGTATTTTCGATACAGTCAAGCACAGTTTCATAAAGACCCTGCGACATTTTGTAATATCGTTGAGGTGACACATGAATTGTTTTCAAAACTGGATGAAAAAGCGCAAAAACTTGATCCAAAATGCTGTGGTTATGGAGACGTAAAATATAAAATGTAAATAGAACAACTTTCCAAAAATAGCGAAGATCAAAATCAAGTGTACGTCACATACTGAGTTTTTCGCAGGTGCTTTCAGACGATGATTGAAAATTCGATGTGGTATAAACAATAACCGGAAAAATAGCTACGGAACAAAATTTCATTATTTTCAAATCGCATGTTATGTTTCTGCGTCGATTTGCATCACTGGAAAATCCAATTATTTTCCGTCAAGATTTTTGGCTTTTCTCAGGCAGACAATCATATTTTGTGGTTGTTCACAAATTTTTAATCACAAATTTTATTCTTTCCATTACTTTTGTCGTTTGTGGCAAAACTTTATGTTTTCATTACATTTGTACAAACAGAAAACTTTTTTTCAAATATTATACTGCTATTATACTTGTCTTGTCAAAACCAACTTTTCCCAATCGATTTTGGATTCTATTGGCCATGTAAAAATTAATATTTCAAAATGTGTGTGTTGCTTAAATCTAACCATTTGTGAAAGTATTTTTTCACTTGTGTCTTGAGACAATGGCCCCAAGTCAATAATTGGATTTTTTCGAAGGATGCGTGTTTTCCGGCAATAGTGTGGAAGCAAGTACTGGAGGTTTATTAGTCATTCAGAACTTGTTTATCTCAATGTGATCCGCGCTTTTAGTTGGGTAGAATACTTGGCTTAAGTTTCTTTATTCTTTATTGGTATGCTAGCTTATGAAAGACCTGGTCTTTGTGCCTGCAGACCTTCCCTATGGGCTATTTGCCTGCTGCTTTAGGCTACATAGCTTAATTTATCTTTTTATACTTGGGTGTTTAGCCACAATGGGGCCCGAAATGAGAAGGTAAAGCCTTGTCCATTTGTGTGCTATGTGAAACGTACAACTACAAAATATCAGCAAAAATAAGTGTTTGCATTTGTGTTAGCTGACTTCGAATTAGAAACCGCAAAGCAGCGAGATATGTTCCTGCAACAAATGGTCGGATAACAATTTTCCTATTTTAGATCCTTAGATTTTAACTGTTCATGAAAGTGAAAGACACTTGTACTAACTTCTTTTGTAAATCCCACGAGCATGTAGTCATAATTACCAGACGTGACAACCTACTGCCTCACATGCCCAGAGCGCCCAGTCAGTAAGTAGGCTACATCAAGAATTGGGTGACGCGTTATGAACTAATTGTGAGTGATTTTCAGATGGTTGCTATTTGTGTAGCGGCAGAAATGGAGCCTCGATGATGAGGAACAAGAAAAAATTACTCTCAAATTTTTACGTTTGATTTCCTCGAGGCAAAAAGGGGTGGTGGAAACGAGAGTAATTCTGTAATAAATTATCTCCTGCAATAACGGCAGTATTTGTAAGATGTATTGCGCAGAATAACATTTTCCAAAATGCTTAATTTTACTTCCTTAGCACTTTGAAAAACACTCACTGCAAATATTGCAGGGAGCAAAATTGGGTCTCCCCCTCTATAATGTGACATTGACATCACCCATGAAAAAAATTGCACCACAAGAAATGTTACGCAGATCCTTCCTAACAATGTATAGGTATTTGGTGTGTCTTCTACGCTGCATTTCATAACCAAAAAGCGGATTAGAGAATTCCATTAGCAAACCTGGTACTTTTGCACAGATATGAGTCCTACCCTTAGCTACAGAGCCTCAGAAGTTGTCTTTGCATTTTGAAAGTTTTTGTAATAAAAAAATCTTGAAAAGTTTTTGCAAAATATTTCTTTACCTTTTAAATTATTTCATAGAACTGCTTTACACGATACTTCTGTAATTATTGAATCTAATTTTCTCATCTACCAATACAGATTAGGCACTATACAGCTTTAGACTAGTGTACATGTTAGTTGCAGCAAGTCTCTGATATTTATTACTCTTTGAGTTTTCGTTCGTTTCTTCCTCCAACCGTGAAACCTGAGAAATAAAAAGAAGTTTTGATCAAAATTTCAGCAGTGGGCATGAAACACATAAAACCTGCAAGGAAAAAAATGGTAGAAAATATATCACATTGACTTTCAGTGTTACGAAAAAGCAATAATAACAGTGAACAACATCGATTGTTTTCAAATGTTTATCTCAAACAAACCTTTGCCATCAGAGAAACTGTTCCACAAACAGCTAGAATCAACAGAAGAAAGCACGCTACAATCCCACACAGTTACAGGATCAAGACTTTTCCTGAAAAAAATTAATTAGCATTCTTCATGTACAAATGTAACTCTTGAAATTTCATAAGACAAACCAAACCATCTATCATAAAAATGGATTTATGTTTTACTGAGCCTGTACAGCTTCTAATAAATTTCTTTTATTTACGATATACCCTGTAAGTCACGCACGCACCCTTTTTAGTGTCATTTTGCACCAACATAACTCGCCAGCCAATTGAGTCAGAGAGGTGTTCCAACCCTCTGAAGATGCAGAAAGCCTTGTAGTTCAAGTTCAAATATTGAAAAGCTGTGATGTTAGTTTTTTTGTGGGTGGCGTCATAATTGGGGTGAGTTTACGCAATTCTAGACCTGGTTACCAGGCCCTGAGTGCCAACAGCAAGAGCCACTTTTTGACTCTATTTTTTAATAAAACTAGGCAATAATCCGAGTTTTGCAGCACTCAGTTAACCATTTAGCAGAAACGAATTACTGTAACTGCACCTGAAATGCATTATATCATTTTCATGCAATTTTGTATTTCACTAATATATTAACTTTTTGACATGGCGAACGTATTTTCCACTTTTAAACAATAAGTGTATCTTGCAGAAATATTTGCGAGCAGTGTTTGTACGTTAGTTTATTCCATTAATATGGTTAGATCTTTAGCGGGCCGTAAATTTTCTAAGAGATGTAGAGAAAATGCTAACGGCAATGAGATTTTTGGTTTTACTTGACTTTAAAAATCTCTTTATTAATCTGTTTTTGTTTCGCTTCTTTCCACATTTGCATTTTTAGCATTTCTTTCACAGGTTTTCAATTTTTCATTACTTTTTAACAGGGAGTCATTTTGTGAAAATGTANTACATTTNAAGTATTAGCATTCTAGCAGGGGATTTGCAAAGCACAGATTCTACTGAACATNACTAAGTTTACCCATTCAGAATTACACCGATGACATTTAACTCCACCAAAAACAATCTACGTGTTCATGTTTGTTGAATCAATTAAAATTTCACGAAAAGCAGTAAAAACACACCGTGATTGGCCTTTTTTGCTGGATTCGGATATTCCAGAAAACGTTTGCTTTGTAGTTCTTGTTCGTTGGTATTTTGTTGAATATTTTGGCAAATCGCACTTTTCTGATATGCCACCGCTGTCATGAAACATAATATTATGTATGAAATATTTAACTGACATCTAAACCGTTTTCAAAAACCATTGAAAAGTATTTTGCTTCGTTCCGGTCATTTGCTTTGATCATCCCACTTCCTCCGCCTAGAACCTGAACTGTTGAGACATTAACGAATGTTTAAAAAATCGCTGTGCTCCTCGAACATTTTCAAAAATTCCTAAAGATTCAATTTTTTGCTTATGCATGACATTGTTTCAGAGTAAAATTAGTACAGTACATTTTTACCTGATACTGGATGTGAATTTTTCACCGTTGCCCTAGGTGTGCAGAGTGTTTTCCGCAACTTCAAAATTTGTCTTATTGTTCAATATGCTGAACTATGTTTGTGTTTTTGCTGATTGCATTAACAGTCATGTACAAACTGGTTTGACTTTATAGATTCCTGGTTTTTGAAACGTCTTTGCAAAGTGCTGATAAATGTGGAAAATTATTGAAAAATCGGTTTGTCTAATTGGGTTCAGCACCGTCATGTTGGCGCGTCTTTTGGTAATTTTACTCCTCAAGCTGAATTTTCGTCTCGTGCTTAACTTAACCTTACTTTTTGCGTAAAGTCAAATATCACCCAAACGAAAATTATGTCTTTTTCCTGGTTTCACCTGAAATTGTTTTTCCAAACCTGAAGAATCAAACATGCAAACGTTAGCAATCATTAACAGCGTGGGAAGGAGATAAAGGTAGCTACAAGCAAATACCGTGCAAAAGTCAAGCAAAGTGCGCATTTTCGTTGAGGGAGCGAAAACACTCTGAAGTTCAGATGCAATTTTGGTGTGAACTTGGGTGATACAATAAAATGAAAGAAATTACTGAGGGAATGAGGACAAATCCACCACATCACCAAAAAACTAGGTCATCATTCCTTTTCCATACTTTACGAAATTGCAAAAAGTCTTGGGATTTTTAGAAACTAACCTAAATCCACCTACGACATTGCTGAGACTTTTATTGTAGAAGTTCAGGTCAAGAGATTGCAAAAATTTCAAACACTGCTCTTCTAAATAAAAGATTGTCTTAAGCGTTTTAATGCACGTACGCTTGTTTTCAAACTTCCAGCTTAATGCTTCTTACTGTTTCAAACCGGCCATCTTACCTTTCTTCACATCATCTTGTCAGCTTTTCGTCTTCTCCTGACAATTTATGCTATAACTGATTTCTTGGCGAACTGGCCAACGAGCATGTTTCAGTTAAGCATGGTTGGTTTCAAAGATGACTGATTCTAGTGGTTGGTTTCAAAAATGACTGATTCTGGTATTGTGCGAAAAAATTAGTGTTCATTTCCGTACAAAAAATATATATCTTTCTATTATATAGACAAAAGATAAAAATGGCTTCATTCTGATTGTGATATAATCCGCAATTCGTTGAAAACTGACATGTCTATCTAATCATTTTCCAAACGCATTAGGGATATGAACTATGCATAATCAGCCACATCATTAGATTGGTGAAATGGTAAATAAGTCTATGCCCTGCAATTTTTATGCAAAAGTTGATCAATATCAATGTGTATCTTCAAGAGTTTGCATGCATCTCGTTTCATGAAATTCAGTACTCACGATCGTTTTGCTTGCTTCAGCAAAAACCAGTAAAAAGTATTTTGATCAAAACCAACCAAAACCACAATAAAATGATGCAACTTCATCACATATGCAGTTTGTGTATCTGGATTTTTACAACTTTTGCTAATAACTTGACAAATTCAATTACTTTGGTGACAGATTGACCTGTACAAATGTCAAGCTGAGCACTTATGCCAGTTCAAATGATCCTGAATGGAGTAGTCAGTAACAAAGTTGTACAGTAAACGGGCCTCATTTTGAAGCCAGAACCCGGCCCGAGCCCGAACCTGGCCCGAGCCCGACATTTATTTTTTAAGCAGACCGATTTAGGCCCGAAAGCTAAATTTACTGAGTGAGTCAAGATATGCGCAACTGTGTGGTATCAAAAATGTAGTGTACGGGTATAGCTGCAGGTACACGGTTTTATCACACCCAAAATAGCAATCACCTTGACCGAAACTTTAACTCAAACAAGCACAAATTTAGCTTGTTAGTCGGTGATAATACTGCGGAATATAATATTTCTCAAGATAAAAAAAATATCACGGAATTATCCACGATGGCGTTCGTTATAAGCATAAAAGAACTATTTAGGTTAGCGCTATAGCAGTGGTTTTTAACCTGAGTTCGCGACTCCCGTGGGAGTAGTTTGCCTTTCTTCCAACGGCGCGAGAGCTTCTGACAAAATGTTCATAATTACTTCTCTATTTTATATTGCGTATGATATATATGGAAATATTTTTGTGGTAACCAAAATAATAGGATCACCTGGCAAAAAATGATAGCCTACTTTTTCGTTCAAAATTGTTTTAAGTGTGATTATGACCATTACAGTACGGAGCACTGTTGCGCTTGGCAACGCACAAATAACATCGTGACGTAAGAATGTGCTATGTTTGTAAATTAGATATCTGAATGCGGTAGCCAGGTTGGGAGTTATTCTAGTTTTCAATGAGTTGTGCTGTGCAGTGAAATGTACGCGGCACGGGTCTGTCTCTTTGTCTCTTTTCTGCCATGTGCATAAATTTAATGAACGAGTCTTTGTTCAACATCAGTCATTGCGATTTTCTGTTGTGCAAACACAACTGCATTACATATTCCTGAATGGAAATTTTTGGAGGGGTTTGTTAAGTTAAATTGGGTTTCAAAATGGATCACTGCATGAAAAAAGGTTGAAAACCAATGCGCTATAGGCATGAAAAGCCGGTTTGTAGGCTATGGTTTCTAAAAACAAGCCATGAATCGTGTAGACGAATAATCGTTTCGAAACAACACACCACGTGGTAATTTCTTCACCGCTGTCCCCTTCTCAAAAAAGAACGCAAGACTAATCCGAGGAGAGCACAAGAGAAAGCAGCTATGTTTGCAAATGGAATTAGCTGAAGCAAAATCACAATCAGTTCATTCACAGCAGTCACCTCTGTAAGCATAACAAAGGTACTTTAAAAAAGAAAAAAAGCTATTACTTTGAATGGTATTAAAAACTAGTATATGCAGGCCCGAAATCGGCCCGAAATTTTTTGACAGACTTTTAAGCCCGATCCCGGCCCGAAACCCGAAACATTTGAAAGAACTGCAAAACAGACATATTGAAAACAGTGCAAACTCTTTAAGACCCTCACGCGCCGATTTTGGCGCAAAGATTTTTCTCTAACACTTTCAAACATAACTCCCCAGCCATTTGAGCTGTGGAAACCTTCAAACGATCCTGTTAGACAAGTACCTTCGATTGAAAGAAAATTGTAAGTTTTATATTAGAGGTTGTTTGAGGGGTGACGTCTTAGCTGGGAGTATAGGTTTAGGCTTGTTTGGCCAAGGTTACCTGACCCTGGGCTCCAACCCTCTCGGGGTAAGTTTTTGTTCTTTTCAGTAATGAAACTAGGCAAAATCAGCGTCTTTAGAACCCTTGATTGGCCTTCCAACGTTTGTGGTTGTTAAGGCCTTAACAAAAATAAGAAAATTAACCTCCAAGGGAATTCACTTAATTTATTAAAGCTTTTTGTCAATCTTGTGGTGAGGAAGTTTCGTTTCAGAGTAAAAACAAACATTATTCAGAACTGGGAGTTGCATTTTATGAGATGATAAAGGTCAAAGCGAGAACACTTTCGTTCATTGCTTCCAGATTTGTTTTGAAATCGTAGATTGATATTTTAGTGGTTAGACACCAAAAATCGGTTCTGGTAGTTTCAACTACCAGCGAACAGATTAATATGCATCAATAACAAGTAAATATGACGCAAACCTACAAAGAAAGAAGGCAGCTAATCGTTTGAACTACGATATCAATATGCTCATGTGATAAGTGTTTACTTTCCTGCCATGTTCAGTAGATTTCCAAAAGTTTGAAATATTTGAATCTATTCTTTCAGTAAACCACATATATTTTAATTAAACATTATCAGTGCCTGAAATGTATTTTTAATTACATTGGCGTTTGTTCAATTCTTCATAAACACTTCCTCTGTTTTTTTGCATTTTATTTCAAGAAAACGAATTTACAAAAACTGCAGGAAAGGTTGAAAGTATATAGACAAAGAACATTAATTGTCTTTCAAATGTCTTGAACTTCACAAATCCAAAATGTAATTTCTCAAATTTCATGATTGCTCCCGAAGAATGTTGACCTAGAGACTATTCACTGGATGCTTTCTGATTTCTATAGCTTACAGCGGGCTAATAGTGAATTTTACTGGACGTGATGACAGGAAAAGGTTTGATGAGCACAAGCAAAAAAAACAAAATTTAAAACAATATCAACAACATTTCTTGTCTCTAGAACCATTGTTTCTATACTTTTTCGAATTTCAAAACATTACCGACATTGATGAAATGCATGTGAAAAGCAAGTACATAAACTGCGTCGTACTTCGGAATTAAATTTGGAATAATAGAAGTGCGCGAGAATGAGATTTCACTGCGCAAACGGTCTGGTGGTACTGCGCGATTACGCAGTTGCGAACCGTGGAGGGAACACTGGGCGTGAGCATAGCTATTGTGACCACTACCTACGTGCTACGTCCAGGTTTATGATGTTGCTGTTGTGGACTGAACATTACACGGTGTACCGCTAACACTCGTAACTCATCAGACGTTTGTAAAGGAGGCTTTATGGAGATCCGAGGGCAAGTGCAAAGTTACGTCAATCAAACCGAACTGAAAAGCGAATTGAACTTACAATGCAATTACTTACCTCTTGTTGAATGGCACTTTCGTCGAAGAACGACTGACTTGTAGACAACTGCTGACATGAACTGATTAGTGATTACCTCTCTCGCTGTCGCTAACCACAAGCGCAGACGCATTCTTGTATAAAAGATGTCTGGCTAGACGCACGATCAACTATCCGCATTATGATGCAACACACGAAAAAAATGAGATTTCACAAGAGAGCAATCCATGCATCCGTCCAAAGTTCCCCATGAGTCCAGTTCTATAGTTATTCTTAAGGTATGGACTTGGATACCAATTGCAAACTGTTCTTTATGAATTAGAAATGTAATGTACAAAGATTTTACAACTGCCACGACCAGGCCAGTAACCAGAGGGGAGCAACTGGGGAATAATCCCCCGAAAATATCNGCTGATTGCTGCCCTGACCACGTCATAGATGTTGAAACAACTTACCAAAGGCAATATACGATGCGCATGGTTGATTGATTAACTAGAAGCGTATAGTTGTCCAACATAGTTATGAACAGGAACGAGTGTGGTGATTCACAATTTTGCCTTTTTCCTAGGAGCTGCAGCAGCTTTATGCACCTTTTACGTTTATGTATCTGGAATTTGAAATAGTGTTTTTTTTACCTATTTACGTTCGCAAATAGGCAAAACACAACAAAAGGAGGTTTGGTGGAGGTGCAAATGATACGACCGACAAGTAACGCGGAACAATTTTGTGGAGAATCGCAAGGAGGCAAATATAAGCGCGTACACTTAACAAAATTTTGCACTGGATTGTATGAGAAACAGAAAGATCTTTTGAGAACTGAACAACGTTGTGTCAGCAGAACTACCATCAAAGTTAATAACACGACAGACACTCGTCTCGACTGTCCCGGCCGGTTCATTGCGAGCTGAATCACTACATGCCTTGTTTGCAATAGCTGTAGGCCTACTGCAGTCTTAACTGGCATTAGCCTACTAAGAAACACATTTCACCCATTAAGAGTGGGGGGTGGCGGAGCGCAGATATACAGCTCTAACATGAGAATTGAGCACGTTTGATAACCTTCGATTAAACTGATGAGAGGAAATTCGCCATTCATTTGAATGAGAACATTGCTTGTTAGCAATGTGATAAGCCGTTTCTGCTGAATTCTCGAATGCAAGGGGTATCTGGCAAAAGTGAACAACCTTCCCAACGACCGCGGCGCGGGGCCCGCAGAGGCGCGGGGCCCAATGCAGCCGCATCGGTTGCATTGGCTTAAGGCCGGCCCTGCCTTCGAGACCGAGACGAGACCTGAAACCTTCGAGACTGAAACTAGCAAAAATGGGTCTCGAGACNNGTCTCGAGACCGAGACCAAGTCTCGAGACTGCATCGCTGATTGAAGATACACATTTATTGCGAGGTGATTTTTCACAGAACATCATCAACAGTCTTCGTTGGACCTTTTTCAAGACCACAAGACGTAACTTTCTGTTGTGCACAGTCTTCGGTATCTCTAGCATTTGTCAACCACAGGAGTAATAAATGACTTCCAGACAATAATTACCTTCCAAGGGACAGTTTTCGTACCTCGAAGAACGTCAACATCACAAGTGTTTCCAAAAGGTTGCAAAGTGTTACATCACAAATTACGTTTTGTGACATCAGAAATACAGCAAGAATTTTATTTTGCGTGGACAATTTCTTCCAACATTCCACAACAAAACCGGTCTTGTTGTTCCTAGATTTTCTCAGATGAAACCATGTGTTTACCAATTTATGCATAAATTTGAGAGAAACACGTAGCAGCGGTCAGTGAAAAGTTGGCGCTTGCAATTCAATAATTGGTTTTACAATCAGATGGTTGCTGTCAATTTATAATTACTTGTAGCGCTCTTCATGGCTCATGTACACATAAACGAAATTACGTTCATTGCAACGTTCACAAAATGAAACGTTTTAATCGCCAAGCAAAAATTCTGTGTTAAAAACCAAATAATTCTTACTCGGCCGAATGCAAACTCCTGTTGAGAATTTCGAACGCAGAAATGTCTGCTTAGTTTATAAAATCAAGTCGCGACATCCTCTGACCTGGTAGCAAAGCAGAAGTTGGAAACAAATCCCAAAGAACATTAACAACAAAAAAGACTGTGAGGTCACGTTTCATTTGTTCAGATCATATATTTTCAAAATGTTCATCAACTTTTTCAGCCAAATATTTGCAGAATCCGTTCAATATGGTATAAGGCTTTTCTTCTGGAATTGAACCGAAAAAATCACCCATAATACGTGAGTTCATTTTATTTATACAAACAAACACGAAGACATAGTTTGATGGAGGCAAAGCTTTAGGAAATGAAAACGCGAGTAGGCCTAAACAGTTAACTTTACTTGTGTGGTTCGCAGAAAGCAGTACATATACTTTTTTGGAGATACTACAGGTTTTGGACTGAAAATATTGCTTTCACCTGTAAACGGATCAGACCCTAATGTCTGCAAAAAATAAAACAAAGCAGGATTAGTTTCATCACAAAGAAGTTAAAAGGTAAAGAATGGTTCTTCGAACCACACTTCACTGCGACAAATCATGTTTGCTGCAGTAGTCTTTATTTAATTTCTTTCACCCTTCTGACATGAAAGCTCCTTTTGAGATTCTTTGGAAGCCTCATAGCTGGGTTTGTACTTTCTCTGCCACGCCCAGATCCTTGCGGATCTGAGCAACCCAACCACCGAGAGAGACCGGTTGCGACCCAGCACCCCCTGCGCAACTGTGTTGATCATCTAGAGCAGCTCCTTCCCACATATATGCAACACTGAGAGTTGAAACTGGACAGTAACAAAGTTAATTTAACTGTTGAGGGGCATCGACTTAATAACCTTCCGGTTCCTTCAATGCCCTGGCGTCCTTGCACTAATTTGTGTTTTTTGTTGCTGAATATTAATTATCGCCAAATAAATTCAACTCAACTCATATCTAACATAACACATTCCTGGATAAAAGACGTAAAATTGTAAGAATTATTGTTACTCGTATACCTCAAAACATCGCTGAAAGCAAGATCCATCTAATTAAAACTGTACAAATCAAGTCACACTCGAAACAAAATACAAAAATTCTGGAGAAAACTGAAAACCTTTAGGAATGCAACGCAAGCTGACAGAAATAAATCAAAGTAAGGACAAGCCAAATCGAACTTGCTTGAATAAAAATCAACCTAAAAATGCAGATATTAAATCTGCTCAGACAAAGACACCGAAAAATAAAGCGTGGAATGAATATTCAGCTTTGCAGTACATTACGAAAAGATCAACACCAATGGTTTGCAGNAGACTTGCATTAGCAAGAAAAACCTCTACACAAGTTGACTTACGATCAAAGCTTCCAACACCGAAAGCATCTTTTTGTTAANGTGAGGCCACCACCTAAAACTTTAGTGTTTGAANACGCCTACAAATTATGTGGTGTTCCTTTAGGCCTATGTATGCAGACGAGACTACATTCGGACCGCTGACACTAAGAAAAAGCATGTAGCTGTCTGCAATGCATCTCACCTTTTCAAAAATAAAATATTTTGTCTATAAAAGATATTTTCACTTGCTAATTGAGGCAGGCAGTATACAGTTAGTCACCAACCGTTAAAATTCAGAATTTTCACCTCAAGGTGTTCAATCTGCATTTTTTTATTCAACTGCTTCTTTACAATGCTGTGGTGATCGTTGGCTTACATCCGTGAGCGCCAACATTCGATGCAATGGCCCACAATTGTGGCGAGGCCCAAAGTTNGCCGACCAATAGCTTAGATGGATGATGCAAATAATTGACTGCCACGTGGATACAATNTTTGCAGTTCATGCTTTTTGTGTNTCAAGTGTATTCCAAATATATACTATCGCTCGAAAAGTTGCAGCTTCCAGTGATAACTAATCTTAAAATCTAAAATAGAGCCCTGGCGATTATANAGCAAACNACTCGTAACCAACTTTTACGTTCAAACATCCAGGAGGTTCTCAACTTTACCCTCATAGTTTTGGTTGAGAATTGATAAATTTTACTTTAAAATTCTGCTGGGTGTCTCTTAGAGATTACGTTTTTAACGTTTTTCAAATGTTTGCTGTTTCCTCTGAGTTTCAGAAATTATTTTGGAGATTGTTGTCATGGTTGAAACTTTTGTTTAGCTGCTTTAAATTATTCTTTGGAGGATTTCTTAACTTCAAACGTTTTTCCATCTACCACTTTGCGAACGTTTTGATCTGCATTTACTAATTTCGTAACGACTTCGTTTGAAAACCAAAAGTGTAGATAAATTAATTATTTGCCAATGCATTCCACAAAGATATTCATGTTTTGTCAGTAAGATACAAATGATTTCCTCCATCCCCACATGCCCTTTCTTTTAAACAAGGCTCATGCCTATCTAAGATATGCTTCTCTTTGCAATTTTTAATTCATACGCGCATATCGAAAATCCACTGCCCGTAACCTGCGTCAATTGAGCCTAGGGTTGCCAGATGGCCGGTAGTTCACCGGCCTGGCCGGTATTTTACTGCTAATTTAGCANAGGCCGGTAAAAGGCCGGTATTTTGAAAATCAGTGCTTGAAGCGGATATTTTGAAAATAAAAAATATTTGNCGCAACTTCAAAAAGAACTAAAGCAGAAGTTCTCAAATTATAATGACTCTAGTAATGAATCTTGTCAGGAAAATTCTTTCAGCGAAGTTTTTTTGCTGCTGTTGACGAAATCCTTTGTGCAATTTTCGCGTCACGCACACACCAAAATGTAATGAACCAGCCAAAATACAGGCAAATTATTAATTGTGGCTTAACAATACTGATTCTCTCTTTGTTTTCGCTGTGCCGCTTACGAAATACGACACAGCTTAGATCTGGCACTGTCGACAAATCAAAATGGCCGGTATTTTTACAAAACGCATCTGGCAACCCTAATTGAGCCATATTGCTTTTGTGTTGCCATTGCGGCATTCTTTAGCAAACTATTCCAATGTATCGCCAACAGAACAAACTCCACATCCCTTCCATGAACCATCACTGAGTAGTTACTTTCAAATAGTTTCTGGTTATTCATTAAGAGAAATCTACGAACACGTTCAAACAAAACCAGCAGCATTCGTGTATTGGGTTTTGGCGAAGCCAGTCGGTCTCATTCATTGTTGTCACTGATTTGATCAGAAGATAAAAAAAACAAAAAACTTATTATAGGATAAATATAGCAAGCGCAGTATCAAATTTAAACTGAATGGAATATCCCATTTGATGAAATAAAGTCGCATTAATGAAAACAATCAGTGAAAATTTCCTCCTATTTTTCGCGTTTGTTCTACACACCACGCTTGAACACCTCGTTTTTAAATGACGCAACCATGGACTATGTTCTTATTTTTAATCGCTTTTACTCAAACCTGTGCATTATCACAGTAAAACTAAAGAAAATATTCATCTAAATCAAACGCAGCATTTTGCGCGTAACGTTTGAACATGTATTTCCTGCATTACCGTTGTGTTTCATCAAAACTGTCTTCCACGCTGTAGGCGTGGTCTTGCCGAGNCAAACAGCAAATAGGCTTTGAAACGTAACAAAAGAAACATTTAAGAAACGATTTTTGTGTTTTAAAAAGCTCACACACTGAACATTCAGTCTTATTACTTAACTTTGCGCCTGTCTTTCCAATGATTGTTGTTTAAGACTCAAAAATCCGCTTTTGGTGAGTCTCGAGTTCTACGTGTATTTATGGTTGATGGTCGACACTCTTGGTTGGTTAGTTTCAGAAAAAACGTATGTTTTTTGAGAAACGCAGAGAAATGTATTCTTCGCCGCTCGTCACAATCGAGACAAACGAAGTTTGTTTCAAGATGTTTATTGCGTTTGGAGATGCAGCTGACCGAACAAAATTGTGCCAAAAGTCTTGTCAGGTGTATTGTTAAAAAAGTGTACTTTTTAAAGAAAAACATAGCAGACTATATTACTTAAAACGGTATTTTTTGTGGAAAACGCACGATACCTACACCTTGATACCTTTCACGATACACAATGTGGATTCTAAGATGCAGACGAGTCCGTGATATTCCATAAATCCTACATTTTCAGTCAAACATCATCGTTAATTGTCTCGTAACTGATCAAAATTTCTAATCAGTTTGCTTGCATAAATAAAAGGACACGACCCACTGCTGGACTTCCGCTTTCCTTGAATGCCCATTTAAATTTGATATTTGAAGCGTATCTTCACAAGTTGCAGTATATTTTTAAAACGTGTCTGTTTTCAAAATTGCTTCGCAAAGTTCTTCTGCTTTTCTATATTTTTAGCCCTTTGTCAAAAATTCGCTTTCATAACAACATCGCTTTGTGGTATTGTAGTTAGGTAGCTGTGCACACAAGCTTGCTAAAGTTGCTCACTAAACAACACTGTAGAGGTGCGTAGGCGCAAGTCAAATTTAGAACGGAACAAGCATTGCGAGTCCACAGTCGACCGAACTTCAACCTCTCATCATCATGCAGAGGTGAGCCAGGCATGTGCGGCAATCATCAGACACACCAAAGTGGATAAAAGGTTTGATGGAAAAGCACCCGTTGAAAACGCATTTTAAAAATTGTGCCGAATCAAGGCATACAAAACTTTAGAGAGATTTTTCAAAGCAGTTGCAAGCGAAGTTTGTCTCGTCTTTTTCTGCGCAATGGAAAGATTTCATGCGTCACTGAACGTCATCGTCATGCCTCGTATGTCATCGACATGCTTCAACGAGTCAGGATCGAAGCATTGTGCGAGAATTGAAAACCCTGCTTTTTCTATGTTTGCCTACTATGAAACATTCTTTTCAAGTGAAGATCGTGCGTAAAAATGCTATGACTAATGACTAAACAGCCAAATTGACTATCGTTGGTGCAGACGAAAAGTGACGGTAAGACCAAGATGTAATGCTTATTTCCTTATTGGCTATTGTGGCTAGATTTAAAAAAAACGCAGTTTGCAATATCAGGTTTGTTATAAATCTTGTTATATCAAAGCTGCACTTGCACGGTTTTCATGTAGTGTTTTGGAGTTTTGCCACTGCATTTGCGAAGATTTAACGACGTGACAGTTCGCGGCAAAGTACGCACTCGTAAAATTCGTAAAGACATCAATGTCGAGAAACTTCTCCTTCGAATCAGTAGACCTCATTTCTTTTCTTACGGTGACTGCCCTCGCGACCCTCCCTGAAGAAACAACGGCCGAAATGCAAATGAATGCCACGCTATACACTCAATGAAAAGAGACCAATGCACAAGCAAACTCTGCGGTCAGTAAAGACTTTATGTTCAGAAAAACATGTATCATTATCTTTCCTTGACGTACCATTTATCGCAAGAGTTGAGCTACGGAATGAAATTTAATATTTTCAGCAAAACATTGAAAGTGTTGCTCGGGTTTTCACGCTTGACCGGTTTTCACGCTTGACCTCTTTTTAAAAACATTTCCCTCTTTGCAGCATCTTTAGTCGCCTGTTTTGTTTTTTCCTAAACAATGCGCAAGTCTCCGAAACCTAAGCTGCTTGATGTTAAATGACTATAACCAGGGATACAGTGCTAAACACGGAAAGCTGGGAACAAAGGCATTTTCAAGAGCACTTCAAATTTATTTTTAAATCAATATTAAATGAAGTACTCATTTTCTTTGGACAAAATAGGAAATAGGCAAATATTCACGAAAATATGTTTTAGGCTGCTACGCAAGAGACAGATTGTCTTTTATTTATTTATGCGACGTCTAAAGCTACACACAGGAAATCTGGTTAAAAAACATATCTTCTATCAAGTTACGATGAAAAAGGTTTGGAAACGCGATACCACGCCCACACGTTCTCGCCCACTTCCACCCCTGCTTCTAACGCTGTTGCAGGTTTGCATTGCCCAACTGAAGTTTGTTTTATCTTGAAATTGAAATTTGGTTTGTTTTGTGCTTGACCTGCACAATTGTTTCTCGTTAAATTACCCTATCCGCACCTGCGAGTGTTTTGTTACGACCACCAGGCTTGTGGTTGCGCGCACAAGCATCATTTTTCAAACTCGAAACAACGCTTGGTTCAGTGAGGGGAGATTGCAGTTGTCTGCATCGCTATGCTGACTGCAACTTGCAAGCAACATTTCTGCAAAGTGTGTCGTGACGTCGGCAACCACAGGTTTGCAGATTTACCGCGAAATGCATTTTTAAAAGTATCAAAGGCAATATTTGTCAAAGGAATAAAGTGTTTTACTTTGCAAGGTGTTTCCACTTACCAGCAACGTTTCGCTGACAACAATCACTATTTTATAAGGATTTTGTTGCACCTATCAACAGGGCCGGCCCTGGCAGATGCAGGGCCCAATGCAAGACCTACGCACGGGGCCCCTCTGAGCAATGATTTTATGGCGTCATCGTGTTTGGTCAACATAATCTTTTCTACGTTCTATTCCAAATCTTGCATAAAGCTGGAAATGGTTCTTTTACGTTGGGCCAATGGTTGAAGGTAAAGCTGTGCAAAACAAAATTAAATATCCTTAAAAAAAGGCATTAAAAATCTTTTTTTTTTCAACAATCTTGGTCAACCACTCAAAGGCATTTTTAGCTGTTTACGCTTGGCAGAATTTTGCTGAAAATTTCCAGCTTGCAACAAAATCTGTTGAAAGCTATTGTTTTTGGTAAAAACATGCACGGTTTTTCAGCATCACAGCTTGTAATTGAATGCTTGTAGCCTTCAGTGCGTTTTCTGTGCAGTAATGGATTTATTGCTTATCTCATTTTGCAAATATTTTCTGTGCAGTAATGGATTTATTGCTTATCTCATTTTGTAAATAAAACGTTGCCTACTTAAAGTTTGCTTCTTTGTTCTTCAAATAAAAAAGTTTTTTCTGAATTTACTGAGGTGTGCATCACTGTAGCAGTTAAGTTTCCAGCTTCGCGCACAAATTCCATTCGCTGTTGTTTTCAGTAACTTTGCAACGCAAAGCGTTTCTCAGTTGCTGGGACTTTCCACCACCCATCGGTTTGCCGACAGCAAGCTGCATTTCTGCAAAGTGTTTTGTGGTGTCTGCAACAATAGCCTTGCAGAATTTCCGAAGGTTAAAGTTTTTAACCATATCCATGACAATATTTTCGAAAGATCCATCAAAATGTAAAAAATAGTGTTCAATTGATTTTTAATAATTTTTGAAACCTTTTTGAAAAAGTGTTTCTCTTATACAAACTACAGCCTTTTAGAACTGAACTGTTCAGTAATAAATTTTCATCGATGCGGGAGAAAGAAAAACATCCGGGCAACACTGCAGTATACAATTTTTCTGGTTGTTGTTGATGCAAACGCTCAATTTCGCTTAAATGATGGCATCCAGCGGCTGAAAACCTTGCCACGCGGTTTTCATCTGTTTTTGAACTGTTNATGTCTCCCCATTACGGTGTACTTATATACAAATAAATACGATTCTGGAAATTTACCGCGATCCTGTTTTAAAAGAGCAGTTGCATGTCGTCTTGTTTACAAGGCAAATGATCAAAAAGCAAATCATTAAAATTGTAATGAGTCCATGAAGGTTTTGCACTGAAACTGCACGTTTTTGACCGCCGCGAATGTTTTGATTAACGTTTTAGCAAACTTACGCCTGGTGTTGCTTAGGGGTAGTTCGTGATCATTTAAAAAACTGCAATAAAAAAAGTTAATAAATTGCTAGAAAAACGCATTGAAATGAGATACGATTAAGCATCACTGAACTATTTAATAATTTATAACGCAATCGTTTTCGTAAAAAGCGGTATATTTTGAATAAGCAGTAAATCTAAAAAAAAATACAAATCATACAGATCGTGATGTTTTCTTCAATAAATATCGCATTTCCGTTACGAGATTTTATATAATTTGCTGTCTCTCTCAAGAAGTGGTGAAGTAAAGTAATTGCTATTAACCGAGTTGGCAAAGCAATTCTAAGTGAGCACATTAAGTGGACGCTTCGGCGACTCAAATATTTAATGCGACAAAGACTTTCAAGCACATGTCAAAATGATGGAGAGGGCGCTAGTTTCTGTTCTCAGTCTTTCCTGCAGCAGCCACGTTACTCACCGAGATCAGGAATTCGAGTGAAAAAGACTTACCCTCAAATTGTTTAAGTGCGAGCCACAGCGCCAAGTACTTAAGTTAAAGAACGCCTCCTTAGCTTCAGCGTTAGCACTGCTTTTATTCCCAGATTTTGTGCTTTCGCCCATTTTCGCGGCGCTTCGCACTTGTTCGCATTTGGGTTTGATTTTTTAAATTCCATCGGTATGAGACAACCGTGACATTCCTCTCAAAACCTGCTTCCCTTCAAAACCTTGTACGAATCTGAAAACTTCAAAAAAATTTTAAAGGATTTTCACTTAAGATATGTACTGGATATTTAAACATTTCAGATCCTTGTTTGTTAGCCTTGAAACATTTTAATGTCTTATTATTGAAACTAGCTTGGCGGTAAAATATTTTGCTAAATAATCAACGATTTATAGGTTGCAACATGTGTCTCCTTCTACTTAACTTTAAACTTGATCTTTTGAATGTTTCACTGATTTAAATCAAACACGTCCATGAAAAGAAAAGGTCGAAGCGATGTTGTTGGATGAGCGTTTTTCTGGTTGTTATAGATACAAGGCTTGATTGAAAGTTAATCATTCTATGGAGCAACTGATGTAGTTGCAACACATTTTGAATTTGTTTCTACTCCACGTGGCTTGTAATACTCCGTTGTTCCTGATCGAATTTGTTTTCGCCAGGAATTTATTCGTAACTGTCTGGTCCTGGTACGGACATTTTTCTAAAAGCTTGTTTTCCTTAAATATGTGACTGTTGTATATCGACTGGCCGTGCTTTATCGGCATCTATCTACAATCGTATCGCTGCAAGGGAACACAACAATTTCGTTGGACTGGTCGCAAGTTTTCGGAGGCAGGACTTTTTGAGTACCAGGCTTATATCGAACTTTACCTTAGTAGAAAGAGAAACGAGGACTTTCTCCTGGGTGCCACATTTACTTTTAGAAAATACTGTGCGAGGACAGTTTATTTAACTGCAGTGTGCAGTGTCAACAAGCAACCTGTTACTTATTAAACAGTATGGAAGATTTGCTCCTTGAATTGCCATCGAAAGGTGAATGCTCCAACGCTGAGGCTTCTCTCAAAGAAAAGCTTGAATAAATCTAAAGTCCTGCCTCCTGCCTGCCTGCCAGCCTACGCAGACGAGTGCTCAGTGCATTTTAAAAAAGCTTCAGGGCATCTGACTAGAAAACCGTATGGTTGTTTCAGATGTCCTGGGAACAAAATAAACGCTGTTCTAATGTGGTTTGTTTTCTGTGGCATGATT
>JGI24021J15306_10002110_pt1 | contig 20923 bp, 11 predicted proteins | sample Ectturendosymbi1_FD_15306 | JGI IMG/M metagenome (IMG submission 15306)
CCACTAGACTTCTAGAGGCCCGATTTCTCTGATTCTAGGGACCTGAATCGGGTCCCTAAACACCTCTAAAAAATCCTGATATTACAAATGCTATTGGGGGCCCTTTGAAAGCAGAGTAGTTACTTATAGTCTGCATCGGAGAATTATATGAGTGGATAAGAAGCTTTTCGTCAAAATTGAGGAAACTTTACGCGCGAAACACCTCGAGGGGGCCTGAAGAAGGGGGGCCAAGGCAAGTGCCTCGCTCGCCTCCCCTTAAACACACCACTGCCCCTGAGCAGTTAGTGACTATCAAGCTAAGAAATAAAGCTCCGCGTGGTTGGATAAACCAAGAACCACTAATCTCAGGCATCAGACCCAACGCTTTTCTGTCATTTTCTTGCTCTTTCCTTATTCTTTGTCTCTTGGGGTAGAGTTCTGTGGTTGCCATTTGGAAAAAAAATTTGCTTGTTATTTAAACTCATCAAAATCTGCTCTGATTTGCTTAGCATGAGCAGTACAAACTTGCGGAAGTACTCAANTAGCAGTCTAATTTCTGAATGACTTTAATAGAAACACTAACAAAACTACTGTATTGCTCAAGCTCAGAAGAANCAATAATATTTTCATTGCAGGATAATNCAAGCCTTACCCATATCACTTATGTGCAGTATGAGCTTGAGCTTTGATCAGGTGCATATCAAACACGATCAACCACAATTCTTTCGCATGATTAACACGTAACAATCGACACGATTCACTAAACGCAGAACGCAGCTAACGTGTTTTGATTATGACGATTGACCAATGATCTTATTGGCGTGGGGCTTGACCAATAATCATATTGAGATTCGTGTAAACTCATTTGAAGACCCTGGCGTTATCAACACGAAATCTGATTAAGATGTATAAAACTAAATTTAATGAATAATTTAGACATAAATTGTTGACGAATATTCATCGAACTGATCATATACCGGCAATTGACTCTATTACGCTTTTCAGGAATTTCTGTCATACAACTATTTTCTGGAAATATTCTGAAATAATCAGAGCATAGGCAAACTAATTTCGGCGGTCCTGATCTTACAAGGACTATAGCAAGGACTCTGATGTATGGAAAAATACAAAATCTATCGTTTTTCAGCAGGTTTCTCCGCAATTTTTGTCAGGTTAGTGTTAGGAACCTCTAAAAAGTAATGTAATCATTAGCTCAATAACCAATGACCATGTCATGCACATCATTGTCGTCCAACTGCAGATTCCACCCCATATGTTTTTACTTCCGTAAATGCGACTACTATGCGTTCAAGCTTCTTTCTACTAGCATCAACGAAAAAGTCTTCTGATTTGTATTTCTAAGCGTTTCATGCAACTTATTTTTCAGTCAGCTGAGTTGGGTGAAAGTTCTTGTCTGTCATCTCAGCTGAACCAACTTCAATACATCTGCCAACAAGACCCGAACAAAACCTGCTCTTGGTTTTTTCAATCAAACGCGAATGAACGAGCACAAAGAGAAATGGACAACCGTTGAAAAATATATTTTGTTTATAATTATCAATTTGTGCAATTTTGTTTGTAAGAACGGGCTCCTGTATATTTTTGTCGATTGGTACTATCTGTGAAGACAGGTAGAAGAATTTAATAGTGGTTTACGCGTCAGAAACTTTTCGTTCTTATTTATTGTTTTTTTGTTTGTAAATTATCGGCAATATATTTTTGGTGTTAAAAGCGCAGCGCTTCCCAACCAATGGGCCTCGAAGTGTTTCATTTCAAATTTCATTTCATTTTATTTCAAAATGTTGGAATTGTACAGTATTTAACTAAACGTTTCTCTTGAAAGCCGCTAAATTCATAATGATTAAATCGAGAAAAAGGAACCAGTAATCTGCCCATCGTTGCTCTAGCAATTATGCGCTGTGTTGCGTTAACAGCGAAGGTGCGGTCACGCCAACTGTGGCCTCAACAATGTTAATCTTACCATATCCAAAAAGTGAGCTCGAGTTTCCCATTAACAGTAAGTTGTATGCGTTGTTAACTTTTTTTTCTTTGTCGTATCTCAATTGTTTGCGTCATTGTCTTACCGCAGTATCTCAAGTGCACCCGGCAAAAAAATTTCAGTAAAAGCGGGTCGCAAGCTGAAAAAGGTTGGGAAGCACTGGTGTATAATGTCTTGCAGCTTTGGGGTAACAGACTACTCCAGGATCTTACGATTATAAAAGTATGAGTGTTTTGTTTTNTTTTTTTAACTTTTTGCCATAGTACATGCTAAAAAATGTAATGAGTAGGGCAACCAAATTTCTGACCTAAAAACTTAAAATTTTGACTTCATTTTGACGTGTACATTTTCTGNATTTGCAGCTTCAAAATAATTCAGCCTTCGGTATTGAGGTTAACCCAGAAGCATATTCATGCACTCTATGCTTCGAAATTACAAAAAAAAGAGTTGCTTCGAGGATGATATATTGACAAGTACGTGAATAACTGCAGTGGAGTCAAACCCGAGAACATCATAAAGTTGTAACGCTATACACACAATGGATTGAGCATTTGCCAAACCAAGTACTGTAAGACCACGTTTCTTGCCTCACCATGCACGCCTCTCCTACATGATATTCAATCGTCTAGCAGTGAGCAAAAGAACATTATTACGTCAGAAATCGCAACAAACCCATTATTATTACAGATTTGCAAAACCCATTACTGCAGAAGTGATATCAAGCTACAGCATGTCAATATCTGTTGTTGTAGTTTCAATAAAATATCGATGAAGAGATAAAAATGTGCTGCAAGAAAAGTTTCACCTGACGATAAATTTTGACCTAATGTTAAATTTAGTCTTTTTCGACCTAATAAGTTGGGATTCCCTCGTGGTATGAGCGTGAAATTTGGTTTGTGGAGATTTCATATACCGTATTTTAAAAAAGGCAGAAATATTTTGATTTTATTGACTTTGCCCTGTTTAGAGTTAATAACATGCATCTGCGCTTAACATCGCATCCAGATTTCTTTGGTGTCTTATTTCAGTGTTGTTCAATTCGCCGTGAATGAAGACTTCGTCGTCAGCTTTTGCTGAAATGATATTTTCAAATAAGGTTAAAGTTTCAGGTTGATAGAATATTCAGGGAACATTTCATCGTGTTTGTAATAAACAGATTGGTACAAGCTTTATTACACCCGTGTTATATTTTGACCATTCTTGGAAAAGCAGTAAAATGCCGTCTTATAGTCCTTAACTAGATGAATGCAACGCTGACTTACCAAAAGAAAGTCAGTTGTAGGTGTTGCTTGCAGTTGTTGCACACCCGCTAGTGAAATGCAAAATCTCCCTTTAGTTTAGTTTTAACTTGGTGAGAGAAGTGGAAACATTGCTCGGTTTTCTAGGCCTGGCTGCAATTAACGTTGATCCCGGAATAAAGTAGAGATTTGGAAATCCTCAGTAAGTTTATCTTTGAAATGACAGTTCACTTAGTTTTAAAGCGTTTTACCAGGCGGTTCATGCAACAGGATATCCTACTGTATGCTGCATGGCTTATATTCAGCAAAATGTTTTAATCTGAAAGCGTCTTTTTGTTTGTATGGAACGATGGCAACATGCCTAATGGCCTCAATCGGAGATATCGTTCACACTTACACTGATGATCAGATCCGTATGTCGAAACGATAGATCTGTAACAAAAGTTTATTTTTACTCCTTCAAGGACCGCGAGAGCTCAATATATTTGGCTTTTGAGGCGATTTCGACCATAACTGGCCGTGCGGTCGCGCTAGAGAATCAAAGAACGCATCAGAAGATGCGGACGAGTCACGTGCACTTTCTGATAAACAAAAACAAGTACCTTGGGATTTGTCTGGCGTCACCATGACGTCAAAGGGACGCTGTGGTGACTTCACACTGCCACGCAAAATTTCACAGGTCAAGTTAACTGTTTTTGTTCATCAGAATGTAGACGAAGTTCTTCATCTCATGTATTCATTGACTCTGTAGCGCGATGATCGGAAGACCAGTTATGGTCGGTCGTTACAATCAAGAGCGTCACAGTGAGAAGGGATCAGATTTTCAACCGGTTAAAATTTTTAGAATGTTTTAGTCTAATGTCTTTGTTTAATCAAACACTTATTACCCTGGTCTACAAGAACTTAAAAATAGTAACACATTGGCATCCGCATCTTTAGAGCCCGTGATTCGCCTTTTAGTGTTTGTGGTTGGTAAGTTATGGCTACAAAATCGATAATTAATCAGGTAATCCCCTAGGGGATTATTATTTAATTTGTTGCTTCTATGTCATAACTTGCCAACTATCTATGCTAGGCCAATCAAGGCTCTAACGACGCGGATTTTTCGCATAGTTTATTTTAAAGAAAAAAACAAAGAAATTGCCACTTCAATCTTTCTCTTAGGCCACGATGACGTCATCCAAAAAACCCTTGACCCGCCCCAGTTGTGTCGTCCCACTAAAAAAGTACAAATCCAAACCTTCCCAATTTTTTTCAATCGAAACTACAAAACTTTCCGCATCCTTAGAGGATTTGAAGAGATATCTACCTCAGTCGGCTGGCGAGTTATGGCGGGTTATGTGCTAGCTAAAATAGCCAAAAATTTGGCTTAATGCCGGGAATTCATGAAAATTTTANTTGAAAGAGGAGCTGTTTATATAATTTTATAAATGTATGTTGAGGTCTATTTAATAAGTCTCTCGGAATTTCATTCCATNGCTTGGAGCCTCTGTAAACAGAATGGCGTTGTTGTTTAACTGTTTTGTATGAAGGAATAATTAGTACCTTATTATCCAGTTGTCGTGTGTGAAAAGTATGATATTTTGATGTGTATTCATGTTCATTTGTGATTTCTTTTGATAACATTTGATTACATATCTTCAACATGTATTTAGCCAGTTCGTATTTATATGTTCTTTATCTCTAGAATATAAGTAGAAAAATGCATATCTTTTATGGATATTTGTTTATTGGTCTGAATTTTACAAACATTGCGTATAGCTCGGTTATTTCATTTTACTAAAGAATCTAACAAGGTTTTATTTGCAGTGCCCCAAATAGGAATTGCGTAGTAGAGGTGACAATAAACAATAGAGAAACAAATTTTACGAAGCGGATCTACATTAATGTAAGCCTGCAACTTGTACAGTGCCGCACTACCGCATGCAACTTTTTTACCAACATAAGCAATATGTAGTTGCCAATTGAACCGCGAGTCTATTACAACACCTAGGTATGGTTGAAGAGAGGTTGATTGGGAAGGTTAAAGGGGAAATTTTAGAAAAGAGTGTGAATTTAGTTTTTGTATAATTAATAGTTAATTTATTTGCATTCATCCAATTGCTGAAAAAGTTAGATGTTCGCTTATTTCATATAGAACGCAAGGAGGCGACGTAGCCGATGAGTTCATAATAAAACCAACTTTGAAAACTAATCAAACTACGCAATGTTTATAGCAAGTTATACCTAATTTCGTTCGTTTGATTCTCCCAACTCATGTATGGGAAGAAGGAATGAAAAATTTCCGACGTCTTCTGACAGCAAATATGTGATGCCGCCGCCAACCAATCTCTACGTTTACCACAAACGACTCGTTTCCAGCTCCGGGCATGAAGCATCATACGTCCGGAATCACTAAGACCCAGTAACATGTAAGGCAAACGCACAACATGGCACAACCGTATAACATTCTCTTATTTAAAATCCGTCGCACATCCTGTTTGTGCAGCTTGCGGCAGTTGCTCTAAACATTGTCTAACAGCCTTGTAAATACAACAAAATGAAAATAGTAGAGTACAAAATTGTTTGCACTGTTAGTGGTGCTTGTCACAACCAGCGGTATAAAATATAAGAGACCCAAACACAAGCGATGCTTCTGAGTTTTTATTGCTACGTGTTTGCCATGTCGATCATTTCTAATTTATAGACTTTGAAGTTGGTGAATGCATGGTGGTTACAAGTACAACATATCTTTCATTTTTTGTGTGTTTTATACAGTAGGTCAGCTTAATACAAAAGCATCGCGAAAAATGTGGGTCCTCCTTCAAAATTTTTCTGTTTACCTTGTTCGTAGATTTTTAAACTGGTTGACTAATTTGGTTTTACTTTGCAAACGTATCAGGCGTTCAATGGTTCCGCACTTGTTTGCTGCCTTCAGGCATCTTTATTCCCCTGGTCAGTATTGCGAAATGCCACTAGCTCGGTTTTCGGCGGACCGTTCTCAGAATAATCAACCACTAATGATCCGACCGCTTTGCCCTTTCGCAAGAGAATTGCTACAATTTATTCGAACGGTAGGTCGAAATTAGTCATCAGCTGTTCCAGATCATGGTCGCAAGGCACGTTTATGGAACTTCCCCGATTCAGCTGATATATATATATAATCTTGCTGCGTTGACGAAAAGGAAAGTTTATACGAGTTACCAGGCTTTATTCCAGAAGTAATAGATGTGAAGCCATACTATTTCAAGGATATAGAAAACCGCTTCGTAAATTCGTTAACGTTTACTTTTTGGTATCAGTTGATTCTACAGTATATAAAAACAAATGAATTACAAGGAAGTTTTCATAGACAGCTTTAGTATTGAAAATCAAGTTTGGTTAAGCGGGGTCATAATGCGAATATTTCATCATTACCAAACACGCAAAGTGTCGTTGAAAGAGTGTAAACTCCGCAATTAAAATGGAAGGAATGGGTTCAACAAACTACCAATCAGACGCAGGCAGTAAACGTTTTAAAAACTTTAAAAATTTTCAGCTACTTCCTTCAGTAAGAGTAGGCGTTGGTTAGTTTATCGTATCGAGAACATTTCGAACAAATAGGCCTACAACTATTTCAGTGTGACACTGAAAGGACGTGTATGAACTTAATTTGGGATAAGAAACATTTTAGGAAGTTTCAGTGCCCACCATTAAATTGTTTCCTTCGTGTTTTTAGTGAAACGTTTAAAGTATCAAAGATACAAAAACTCAAAATGAAGTTGGCAGCTCATTCGTTGTTGGTTACGTTTGTGCTTCTGCTGTGCCTTAAAGAATCTTTGTCATGCTCCTGTTTACTTGTTCATCCGCAAAAAGCTTTCTGTGATGGTGCTTTCGGTAAGTAACCTCCTATTAAGTTGTTACCAGCTATAAAGTGAAAATGGCTATTGGTAGAAGCTTTGAGCACATTTAAATCAAGAAATAGAAACCGCGTTAATATGGTTTGACTGTTAAAATGGCTAAATGTACCTGAGGTCAAGAAGATATACTTTTAAAGTTTCTTAGATATACGAAATAGTTGCGTTTTTCATAAGATCGAATTTAGAGACGTTTCAGTGAATTTAAAGTGTATATTGGTGAAACCGAAAAGATAAACAATGAAGATCAATACTAAATCAAACTTACGAATCACAAATTTCAATGCAGCTTTCACCTTTGAAGTGGTTGCAAAAGACACAAACTTTCCTGTATTCGACCAACGACCTCAGCTTGCTGTACAACCGCCCAATGATGGAAACACAACAACAGATCTTTCGATTTCGCCTGGACAGACTAATCACCAAATATTTTACACCAGATATTCCATCAGAAATTTGTGGGTTAGTACATTGAGAACTCTTCGTATGCAGGGGCAGATCTAGCCAGTAAGGTTAGGGGGGGGGGCGATTTCAGTAAAATTTGGTAGTGAAGCCTTCATTACGGGTTCACTGCTGTAGGAGAGACGAAGTATATTTCACAACACTGCTGTGACAAAACAGTTTACGACAAAATAGCCTTATATCGCGAATGCTGTTTTTCTAATTGTACAAAATCATGGTAAATAAAGTTACTTTTCTTAGGTTTTAGGGGGTCTACCAACCCTCTGGATCCGCCCCTATTCGCACGCTGCTTCAATTTTTGGTTAAAAGTGAGACAACTTGGTACTAAAGAGAGCTCAAAAGTAGGTGAGTAGATATGAAACAAACGAAGAAAGCAGATAATTTGAAGAGCGAAAGGTTCTTCTCAAATAAATAATTACCTCTAGCCACAATTTTTCTGTAAAAATCTGCACTATAAATTAAACATTTACTTAGGCCTTCACGCCTCCGTGCATACCAACAAATTTTGCCAGCAGAACTTCTATTAAAGTCAAAATATTGAGTAGGCATATTTTCTCACATTCATATCACTTCTGAAAAGATTATCTTCGAAAGTTAACCAAAGTCTTGATGAAATATGGACAGGCGAAAGGATATAAGCATCATGCAATGCCTAAGATTTCTGGGAAGTAAAAGCAAAAGTGCCGATTCAATTTCGACGGCCGGGGACCCTTCCAAACTTAAAAAAATAAGACTTTGCATAGGTCCATTCTTTACCAAAACATGCTTGTAAAGATCCCTGATTGCTTTATCTTTTTGCTCTCTGCTTGCTCTGTTCTGCTTGATTTCAAACATGCATGGAAAAAAGTCTGCACCAGTTGCAAAAAAGTGCACTTATGACTTCAAGGTATTTATGCAACTTTAATGCAAGAAAAGATAGTCTTCTGTCGATTTTGCATGAATTACTCTGAAAAATGATAAAGCTTGGAATTACTACACTTCATCTTTGTAAAGACATATTCAAATACTTTCTCTCCCGATGATGCAACATCGTTGAAGAAAATAGTGTGCACATGAGACATTGCCAAAAGTGAGCTTGTAAATCTTATTTTCCAACTGCTAATTTGATGATGCATACGAAAAATTTAATATGATTCATGTGAAACTGTTTACCTATGATTGTAATCAACTGTTGTAGTCATGAAATCAATAAAACGAATTCAAATTGCCCAATACCAGCCAGAGCAAACCTACATACATGCTTTTAATCAAGTTTAACTCATTTCTGCTCAGGTTTATCAAGGACATGGCAGGCTGTACAGTGTCAATACACGCTACCTTTACACAACCACCAGCAGTGCTGCCTGTGGTGTTAACTTGTCTGTGGGAAAGAAGTATGCCTACATCGGCGGTGAGTTTAGCAATCAAGCCAATTGGTATCTGATTGTATCAGTTCAGGTGCTTGTCAAACGGCTTTACCGTATTTTAAACCTGCATACGCAGTATATTTTTAAGTCAGTTTGTTTTATTTTCGATCAAGATGTGTGGAGACTAACAAAGAGCTGATGTAAGTGTTTGTCATAGGCATCAGAAAGAAATAATTCAAATTAAACTTTAATGCATGTCTTATATATACTGTTTATGTAGAATTTCCTGACCTCTATTTGTGATTAGCAGATAATCACAGTATGTCAGGCGACAAGAAACTGCGCGAAATCGTGAGAAGATTACTTCCTGATCGCCTGTTTGAACTATTTTTTGGTAAAATCGAATTGCTCAACGAGTAGTGGTAAAACCACTTCGTGCAATGCAAATATCACGAACACGCCAATTTCGCATCTCCTAACCACTTTGTTAAAGTTTTTGCGAAAAATTATAGGGAAATACGTTGCTAATAATTTATAGTTTTTATTGGAACTAAAGTATTTGCAGTATGTTTGTAACAACGTACGCTCGATTAAGTGTAGAAAAATAAATTACCAAAACAGTATGTTTCACATTGTTATGCGTCAAGATGCTGTTTTTCTCGGCCAAAATTGGTTGGGTTTTCCCGCTGTCATTTCAAAGAGTTTATGGAAAGCAGGAATTTGAAAAGCATCAACAGTTTTTTTTACTATTCCCGGTCAGGTTTCCATGGCTTTTTGGTTGATTTATGCTACAAGTTTTCAACAAATGTTTTGATCTCGTTTGTGAAACACTATTTGCTTAAGAATACTTATTTGATGGTGAAATTTGACAAAACAAGTCAAAAGTGGCTGAGAAGAGCTTAACGAAAGTCTTTGTTTTGTTTAGGTTATGTCCAAGACAATCGCCTGCATATCAACCTTTGTGATACCCTAATTGACTTAAGCCGATTGGTCGACAAGGACTTGCATGCTGTGACAGTCAATCTATCTTTCCTGTACAGATTAGGCTGCCGTAATTGTAAAGTCTGCGGGGCGTTTCGTGGTTTAAACGATTGCAAGGTAAGTGCACTTCGCATTGTTGTTACTGAATTTTAAAACAAATTTCACTCAATGTTTTTCACTGATTTCTTTCCATAAAGTTTCCACACTTTTTCGCCATGAATAAGAAGTTTATATGAATCAGTTTTTTCATAAGAAAAGTGTTAATCACAGCTGTTTGAATTCTCCATTGTTTCAAGATGAGGTTACAGCGATGCTTGTTTACCTTCAAGCTGTTTATACAAAAAATGCTCACCAAACAACCGACTTCATTTAGCACTGTACTTCAGCGCCTCATTATTTGTATGCCGCAAGTTCGCTCACTTTTGACAGTGAACCTGTTCAGGCACGTATTCGAATTTTTATGACACGTTGCTCTCTTTAACAGTCACAAAATTCGCCATTTACATGCCAAACATCTGAACTACCTCAAGGAGTCCCCAGGTACCGCTTTGCTTGCGTTCGCATTCCTGGGAGATGTAGTTGGTACGATGGTTGCACCTACCATCTCGGGAGATCTGCCACACTTTCTACAGCGACTCCGGCTTCGGAAGCTCTTTTTCCAAAGATTGAATAAGTTCTGTTGGTATTTTCTTGGTGCGATGAAAAACACGTGCTGTTACAATTATAGCTGGGATTGTATTGAATGTGAATTGAAGATAATAAATTGTATGAAATGATACAAAATGTATTTCATTGTCGTCGAAACGCACAGGTAGAAAATAGTTGACGAAGAACTTCAAAATAACGTTCTCAGAAGCATCATCAGTTTAAAAGTTCCTATCAAATTTCGGCAACACAGATTCAAAGTGTAAGGCCTGCAAAGGCCGTTAAATGAACCGAACCTCGTGACGATAAAACAGCAACGCTACAGAAATGAGTATAAAGTCGCTTATGTTTCTTCTAGGTTTCGAGTCTCAAATCCGGATGATTTGTATTGGATTGTGGGGCCAGCTTGAAGACATTTTGGGTCTTTGAATCTGATCAAGTGTTCATTTAAAGTAAAACCTGAACTTTATTTCTGAACCTTTGACCATTTTCCTGACAGTTGGTGAAACTACTACAATTACATATCGAAAATTTTGCTCCATCTGTTTGTTTTGGAATCAAAAGCTGGGCAAGAATGAGTGCTTTTTGAAGGAGATGACAAAGTATAGCTTTTCATGAGTCAACCTAAGCAGTACTTTTTTATAAGCATTCGCGTCTGTTACCAGTTATGTCAACTTTAGTCTTGACGTCAGCCATGCAAGACCATAAGCAGCATTTGACATAAGCTTTTCTATTTTATTGAAAATCAGTTTGTGTGGTGACGTCATGCCGTGTGATCAGAGCGACCAAATCGAATCTTACTTCACATTGCTGAACTGATGCACAACTACTCTGCTTCTAATATATGCATAAACAGCTAACATTAAGGCAGTTACGGGACTCTAAGTTTGGGATCATCCAAGCCGTGTATATTATCCAAGGATGGATGTGCCATGTAGAAAAGAACCCTTTGAAAGGTTGCAAATAATTGTTGAACATAAATTTCAAATCTGGGCACAAAAATTATATTTTCTTAGTGGATGCGATGTAGACGGAACGTCTAAACAATAGCTCTGCTTAAATCAATGGCAAACAAGCAACACAAACACTCATATGGTTCTAGGGAAGAAATTCTAACAATCGAGGGAAATATTTGCAAAACACATGAAAGTTTGGAAAAGTTCCATTCCATCATGTAGAACGTGATTTCTACTTTTAACCTAAATTATTGATATTGTCTAAAGTTGGGTCAACTGAGTTCACCTGCAAAGATTAACGAAAGCTTAATGAGCCGACAAGCCTTTGTGAACATCAACACGATTTATTTGTTTCACCCAATTTTTCTTGTAACTAAAGATTCTCCCATCAAGGCTTTCAGCAACAAACATCGCACTTGTTTGTTGTCTTCAGGGGGCGAAGCCCCCCCTAGACAAATTTTCTCCCCCCCCTGGAAAAATGTGTTGGACATAGTTTAAAAATATTGGACATAGTAGAAAAAAATTGGGCCCCTCTCGGAAAACTCTTCGCCCCTCCTGGTGTCTCAAGCTGGTTACGGGCCTGGTTGTCTTACAAACCAGGCACAACATGCTTTTTGTTCTGATCAAACTTTGTCCTCATTTGCGATAGTTCATTCGCCGCACTATTTCATGTTGTAAAAGCATTTCTAAATACGAACTGTGGTCGTGCGTTTCCGGTCACTTGCAAGATTGAAAAATAACGCATTGAATCAAACAAAAAATTTCGTAATATGTGTTAAATGTTTAGGAGAATGTGCGTCATCAGCTTCAGTACTACCTGATGACTGAAGTAAGCTAACAAGTTTGACAAACTGCAAAGCAAGATTTTGATGACGAAACCACCATACACCTGGACATGGCTTTTACGAAACTAAGGAACCTAGAACCTTGGTGTTGGACGCATAACAAACTAAGAACAGTTTACCGAAAGAACAAAGAGACAATTTAAGTAAACTGTGTAGACTAACGGAAGAGATGAAAATTGTGATTTGCCGAGTGGATAAGGATTGGAAAATTGTTGCTCTTAAGTAAGAAGATTATAATATTATAATGATAAAAGAACTGCAGCAGTTTGAAAAAATGTGTGTGTCAATAAATGGATGAGACGCTTCTCTTAAGACAGCGGTTAATCCCAAACTGTGTTGAAATCAAGCCAAATCTGAGTTTGGTGAACAGTTTTCGTCCCAAGCCTTAAGCCGTGTATATTAACATAAGTATGATTGTATGGATGGTTTTTGGCAGTAAGTTCGTTTTCGATGTCAGCAATCTACCTTTTTAAAAGTGACTATGCTACAGATATACAAACATAAGTAGTGTGGTACTGTGGTCAACTGACTACGTAACGATGTATTTTTTATTACAAACGGATTCATTATTTCAGTGCGGTTGGTGAAATTGAAGTTTCTTTCTCATGACGTCTTCAATGCATGTCTCGAGCTTGCCGAGTGAAATGCACATGTTGTGGTCAGGATCAAGGCGATTGCGATTTTTGGTTTCGATGACCATCAGTACCGAAAATCATTGCTCGCATAGATACGGGAGCAGATCGCCTCGGCGCGACCCATTGTTTAACCCTTCGCGACAACTGTTTGGGTCGCGACCCATACTTTGTGAACCACTGCCTTAAGAAAATCAGAAAAGGTTGCAACGATCTTGTTCCTGAACTCCATAATACGGGTGCAGTAAGTGATGAACTGCTGCTACACACAACTGTAATGAAATGGAAGGACAACTCGTGCTGCAAGGTCAACGGTGCATCGGATTTTTTTCGATGCAATACAACATGAGGGTTTATGCTTACCCACTTTTCAAGCAAATTAACCTCTCGGAGAGTTTGTTGAACGTGTTGAACGTTGATATGAAAGACATACCGGTGCGCTTGTTACAGTCTTCTAGGTCAGGAAAAGGGACATCAGCACTTCACGCATTTCTGCATTTTTTTGAATTTATTCTGAATTCTGTTAGCGTGAACTTTTGCAAAACTGTCTCGGACGGGTTTTATCAAAGTAGATGTCAATGCATTACGTAGATCTACTCAGCTGGAAAGACCGCCAGACTAGAATTTGAGGAAATGAAAAGTAAAGTCCAGTGTTTTGCTCTAGTGGCGACAGATGTGAAAGTACTTTACTCAAGCTTCTGCAGAGATACTGTGGCTAAAACTTTTGACGGTGCTATGGGGAAGCATTCATCTTCAACAGCAAAGCCTGCCAAATCATTGTTGAACTGAACAACCTATGCCTTAACGTTGTCACTTGTCACCCAATTTGGAAACCAACTATATTCTCAAAAAAACGGAGTTATAACCTGTGATAATCACTCGGCTTCATTGGCAAACATCACATGCATTAGATCCTACAGCGGAATGCTGGTGCGCTTAGTGAGGCGGAACATTTCCGGAAATTCAATGATCCAACAGGCAATAACTTCAACATTTGCCCGCAGTGTCTTGAATTAACGTTTCGACAAGCTGCACATCGAACAAACCCACAGATACGCATTGGACGCGAAGCCAGTTAGATGCAGCTTAAAACGGTTCAACGTATGTGCTGTCGAAAACAGCTTTGAGCATTAACAGGAGCTACCAGAAATAATGACCAATCGCAGTGATGTCGGTTAGCAAGTTAACCTCAACATTTGTTGGCTGTTCGCGAACAAGTACGGTGCATCGAATCTCAGACTGAACATGCCTGAAACCAATCGTTAGAAACGCACAAAATGCTAAAGCCCTTACGGACCCACTACGCTCCTTACCTAACTGCATTGGTTGCGGTGTGAAGTGACAAAAATTTAGGTGGTGAACCAACGGTTACGATAAGACATGTTTGCTACAGCCAAGACAGTTGCGAGTTTGGGGGAACTTCACTAAAAAGAACGACATAACCGTCAATTTGTTGGATTGTTAGGGCCACGAAAGCTGCTTCCCTTTCAAAATATTTGAGAACGACGTCTCCCCGCTTTTCTCTCAGAATGCAACACTGGTTGCAAGATCTCGCTCCTGCACCAACTCATGGAAATCCACATCATGATATCCGTTCGTAAAAGTTTGTATCCTTAGACTCTGAGCGCCAATCTCTTGTACGATTATATGTGTTCGAAAGTATGCAGCATTGTTAAGATTCCCTGCGCAGATGCTTCGGAATCAGGAGAGGCTAAGCTTACTGTATCTAGTCGTGAAGGACAAGCACTCTGCAAAATATCGAATAGGGTGTTCTATAGCGACAAATTATTAATGCAATAAAATAGGTAACAAAATCAAGATACCTATTGTTGTTAACGTGAACAGACAGAACAGTAATTGTAATAAAAGTTGGTTTTATTTACCTCCAGGGTTAGCAGGTTGGCTTCTCAATGCCAAATTTAAGAAATTAGGCTGTTTAAAAAGTGGTTTGGAATAAAACATGCTTTTGAGCATATATGTCATAGTTTGGCATGTTTTTCTAATAGAGTTTGGCAGAAAAAACGATGTTTCGCATTTTTTTAAGAACTTAACTGCTTTGACCCAAAACCTTTAGACATTTTTGACCTTTTTTGATTTGCTTGGCATTTATTGAGGCTATTTTTGCATATTCTGGCTAGCGGCTTAGGTTATTTGCTCCATCTAAGACCAAATTTTAATCTCCAGCAAAATTAAAGAAAGATTGGGACTATGTCAATGACGTCTACGCATGTTTTGTTGATCTCGAGAAAGCATATGACCGGTTTTCTCGTGAAAAGCTTTAGTGCGTGTTGGGGGAAGACAGTGTTCCCGACGGCTTGCTGCTGGCCCTAAAGTCACTGTATCCCGCTCAGAAAGATGTGTTTGCGTGGGCGGAGTTAATCACAACCATTCTCCCTGGGTGTTGGCTTCCGACAAGGGTGTGTCCTGTCAGCCTGTCACCACTCCTCTTCATAATCTATATCATTCGGCTACACAGTCACAGGCGAGTTGCCGGGGGCGTCACTGCTGGAAGCTGTTTTTTTTCGGCCATAGACCGAAATGTTTTTGAAATGACCAAAAACAATTGAGTCATTTCGGTCAGAATGTCTGAAAATACAGGCTAAAGAACACTGCTACGGCGAGTGTTACTGCAACTGTGAGACAAATGACCGAAATATTTCAGTGGTCAAAATGTCTCAGCAAAAAATGACCGAAATGTCTCATCGCAAAAAACAAACAGGTTGGAAGCTTTAGGATCAACCAGAGTCGTATCAGCCGCACTCCATACCCCGATTGGGGGGCCAAGCTGTCACAGGGGCCCAAAATCTAGTCCCGTCGCCACTTAGTTCCCCAAAGAAAGCTTCGCCCCCAAATTGAAATATGAAGCACTAGAAATCAGAGAAGTTGGAGGCCCTTAGAAAGAAAAGTGCTTCTACATTACAGTTACTTTGGGCCCGTTTGAAAGCAAGGTATTTATACATTACAACTGCTGTTGGGGGACCTTTGGTAGCAAAGTAGCCTACTTATACATTACAGTTGCTGTTAGGCCCCTTTGAAAGCAAAGTACTTTACACATTACAGTTGCTATTGGGGATCCTTTGAAAGCGTAGTGAGCCTACTTACACATTACAGTTGCTATTGTGGTCCCTCAGAACACTGACACAACGCAGTTGCTGTTGGGCGCCGTTGTAAAGCAGAGTACCTGCACATTACAGTTGTTGCTAGGGGCCGCTTTGAAAGCAGAGTAGCCTACTTGCACATTGCAGTTGCTCTTGGGGTCCCTTTGAAGGCAGAGTAGGCCTACTGAATAATGAGGTGGTTCGGAAAATATCATATGAGCGGATAATAAATTTTTCACCACAAATGAGGAATAATTACCGCGAAATTCCTTGATGAGGGCCCCTCTTGCCTGACAATGATCTTATATGAGAATATGAAACCGATTGAACACGTTCTTTATCCGGTATGCGTACTTTCTCACCTGATGTGCACATGTAAACATTGTGTGTAAAAATATCTCTATATTATTGAACACACTGAAGGTACTGATGAATTTATCACTTCAAGAAACACAGATTTACCGCAAATTTTCATAATCAAACCTAGACACCCAGGTTCATCGGCGTAGCCAGGGGTCGGATATGATCTCCCCCCAAATTTTTAAAACAAACATAGGCCTGTAGTTTTGTGCTTTGAGAGGCGGTATCCCATGCAAAATAGCGTTATTCGCCTAAAATCAAACATTTTAACCGCCCCGAAATTTTTGGGCTGGTTACGCTACTGCCCAGGTCGACTAAAAAACAGATCTGGGTGGAAAAACCGTCAGTGGGAGCCCTGGTCACATGCGGTAAAACGCCTACTCCCGTAACTTGAAGTGAACATTTGAAAATTTATTGCCGTATTATTGTTACGTAATAAACACCAAGCGTACAACAATCCGCTAGCACAGGGGTGGGCAATTAGCGACCCGCGGACCACATGTGGCCCGCCAAAAATATCTTTAAATCTGAAAATTTTTGAAAAGCGTGTGAGGTAACATTTGTCACATTAACTTGCTTGCGCTGGATAAAATGTATTTGCACAAGAACAGTTAGGCTTTCATGAAAACTTTTTCCGTGTACAGTTATTGTTTATGTTATTTCTTTACTTCCCGATCAAATCAGAAGGTGCGGCCCTCCGCTAAATGCGGTCTTATCAAAGTGGCCACCGAGCCAAATTAATTGCCCACCCCTGCGCTAGCAAGTTTCGCAACCTGCCTCTGCAGGCAAAGGCTCAGGACATGAGCGAACTGTGCACTTGCGCTAAGCGTTTCCGGGGGCCTCGGGGTCACGACTTTGCCCTGATGGGCCTCGCGTTTATTTATCCGGTCCTGTCTACATGCCTAGTTGTATACGTGCAGAAGTCAGACTTCCACTTGATCAGCACGTTTTATGTAGTGATTGTTGTAAAAAAATGTACTATGTCTGGCCCAGGTAGTCTTCTCTTATATTGTACTGCATAGCAGCAAGATACCTTTGGTGCTTACGACCAAAGTTACACATTTGCCCAGTCTGCTATTTAGACAGCCAAACTGAGTTAATTTTGAAGTTAGAAGATTCTATTTAGCATTCATTGCTAAGTTGTTCCAAAACATAGTGCAGTTTGTGGATCATGGTTGTTAACCGTTGCTTCTACGTAGGAATTAGTCTATATTTTTTAACATTTATAGGCGATTTGAAATACAAAATGTTATTAATCTAAACATGCGCCATGCACCAGGAGATTAGCAAGTCCAGACGTCAGCAAGGTTTATGCAAGCGCATTTCGGCCAGTGAAAAGCCCAATGCGCACGCTTTATAAGCATATTTCACTTAAGCTCATGGTATAATTTATCGATTTGCGCTAATGGAAGAAAACCTTCATCGCGGTGCACATGCTTTGACCGGCCTCATGTTTGCTCTTTAGGTAATAATGTTATCATAACTAAACGATATGATTGATTCTGATTTCCTGCAATTTTTTTACGTTTGCTTTTTATTACGACATCTCTAAATAATCGCCGTCAATCAAATGACGATGATTTACGACCCAATTCCTATTGTTAAGCTCGTTCAAAAATGTTTAATTGGGAACTACGAGTCTATTATGGGTATTTGCGTGAAAATATTTCTAACTGATTTGCACAATCTGCAAATGCTGTTCATGATGTGAATTAAATATAACTTTCCAGAATGTCTAGCCCCCTGCACAAACATGAAGGTCTAAAATGAAAGACTTTCTGGCGACGGTTCTGCCCAGGCCCGCAGACATGGGGGATATTCTGGGGCAGTTACCACCAAATCCTTTTTGTGCCTCCCCAAATTTTGTTGTGCTCAGAAAAATTTGTTTTAAACATATGATGAAAACAAGTATCTTTCCCCACTAAAAATGTATTTTGCTCCCCAAATCTGAAAACCTGGCTACGGGCCAGATTCTGCCAAAATTGTGTCCGCAGTTAGGATATTTTGTTTGGAAGACCATTCGGCCTCGAGATGTAGCATAACGTTGAAAACTTTTTTTATGAATCACTATTAGGGAGACCCCTGTAAGCATTTTGGGAGGGGGCAGAGTTGGGCTGCTACGGCACTGGGATCAACCATTTGCTTTGGAAAATTTCGTGCTGCGTGCATCTTCTCAACGAGGTTTTCAACAAGCATTTGATCAGTTTTTAGCTGCGTACAAACAAGCCGAAATGAAAATCAACAGCACTAAAAAGACCGAGGTATCATATCTCTCCAGAAACCTAAGGCAGTGTAAGTGGCAATTGGGAGGCAATATACTGCAGCAGGTGGAGTATTTCAAGCACCTCAGGGTAGTATTCACGAGTGGCGGAAGAGAAACAAGGTTTTACAGATTGGTAAAACAACGCAGTTCTATGTGATCTTTATCGCTCTGTTGGGACAAAATGTGAGCTTTCAGTTCCAAACACCCCAAAGCTGCCAGTTTTTAAATCGTTTACATTTGTTCCGATCCTCTCCTGCGGTCATGAATCTTGGCTGAAAGAATGCCATCTCAAATGCAAGTGCGGAACAGGACTTTTCGGTCTTACCATTTCGGTCTGAGCCGTTTTGGTCTGAGCCGATTCAGTCTGGCCGATTGGGTCTGGCCGTTTCGGTCACGGGACATTTCGGTCAGTCTATGAAATCTTTCAGAAATCTTACATTAATGCAAAGTCGAGCCGTTTAATTCAAAGCGCACTCCCTCCATCATCGTACTGTAGGTTACCAAAGGTCGAGGCATTCCATTGAAAGCGTACTCCCTTCACGATTCGCAATAGTGGCAAGCGCTGTGGGCAAGGTATTTTACTCGGCATAAAGTTCTTGGTTGTCGTGCAAAGTAACTGAACCAGTGGTGTGTCGGGCTTAGAGTCTTTGATTGCGATTTATAATATTGTAAAATGCAAGCTTGACTGCTTTGTATATTTGTGGTACCACACATTTCACTGAATATGGTTGTTAACTTGGGGTCTATGTGTTGGGCTTTGTTATTATTCAAGTATTTTCGTTCCATGTCTGGCCTTTCGCATTCATGTTGCAGGTGACCTGAATCAAAAACTGTCGTTGGTAGCAAGCGTTTACTCGATTTCGTTCGGTCGCGCTTTACTCGGGCTCATCCGTTACAGCCCGAGCTGCTCTCTACAATAGGCATTTAAGTATTTTTTAACATAATTCATATCAGATTAAATGTTTTTTTGAAGCAACAGATTTGCATAGAGCAGTGTTTTTCAACCTTTTTGGACCGCGAGTCCGCGATCCATTGTAGCAACCCACTATACCAACGACCCCCATCTGAAACTCGATCAAACCAAATGTAATACAGCTGTGTGCATAAAAAATCTACTCGCGACCCCTCCAAAAATGGTTCACGACCCATCTGGGCAGTGTCCCCTCAGAAAAATTTACACTCCGCAAATGTTTGTTTTAGTGCGCATGCAGTTGCGCAACCATGTAAACACATGGGCAGTAAAGCGTTTCAAGCGTTACAAAGGCTATGCGGTATATATACGATAATAAATCTGCACTGTTGCTAGTGCGCGAGAATGAGATTTCACTACACAAGTGGTCTGTTGGCACTGCGCATTTGCGCACCGNAGAGGGAACACTGCCTCTGGGAGTCGCGACCCTTACATTGAAAATCGCTTCCATAGAGCGTTGAATGTGAATTCCAGTCCAATGAACAGTTCGCATTCGAAAATAATTTGAAACGAATGATTGTCAATTCGGGAATATGAATGATCCAAGTACGCAGTCGTTTACTTGGGGTCATCTCATCCGTTAAAGCCTGAGCTGCCCTCTACAAGCAAGGATTTAAAAAATATAATTCATATCAGATTGAATGTTTTCTGAAGCAATCGATTTGCACAGACAAGCTCCCATTCGATAATAATTTCAAACGAACAAAAATATTGTTCAGGAACGGGCTAATATGAATGAGCCTAGTATGCAGAGAACTAACTGGCATTATAATTGCTCTTTAACATACGTTACGCAACAATCGACGAGTTCTCATGAGAACTTCTAATTCATTGTTGCGTAACTACCGTTGAATAGCAACGATAGTGGTAGCCAGAATAAAAGCAAATGGAAATTTCAATGATGCAAGCCTCGAACGGTTGCATTTTGTCAGTGGACTTGGTATAAATGGCGTGTTGAGCCCGAGTGACGCATTTGACCTGGAGTCTCATTTGACCTATATGTTAATAATTCTTTTTTGAAAACAGCAACTATAAAGGTGCAGCTCATGCAAAACTTAACAATAGTAGAAAGTATGTTAAGAAAACTCCACGACAGCTCGCGAGAAATCAAAGTTGGATTCCCGGGAAATTTGCATTTTTCTGGCACTGATCAACGAAAGGTTTTAGTTAAAAATACTGAAATCAAAAAATCAACGAAAGGTTTTATTTAAAAATACTATGTAGTTTTTCACAAACATGATCTAAGATCCAACAGTTAACACTAGAACGACCAA
>JGI24021J15306_10002111_pt1 | contig 20922 bp, 11 predicted proteins | sample Ectturendosymbi1_FD_15306 | JGI IMG/M metagenome (IMG submission 15306)
ATAGGACTTTCTTGTTAATTTTAATAAATTAAAAGAGCCAAAACAGAACTAAACATCATAATTGTGATTATAAAATTTTGTTTGGTGTTCCCCAAAACTTTTTTATTGCATTAAGTGGTCCGTGATGCAAAAAAGGTTGAAAAACACTGGTTTAGACTACGAAGAAAGAAAAAAATAAAGTCAAAATCCAATAATGCAAAGTCAACTGTATCCGGTATCCTCATCACAATTAGCATAGGAGATAGTTTTTGTTCATGTAGTTTTAGACCAGGGTGGGTGAACTACGCGGCCCTATGAACAATTTTGTGGTCCTCGTCTACGCAATGCACACTTTCAGTATTTTTTGTGCTCATGGAGTGTCGAAATATGGAAATGTAAAACACAAGAAACATGTAATAAAATACCATCTCCTTGATGAAGTAAACCAATGAAGTAAACCTGAGTACTTGTTGAAGTAAACCCTGAGTACTGACAGAAAAATGTAGCCCTCACTGAAATATGTTTGTCAAGCCCTGATCTGGACTGTAGACAAAGTAAACGTTGTCTTAGCCTCGTGGTTTATGATTTTAAAGTTTATGTACGTCACGACTTCTCTCAATCATCAGGATAAGACACCTATTTGATATATACTGTATGTAGAAGGTGAAAATGTGAGAATGCTTGGTGGTAGATTCAATCACAGAAACCTTTTGTGAAAATCTCAAATGTGCAAAATATTTTGGAGACATTGCAAAATTTTCAAATAAATCTCTAAAATTAGTTTACGAGCTTTTGTAGCAAAACCTGCATTAGGAGGTTGTTCAACGGTCATCAAAATTTTTGTAGTGTAGAAGCTTTTGCAAGGAACAGGATGATTTGCATTAATCAAAAGTGTATATGTCTCGACAGTTATTTTCGTCGTTCAATCATTTCAGTTCTGCTAGTGTCCAAATTTTTCTTGTTATCATCTAGTCATAAGCATGTAACTGATCAGTGAAGTTTAACTTCGCTTCTATATGAGTATAACAATTGCCTGAATAAATGACCTAGAAAAAGAAGCCACTATTTTTAAGGTTTTTGTGTATTTGACGTTTAAAATATTTACGGTCGGTACGAAAATAATCTGAATCTGATGCTAGAATTTGAGCAGTAACACCATGTCTTCGTTTTACGACCTCTTATGGAAACGTGAACTCAGAATTCAGGGAGCGTGATGTTACAGCAGAAAGTAACAACAGAGAGTCCCCGCTCGACCAAGTTCGCTACTGCTAATGCTGTATTGCCTTCATTATATCACTATAATGACTTCCTATTTAGGGATGTCCTAGGGCGTCACATTCATCAATTTCGTTTCGATATCATTTTGAAAACTTGAAATGTGCCATGAAGCTTCTTAGTATCATAACGATGTTGTTATTTAGTCGTACAGTCAGTCCACCGCAAACGTTTCTGTGGAGAAAGTGAAACTAACTCCTACTTCATTGGATTTCTCCCAACAATTTATTTATCTAGAATGCCGAATATTTATATCCATTTGGGATCACGATATATCCATTTGGGATTTTTCTGGGCGATCGTTCTCTCGTCGAGGTTTTTCCACACAGCAAGATATATATCTTGACATTTCAAAATTGTATTTTTGGCAGTTGGCAAAAAACAGCAGTGTTTCTTTCTTCTGGATCCGAATTGCGAAGTTACATGTCAAGACTTCCTGAGTCGTGCACATAGGCGCGGCCAGGGGGGCTAGGGGTCTATGGCCCCCCACAAATTTTTAGAACATTGAGTTATTTTGTGCATTGAGAGACGGCATCTCAAACAAAATCGTGTTGTTTGCCTAAAATCAAACATTTTCTCCCCCCAAAATTTTTGGCCCCTCCAAATGTTTGGTCTGGCTATGCTAGTGGTTGTGTGATCACTCTAGTGGAAAGTTTTTCTACTATATCAGAACTTTAGCACTGAATTCGCTTCTTTTCAAGGAATTTTATATTTTCAGGTGTGAATTTGGTTTTACGTCAATAAATTCATGAAAATGAACTTGGATTTACTTTTCTTAGGCAGAGGTGACAGATGTGGTTGAACGATGTGTCCGGTGTGGTGAACGGGTGTCTCCTACGTGCCTGTGGAATGAACATTTTTGCAGGATGAATTTCTGTTGCACCCTCTTGGGCCTAGCGTCCTAGGCAGCCGCCTAGTTCGCCTAAAAGTAGCGCCGGCACTGCATACTCTGAAATGAGCAGTGACTAACCATTTTTGTGCTCGTATGTTTTTCGATTGTGCTTTTGATATGGACCATGTGTCTGCAACAAATAGTAAATAATAATCACATTAATTGAAATGTTTTTACTGTTTTTCATAATGCTTTATTCCTATTTCTTAAGCCTTCCCCTTTAATTATGTTTGCTTGTATATTGTATTTTACATTTGCTGTTTCTAGGTACTGGGCAAGTGTTCTTTTACTAATGATTGTTATTGGAATATTGTGCAGATTACAGATATAATTTCATTTTTTAATTCGTTGGCTCTAGGTAATTTTCATGTGCTGTGCATATTGTATCATTCTATTATTCTAGTTATCGGTAATAAAAGCATTTAGCTGATATGAAACTGTAAGGTAAAAATTTGATGTTGAAGAAAGCAACAATCGGATGTTAGCGAGCCTGATCCCAGTGGCAAAACTGATGACGAACGTTAATTCTTACACCTTGCTTATTCGCAGTTAACACGTTGGAGAATTATGAAGGTTTTCTGCACATACGCAGTTTGATTTAAACGCACCGTTTCTGAGTAATGATTTTTGTTGAGCGTCATTTCACGGTGTTCCACATCTAGCACGACCTAACAAAATTCAGTCTTTTACGGTATATTGCGAATAAAAACCATCGGGTTTTTGTGCAAATCTTAGAATTTCATTTTGCGTAATTACGTTTCCGTTCAGTGTTTGAGGAATTTCCTGCTCCATTTGGTTTTAGCATTTAGACCTTTATGTAATGTTATTATGGAAATTTTCATTTTTTGACAGTTTTGTGTTTGGCACATACTTTGGGTTATTGATGTCCATCTAGGTCCTTGGACCGCAGTAGCCGATATATCGTCAGAGACTAATTCAGCCATAACTCGCCAGACGATTGAACTAGAAAGGTGTTCAAACCATCTACGGATTTGGCAAGTCTTCCAGTTTCGATTCAATTTTATTTCAGTTAGGTTTGGGATTTCTAGTGGTGACGTCACAATGGGGCTTGTTTTCGCGTTTTTTTGGCTCAGGTTACCTGGCATTGGGCACCAATCCAGCGAGCCATTTTTTGGCTTAAAATTTTTTTGCAAACTAGGTTATCATCCGAGCCTTTAGAGCCGTTGCCTGGCTTTCGAGCATATCTGGAACCAAAATGATAAATCAAAAACCAAAAATTTGAAAAAATTTACCTCCCTCTAAAGGTAACGACGGGTGTTTTTTAACCCAGGGCAATAACTTGCCAGCAGATTGAGTTAGAGAGCTGTTCAAACCTAAAAATGTGAAAAGTCTTGCAGTTTGCAAGAAAAACATTGCATTGGTTTTGGATGTCGGGTATTTTTAGGTTTACATGTTCATGGATATTTTCCTTACATTTGGATTACGTCATCCAATGGGAGCAAATGAACCGGTTTCGTAGCTCAAAGTTACGTTGGATTCTGGGCTATAACAAGAGCCGTCAGAGGGTTTGATTGACTTTTTTGCGTTTCTGGTTCCAAAATTATGGCTAAAATACCGCAAATTAATTAGAGAAATTCCCGCCAATCCCCTAGGGAATTCTTGAAGTATTTGAAAATTTCCAGTTTTCAACCAATGTCTAATTTTTCAGGATTGCAGCAAAACACAAAAAGAGCTTTTACAAATTTAGGTTAATATGAGTATGTTTCTTCAACCCAACGCGTTGTCAAAATTTGGCTTTTTCTGCCGATTCACCACAAATATGGCCGTAATTACACTCAGGTATTTCAAAACTCGACATATGCACAACACAAATCGACCACGATTTTGTCCAAATGTGCGATTGAAGGTCAAGTTACTTACACTGATAATGTGTGCTCATACTCACTTCTCCTTCCCAAAGCGAATTGCTCTCACCTTACTAAATCTAACAGCAAAACCAGATGAGGTAATCTCTGCTGCAGTAAGTTCGTGTCGCTCCATAAATATCATGTTGAAGGTTTGTACCAAGGTAAAATTTTTTGCGCCTAAGTGTCTCCTATTTCTGACGGAACCCACCGCTATCATCATATTGCAAAACAAAGTCTCGAATAAACGTGCACAGAACCATCACAAGTGTTCGATTTCTGATCTGCACCCACAACTTTTCTCAGGGCCAACCACTAGGCTTGGTCCAACTGTGCGATAAGAACTTAAGAATGACAAGTAAATTTGCGTGATTTTTAGCGTTTTCTGTAGGCTTATTTTTCGAATATGTACATTTTCAAGTGGCACCGTGTTGTCGCTCACAAAAATATCGTCTAGTTGTTGATCCGATTAGCTGCACGTAAGCGCCTTTTTATAATAGCCACCTACAGCATTGTATGGACCAAACAAGCATGGTCGATTTGTGTTGTGCATACGTCGAGTTTTGAAATCCCTAAGTGTAATTACGGCCATATTGGTGGTGAATCGGCAGAAAAAGCCACATTTTGACAACGTGCTAGGTTGAAGAAACATACTCGTATTAACCAACAATTGCGAAATCCCTTTTTATGTTTTGCGACAATCCTGAAAAATTAGACATTGGTTGAAAACCGGAAATTTCCAAATATTTCAGGAATTCCCTAGCTAACCCATTAAGCTAGAAGGTTAATCAATATTTGTAAAGTTTTAGAATTGCTCCTAGATTATTTTAAAAGACAAACCAGGTAATTATCCACTGCAATTTTTTCTCAGTTCACTAGAACGTCATCTGGAAGTCAATCGATCAAACCCACACTTCTTCACCCCCAAATGTTTCCCCAAAACAGACCGGACTCACTTTGTTTGGTAATAATAATGGCTGCAAAGTTTCACTTTTTTTCTTAAAATAAAGACGACTCTTGCTCAGTACAATGCTTATTCACTTTGGTTCTATCTACGTCGCCAGCAGCTTCGTCTTGTATGTGTTGGAGCGTGTGTAATTGCCTCGAATATGTTCGAAGTTTCGCATGTGTTTTATTTTGCTTTCTTTGTGTGAAGTCTCGCATGTGTTTCTTTGCGTCTTGTGTGCCTTGGGGCTGAAATAAATAAATAAATAAATAAAATAACACTGTGTTTGTGCGGTCTTCAGACGTAGTCGAAGCACAAAAAACGGATCGAAAAAGCTAAAAGGGGTACGGAGAATGCGTTTTTGAAATTTCTGAAAACTGCCAGAAAATCATTGCACCGAATACACAAACATGGATTCAACATACCACAAATTGAAATTTCAACTTCTGAAAAAATTTGTGTCAAAACAGTAATGTCCAGCTTTACACAAACTAGGTGACCTGTAGTGGATCTACCCCCTGCAACAGTAAAGATATGAAACATATATATCATTCACACTATTAATTATAAAACAAAAAAGTATATTTTGAAAGTTTCACTTGAGCTTAAACAGACACGTCCAACCTGGCTGATTTCTCCACAAAGAAACTTTGAGTCAGAGTCATATATAAAATTAGCTTCCTAACAGATTGCAAATAATGGTGGCCCGCACAAATTTCTTGACTCCTTTAGTTAGCTAAAACTACGGGTATTTCAACTTACCCACTAGCTCAACACATGCCCTTCACCCCTAATCAATCTAATAAAAATAATCATAAACAAAGGCTCATAGATCTTTGAAAGCGCATAAACTAAAAATGGGGGACCTGACCTCTCAAAGCGCGTAAATTGAAAACGGGGCACCCATTTCCACACCCTGCACGTTCACTAAGACCACTACTGGGTACATCATGGTTGATGCCAAAAGTAGTTACTGTTGGAAGATCGGCATTTATCTTAGTGTTTCTTAAACTCTGAAGAAAACTGTGAGGGAATTACTCCAAAACCCATGTCAACGTGGGTTTCACTTCACGTAAACAACTTCTACAATAGTGTTGCGTTACGTGAATTTTTGCTGGACAACATTTCACAACCAGGGCTCTTCTCAGTCACGGAGGCGAGCCTCTCGAAATTCGTGGTTCTTCTGCCCAGGCTTCAATCGCACAAACGACAGCGAAACTATCTGCGAAATCCGCAACAAGGACTGTGGAACCAGAACCCAAATTTCAGGCTCCGATTCTGGGCATTGAAAAATATTTGACTCCAGCCGTGGCGTCTAAAGGTTTGTCACTCCGTCTCCAATCATTTGTCACTCCGCCTCCAGTCATTTGTCACTCCGTCTCCAGTCATTTGTCACTCCGTCTCCAGTCATTTGTCACTCCGTCTCCAGTCATTTAAAATTGCTAGGGCTCCAGTTTTGGCATCCGGCCAACAGACTAACTTCATTACGTTTATGTCGCATTGTACGCTGTGTACTGCAAATGCGCGATTCGTTTAACGTTCAAACGCACTGAATTGTGAAAAAGCATTGCTGCTAACGAAACGCACTTTTTGTGCCTTGTGCCGCAATATCGGGCATTTTCTTTATGGTATAACTATTTGTGAATGTCCGTTTGCATTGCAACGTCAGCAACCTGATAAATACTGTATAAGCAAAATGTCGACGATGCCCTCATGGAAAAATATCTGCTGACGCCCATGACAAGTTTGCCCAGCTAGTCTTCCTTTTGTAGCCTAGATTTGATTGGTTATACGTGGTAATGACGTAGCGAACAGCTACACGTCAGTTGATGCTTGATTTAGTCTATTGTCTGTCTGTCTGTAAATTGGACTTTAGTATATTGTCTATCTGTAGATGTATGAAAAAAGCAGTAACTTGATCATCAGCTCATTTTTCCGTTTTGTCCTGGTAAAGTAGTTTTACTGCCATTTAATTTACCAATTACCGCAAAAATTTCTGATCTCATCTTTACAGCGAAATTATACAAGAGATGGCATGCCTTAAATCCGTTTCAGATATTTTCGATAATCATAGTCATGGGCAATGCAAATTTACAAAACTCACAGAAGGGCAGAATCTCAAGTTTTGACGGTGGTACAGATTACATCCTTTATTGAAAATACAGTGCGCAATATTAAATTTTGAAACCATAGTAAAAGCACTCTTTGTTCTTCAGCTACTAAGTTTTGGCACGAAAGAGAAACATAGATCACTTACTGATATAGCAAAGCAAGTGGTTCACATCAGAAAAACTGTTACGTAACAAAGGCCTAATTGCATTAGTAAACGATTGTACTAGTTAGTTTAGACAAAAAATAGTTTAGTCAATAGGCTACATGCACTTTATATTTGACAGTTAGTTACTCATTTTTGTCAGCTTTGTAACTTCGCGATTTAACTTCTGCTGTTTCAGCTTTTTTCAGCTAAAACATGCGGAAAATGGGTGATATGCTTACAGAACCCATGAATTTCTTTCAAAACCACGCGTACAAAAGCAGCTTTTTTGCAAATATGCTCAAATGTTACTCACATAGTAAATCAGCACCATTTCGATGAGCTTTCTTACAAAAGCAACATATTCATTAGGCGCTAGATTCATGTAACGAGGTGTCAATGAATTGTTTTCTTCCTGGAAGAACCTACTTTTTTATTGTTTTTTTTCAATATGATTACGTCATTGCAGAAGCAAAGCATGCACTTCGCTAAGTTAAGCAAGTGCTTTGACAAAAAAAAACGATTTTAAAAACAGTGCAAACCAATAAGAGTGGAAAGCAACCACGGATCCTCTTACTTATGAGTGGCTTACGCATGTAGCAGACACATTGTAATGGTCTGTACATGTTGAATGTTGATCTGATTAAAAGGAATCAAAGTCCAAACATCAAGCAAGAAGGACTAAAGCTACTGATTTCCAGTCCGAAAGCTGTGATCAGTCAAGCATAAAAAACGTGATGAACACGAGTTGAACATTCTGACAAAGACGAGGAACATTCAAATAATGACATCATGACAAAATCTCATAATCTAAATGCGGACAAATTACGTCAACAAAAGACTGATATATGAAGTCAGCGAACAAAGAATCAATGACGTTTTGGTCAAAGACCGAAAAAGCAGTCAAAAGAATGATGTCATGGAAAAATACTGAAAATCAACCAACGATGATGTAATTAAGAATCATGAACAAAAGTACGATTACTTTTATGATGTAATGTTTTAGGAGATACCAATAAATGATTACTTAGGAACTTTCCAGAAAGATTGGGTATAAAAGACCTGATTTTGGTAACCCAGTTTAGTTTACTTTTCAACTTTGAATCGAGAACTCCTTCCTTGGTCTACGCCATCGTTGAATGGTTTAGCCATTGAAGTAAATCCGAGACTCTAGCTCGTGAAGCTTTACCACGAGTGTCATTGTTAACCTAGCGCACGACCATGCCTAGCACTGTCAGTGGTTCAAGAATTGTTCTATGGTCAACACTAGTGGCTTTGTCCGAGTGAAACCATGACACTCAGGTCCATAAATTTGGCTTGTCCGAATTAGTCGCTGCCACATGGACTGATATTGTCAAAAGGCAATTTATTGTCTTGCTCGGTCCTAGTGGAATTCTGCCACACAATTTGCCCTCTGGACTGATATTGTCAAAAGGCGATTTATTGCCTTGCTCAGTCCTAAGTGGATCGTTGTCCCCAGTTTCGGCTAAAAGACCTTTGTCAGAGGGAATCTCTGTCACATGGTTCGACTAAAATGACTTTGTCATAACGAACATTGGGACTTTAGCAGCAAACCCCTGTCACCATATTTGACAAGTTTAAAACAAGTTAAACACTGTTAGCACAAAGACCTCCCTATGTGACAAAACTCACGGAAACCAAAACTAATAACTTTTTTCTTGATTTCGAGAAACCCTGTCACGATTTAGCCGTGTACTAAAACATGTACACTAAACAGGATACGTCCTTTCGTAGATTAATGTCTGAACGAAAAGACTCTGAGTAAAAGTCAGATAACATGTAAACTTGATGTCTGTAAGTTCGGTTAACCATTGAAATAACTGTGTCTGTTTTTCTGATTCGAGAGTGCCCTCAAGTTGATTTCAACTATAAATAATTGGTGAGTTCCAATATATTTCTGTGTGCATAACTCTGTGAAATAAAAAGAAGTCAAATAAAATCTACTAAGTCTGTTTTAATGATATACTTTAGCTAGCCAGATAGAAACCTTAGGGAGACCAAGCGAACTTTGATTCGTGAATGTCGTCTTATTACATCTAAGATCGAACCCATGTAGAGACTTTACGGATGTAATTAAATGCGGCTATCTAGATTCTATATTGTCTAGAAACCCGTCACATGCATATCATACGCACTGGATTTTGTCAACGAAGGAACTGATTGCTTGCCAACTAACTACTCACACTCCTCACCAGCTGGAGAAGTCTGCAATGAACATTTTTACTTTTTTGTTAAGACTTATAATCCATTGATCCAACTATTATCTTCAAAAGGAACTACGTGCATTTTGAATGCAGTTCGTGATCATTAGAGTTATTGCAAAGTTCAAGGCAGCGAAAGTGCATTTAACGATTAACTGTCGCAAGCAACAGTTACAATGAAGTATCATGACAAAAGCTTCAATATCATAGACGTCATACAGCTTTCATCTGCCAAAACGTTGTCCACTCGCGACCTGTCATGTCATGAGCAATTTGAGCATCTGAGCCTGGAGTCCTCAGTATTCTCAGCTTGTTGAAATGTTTTCAGCATTGTAGTGAACAATAGAATATTTCATCCATGTTTCGCAGCGCAGATGCAATTAACCTCCAAGCCGCACAGACACATAGAAAGGATTGTACAACGTTTATGCTGTTCTGTGCCATCCAGCACGCCATACGCATTTTTCGTTGTTGGTTTTGCTCGGAGGTGTGCAAATTGGGAATTCGTCCAATAAAGTTTTTTTTTTAAGACTGAGCAGAAACAGTGAAATAAAATGTTGAACCAAAATCACAGACGCATTGTCTCTAGAATCAAGCATCAATGCTGTGAAAAGTAGAAAGTATCAAATTAAGAAAACCACAAAAATCTGTTATTTTTCTAATTTTTCCTCAACCCTCGTCATGTTTTATAACGCAGCTCCAAAATTGTCAGCAAAAGCAACGCATCCGTTTCAACCAAACATCATATCGCTGCTTTTAATTCCTTTAATCCTGGTCCAAGAATGTTCGCGGGTGTTTGGGGCAAAATCCACGGCCACGACAATCTCGACACATTCTACGCGAAAGTGCAGCAGCCTCGGTGCGACCCCAGCGGCATTCATGCGTGACGCGTGCGCAGTTATTGCAGACTGGCTGAAAACATTCAGCGCACTTGTCAGCGACTCTGAGGTCTGCACCGTTGATTGGACGGGAGCAACATCCGCAGGGAATGCACCGACCGTGGTGCCATGCATGGTGACGACAGAGTGCCTCACCACAGCCCAAGCATTTCTCTTGCGCTGAAGATTTGATTGATGAAACCTGAACAGCAGAACACAAAAGGCAATGCATAATTTTGATGATTAAGTTCCGAACTTTGAAAAAAACTTTTACTTGTTACCATGTTTAAGGTTGCTGATCTTTGTTAAATACCAAAAAATGGAGGTATTTTTAGATTCAATTCATTTTAACTTTTTTCGCAACAAAGCATTAGCTTTTTTCCTGTTACGCTAAGACAGGTCCAAATACTCTTAGTTCAAGACATACTTTGCATCTACAGCACAAACGCTGGGAATAACCATGGTTCGATGAGTCTCTTTGCACCACGAATGGTCCAGCATATCTGCAATGTAAAAAGCACTTTCCAAAACTATATATCGCATATGTTTATTTGTTTACTGAGCAGAGTTTCACGCAATTTTTAGTAAAAATACGTTTTAGAAGAAATGCTTGGTGAAATAGATGATTCATCGCTTTTTTCATGATAAATCCAGTTATTTCTAGACTTAAACTAAAACATCCTGAAAAGGAAATTGGTTACAATGCCGTCCAAAAATAAATAGACAGCTTTATAGCCGGGCTATTGCCTAATTTAACAAGCAAACCCTTTCCGGGCACTTGACTGCAAACACCAGCAATAACACAGGTGTCTTTCGAGCGAGCTGTAAAAGAAATTTACTTAATGCGCAACATGAAAGCGTTCACAGCGCTTTTGCGTCAGACGTGAAGGTAAGCACGGACGATGCATAAACTTTAAAAGACATAAAATATGCAAACTGTAACTTTGCAACTGGGTAAAAAAAACAGGCGACTTCACTTTTCAAAACTTTTTTCCTTGAATAGAGCATTAAAGGACAAAGGTAAGTTTTCAAAATGTGATAGCCAAATAACTGAAGCTACTGGAAGAATAGTCTGCTTTTTGGGTTTCAGCAACTATTCAAGAAATTCCTTGCTTACTGATACCCTCTACCAAGTTTTTTTTTAAGGAAAATGTTAGGTACCCGGTATGGACCTGTAGGGACCCGATTTCTCTGATTCCAGGGACCCGATTTTCTCTGATTCTAGGGACCCGATGACAATTTTCGCTGATTCTAGGGACCCGATTTTCTCTGATTCTAGGGACCCGATGACAATTTTCGCTGATTCTAGGGACCCGATTTTTAATTCTAGGGACCCGAATCGGGTCCCTAAAACTTATTAAAAAAAGCCCTGCCCTTTACACATTGCTTCGACACCGAAACAAGGCGTAAGCACTGGCGTAATTGAAGGGGTTTTGCAGATAGGCGGTTACTTGTACTGGGTTGGGCTTCGAAACATTAAAAAATATTTTGGTTGAACAAAAATTTGTATGGACCGGGGCTACCGCATCTGTATAACCATTAAAAAAGGAGCTACTTCCTTGGACATGAAAGTTCAGCTTAAGAAGAAGCAATTACAATGCTTCCTGAACATATCCTGCGATTTTTCTGTTAAGCATGAATCTATTCTTCAAGTAATGCTACTCTAAACAAAAATAAACACTTGACGTAGTTTTTCCTCAAAAATATAAATTAATTTGAGCATCAACTTTTCATCAAAATCGTGTTTGTATTATATATTTTTTCAGCAGGTTGAAAATGTTGTTGTTATTCTTCTCAACCGAAGAATGACAACTGCGTTCAGAGACAAAGAATCAATCTATTGTGTTGAACGCAGGTTAAGAGGCACCTTCGCTCAGTTTAAACTTGCTGCAATATCGTGTGGGGGTTCCATACAATGCCCTGCTTGCCAGTGCGAAAACGATACTCACAGTTTGACATTAAATCACTTAAAGAGGCGTATCACAGCAGCCACCTATTTTACATTATATTTCCTAAAATGTACCAGTTCTTCAGACATTTAATGCTTTGATTCGAGTAAGCCTGCACTAATTCGTTTACTAGATTATTATCAAATATTTTTAAATATAGCTTTGTACGTGTCATTACTTTTTGCTACTTAAGGGACACTACTGTGTGATAATGATGAGAGATTATAGTGGACGGTGCTGCGTTTTTACAATGTTTATCCTCTTCCAGTATTAGACGCTGGAGGCAAAACAAGTAAGGGCAACAGAGTAAGCGAACCTGGGAATTGCAGCTAATATGAAATATTGGTAATCAACCCATAAAACAAGCTGGTCTTGAGCTTGAGAAAGTTGGCAAAGATGTGTGTTTTCGTTAGTCACAAAGCTAACACTTTTTAGTTTTCCACTTAACAAAAGTCACACGAATAAACAGACAATGAAATATTTTGTCTCATGCAAAACCTATCAAATTAAGGATAAATCTTAGGTTTCGGAGCTCCAGAGATTACACCCACACAGTAAAACCTGCCACATTGAGTATCAACATCATTTGAATGAGGTGTTACTAGAATTTTTTCAGTTAACTGACTCGATCAAACTAATCCGCAACGCTGTTGCTGAAACACTGGAGTCCACGAAGTAAATCTTCAACACCGCACAAAAGACGTCCATGGTCTATGTCTGCTTAAAACCTCAGCTCTACTAAATCACAAGAGTTTATTGCCTGCGATTAGAAATCATTCTTTGCAGTTTAAGAAAATCTAGAAGTGCATCCAGGCGCAGAACATCTACATATTAGCAACATTTCTAGGAACTAGCGCTGAAGCTAAACAAAGAAAAATCATTGAAAATGCTAGAATCATCGGAATTCAGCTGTAGCATAAAATATTTAAACACTTAATTTCTCCTCCCCAATTCCTCTTTTGTGCAAATTTTCTCGCAGGAACGGAAACCTCCACCCCTTATGAGCAAAGTGGCTCCCGGTTGAGAACCACTCCACTATACCAACTTACCTTTGCAAAAATTGTGAACCCAACGCCATCTCTGGTGATAGTGTGCCTCCTCCGGTATATCTTTCTTGAGCGCTAGCAAGTCGTCCAATAAGGCGATCCGTCTGACGACGAAAGAGATAAGATGTCATTGTGCTGAATGTTTCACCAAAATATAATATCAAGACAAGCGTAGAAAACGAACATGAAGTAGCCTACACTTAATTACGAGATGGAACCCGCGTTTCGACTTAATAAACCTCGGAAAATGAGCAGAGCTTCGCGTGTTGTGTTAATGGGGATAAGGAAATTTCCATAATTAAACAATCATCTTAAGATATCTTAAGATAAGTAGTCAAATTTTACAACTTTATCAATAGTACCACACTAACTCCTGAAGCGTTTGTTTTTTATATGTTTTATTCACCTTAGAATCTGTTTCTAATTATGCATCAGCTTGTTACCAAAAACTAATATTTATTGAACTAAATTTAATTACATTCATCTATATCTGAAATTGCCGTTGTTTGGATCAGCAAACACTCTGTCAACGCACAGGAAAGTAGCACTTTACTCTTACCAATACTCTGGTGCGTTTATATAACTACGTGCAACTGCCCAACACGACGAAGAAAGTTATGTTATCTGTTTACGGCAAATGGTGTCAACAGAGTGCTTTCTTGCTTTTCTCGAAAAAAGAATTGATTTAAATAGTGCGGCAGTTTCAGGCCAACAACGTCGTTGAAGAGATCGACGGTTGCATGGCGCATTTTTAAATGTCGAATATAAAGTAACTGATAAGAGGTAGAAGAAAATTGCGTTAATTTTCCACTTTTTCAAAGGAGGAACTTGTCACAAAACTGCATGATATTATTCAACAAATAATGAAATTATGTTGTATTATTAAGACTGCCGAGATTTTTGAGGTTCAAGACGCATAATCACTAACGAGTTTACTTTTTATTAGTATTTGGTAATTGTTTTACATTGAAAACGGGTTTGGTGGTACCGACCAAACGATTCTACGTTTCAGCCAATCGGGATCTTGTTACTAATAGCAAATGGGTTTCAAATGAAGGACAGAAAACCTCATATTTTGTATAGGTCATACATTTTTGGTTGGTTAAAACATTAGCTTAAGGATTGCTAAAATTCGTTTCACACTTACCGGTGAATTTGAAACAACTGAAGAATTCATCAAGTTGTTGAAACGAACCAAAGATGGCGTATTATTATTTTCCGCAAAAAGGACCAGAAAGAAGATTGTTAAAAGCTGCATGCAGTCAATTCCAGTTGTATCTGAAATGTCAAGCCAGCGTTCTGCAGCTCTTGGCCAAGTCACGTCACAATAAAACCAACTCAGGAAAATTTCTTAAACAGCAAATATGTTGTGCTAGTCTAGAGCAAACGATTTTCAAAATTAGTATATTGATTTAATCCTGAGCACTGAACCTAAAACAAAGTGCCTTCTTGCTTTCGTTCATGTTAGGAGGTTATCGATTGTCATTTCACCATCGATGGCAATAAAGTGATTAGTTCTGTAAGTTGGTTTGAATTAGACACAAAATATTCCGGGATTTATTTCGCCAAGACTTCAACAACTTGAAGATAACTCGCTGATGATGTGGCAAAAAACATTTGACCTTTATCAAATCATGTCGAAGATCAATCATTGGTGGCTTGGTGAAAAACATCCGGCGAGTAGGAACTTACGTAGGAGATGACTTGTGCATGGTTTGGTTTATTAAACATTTTGCCAGTATCTTTTATTTTAATTGGTTACATACCAACGGTAATTGCAAATTTTGCACAGAAACAAGGGCGCAAACAATGCAGAAACAATAAAAACTGTGAATTGCTTTGCACAAGCTGCCAGCAAAGCTTAGATTTAAAACATATTCGAATACAAGNAAACCTGACAGTTCCCATAATTATTTCATTCAGACAAGAGTTTCTTTTCAAATAACTTTAACTGACATAAAGTTCATTGCTAAAAATAGCTTCAGGCTTAGCGATCAAATTACTTATGGTTTGGGCAAGAATTCGGAGCACAAGGCTGTCGTTGATCGATTGACATTCACAAACGGCTTTTGTGCAACCAAGATTCATAAGGCTATTTCCGGGTAACCTAAAATCAAACGGGAATTGCTTTTAACAAGGTCTCGAATTGATTCAACGGTTTAATTGCATTGGCACTCACGGCCAGTGGCTTGAAATCGACTGTTTTTTCACCACTGTCATGTCTATGCGAGAGTCTTTAAAAGCATCTTTCATCATTTCCTCTGTCGTATATTTTTTACAACATCAAGATATAAAAATGATGTTATGAAGACAATTGCCGTTTGTTGTCAGCTGTCGCGAGACTCAATGCTGAAATAGTAGCAAACTTAGCCCACTGAGGAATTTTTACTACCGGGTTTGCGATAAGCTTCTGTAATTCAACAGTCATTTGTAAATGCTTGATCTGGCAAAGTTGTAAAAAGTCTCGCTTTTTATTCTCCCTAAGTTCGGAGTTAGGAAAGCCAACATGAAACGAATTACGTAGACTTATTTGTTTGCTGATAACGGTAAATTTCTAGTCAATTGTAGACTTCACAAATCGGCTTAATGTTTGCGTAGGCAATGTTCATATTTCGGAAAGCATGTTGTACTGAGCCAACAAATTATATTATAGGCAAACAGCATCGCACAAAATATTTTTAGGATCCAGGATGCTTATCCGTTTGCGTTTCAGAAATAATTTATTTGCATTTTTATTCCGGAGTGCGAAGTGTTTTTCGGAAAGGAAAGACGTCGAAACTATATTGTTTAAAAGCCTTGCTTAGCACTTGTAGTAGCTCAAAATACCAGCAGATATACAAGAAAACATTATTCAGCTTGTGTTAATTATGTGATCAATTGCCAGCTTGATTGTGAAACAGCCACAATAGGACAAGAATTTCATGTCTCAAAGATTAACACAACGTTTTAAGAGACTGTTACATTTGCATCAATTCCTTACCTCGTTGTCCACGACGTCCATGGCTTGAAATAATAGACAGAGCAACGACTGCAGTTGAGGTATCATCCTTACGCGATGAACTGTAATGTCGATTGCTGACATTGGGCCCAAGTAGACCAGCTAATGAGTTTCGCAGAAGTTGTTTAATTAAAGCTAACAAGGTGCATGCGAAGATTGCAATCAAATGGATGCGACGATTGGAAGATGCTCCTGAAGCCAATCTTTCAAATATTTCAGGTTGGTTGGAGCAGATTTCATCAAATCTAGCTGGAGCATGTGCATAGAGGTGAAGCGAAAATGATTTTTTGAAGAGGCTGTTACTACAAATACCAGGATCATACGTAGGAACTGGGACCAAAGAAGTATTCCAATCCCGTTTGCAGGTTTCAGTTTTGGGCTTTTCATCTGAAAGATTCTCAGATCTTTCACAAAAAGAACTATCCAATTTCTTTGCCTGGTCAATCTGAAAGAAGGCAGAAATAAGTATTACGGCCTTCACTCCTCACAATTTATTAGGCAACAACCCAAAACTCACCACAATCGTATAGCTCCAATCGCAAAAATCTCGTCACAACTCGATTTGCTAACGGCGAAGTCTATTACGCAAATACGCAGTTCAGTACATAGCAAACATCTATTGGCATTATAGATTTTGCAAACTTGGTTTATATAAACAAGCAAGCCATCAAAACGTACTACTCGCACTTTAATTGGACCATTCAAAGCACTGTTTTCGGCGAAGACATCATCTGTAAGTCCGTGTTTAAAAGAAATCCTCTTTTCTCGACTTTTTCTCTTGTTTGACCTGAAATTTGAAAACGCAAAAACTTTCAAACTTAATATTCAGGCAAATTTTACTTAAGCTTTGCAGCAGCACTCATTAACATACACCACAAGAGAAAAATTTTCTCATAAAAAACATGGTGTGTATACCAAACGTAGCGCAAAAGATATCATCTCAAATTCTACAGCAGTGATGGGGAACTTATTTACTATCAGGGCCACATGAATTGTGCATTATCGTTGGCGAGCCGCAAATTCAATTGATTTCATCCCAAAATTATATCTTTTCCTATCTGAGTATCTGCTTATCACTGAGCTCCGTTTAGACGCGATACTGTACTTTAACTTGGGTAACAAAAACTCTAATGAAGGCCATATCAAATGTTCATGGGAGGCGCAGGTTCCCTACCCATGTTCTAGAATCTAGATAATCACTGCTGTTGATTCTGCAAATGACAGTCTGGTACAACAATAATTACATCGCTATTGGATACAGCGTCGGGGCAACAACTGAACTAGTGTAGTCAGAATGTGAGTAATAGCAACACACGCCGAAGCTCCAATTATACAGAAGACGGGTTAACAGTTTGTTTAATAAAAAGACACACACAGATATATGTTTGTCAATAGTTGCGCTTTGACAATTGTATGAAACTACTGGAAAAAAGCAACTTGCGATTAAAAGGCTGATTTTAAACGGTGAAGAAACTCTTCTCGTTATAAAACGTTAGAAGCTGTCATCACAGGCTGTGTCACACGAATGTATCATTTAATGATCGAGTAATTGTTGTAAATGAAATTTTAGTTCACGCGCATACAACACTACCCCATTATTGCCAGTCAATCTTGTTTAAAATGTTTTTACATCCAATGAAGAAGGACGCATCCACGTTGCGGACAACGTTCTTCTAAAGAAGATTGCAACCGGCCAGTGCCTGCTAAAGTTTGTACATTGTCAACACTAGCGCTTAGCAAATAAACTTCAGAAGAGTGTTACGGCGATGTAGAAAAGTTCTGTCAACGTTGTTTGCAAATTTCCGCAAAACCACACGATGTCAGTACGGTCGTTTTGTCCAGTAGAAGTTTGCAACAAAACATTTGTGTAAACGCACAATATGTAAATGACCCTTCTTTGATGAAATTTGTGATCGGCTTTAGGATAAACAAAAAGCTTTTGACCTAATCAACTCGCACCAATCATGGGAATCAACGGGAAACCAAAACTGTTGGCTTTTGTTTGAATTGACATTATTCTTCATAGACACCTCCTGCCAAAATCATAGGGGAAAGGCGCCAAAACCATCATTGCCTTGCTGAAATACATTGCAAAGATTCAAGATGAAGATGATTTTGTTGTTTACATTTTTGGGCCACTTTCTACTTGTTTTCTGCACACGTAACCAAACTTCCATGTTTGATTATCTTGTTTTATCATTTGGTTCTACCGTAGTTTTTTACTTGACTCTTTTTATGTTCACCAAATAGCTTTCAGTTAAAGATTAAGTGAATCAGTATTTCAGTTGGCATTGATAACATGGTGCTGGTTGCTTCTGTAAAATGTGAAGCGTCGATCATTACCCTCGGATTATCTTACTGCAGCAGAGATTTTTTAGGAAATGCAATGCTGCTTTTGTTATTAGCAACAAGTTTTCATAGACAGAATAATGTGCCTAAAATTTGACCTTAACATTTAAACTTAACCTGGACTTTTCCCTACCGAAAAATTTGCTGCACACTTTTTCTAAATCTGGCATGGAATAATGCAGCATAGAAAACAAGGTCTGATTTTGAAGCAGACTTGTCTTGTTAACAACAGAAGCTAGATAAATGTTCGCTTGTCAGCCCATTCGTATTAGAATAAAAAGATAAGCTGTTTGTTCAAAGTGCTTAAACCAAGTACATTAAAATTCAGCTCCATTTTTCAATTCGACATTTTCCAAGAAGTGAAATAAAGCTTACATAGTTTTATGTATCGCGGGCTGTCGGCACGCGCAAGCATAACTATCACTGCCAAGAAAAAGACCATGAAAGATGTTGATAAACGGGGAGTCTTGCTGTGTGAAGAGATCGATCACTTGATCTTGCAGAGTTTGTTTCTTCAGATCGCACCAACCAAATGAAGTTTCTGACAAATAGTTACATCTCAACTTTACTTCGAAATACTGCACAATAATTGAATGCAAGCTCCTTGAACCGACTCAAAAAATGTACAATACCTAGAACCGTGTTTTTTCCAATAATTTAGCCTAGGAAGAGAATAAAACAAGTCGGCGAATCTCCATAAAGAGAGTAAAGAAAAGAGCTGAAAATGGAAAAAATAAGCGCAAAAGTTGTCTTTCTAGTTCACTGAGCTTCACTTTTTAGCATCGCTTATTTTTGTAACAAAATTTATTTAAGAAGAAAGCGGCCAACTGCATTAGCAGCTGAAACTAGCTGTGGAAAGCAAGCTCCACCATTACGGCAATTGCACAAAAACATCATAATTTTTCTAATACCAGTGACGTGCCAAACGCTTTCTAATTCGCGAAAGTAGTTTTTCAGCGTTGCTTTTCCTTTTTTGCAACAACTCTGTGACCTAATTACCCACAAAACAACAAATAATTTCTTTGAGCAAAAGAAGAAAAATTCCAAAAGGAACGCAAGAATTTGTTTTTTCTTACATAGACTGGCGTTTGGTGCGAAACGTTATGACGGAAAATGCTGTGGAGGACGCACTGCAACATGAACTCTGCAGCTTGAAGCATATGCGACGTTTAGTTTCGTTGAACACATTTTTGCAAGAATTTAAACTTAATGAGTTTCATTTCATTGTGCAGTGTCTTGAAATAAACCGGACTTACTGCTCAAGCCGGAAGAATTGCAAGTTGCGATACTTTCAGTCTTGTATGGCAGAACAGCCGCATGGTAGATATTGACTAGGCTTGGAGAAGGACAAAGTGCGAAACTTCTCACATCTGCGCAAAGGATTACGCAACTAATAAAAAAGCACATATGTCCACTAGAAAAACCTGCCATGGCTGAGGAAATAAACAAGTTTAAAAGAGGTGCTCAGAATTAATTCAAATCTCAGTAAACCGTCCTTATTCTGCCTACGCAAGTTTTGTTTCATGTTCTACGCCCGCCATGGGGACTCCAAAACCGAAAACCGTAGCTTACACAATTATGTTTCCAAAAGCAATTAGTTTTTATCTCAAATGAAACCGTAATAATCATAAGTCGCAGTAGTGACATACACAAGTGAATCCACCACAATTTATTTGCACAGGGAAACTAGTTTCGTGTTTAAACACATCTCCAGTCCTGCCAAGTTAGAAAATCTTACTAGGAAAATATTCAAACGAAACCGCATCGTGTTTTTGTATAAGAGTCCGCAATTTAAATGTAACTTTATTCTCAACGTCTAGCAGATACTTCTCGTTATTTGGTAATGGGCGCGAAACAATCGGCACTAAAGCCTTGCATTCATATATAATGGAATGCTGCATCAAAGATTGAATGACGGTGTCTCCAGTGGCCAAAGGCAGTGTCGCAGCCGGGATGGGGCCGAGGAAGCCATGCCACCCCCCGAAACAACATGTTGAAATTTTTGCTGGTGCTTCATAGCTATTTTTAACTGTCAGAAAATAAACGGAAGTCCGACTCAAGACGACGTCGGTGACTGACAAAGTCATTGACTGGCCCATCCCGAACAAAATTCTTGGCTGAGCTACTGGCCAAAGGGGCCATGCGCCAGTGGCGATTCTAGAATGAAAAAAGTGGGGGGGGCACTGCGGGGCCAAGGAAAAAAGTAGGGGGGCCAACATAAACGTAAAATATTGCTGGCCGAAAGTTATCTGCTGTATGGGTCAGTCAA
>JGI24021J15306_10002112_pt1 | contig 20920 bp, 12 predicted proteins | sample Ectturendosymbi1_FD_15306 | JGI IMG/M metagenome (IMG submission 15306)
ATCATAACTTTTGAACCAGAAATGCTAGAAAGTCGATCAAAGGCTCAAAAGACTCGGACTTGAGCCTAGTTTCCAATGAAAACTTCAGTGAAATACTTTGGTCTAGCGGTTTGGGCCGTATGCCAGGCAACATGAGCCAAAATGACCCAAAAACTACTTCACTTATGACGTCACTTACAAAAAAATCCGCAACCCCCAACCAAAAAAATTTTTTCGAGCGCAGACTAAAAGACTATCCGATCCGTTTGAGCCCTTGAACAGCTCTCTGGCGCAATGGGCAGAGGAGCTAGGGCGTTGGTAAGGCAACTGACAACTACTGGTTTTAGGCCGATTTCAAAGAACGAATTAATCGTACCCTGGCTCTTAAAGTGTTAATGGGGGTCACATAGAAAAGCCCTTTTTCAAAATGGGGTCGCAAAGCAAAAAATTTTGAGAAGCCTTGATCTAGATCTAGTTGGCCAGCCATTGTTAGAAACTAGCCTGCAAACTGTATTTCACCAATCCCTGACTAAAACAAAAGTCCAGCCTACTTTTCATATCATTCCATGATCTTTTTTCACAGCTGCACAAACAGACTACAAACAAATGGATGTCTACTGAAATGTAGGTAATTAACCCAACCTTCAGTTCATAGAAAAGTGTCAGTTAATTAAACTAATTACTTGATATGTGACTAAATATTAGCAAATAAACATTCATGGCCCAGCAAGCAATTTACAAAACATGGAAAGTCTGACATTCTGTTGGCATGGATTGCTTGAAAAAACTTTTATCACTTTTTGTGACAAGCAGACTATGTATTCATTGATGCAAATTTTATTAATTGTTTATTTGGTGATTTAGCAATACGTTGTTATTTAAATATTTTTGAAAGAAACTCCAAGGCAACACTCTCAAGTAAAGTAAAATTAAAAATGTCAGCTGTTAGTATCAGTCACAACATGAAATATCAGTCAAATATGTGTAGTCGAACAATTGCAGGAAATGCAAGTACCATGTAGGGTTAGCAACAGGTCTGGATTTTCCATACAGGTTTTCAAGGTTATAGCCTAGGGCAGTGTTTCCCAAACTGTGTGCTGCGGCGCACTGGTGTGCCGCTGAAGAGGCTGAAGTGTGCTGCGAAAGTTTTATGTTTTGACCAAACCTTATGCTGCAAATCTTTTTGGTCCGCGATGCATTGCTTTGGGTTTTACTTTTCATCTTAACTTAGGAAGTATGTGTGCTGCAGCCAAATTGAGAATGTATTAGTGTGCCGTAACATAAAAAGTGGGAAAAGCGCTGGCATAGGGCAATAAAAATTTTTTCTAAGTTTTTTGAGATGCTTTGCTTTGAGGTTGTTGCAACCTCTCCGATGGCATTACGCCAGCATACCATTAAGCCAGCATACCAATCTCCACTTGAAATAAAATCAATATATTTAAGGGTAATGTTTTAAAAATTGAATGATCCTGTCTTTGGCAGTCACACAGCATGAACAAAATTTTCTTTTTAGGTGGAAAGGGGGCTGGCAAAATTACTGTAGCTGATGGGCAGCCAACCAATAGAAATCCAGCCCTGGTTAGCAAGGTCATTCCAGTGCATTAAAAATGACAACAAACTTAGCTACCAAATAATTTCATTGTTTAGGTCACTCATGTTAGCCAAACTGTTTTTCAGTGAACACTGCATGCTGTTAATTTCTATATGAAAACACTTTAGAAGTATTTAACACTTTCGCATCCGGTAAGTTTGAGGATTTTGTGCTAAAAAAACTGGATTGCATGCACCTTTGCGCAAGCGTAACTCTGATGCCGAATGCCGTAGAGAGCTGTTCAAAGGCTTAAAAGACTCAGAAGTCTTGTAGTTTGCAATGAAAAATAAATTTTTTGGTTGGGAGTTATGATGTCACAAGTGGAGTACTTTTAGGCCACCTTGGCCCACTTCATCTAGCCCTAGGCCTAAACTATTAGACAGTAGTATTTCGCTGAAGTTTTCATTGGATGCTAGGCTACAATCTGAGTCTTTTTATACCTTCAATGACCTGCTGGGGTTTCGGGTTCAAAAGTTATGATCTGAAGTAAACAAATTATTTGATTAATTAGTTAATTAGATAATTAATTTGTTTATTTCAGATCACAACTTTTGAACCAGAAACGATAGAAAGTTGATCAAAGGCTCAAAAGACTCGGACTCGAGCCTAGTTTCCAATGAAAACTTCAGTGAAATACTTTGGCCTAGCGGTTGGACCCTAGGCCAGGTGATATGAGCCAAAATGACCCCAAAACTACTTCACTTATGACATCACTCACAAAAAATCCGCAACCTCCAACCAAAAAATTTGTTCGAGTGCGGACTAGAAGACTTGCCGAGTCTTTTGATGGTTTGAACAGCTCTCTGTAACGCAATCGGCAGAGGAGCTATGGCATTGGTAAGGCAACCGAAAATTGCTGGTTTTAGGCCAAATTTCAGGCACAAATATATTGTACACTGGCTCTCAAGGTGTTAACTCTTTGGCGTCCGGCTGCTTTCGGGGATTTTCAGAAAAAAAACACCTAAACGCACGTGGCTTTGCGCGGGAATATCTCCGCTCCTGTTCAGGTTATGGACCTAGTCAAAGCATCAAAAGACACGGCAAGTCTTCTAGTCTGCCCTCGAAAAAAAATTTTTTGCTTGAGGGTATGGGTTTTTTGTGAGTGACGTCATAAGTGTAGGACTTTTAGGCCACCTTGGCCCACTTTGCCTGGCTCTGGGTACCAACCGTTAGGTGGTAGTATTTCGCTGAAGTGTTTACTGGAAACCAGGCTACTGTTGCAACCTCTCTGGCGGTGTTGCGTTGATTGTGTGATTCACCACGAACGGGATGTGCATGAAGAATTACACCATCATATCTGTAGTCCAAGCAAGCAATAATAAGAGAGATTGCGAGCATGATCTCTATTTTTGCTTGCTGCCACGGTGCGAAGCTTTGGGCACATGCCGCTCGGGATTTCCGATCGCAACAAAATCGTGCTGTGACCAGGATGTGGAGGTCGTGCCGAGTTCGCAGCCTTCACACAAAGAACATGCGATCGGTGTGGTTCGTTGTGAAAAGGAAGGGATGTTGTTACAACCACTCCGGTGGTGTTGCATTGATTGTGTGATTCACCATGAACGGGATGTGCGTGAAGAATAACACCATTATATATGTAGCGAGAGCAAGCAATAGTAAGAAAGATTGCGAGCATGATCTCTATTATTGCTTGCTGCCACGGTGCGAAGCTTAGCGCACATGCCGCTCGGGATTTCCGATCGCAACGCTACAATCCGAGTCTTTTGATACTTTTGGATGACCTGCTGGGGTTTGGGTTCAAAAGTTGTGATGTAAGTTAGTAAAAATATTTGACTAATTAGCTAATTAGATAATTAATTAATTTGTTTGTTCATTTTAGATCACAACTTTTGAACCAGAAACACTAGAAAGTTGATCAAAGGCTCAAAAAACTCGAACTCGAGCCTAGTTTCCAATGAAAACTTTGGGCCGTAGGCCAGGCAACATGAGCCAAAATGACCCCAAAACTATTTCACTTATGACGTCAGTCACAAAAAATCCGCAGCCCCAACCAAAACAATTTTTTTCGAGTGCAATCTACTAGACTGGCTGATCCATTCGAGCCCTTCAACAGCTCTCTAGTGCAATCGGCAGAGGAGCTAGGGCATTGGTAAGGCAACCGAAAACTGCTGCTTTTTAGGCTGAAATCAAAGTACGAATATATCGTACGCCGGCTCTCAAAGTGTTAATCAGGACTGTGGTTTTGTTTTTTTCAAAGAGTTAAAAAGGCAACCATACTCATAATTGCAAAAAATTGGTTATTTTTATTCACAAATACAAATAAATCCATAAGGAAATGTCATCAAAAACATGCAAGCAGTAGAATATTTACAACAACTGGTGAAGCAGCCCTTTCATAGCAGATGCATTGTTTTTGGGATGGCACGTATTGCAACAGCAGTTTACAGTACCATTTTCTGAAACAGTTGGGAAATGTTAATTGTTTGGGACAAGGAGTTTGAAAAAGCCTTGTGATGACACACTGTTCAATGTTTACATCAACAATTGCCACTGTTGCCGTTAGTTTTGCTGAGATCAATGTACATTAACATGTTGCATGCGGTACAATGATGTTCCACGTTGTGAGGAATGTGTCTCGGCATGCGTCAGGCTGTGATCCCACATTAAATAACACACTTTAAAACTGCCACCAGAAACGTTCATGAGCTGTTTGAATTGATCACACAGGCGGTTCATGACTGGTCTGAGGTATTTCCAAATCTATTTTCTTGGTGAATCAGGTTCACACAACTCATAAAATGAAGAGATAAGCAGAGAAGCAGTTTGCCATAATAGAGAGCGTTCACCACAATTCTATGCTCCGATAAACATGTTTCGCATTGAAATCCAGTGTTGTTTGTTTGCGGTTGGTCTTGTGCTGCTGAACTTTCAGTGATATTTCAGATTTCAGGTAAAATAGAGTTTATTTCTGGGTTCGAAAGTGAATAGTATCAGTGCTGAAAATTGCCCGTATTCAAGCAGCAGCCTGAAAAAAAGGCCTCAGCGAAGGTGCAAATTGTGCAGGAACCATGGTTGCAAATGCAAAGAGGCTGTACTGCTGTGCATGGGGGGTTTCACTGCGATTGATAACATCCTTGAAACATGTGAACTTCCTTTTTTTGTCGTACCACAAATACTTGTTTTTTGGTTTATCAAAATTCATTGTTTTTATTGGCATATTACAGTTCATTGCATTCTGAGCCCGCACTCCAGGCAAACAAAGCAATAATTATTGAGGTTTGCTGTCCAAAATTGCTTTGAGAAACACTGCTCTATAGATTACAGCACCCGATTTTCAACAGTCATTTGCAAATGGTTTACCAATGCGTTTTTTGAACAGGATGTACCAAATGGGGAGCTGTGGTTACCAGTTACCACATTGTAATATGTCACATAGACTTCACAGAAATACAAAAACGACATCATTGAAGGTGGTATGAAACTTTTCTCATAATGTTTTAGATTTTTCACAGCTGCTCTGGTTTGTAAGTTATGGTCAAAAGATAAATGGAAAGCCACAAAGCGGTTTCAAGCCAGACACTGCTGTGCACGCTATGTAACTAATTGCAGCCAGACACAACATTGAACACTGATCCACGACACTGCTTCGCAAGCTAGGTATGAGACATGAGGTGATAGTGCCGCACACAATGTGTTAAAAAAATTAATGTAACAAGTCATTGAGGAAGAAGTTCTCGACAGAATGGCAGTGCATCGATTCTAAACTGAGCACACCAAAAAGTAGTATTTTTGGCACAGTGTTTTTCAACCATTTACTAAACATAAATCTTACATATTCATCCTGCATTTGGATTGCACTGCTGTTAGTTTATTATGTTTATTTTGTGCATACCACTGCATCTTACACTGCAACTTACACTGCAACTTGTCTATTGTGTACAGTGATTTTCAAAACATACTGAGTGGGTAAAAATTATAAAAAAATGTACATTAGCATAATAAAGAGACTATTAGCTTAATTAATGTCAGTGAACCTGTTTATGTTCAGGTTTCTTGACAAATTCTTGCAATTGAGCAGCTGCTTGCAGACGACGTTCTTTATCATCTTCTCTTCTGCAAACTCGTTGTATCAGCACCCACAGCGTTGCATCATCACTGTGGCTGGAGCCATGGAAGTTGCGATCTATAAAGAAAATGCAAGTTGTAATAACTGTACCATTTCCTCAAAGCACCTTTTTCAACTGTTGTAGCACTTCATCTTCGTGTTCAGTATCAGCAAGAAAATTGAGAAAATCAGAATTCCACAATACACTGGAAAAGCATGTAAAACAATGACAAATTTCATGCTTACTACAAAGGCATCTAAACAATGTATATACATATATATATATACTTGATAGTGTTTACTCCAAAAATAGTTTGAGATGCGAAATGACGAACTTTCCATTGAGATGCGAAAAGACCCAATTTTTGGGTCACAAGACCTTCCTCTCTGAGTCGCCAAATAATTTAATTTTATATTTTAAACTATTCTGAATTGCCAAATAATTTAAATTTACATCTTGAAGCATTTATTGTTTTATGTACTAAGTTTCATACAATTTTGTGCAAGCAAGTTGCTATTGTCAATAGCAGTCTTGAAATTGATATTTAATTATGAAGTATTTTCCACAAAATAAAAAAGTTGCCAAAGCACAAAAATTCACACAACCATCATCTGGGGAAGCATGTGAGCGCAAGAGTCAGTCTAACGCTTATCACAGATCAAACATCGGCTTGCCGATTTGCATATGCCTTTCCATTTTGCAATCTACAATTCTTCAAATCTTCATGGAAGTAAAGGCCAATAATGTTGTTTCATGCGCAAACAGGCCCAAAGTCGAAAAAATTTCAATATTGTTGCAATGTTCATTGCTGACAAGTTTTAAATCCATCATAGCCTTGGTTGATGCCGTATTTACTGTGATTTTTGTTCCTTTTGAAAATCAAACCCAACAATTTCCATGAGATGTTTTCTTTCAAATTTGTAGCCTACCAACCACTTATTAAACGTTGCCAAGTTTCATGTGTAAACAAGCAACAAGTTGAAACTGATAAAAACATTCGTACAATGTTCATTGCTTGAGAAGTTAACCTGGAATTCTAACTCTGTTTTTTTGTCACACATACACTAATCCGCGGTTGAATTTCACCCATTTTCAAAAAGAAAATAACACTATTTTTTTTCAATAAAGGTTGATTACAAAAACTATACTGGAAATGTAACTCTTATTCCATGATTTGTGCACTGATAAAGTTAATTTGTACTTTAATTTGATGCTGTTATTGATGAAAAGGAAAACCACATTTGACTGGGTGGTAATCGCACAGCGTTAGTATTCCAGATCCACTGATGCCTTGGTTTATGCTGTTTTAGCTGGCTGTACTGCAAACTCAATGTTCTCATTGGAGCTGCTTTTTTGTGATATTTTTCTTGAGAGTTTCTGGCCTAACCATATTCTCAATGATGCAAGTGTTTCATACGTGTAACCAAACATGAAATTGAAAAAAAAATCTTTAGATCAATGCTTGCTGCTTTCAATTTTATAAACTTATCCACATTGTCAACCCTGCTCAACTGTTGTGGGAAAACTTTCACTATTGCTATTCATGGTCGCAGTGGCCAAAATGACCAAAACTTTCAACGTTGTAACCTTGTCCAAAATAGTCAGGAAAAATTGTCAGATGTGCATAGAAAAGTGTACTTACAGTCAGATGCCAAGCAAGCTTTTTCTGTTGACGTCTGACATTTCTTAGGCCGAAGTTGCCAGCGGTGAAAGTTTTGGTTTTTCTTGGCCTTTTTGGCCAAGGTTACTAAGAGTGGAAATTTTGGTTTCTCTTAGTCTTTTTGGCCAAGGTTACCAACGGTGAAACTTTTGGTTTCTCTTGGCCTTTGCGCCCAAAATTACCAACAGTGAAAGTTTTGGAAAATGATGTGTTTTGGAGTTTGCCTTTGAGCAGCCTCAGGCATTCCACTCCACCACACGCGAGTTCACGATTGTTCTGGCATCCCACTGTGCAAATAGGAGTTTGCACTCAAGGAGGCAACTGTTGGCATGGGATTGGAAGTATGCGTATATACATACCAGTAAGCAAGCAATGGCAAGAAAGTACGCATAAATATGTACCCCAGCAAAGGTGTTAAACTAAAATTTCATCGCTATATGGTCACAATATTTTAACAGAATAGGCACTTGATAAAAATTTTTTTTACAATAAAGGTGATGACAAATAATCATGCTATTTATATACTGTAGATTCATGTGAGCAGACAAAACATTTATTCAGTTTACTATATAGCATGTGATTTGATCAGCAGTTCATATATATTTTTATCTAAGTACAGTACATTGGTACTATGATACATGGAAAGTTGTGAGATATGGTATTCTTCCAAGTTTGATTTGTGTAACATAAAAACGGTAAGCACAACAGGGTCATAAAGTAATAAGTAAGAATACCTCTATAATGTCGCATGTCAACTCCAGGATTCTTTAAGACCAGCATCAAGTTTCGCCTTCATGTCACAGATCTAATCAAATGTTATCAAACTTCCAAAAGAGTCACCTAGAAAAAATTAGATTAATAACTTAAATGCACTAAACACCTTCGATGCCAGTATTTTCGGGAAAAATCCCAGTTTCTAGCGTGTCTTAGCAACTCCATAATTTGCTAGGCGATTGTGCTAGAGAACTGTTCAAACCCTAAAAGACTCAGAAATCTTTGGGTCTGCACTGAAAAAAATTTTAGTTTCGGGTTTTGTGTATTTTGTGAGTGACGTCATTTGTGGGATAGGTTTCAGCATTTTCGCTCAAGTTACCTGACCTTGAGTCCAAACCGCTAGATGCAAGTATTTTGCTCAAGCTTTTACTAGAAATTAGGCTAGAATCCGAGTTTTTGAGCCTTTGATTGACTTTCTAAGGTTCCAGGTTCAAAAGTTATGGCCTAAAAACAACAAAAAAATTCATTAATCCCCTAACTAGGTAATTAATGAATTTGTTGTTTTCAGACCAATAACTTTTCAACCAGAAATGCTGTTTTGTGAATGTATCTTGTACTTTAGTTCATGCTAATTACCCATGCAGTGACTTTTTCATTGACAACAATGCACTGCCAACAGTGCACAACACCACACATATAATGATGCCCAGACACTTTTGTTTAAGGTGATGCAGAAGTTGCCTGCTTTGTTGTATAGAAAAAGACAGCTCAAATTTTTGGGCCATGTTATATGCAAAGAACTTGAAGATCTTGCTCTAAGTTGTAAAATCCCAGGTATACATGCAAGGGTTGCCCAGCATTTTATACTTATCAATAACTTTGAAGGTTTACGAGTGTAAAATTCTTGAAAAATTATGGGGGACTGCACGTAATATAACAAAATGGAAAAATATAGTACATCAAGGGCTGGATCAGCCATGATACCAGAAGAGAGATAGGTTGCCTAGGAATCAATCACATGAAGGTATTCTGATGAAAAGGGGGGTGTGCAGGAGCTTTTCTTGCAGCCCACAAGAGCTTTCTCAATTTCAGAAAATGTTGCAAAAGCCCAACTCTAGATAATTGTTGTTCCAAAAAATCCTCCTAACTATAACAAAATCTCTAAATTAATGTGAAATGGATTTTTGCAGCCCATGGCAAATTTGCACTGATCAATTCGGCGCTTCGAGCTTCCAGAGTTGTGCAGGTCTACACTAGGGCCACAGACTGTTTGATACTGTAAAAATCAGTGAAAAACTCCTTAAACAATAAAATTTATTCAGCCTCTTTTCATTATCTTTGTAATCGTTCTTATACAATATTTAGTATTACGCAGCAGTTTACTGTATTGATTGGGTGGTGGCTAATTGTTAACCCCACATGTGTTCACTTCATCTTTTTGCACAGTGCTTTTCACCAATTTTAATCATGATGTCAGACTGCTGGTTACTGTTACAGTACCAGACCATAAAGTGCACTGAAACTCCTTTCTCAAAAATCTAAAATGCGCCTTATAATGAGGTGCATCTAAATGTATGAATCTGGTTGTGCTTTCTCACCTAGAACCAGTTTTATGTGGCATACGGTGCCATTTATTTGATTGCTAGTTACACCTTAACTATGAGTGTTGCACATTTTCTATTTCAAAGACTGCCATTAGCCACATAACACTTTGGTCCACTGTCTCAATGGAGGCTTTTGCATGGGTTCAAAATCACAACGATTTTTTTGTAATCAGATCATCATGTTATGCAATAAACTAACAACAATTGCAATGGGCTGCACATGTGGTTCTGTGAGTAGCTAGCACATACCTTAATGATGAAGCACATATCGCTTTACTCCACGAGGCTCCTGACTACTGGCTACATTGCACACACTGAATCAAACACATGCTACTTTTATGGATTACAACTGAAAATTGTTGGAAGTTATTTAGAAAGAATTGAATACAGTTTGACTGGTGACATTTTTATATCAACATGCCGCTATTCTCGACTTATATAAGTTTTTATCTGCCACGTTTGTCATGTGTCATGAGCAAAACTTCTCACAAAAATAATATTTTTGATTTATAGCTTGCCATACCACTTACATCTATTTCACATAGTTTAATTGATGAAAAAACTATAATAAAACATCAAAAGTTTGATTAAAGCTGTTGCTTTTATTAAATCTTATTTTAAAATGTCACCATGTTGAAAACAAACTTGGACCGCAGGACTTTGAAGGATAACTAAGCAAACAATGGAACAAACAAAACCCAAAAATAAGAGCAGCCAAAAAGCAAAACGGCTATAGGCAGGGCTAACATCAATTTGGACTCAAAAATAAGGACAACCAGAAAGAAACAAACATTCATCAGCATATTTTTCACTTTTTACGTGGTGGTCCTAAACTTTTGGCCATGAAAGTAGAAACAAAATTCTAAATCCTTTGTTGCTTCAAGTCACTTTCAGACATTATTGCTGAAAATAAGGTGAAATAATGACGCAAGTCCAAAATAAGTACATTTCTTAGAAGTGAGTACAATGAAGTTTTATAAGACAGTCCACTTCATAATAAGGACAAATCTTACAAATAAGGACGGTATGGTAGCCCCAGCTATAGGTGATCTAAAAACTTTTGAAGTTTTGTGTCTAATGTATATATTTGCAAGCTCAAGGCAGCTAGCTGCTTTACACTGTGTTCCTCTTTCATTCAGGAATGCCATTGCCATATAACAAGGGTTGCCTACCCGGGATCATGAGCCACAGCCGCATGCGCCTCTTTGCCTGGTTTCATGCACCTCTTGCATGTATTTATTCAAGTATAATGTGCAAAATTGTATGCCAAAAACACCAACGCAAAGTTCGGTGCACATTATAAACGAGGTCTTAGATTTTTATGCCTTTACGCCAGAGGGCACATGAGTTTAGGTGCACATAATAAACAAGTCATACGCAAGAGAACGCGCAAGTATGGTATATTTTGTATAGCCTGTTACAGCATAGCGCAGGGGTGCAAAAACCCGGTTGCACACTAACACAGCGTGACTAAAAATTTGGTCAAAAAAAAAGAACTTTCAGCCATCGTTACAAAATGGCAGCGCACCTAATTTTCACTCCCGCTGTATCTGTGTTGCACGACGTTGGGTAGCTTCGGCAAGTTGCTGCACTTTTCTAGAATTTGATGAGTTGTTGCACGATGCATGACCTGGATGTAGAATGCGGCCCTAGTTCTTTTGGTATACCAGAGCTTCTGTCAAATGGGACAGCACTTCCTAAAACCGGTGTGTTAGCGTTTTACGGCATGGTATCTGTGGATACAATGCACTGTAGATAAACTTCGCTGTTTGCAGTTTCAATGCTGCTTAGGCTTTCAGTATAGCTTGATTTATGACAATTAGTTTGTGTGTATATTCCAACACTACAGTTATCAAGCACACCAGTAATCAGATATCTTTCATGACTGCTAACAAGCATTACTATATTATATAGCATGTCTGAGTGAAAGAGGAACACAGATGTATAAAGCAGCTAGCTCTCTTGAGCTTGCAAATATATACATTAGACATAAAACTTTCAAATTTTTTAGGTCAGCTATAGCCATTTCGATTTTTGTCTCCTTTCATTTTGTGGTTTTGCATATGTTTCCATTGCTTGCTCAGTTATCCCTCCAAGCCATGTGGTCCAAGTTTGCTTTCAAGATGGTGGCATTTTAAAATAATATTTAATACAAGCAACAGCATTAATTAAAATTTTATTATTACAATTTTTCATCAGTTAAACTTGAAATAGATATAAGTTGTATTGCAAGCTAAATATGGAAAAATATCTTTGTGAGAAGTTTTGCTCATGATGCATAACAAACCTGACAGATAAGAACTTATTGTAGGTCAAGAATAGTGACACATAGATATAAAAATGTTAGTTTTTTCATAGCTGTTTATGATGAATCCTACATTAGATTTTGTTATCACAAATATCATAAATACAAGAAAAGTCAACACTGTTTTTACAAAAAATACATAGAAATTTGCGGAATTTTCACATTTGAAGATTTTTCCTAAACGCTTCCGCAGGCCACTGAAAACTCTGTGGCAGGTCAATTGTTGCCCACGGGCTGTTAATTATTGTCATAGCCTAACATGTGTAGAAATAAAACCAATACTAGCAACAACTTTTAGAAGTGCACCTTTATCGTATTTGCATATATGTACACATGTTACTTAAAAAACAACATGTATTTCTTCCAAAATATCTGTTTTTCTAGTATATACCACATAAATTGTGCTCATTATTTTAACCAAACCACAAATATTCAAACATGTTTCATGATCATTGAAAATTGGACTTTTGGAGCTTTCAAATGATACCTTACTTGAAAAAAATTGAGAGATAGCCTTTTTCAGAATCAAACCCCAAAATTAGGTCACAGTTGAGTGATCTGAAAAGGCATGCTTACAGTTTGGCTTCTAAAATCACTTAACCGTGACCTAAGTCAGTGAAAGTTAAAAATGATGAAAAAAGAACCTTGCCTACCCATCAACCAAATTTGAGGTTCCTAACTATAGAAATGAAGATTTTGTTAAAGATTGAAGACAAATGTCAATTTTTTTTTAATTTCATGCATGACTGATCACAAAAACAGCCAATTTTCAAACTCTTGTATCTTTGAACCACTGACTCAATTTTGCTCAAATCACTGTCATTTGGCTCAGAATGATTTTTGCTCTATAAGCTGATAAATTTTCATGAAAATCTGGGACTAGTGGTGACATTTTTTGACTTTTTGTGCTATTTGGCAAAGAATGACCCTTGAAAGAATGACCTCAACTGTCAACGAAAGCTCCCTGATTTCACTGAGTTCTTTTACCAATGTGGTGGATCTGTTTACATGTCAGTTTTATCAGCATTGTGGAAAGGTGTGTTCGACTTGGGATGATAAACCTCAAAAAAAAATCTGAAACCCAAAACAAAAAAAATTTTTTTCATTGCAGACTTGAAGACCTGCCAAGTCTTTTGATGGTTTGAACAGCTCTCTAGCACAATCGGCGGAGGAGTTATGCTATCGCTAAGACACGTGCAATCTGCTTGTCTTAGGCTGAAATCATACCAGCTGCGAAGGTGTTAAAAAGCATTATGTAGTTTGTGGAAACTGCATGATACCGCATTCACCAGATCTGTCTTAAGGGTCATTTATTTCAATGTTTCCAACTTTTTTAAAAAGTTTGATTGACATTGGGGCTATCCAATGATAGTTGTACAATGATTTTGTATCCTAACGCGTCTTCTATGCTTTTATGATCACAATTGTACATGTCAGTTGCTCTGGCACGACCCTTTATGTACATAGGCATGCTCTCTTCATCTGTAATTTTTCATCATGTTCTGTGTTAGGTTGTTTTAACTGTTGTTTTCTAACACTTGTCAATAAGTAATTACTTTATTACTTATAGAGCTTATTATAATAAGCAGGATTGGTTGACTAGATGACCACCATGGTCTTTCACCAATCCTATGCGACCATCTTTGTTTACATTGATCGATTCTCTTGCCTTTGCATTTTCAGTTATTCTAATTTCCACTGACAATTGGTTACTTCTTTGCATGATAGCTTTGAGACATTTTTTCTGCTTATTACCTGATTCATATGAAACGATAAATTACAGACAAATCTGGTTAATTGCATAGCCTATTTGCCAAGCCTTTTTATGCGTTTAACCGGAATATGCGATTATCGTATTAAACAAATATGTGCAAGTTTACCACCTTACTCTACTCTTGTCCAAATGCTAGTTGCCTGACACCGCTGGTAAGCAGTAGCTTGATGCCAACCACGAAGATTTCTAGCACTGCGGGATGTAGATATGCTTCTAGAAGTTTCAAAAATCTATTGTCCCTGATGTAACTGAGTGCTGTACATAAAGACTTAATTGATTTGTTAGGCTGTGGCATCATAAAGCTTTTATGACCCTAATGGCGTTTCTTACGCATTATACGGTTGGGGTATTCATCAAGTGAATTTTCTTGATGTGAAAAAAACAGAAAGAATGAAGCCAAACAACTAGCAAAGTTTCAGACAGTGCATTGTCAGCGGCGGAATACACAGCAATTCTGCTACATATACGGCAATTTGCTGCCAGTTTTTCTGCTCAACTTTTATTGCCGCTGCAAAACTTTTCACTACTACCGCTCACGACTTGCTGCCAGAACTATCAGCGAATCCACTAGATTGGCAACACTGTTGAACACCGACTGATCCACCCCACAGGGGTTTGTTGTAAAGCAGACAGCTTGCATGAACATTATTAATTGACAACACGTACCAAGTAAATTGAGGCAAAGCACAGCACAAAAATGAACACATCATTTACTTTTAAAATAACTTTCAATCGTTGTTTGTTTGACATGTTTGGACATGCTGTGAAGCATGTGTTTTTCTACTTTGAAATAAAGGTCCATGTCCATCCCCTGAAACTGAAACTGCCGACGAATTGTGTCAAGCGCGGCAAGCACTTCCTTATTTTAGGGTGGAAGACCAGTGACTCCTTCGGTGGGGTTTTCTACAGTGTCGTCACCTTCTTGTCTGCTCTGCACGACTGTTTTACTTATTTCAACATCATTTGGACAACCTGTTACTTGAAGTCCATCGTCAATGCTTAAATATTATTCATAACTTCCTCAGTGAAATTGGCCAGAATTTCGCTGAACAGTGAAAACCCAAGAAAAGGCCCATCTGGTACGACAGGTGTTAGACCACGGAAAAAACAATTTTGAATCATTTCTGCAGATACGCTGTTCCAAGAAGCACTCATAAAATTAATAGCATCAAGCACAGAAAGAGAATGAGCCACTTCTGTTGCCATCATTGTTTCGTTTGAATCAATTTTAATCAAAACCTTTTGCAGCATACGACGTCGGTAATAATGTTTAAAGTTTCTGACATTGCCTTGATCCATTGAGTGAACAGTAGAAGTGGTGTTTGGAAGCAAATAAACAAATTCTACACACTGTAGACGATTTGCTTCAATTTTGTGAACTAAACAGTTGTCCAACAACAAACACACTTTTCTGTTTTGCTGTTGCGTAGATGCATCAAAGCATTCTAACCACTCTTGAAAGAGTTGCTGTCATCCAAGAATTGCTGTTTGACCAATATAATATGGGCAGCGTGCTTACTCCTCTGAAGCACCTTGGTTTAGTGGACTTAACAACAAAAAGCAACTTCCGTATGTCAGAGCCGTCCATGTTTGCCAGTAGCAAAACTGTTAAACGTTCTTGTGACTTTTTACTGTCAGAAGGCTTTTCATCTTTAAAGCATATCGTTCCTTGTGGAAGAGCACGGAAGTAAAGGCCTGTTTCATCACAATTATAAATGTCGGATGCAGATTTGCTTTTTCGCAGAGCATAGGTCCACTGATGATAAGCCCTCTACTTTTAACTTCCTTCAACCATTGCAGCAATGCCTCTCCTACATCTTCATGAGTGCATTTCTAGCTCTTTTGCAAGAAGGGCTGTCGTTGCTTTAATGAGGAGCAAAAAGCTTTTCTTTTGCTTTCCAAATGCGTGAAACTTGTGATTGCGATATTTTAAACTTTTTAGCAACTGCACTCTGTGATGCTTTCCTTCCAAGCTCTTCAATTAAAAGAATTTTATCTGACAAAGACAAATCATTTCATTTTGCTTGTTTGCGTAATCATGACATTTTAGACTGTGAAGTGTACTGTGCGCAGTGCTTTGGAAAACCAACAGTTGTCAAATGAAACTAAAGTTCGTTGCGGGTGTACAGTCGGTGCACTTTTTTTGTTCTGTAGAGTTTAACAAATGTGGTGTGAAGGTGATAAACATAGCTGCATGCGTCGCGTCGGGACATTACCCAAAGCCATAAAGTAAACTTTAAAAGTGCTAACCTTCGCAACAAAGCTTCGCACTGGCACTAGAGACAAGACACGACACGACCAGTAAGCACCGCACGCAGTTGTTTACTGCATGTGCATATCCACTGCTGAAAGTCGAATGTGCGGTGTTGATTTTGGCACCTCGATAAAAGGAGTCATTTTGGCAACAGTTGCTTAATCGATTTAATGGCACCACAGGTTTTCACAGCATCTGAGCAGGGCGCATTACACTCCTTTAAAGTTAACTATGTGATTAAGTGACGTAAGTTCACAAATGTAAGGTACATTTCTATGCGAATAACCGGCATGCAACTACCCGGACTATTTTCTTCACGTTTGAATGGTTTTGGTTTGGGTTGAAGATTCCTATGTAATAAAGCGGTTTGTGCGTTTAACCAGTATGCAATTAGCCGAAGTCGCCTGTACTGTATGTTTCAGACTAAAAGGTGCACTTAAAAGCCTTTCATTTTCTCAAAAGTCGACAATGTGCCTTACATTGCAGTGTGCCTAATGTATGAATCTGGTTGTGCTTTCTCATCTTGAATCAATTGTATGTGGCAGAGTGGCTAGACGGTGCTACTGTATTTATTCAATTGCTAGTTATGATTTTTTTGTCAAAAGACCATTATGTTACGTAATAAACCAACAATTGCAATCAACAGCTAGCACGTAACACAGATCATATTACCCTGAGGCTCCTGACTACATTGGTGCACACAGAATCAAACACGCACACAACTTATTCTATTCGTTTCTAGCAGATTAGGCATGTGTGACAGATTAAACTCCCTCGTATATAATGACAGATTAAATTCCCAGTGGCAACTCCAGCACTCTGAAGTTATTGTGAAAGAGTTGAAGTTATGCCTCATTTAATGCACATTAAATCCGATGCGCTTTATGTATGAAAATAGAACAACTAGCATTCAATTTTTTATACTGTGCCTTTTAATCCGGCGCACTATACGGTCCGAAAAATGCAGTAATGTTGGATGTAAAATTCTGAATCAAAGTCAGAACTACACTGCTTACCAATTTAACTAATCGGTTTAATAAGAGACAATCCTGCTCAGAAACTTCATGACTTCTTTTCCAATTAGAATTGCCATATGTTTTTAATACTCTATACATTTTACTAAATTCAATACTTTGAAAGGTCTTGAAACCAATTTCACAATTTAATACTTCTTTTAATACTTATAATGCCATGTTAGAACCCTGTCTGTTGAGTGTATGTTGAGTGTGAGGATGAAATGCACATGCGTTTTTCATACAAACTTCTCCACACATGAACAGCCATTGTTCTGACTTTATGGAATGACATACCTTTTGACAAAAATGCACTAAAATTTTAGCAGAACTTAATTTGCTACCCACATGTTTATGCAACATGATTAGTTGTTAGGCATTGTCTATTTTGCCTTGTCAGGCAAAAGCTGTGCTGGGGATATTTTGCCTTTTGTTGAACACAATTGGATGAAGTGGTTAGTTAAAAACGATTAGAAATGTTTCAGTCATGATGTATGTTTTTTGTGAAGGAAACTAAAACTGCTTTTCCAAAAACTTTAAAACATTTTTCCTGAACTTGAATATTTGTTTCAGCACGGGTCAATATTCTTGCCTCATGAGGCAAAAGCAGTGCTGGAGCTACTTTGCCTTTAGCCAAACATAATTGGATAAAGTGGTCACCAAACAAGTTTGGAGCACATGACACCTGTACTGACTCAGTTCAAACCTGAATGGATGAGTATTGTCATAATTTTAGTGCTAGCAAGCTGTTTCTTGTCTGTGTTTCAAGAACTGTATGCTAAACCCAAACTCTAAACCTTAATCAATTTCTCCCTTTTCCTGCTTGTCACATGACAAGTAATAGACAGTGTAATGTTTTTACTTGAAAGGTCTGCAGCATCAAATGTAAACTTTAGTTTACGTAGTATGCATCTAAAATGTTCAGCTGTTTAGTAGTATGCATCTAAAATGTTCAGCTGTGAAACCTGAAAACCCTTAAGCAAGTAAATCTGCTAAAAAACAATTAAGAAATCAGTAATAAATTACATGGAAAATTGACTAGATGCCACTATGTACACCTCGTAGACATATTTCAATTCTTTGTACAGCTCAAGCATGGGCTTGCACAATATAAAACACTAAGTGTCTAAGTAGCTGGCAACGGCTATGCCAGGTCAACTGCTAGGTAGCCACGCCCATACAATTTTGCGCATGATTAGGTTTAGTCACTATAAACAGAAAGCAGGTTCAGACTTTCTTTATATTACAGTAGCGTGAATATACAACGATAGAGTGGTCTTGGTCTTAGCAGTGATGTCTGAGCTATGCTATTATTAGTGGTAGAATTTTGTAATGGTGCTCTGGTTACTATTTCAGGTTTAGGATATGGTAGTGTTTATTTTGCCGAAAGCGGCAATTGGCAAAACTTCTGCTGGATATATTTTGCCATTCACACACGTTCAGAACTGCATCCATTTTTCTCCGGATATAACGCTCTCTTTGTCACACTAGCAGCACGGCAAACACAGTTGAGGGGATGTGTCTAGGGCTGCTGTACGAGTGCTTGTTGGTTCAGCTCTTACCATTGCTGCTTTTGCTTTCCTACTGAACATTACACATTTGAGAGTGCTTTTTATGTACTTTTTTTAAACCTCTCTAGAACTTTTACGGTTTGGGGTTGAGGTTTACAGTTTAGCTTCAGGGTTCATCTTTACTGCTTTAGGGTCTAACTTTGGAAGTGGCTATAGGTCTGCCAGCGACATTCATTTTTTTAAAATTATTTGTCCGCCGCCCATCACATGACACACCTCAGATAAAATGCTTAGTTCATCCCACTAGCAGCACTTCTATGAACGTAGCTGAGGTGATGTCTAAATATGCTGTGCCAGTGGTTATTCGTTCAGCTCTCACCTTTGTAGCTTTCGTTTTGGTGATAGTGGTCACACTTTTGATGGTACCAGTATCCGGTTTGACTCTCACCATGGCGCCTTACGTTTTTTATTTTGGGTATATTTTATTTCAGGTTTAGGTTTAGGATTTAGGCTTAGGGTCTAGCATGTCACCAGCAAGTGTAGTGCAGTCTAACACACACTTGTCATGGATGCAGACGTTTGTAAGTGTCATGTGACAAGCGACAGATGAATAATTTTCAAAAATTCACACCTTGGCTGCTGGGGTACGATATATTCATACTTTGAAATCAGGCTAAATCCAGCAGTTTTTAGTTGCCTTACCAACAGCATAACTCCTCCAACAATTGTGGTGGAGAGCTGTTCAAGTCCTTAAAGGATTCAGCAAGTCTTCTGGTCTGCAATGAAAATATTTTTTGGGGGTTTTGCATTTCAGGTTTTTTGTCAGTAATGTCACAAGTGAGGTAGGTTTTTGGCCATTTTGGCTCATGTTACCTGGCATAGAAATCCCAACCTCTAGATCAGTGTTTCTCAAAATGGGCGGAATCGTCCCTTTGGGGGCGATTGTGATGGGCAAAGGGGCAAAAAAACACCAAAGGGGTGAAAATGCTCAACCACTAATCGATCATTGAGTTAACCTCAGTATCCTACTATTATGACTTATTAGTTCCTTGCAAATTTTAATTTACTATGATAATCGTTGGAGGTTGTTGCTAAAGCAATTTATCTGTTGAATTTTTACTCTGGCTTGTCTATGTGCCCAGCGACAGGGTGGATTATTTCAGGGTGGTGGAGTCACCATAAAAATGTCACAGCTCCGGCTCCACAGCTCTTCTTTTCATGAACAATGCTCCGGCTCCGGAGCTCTTGGTTTTCATGGGTGTGACTCTGGCTCCGGGGCTCTCTTTTTTCATGGCTCAGGCTCCAGTTCCGGCTTCTGTTCGTATTTACACATTAATATATTAATTGTCTTGGTGTGCCTCAAGCTGATAATGGAAAATAAATTAAATCAAGTACACAAAATCTGGAGAATATACAGTACCAAAAAGGAAATCAGCGAAAAAACAACAATCACAGGTTCAAACGATTCAGAGAACAGTTCCTAGCAGAAACGCAACTCAGGTAATATAAACAATTTCTAGAAAGGCAGTCGCTGTTTTTGCCTTAAATGCCTGAGGACCTTTTGTTATTTCTTATGGCAGAATCAAGAAAATGGCTATTTTGAAAACTACATTTGTGTCCGAGCATTTAAACAGATTAGTCCCAATTTACCAGTTGTTTTGAACTCGTTGCATACTTAGCCTGTTGCAGTCTTGACGATTCTATCTAACAGCGCTGCCCGGGAAACCATACAAAGAGTGCAAAACACACAGTTGACTCTCATCTGTTCTTTCTAACACGCACACATTTGTACTAACCCAAATGCGAAGATGTGTTTAAAAGCCCTTTATTCAAAGAAATAGTACAAGTTCTAGCTAGACATTCACATTTGAGTTTTGCTGAAAACTTGTGATTTCTTATCTTTTGCACTCACAATAAGCAGTGATTAATGGCAAAGTAAAGCACAATTTGACATGCTAAGCTTAGGAGAAAATAAGACTGATGTTTACCGTACTGAAAACATATTTTTACCACAGATGAAAACTTCAAGAAAAGTCCACATTTGCGTACATTGCTTTCTTATACCCTCCTGATGATGTATTGCTATGCAAAGCAATGACAGTTTGCTACCAATTATTTATAACTTTCATGTTATAATACTGCTTATAAACCTAATGTTTCCTAGTGAACTTTAACAGTAATCTAGCAGGGTTTTTTTAAGGTGCATGTTTTAGGGACCCAATTTGGGTCCCTAGAATTGAAAATTGGGTTCTTAGAATCAGAGAAAGTTATCAATGGGTCTCCAGGATCAGAAAAAATTGGGTCCCTACAGGTCCACACCGGGTATCTAACATTTTCCTCAAAAAAAACTGAATCTAGTTTAATTTAATTTAATTTATTTGTTTATAGCAGACACGAAGTCCATAGTATGAACACACACACTCTGCAGAACGCAGGTTGATAAAACAGACA
>JGI24021J15306_10002116_pt1 | contig 20907 bp, 11 predicted proteins | sample Ectturendosymbi1_FD_15306 | JGI IMG/M metagenome (IMG submission 15306)
TGGCATGTGAACTCTATTGTTGCTTGCTGCCACAGTGCGAAGCTTTGCGCATATGCCGCTCGGGATTTCCGATCGCAACACTAGTCTGAAGCTTTAGAGACCTTGATTAGGCTGTTAGCCTAAGCGGTTGGGGAGTTATGGCCAAAAATAGACCCTGAAAACTGCTCAGCCACCTAGAGGATATTTTGATCTTTTTCACAAATAAATTTTCCTTTCAATATTTTGGCTTGAAATTTGGTGGGTTGTTGTAAAACACCCAAACACACATTTTCTGCAAGTTTGGTGGGTGCTGGCTGGCAGAAAAGTGGTTTGAACCTCAAAATACCCCCGAAATCCGTGTTTTTGCCCTCTTGGACCCCCCACCAAAAGAAGTTTCAAAGTTTCAACTTTTGATCATCATTGCAAAGGTAAGGTCTTCACGAACATTTTTTATGCAGAAAGTTTGTTTCCAACGTGTTTGGTTTGAGCTGTATGGCTGTTTTAATGGACGCAACTGGTTTTCCTAGCCTACACGAAAAAAAAGTCGTTCAAAGGTTTACTGGCCACTGTAGTGGCCGGCGCGGGCATTAAGGTTTTAACAAACCGGCGCACGGAAACAGCAACTAGGTCATGACGCGAGCTTTAAACACGCAAGCGTTGCTTTTCACAGAACCGACACTACCCATCCCCACCATGTTTTGCACAATGTAACCGTAATATCCTGCTGGCGTAAAGACCACTGTACGAGAACACGAGGAAACTATGGCAGAGAATAGCGCAGAGACCTCGTAAGCGCCACGTTCAGACAGAAAATGACACCGTGACATCAAGAAGATGCCTTTTCGAACAGACAGCATAATTGAAAATTACATAATCTGTCATTTCAAGCGCTAGATTTTGAAATTTTCCTTGCTTCGAAATGTTCCCTGCAAAACATTACAGGGCTGCAGAAATCACTGCCATCTGATAAAACTTGCAATGCTTTCTTATCCTATTGCTTCATTTTACTATATTATTAGTTACTGCTGTAGATTAGTTACAAAGTTCATTCATGCCATTTCATGTCACCTCGCTAATGCCACGTGCCACGATGATCATGAGGTCCGGGTATTGATGGGTTAAGATGGCAAGCATCGCTGTGAAAGAACAGAGACAACCGACGAAAACGAGAAAAAAAGGCCATTCCTTTTTCGGATAAACAGAAACGTAGTGGAAACCTGCCAAGAAGAAAACTATGATTTCAAGCCCTTGCTGACAGCAAAACGTAAAAAACAGCTGTTTGATTTACTAAAAAGAAGTCATGTGCAGCCATCCGAACACAAGCAAAATGCGTAGATCAGTCAATAGCAAATCGGCGGATTCAAGAAAATACTGAAATTAAGAAAAGGTTTTAAATTTCGACGCCATAGCCTAATTCCTTTTCAAGGACAAAGCCAAGGTGACCCTAACATCATAGGTCTCGGTAACTTGACTATTAGCGGCGCCGAGATAAGGCTCGACCAGCAATAGCTGAAAAAGCGCAAGAAAATTCGCATTTGCATCGACTACCATGTAGATCAAAGGGCAGCGACGCACTTCTCTCTAGATAGGTCACATGCAACAAAATATGTAGCATTCGGTGGTACATAACTATACTGAAACTACACGGGAAAATACACTGGATTAAATGTTATCAGGAGATGGTTGGAGTTAATTTGCTTGACAGTGTCGAGGTACACAATGCACACTACGCCATTCACTGCTCCGGCGTCAGTTTATAGCAGAGAAGCATCACCTTTGTACGGGTGAAAGGTCAAAACACGCTTTCGGATTTCCCCGGAAGTTCTACCTCATGTGGGAACAACTTTCAGCGACAAAGTGGCCAAAAATTCAACACTGACCGAAGGAAGTCTAAGTAAACTGACAAGAAACACGGGAGCGCGACTCACTTGGAAGGAGCTCGCGGTCTGCGTTCTCGGTGCAGTTCGGGTAAGGGTAGAACAAGTGACCTTTTTCGAGGGGGTACGGAATCACTCGAAACGCTGCAAAACACGCGGTTAATTGTGGACGTTGACGAAACCATGAAACATTTGCGCGAATTGAGATCACGCAACAGACGACGTCATCATTGGTAACTGTTACCAGCGCTGAACTATTTACACACACGACGGCTCACGGCGTGTGTAATGGTTGTGCGAAGGCTGCATGCAGCAGGCTGCTTCATGCTTTTCAACATTGCCGGAAACTCGAAACGCTCAATTGCGTCTCCGGGTTATTTAGTTGGTGAGTGAAAGCGGCATCGCAAGAAACTCGGGCTAAAATCCATGCTTTTTGGTAAACGGCATTTACTGTGCATGTGCACAGCAAAATAAAACAATTACCTTTGGCGTACCATTCTAAAATGGTGTGTGTATTATTCCAAATGTTGAACAATTTTTTCGTTTTCACTCATCAAAAAACAAAAGAATCTCACACTGGCACCCTCAAAGTTTAACACAAAACAGCGCGGTTTATTTAAGCGACAAGCGATTGGTTTGTCACACTTTGTTTTCACGTAAAAGCGCCATTACATCCTATGAGTAACAGTACATATCTAATTCAAATCATGGACTCCCGTTAGCTGATGCATGCGTCAACAGGAACGCGGACGCAGCCCGTCATCCGGCAGCTACATTACAGCTAGCAAAGGACCAGATCACGCGATGATCTCGTCCAAAAACGTGTGGTTTTTAATTATAGCGTTTGACACAATTAACTGATAAACGTTAGTTACAAGTTACTCTAAATTCTGCCAAGCAACAAAAAATTGCGAATATCTGCAAAATTGTCATTGTTATAGCGACAGAAAGCTCCATAAAAATCGTTATATTTTAATGCACCCAAGCTATCAGCCGCACGTACTTCCTTTCCACGTGCAGTTGAGCAGGTTTAAGGCACCTTCCACGTTCTTCCAGTGTGGTAAGTGATAAAACGCATACGCAATCGCTTCCGAGTCGCCGCGCTTCAGTATGTGTTCGGGAGGCAAAACAAGGCTCTTTGTTTCGAGTAAATACTGGTAATAAAGAGGAGATTCGGCGAAGTTGTTATTTAGAAAACTTGTTACAAACTCCTGTTTTCTTAAACTTGCAACGAGGTTTCTATGCTATGCTGTATTGAGCCAAACCTTGCTTGTCAAAAATTTTTGGCAGAAACCAAAGTACTGTAAATAGAAAAAAATTAAAAGAATCGTTTATTTAAATAATCTACTATTGTTCATCTAATATTCTCAGCAACACCACTTGCAGCGACAAAAATATTTGCTAGAATCACGTTAGAAATATCAAACAAATAAAAAGGCCAATCAAACCAGTTATGAAGGAAATAAGACGATGGCTCATAACATTGTTGTCGTCATAGCGAGCTTCAACGTTACTATTCTATGAGTTTGCAGCAATGCACCGCCATGTTAAAAGTCGCGGTACTTGATCACTCGAGCATCAATATAGTGGCCTCTTGATTTCCTGATATTCATAGCTCAGGCCGGCGCAAACGCACTTGGACGTTGAAGCAGCGCATCGGCTCAAGAGCGACAGTGCAGTTTGTATAAAAAGGTTGAAACAGCAAAGCAATTTTATTTGCCGCAGTTCCGCGGACATCGTGTGTTCTCACGCGCAAACAAGTCTCATTTAATCTTGAGCCTAAAGTACTAATTTAAAAAATGTCACTGTTGCTTGAAATGTCAAAACACATCATACATAACAAAAGTCACAGTAGATTTGTTGTAATTCTTAAACAACATTTAGCTTGCTTGGGCATGTTACTGAAGGTACGAAGTCATTGGACGCAATCTGATCAGCAATCGTGTGTTCAACCCATGCATTTAGTCGCAAAACAAACGCCTGGATCACGTAACAAGGAAAAGCAAGCGTCTTCTACCTTCGGCACGTGGGGGTTGAACTCGACCGCTCGATGGATCGCTTCCACCGCACTCAGTTCCGCCGTCGTGAAACCGCGCTTCGTGGCGACCTCAAGAGAGAACTTGTCGCAAACCGCCCGCGCTTTCAAAAGCGCCGACGTGTAACAAATTGTCGCCGACTTCGGTAAACTGATGTCTAAAGCAGATTGGATCAGTTTTCAGAAGTTGCTGGGATTGTTGTTAGAGGTTAGAATCAAGGCAGCGCTTCTCTTTCGCAAAAATGTTTTCTTACAAATTCAAGGATAACTAACAAAAACGACTCTTCACACAGAGACTTTTCACCAGCAGAGCCCATAAAAAGTGAGCTGGTTCGTTTCAACAGAAATAAACGTTTCGCATTCCTCTCCAGCCACATTGCCTCTTTTTGAAGTAGGATATGATTCAAGAAAGGGAAGGTGTAGTTTGTACCCGACACGCAGAAAAAAGCAACATGCGGTCAGTGATGGTTTTGAACACCTTTAACGGCAGACGAAGCTGCTGCGTTAAAAATCAAATTTGGTGTGAGTGGATAGCACTAGACCAGGGGTTCCCAATCTGTGGTACGCGTACCATTTTTTCACAAAAACTGGATTCACAGCTTTCTAGTTTACGTCTCGGGCTTTGTTTCTAAACAAACAAATTTTTCTGCAGCTTGTTATTCCTATTGTGTCGTAACATTATGACTTTCGATGCACTGTTAGCAAATTTACGTCACGCATCGACCAATTGGTGGAAAGTAAACATAAATCTCACTAAATTTAGTTGTGGTCTTTTATTGTTATTTGATTGTGTATTTATTCTTCCGAATAAACTAAGACTCGATCAAATTAGTTGTTCTGGAAGAAGTGGTACGCGTTGACAATGCGGGGTGCCCAGCACCAAGTGGTAGGAGATCGTAAAAAGGTTGGGAACCCATGCACTAGACGCTTTCTGTGTGATGAGCAAACCGACGCGGTGAGAATCACGTGCACTTGTACATCGGAAATCGATGAAGCTTGCCGGATTCTGCGTCTTTCGAAACTTTACTTGCAACGCTAGAGCGTGTTTAAAATTTTGCCCAAATTTTTTCATCCAATGTTTTACAATGCTGACACCACACTGCCCTGAACATACCACAATTTTCCATTAACTAATATTCTGAACGACACTTCGGCAGATGAAATCGATTTTCAACAAGAAGCAAATTCGACTCTCGACGTGCATGAGCACGTGGTTGAACCGGCATTTGAATCAATGAGGTATTACTGGCTGAGTGTGGTTGCGTTATCGATACCGAGTTTCAGACAACGACAAACAATTGGTTCTGACGCTTGTCACCATCGAAAACATTTTGGTCACCAAGAAGCTAACAGCATGTCACGTAATATTGGCAGAAACAACGGCACAGGCAAACGCCTTTTGACTGACCATCGTATTTAAAGAGCAGCGCTTGAGCGTCCGCGTACAACTGCAGCTCCAACAACGCTTCCAGCAAATTCTCGTGGATGTTGAGAACGTTGAGAAGCGGGAACTCCTTCATGAGCTGCGTGAACGGAACATCACGTTCACAAAAAGATAAATCAATTTCCATGGGAAAAAAACGCCTAAGTTTAGGTTGCGCGACAGTGCTTTAGTAGTGTGGACACTATTTTCCGGCTAAGAAGCAAAGGGTGCATCCTTTTGAAACGCAATAGATCGCTTTGCCTGTACACGAGTATTTCGTTGACTCGACAGAGGTACATCGCAACACTTCGCTGGGCGTAAGGTTCCACGCAGGCGAGTACGCACTAGGGATTTGATCACCAACATGATAACTGCAGCAGAAGCTTGCGCAAGCACGTAACTGTTATTCGAAGGCTTCGCTAGTACGTCACACAAACGCAACTGCACACTACTTCAGTGCCCGGGCAGGAAGGTCAATTGCCACGTGCGCTAAAAGAATATCATGAACAATAACAAATAACAGGTATCATGCAAGTTGTGCATTTTTGCACCATAAAAACTTGAACATGGGGTCACGGTAAGAACTGCAAAGGGGCTGCTTTGCTCATAAATTTGAAAGCGTTGCGAATTATCAACAGGCACAAATATCTCATTGTCTTCCACAGTTGTTTCGTGGTGACAACACATGGTATACGGATGAGCTGTTGGGCACCCAGGACCCTTTATGCATTTCATTTTATTTAACGGCTGCAATTTCCTTATGCATATGGGCGAAATTTCACAACGTATAAATCGTCCAAAAATCGACAAAAACAATCTTAAGGTAATACCGACATACTATATCAAGTATTTCAAGAATTTAACGAAAATACATCTTAAATGTTGCATAAAATTTAGAAACAAGTCAACATAAATCGCGTACGTTTTTCGTAAGATTGCAGCTTTACAGCATTTTAAGTGACTATATTGGCAGCATCTGCAAGAACTAAATCTTCAATACTTGGCAACGAACAAAATCCGACGTTTCATTACGAAAACAGTCATGCAGCAATGACAGCAAATTTTTCTTTCCAGCACTGCGAGTTGCGGCAACTAACGCCAACGCAACGCGTTACTTAAATTGAGAAGCGACGCAATAGTCAGACTTTGGGGGGCAATCCCATCCAGGGCAAGTGGTATAGGTGCCATACAGCTTTGTAACCGCAACGAACTTTAGGCTTTGCCATAATTGAACATACGTTCAAAACTTCAGTTGGAAGTTGAGCGCATGCCAGGACAAATTTCCAAGAATCCCAACTGGAGATAGTTACACGCCTGAAGGGTAGTGATTATTTGCGACGCGACAGCGCACGCAAGCGAATGAGTGAGGTCAGCGCGTATGGCGCTTCATTCGTTAACTCGGTGCGTGCGTCCCTCCCGGTGCAGTCTTTGATTGCTTACGCCGGAAGTCAAGCTCGCGGCGCTTTCTTGACATCATCATCACCAGCAACAGCAGGGTGCGCGCAGCTCAACGTAAGGCCATTGCAACGGATTCCAGCGCAACCTACGCATCTCTTTCGAGCTAATTTGCATGTGCGTATCTTAACGAGCAGCTCGCGTGATGTTTTCCTTGCGGTTACGCAGCCACGTGACTTCATTTGCCGGCAATGTGAATAAAAAACGCTCATGAAAGGACGGTCGATTTTAGTGTCTTGCATGAAGGAAGGATGTCATCGAAAGTAGTGTATTTTCATATGGTACCGTTGCTTTGATGGCGAAGAATGCGTAATGTAAGGGTGGTAGCTACATTAATTTTTCCTCTTTTTTTGCATGAACTGGAGCGCATTGTCAAGGTGCATATACAAAACAAAGCTTCTAATAAAACTGCGTCAAAACACGGCGTCAGCAAACAGAACAGAGCAGTGCGATTGACTAAATATAGCACGTGCAAGAGCAACACTAAACATCTCGAAGTGTATCAATTTTTGCAACATTAATCAAGGTCGGATACTCACATCTCTCATTATTTTTACAGCTTCTCTCGTTTTTCCCAGCTTCCTTGCGCACATTGCAAGCCTTCGCTTGATGTAAACCAGAACGTTAGTGTCGCGACCTGAAAATGAGAACATGCTGAGAGTTGCTTTCTACCAGCGCTTTTCTCGCATTGTCACGATTTACGGCAATCTGGTTTCTCATGTGACTCGAGTCAAAAACAAAACATTCAACAATAATAAAAATGTGTATTAATTGTTGGCGAAACCAATGCTTGAGGATTAAGCACTGGCTGGAATATTTCTACGTTCGCAGCTGCCTGCAGCAAAAATTGCAATAATTTTGAGGTTGCCCATCCTTTACCTGGATATGATACGAACTACGCAATGAGCCGCAGACGTGGCCCATCGCGCGAGCGATGGGCCATGTCTGCGCCACATCCATAGAATAACCATCCGGGTCATGGTTTCGCTATGGCAGTGATTGCCAAAGTATCGGTCGAGGCCCAAACGAGGGCCGCAAAGGGTCAACAAATGGGTCTTGCTGAGGCGATCCGAACCTGGCTTGTATATTTTCAACCTTGTCTGTCTGCAGCGTGGGTACTTGAGCAGAGAGTAGATTGCTGACATTGAAAACGAACTTAGCAATTTTCTGCCAAAAAGCATCCATGCAATCATTATTACATTCATGTTAGCGTACGCTGCCTAAGGCTTTGGTTGTGAGATTGTCACCAAACTCAGATTTGAGTCGTGCTCAAAAATGTTTGGGAACCGCTTTGCCACGGGAGGAATTCACAGTCGCGATCGCTCGTTCGTCTCTGACTCATTGCAGGCGACACTTCCCAGCGCAACGTCACAAATCTTGCCGGAAGTTTTTGAGGAGTCTAAACACAGAACAACGCAAGTGTCGACGAGCTGTGCTCGTCAGCTCGATGCTGATGACATCTTTACTGATAACCGCGAACTGCTCAAGGTTTACTTGGGAAAAATAAGAAAGGAAACACGTAACACACAAGAAAGATTGGCGAGAACTTCTGGAGTTGCGGAACAAACGTTTCTATAGTTGCAACCATGCTGATTTGCAAAATGGCGACTGTGAAGAAATACTTCCAAGCTTTATGCTGTTTGCTCCACAAGAGAGCGTTCAGGTAATCAAAACGTAACGCTTTCATGGATAAAATCAGCTGATTGTTCAATTAATGCCTTGCTGCATTACCTGCCACGGGAAACATTCCCGATCGCAAAATATGGACGAACTTTTGAAGCAAAGGTTGAAAAAACAGTATCGTCTGCAGCGAACTGGTGAGGTTTAGGATAAGTGATTACGTAATACCGCGTCATCATATGTTTTTTCCACAAAATTATCAACACTAGAAAGCACTTCGACAAGCAATATAATGCGAAATGTCGTTTCTGCGAATGGATCAGTGTGAGAGGTCGGTTGTTAGGTTTGGCGTCGGTATGGGTTATTTACAGGATAAAATACTTTTCGTTGCTTCCACTGTGAACTGTCATCCAAAATGGCGACGTGTTTTTTGTATGAACAACATACTCTGGCAAATGTGGTTGCCATCTACACCAAGAAAATCACAGGTTTAATGAATTAACATTTGTTAAAAAACAGCCGCCAAAAAAATGTAAAGAAACTGCAGTTTGAAGCGGCCGAATTCAACTCACGGTGTTCGGCGTCGTGTGCAGTGCTGTGATGTTGTAAGCTTTGACTCTTCCTGTAGATCATGTCACCCGATTTGAGAGCTTTCTTCAACAGCTTTTCCGCCTGCAGCAACGAAAACAGGTTTGCAGTGAAAAAACAATTGTAGGCAGTTTTAAGTGTCGGCATTTCGAAATTTATCTCGGGCAGGAACAACGCAGAAACGCATTTCATGGTCAAGCATGGTCTAACATCGCTCGTTTGTATGTTTATTCGCAAACGATCGATGCAACAGCTAAACAGTTGAAATACGATGCGCCACGGTCAAACTATTTGCAAAATCCTCTGCTGTTGCAACCGAGTTTCAATGCCTCACCGCCTAATTGCCACAACAGCCAAATGTTTTAAGTTAAGCAAACTCTATGGTTAGGCCAGTACTAGAAGACGAGCCCTTACATGATTATTATTAGGGCAACCAATTTCTTGACCCAAACTTAAATTTTGATTTTATAATTCACAAATTTTGACTTTATTTTGACCTATAAATTTCCTGCGTTTGCAACTACAAAATAAACTTTTCTTACAAAATAACCATTCTGCTTCTTTCTCCAGCACATATGACCGGCGAGGAGCCAGAGCTTGTTGATGCTGTTTTATTTTTCATGCGACTTCATACGAGCACAGGCTAAATTGTAATCAACTTAATTCTAATATTGATCAAATGCAAATAAAAACGTTCAAGTTTTGTGAAACCCAGGGACCCACTTTAGAGCAGCTAAAGAGCCGTAGGTTGCCGACTCCTGCCTTAGGTGTTGAGGTTAACTCGAAGCATATTCATGCATTATCTTTGAAACTTCTCAAAATTTAGTTGTTTAACTTAAAATTTAGTTGTTTAACTTTAGGCATGATCCATTGGTAACTACACTAATACCTATAGTAGAGTAAAACCTGAGAACATAGAGTGAAAACACTATATGCATAATAGATTAAGCATTGAGCATTTACGAAACCAATAATGGATTGAGCATTTACCAAATTACTGTAAGACCACATTTCTTGCCTACCATACCCAATCTCCATAATATCCAATCGTCCAGTAGTGGTGGGAAAACAACATTAGTACGTCAGAAGCCACAACAATCCCATTATTCTTACAGAATTGCAAATAAACTTGTAAAAGCACGTCATTATCTGTTGTTATAGTTTCAATAAAATATCGTCAAGGCAAAAAACTGTGCTGCAAGAAAAGTTCAACCTAACGATAAATTTTGACCTAATGATAAATTCTGACCTTTTTTGACCTAGTAACTTGGCAATCGCTAATGGTATCAGCATTGAATTTGGTTTGTGGACGTTTCATAAACTTCAAAAAAGGCAGAAAATTTTCGACTTCATTGACTTTTGGTTGCCCTAATAATCATACACGAAAAGCGCTACAGGGGTTCTCAAGCTTTTTCCCGTTAAGAACCCCCGAGTCATAAAACAATCAACCCGAACCCCAGGTTAGCTGGCAAAGCCGTGGATTTCACACTGCATCACAACAACGCAAGATCAGGCAAAATCTGTGCGAAGGTTTCAATCGGCACGCATTTTCCTCTAGTATAGGACATTAAAAATCACAAATTCATGAAAACTCAAACGCCATCTAAATACCCTGGAAATCTTCCCGTGAACCCCTGGGGGTGCGCGAACCCAACCACTGCGCTAAGGCAACTGCAGCCCACAGACTTTGCGTTGCAAATGCGCGACTGTGCGCCGTAATCGAGAACAAGATTACTTCCCAATTTTTGCACAATGAATTATAGGAGGTAGAGACACAGGAACAGCGAGTCAGATCGCCGTATCACATTCTCTGTTCACTGAAAAATGACACGACCCTGCATCGAATGTCAGGTTGAGCAGTGCACCGGTATTTGGCACTCTCCATATGTCTCTAACGGTATGCCATCTCTCTAGTGTTGAGCAGCATGGATTTAGTATTCCACCTAACAAGCCTATAACAATCACCAGGCAGCAATAAATTGCGTATTAGAAACACGTGGTTTACCGATGCAACACCTTAAGGCAAGCGCAAAAACAGCTACTATATTTTAGTTGTAGTCAAACGCCAACTCCTTCGTCAGTATCCCCGAACGATTTTAAGCAACAACAAGCTTAAAGTCACCAGATTGAAGCTCTGCCAAATGCGCGTTACCTCGGCAATGGTCGTCGCTTCTTCTTCCGCCAACAAAATATAAGCTGACGCGCAACTGCAAAAAACGGCATTTGTGTTGAGACAAGATTCGAACAATCGTACACCAGATCTTGCGTTCAGTGTTAACAACTTTAATCCTTTCAGCGAACCTCGAGCACGAAGGTTTTACGGAAATAAAGTAATAGGTCTACTTTTTAGAACATTTGCAAAATTAAAATTCGGTAGAAAAAACATAAAAAAGATTTGCAAGTGAAAAGATGCACTTGAGTATGAGTAGCAAGACTGGGATGACTGAGTGACTACATCGAATGTTTTTCTTGTTGTGAGGGTGTCGTGCTAACTTGATTTAAAAAATCAACTCATTTTCGAAGGTGACCGCAACTACGCGTCTCACTGAACTAGGCAAGCAGTTAGCCTTGACGTCGAAGGTTTAGGCGTCAAGTACTATAAGGCGCATGAAGAATGCGTCATATACCTCTTAAACCACAATGTTCACATTAAACGTGTGTTTAACAGCCCACCACCACTGCTACAAGTCAAGAGTGTGTAGGTTATCTCAGGCAAAGCAATCTTACTCCGGATCTTCGGCCAGAGCTCGGTGGGCAGCACTGATTCTTGCTTTGGGACTGCGTTCTCTCCACGCTTTCTGCATAACTGAGTGAAAAGGTATTAAGTTCTTGTACAAGCAAAGATGTTTGTTTGGCATTTTTAGCAGTTAAAACAAGAAATAGGGGATTATGTGCATTACAGGGTTCCCACACATTAAAAAAACATTTTCCATACTTTTTTTCAATTCTAAATGAAAACACTGTAATACCATCACTTGTCTTTATTTTTCCAAAATTTTATTCATGGAACACAACGATAAAAACACCTGCAAAACTGCTATTAGCGGCAAAGAATAATTTTTTAATAAACAAATGGATGAATTTGGAATTTCCATACTTTTTAAATACTTTATGTACATTTTGGCCAAATTCAATACTTTTTCAAGGTCCTTGAAACCGATTTCACAATTTAATTTATTTTCAATACTTTCAATACCGCGTGGGAACCGTGACATTAGAAAATTTTGCATTCGCGTTGCGTCTTGCAGATACGATTTGCACAAAAAATCTTGTACAGAAAATTCACAATTGAGGTAAATATCAATATCAGAATTAAATCAGAAGTTTTGATTTGAGGCTGCAGGGGTACGAGGAGCATACACAGTCATTCTTCAAGACATAAAAAAGTATCCAGTAACCAGTGATCTAGACAACAGATAAACTGCTAAAGCTTTGCAAGCGGCATAGCTCACATTCCCTGAGTGACTAGTTGCATTGATGTGTGGGAAAACCAGAAGTGCAGAAATGCACAAAAGCAATGGCATAGCTGCGTTGCCTGCGTCGAAAAAGCAACACTTCTAAAGCAACCGTACGACAGCAACCTACTGTTTGCAGCAGTGCTATGCTCGTCTCTTTCGCACGTAAAAAACGTTTGGTGATCCTGTGCCGATAAATTCATGTCGTAGTAAGTGAGAGCCTCTGTTCCAGTTACCCATTGAAACCTGTGGACAAACAAATCGAGACGTTGCACGTGAACGGCATCTTCAATATGTAGTCACCATTTCCGCAGACAAAGATTGACTTGCATTACGTTTGAAATCATACAGGCAGCAACTTCAACCTAATGATGCGGTGCGCAGCTGGGCATGAATTTTATCACTCTTCTTTTTCTAATGGCAAATGATACAAACTTGTTGCAAGAGATGCCGGTATAGAATTTAATACAGCAAACGAAAGCAATTCAACACATTTAGCATGTTGACTCCGAGTTTGCCTGAAGCAATAAGAATGAAAGTGAACAATGCTTTTTATCCCAAGTAAAAATTCATCAGCACTAAGTAGTGCTGCAGGGGCTCCCAACCTGTGGTACGCGAAGGTCTTGCTGGAGGTACGCGAGTAACTTCCATTTTTTCACAAAAAAAATGGATTCAAAGCTTTATAGTTAACGTATCAGGTTTTGTTTCTAAATAAATAAGTTTTCCTGTAGCTTGCTATTCCTATTATATCACAACATTATGACTTTCGATGCACTGTTAACAAAGTTACGCCACTCATCGACCAATTGGTTGAAAGAAAACAAAACAATAATCTCATTAAAATTAGTTCTGGTCTTTTATTGTTATTGTATATTATTCTTCTGAATAAACTAATATTCAATCAAATTAATTGTTCTGGAAGAAGTGGTACGCGTTGACAATACGGGGTGCCAAAGAGGTACGAGATCGTAAAAAGGTTGGGAATCCCTGAAGTAGTGGCTTAAGAGTCTAAGCCATGTGCGCCTCTTGCATTTGTTTATAACATTGGTAAAGACGCAAGTCCTGGACATGAGGTGTGTCCTGGACATGAGACGCAAGTCCTGGACATTAGAACTGCAGCAGATGATGGGGTTGCAGTTCGGGAGCTCTGCAGTTTTGGGGAGACTGAAAAGACCTTTTGCTATCCTTATTCCCTGGTGCAATCTTCCCCGGAGTGGTGATGCCTGACAATGACAGGGCTCCAGCTATGAACCAAGTAGAAATTTTAAGGGCAGATTCGGCTCTTCGGCCACGTAAGGCAATTAGACAAGGTATGGAGAATAAATAGGCACGTGGGGAATATTTTTCTTCTCCAGCATCTCCTGAAGCTGAACCAACCCCAATGTTTTGGCCACACCTTTTTCGGGACTCACTAGATTAAGTGAAATGTAGCCTCCTGATGACTTGGCAATTCAATGACCACAACCCTTGCCTGGGTTCACTTTACATTTAAGCAATTATTCTCACTCGCAGATTCTGCTACACATATACACAAGTATGTAAGGTTTGAAGTAGGGCCTGTTCTTCTGTTGATGAAATATGATATTCTACCTAGAATTATGATTTCTCCCACATTCACATCTGTCATATGCACAAATAGTATATAAATGAATAAAGACACCAAAAAGGTGTTTATCACCAAGGAAACGTACTGGAATGTGAAACATACACCAAACATTGGAGTTAAAAAGTTGCTTCTACACAATGCACCAATAATGTAGCTATGAAACAAGAGTGAAAATAAATATTCCACTCAATTGACTTGGTTTTACAATGGTTTGCAAGTACTGCAAGAAATCAAAACTGTGAATGAAAATTGGGGGAAAACATTTGTTCATCTGTAGCGCTGCACATGTTTGAAATGGATATCTGGCTTATGATGCAAAAACATTAATGGTGCTTACCTGTTGTACTCTGCACCACGAAACAAGTTGAGAGGATTTCTCCACACTTTGCACTCTGCAATAATGACATCATGTGGACTGAGCAAATAATTGTGAAAATATTCGCAATTTGAAACACTTTAACACCTGCTTGATAATGCATCAATTCAGTGCATAACAGCAGTTTAGGAAGAAAACATTCAGACTCCGTAGCTCAAAATCCTACTCTGGACTGGTATATAAGATCTGAAGCTAGTGAAGCAAATATCACTTCTAGTGATATGTATGCACTTAGTTGCCATTTCTAAGCTTATCTCTAGGAACATAAACAAGCCTGAGCTTCTAACTTGCAGTTAAAAGTATGCTTACTTGCTATATTTGCACGGGCTGGAGGAATACCATGCATACAACACAACAATTTGCAAACATATTTTTACTCTTTAATATCGTGCAAACATATGAAAAAATCTTCCAGTGCTATCTTGCTTGCAAAAAATTCAAAACGTATCATTTTCAAAACAGAAACCTTCAATCACTAAATTGCAAGAGAACACCTACAAATCAGTGCTTGTTAATACAAATGCAATATCTGCAGTACCATGGAGAGTTTTAATTAATATAAAGGGTTTGGATGAGGTGGAACATTCTAAGAAAAAAACATTATCAGCATCATACAATGCAACCCAACGATTTCAAGTTTTCTGTAATCTTTTGTTGAAATATTTTTGCTATATCGTATGTACCATAACAACAGCTGCCCACCACTAACAACTTGTTTGTTTATTTTGATGCACTTTCGACTCCATGTTTTGTAAAAAAGGTTATAAAACACAAGATACAGGGCTGATGATGTAACAATCAAACTAGCATTGTCTTGTGTAGCGCATTACTGCACTAAGTATCTAAGACCACAGAGAGTGTTACTAGTTGGGAGCCAAGCACTGCGGTTTTAACAAATTTTACAGTAAGTATATTGTTAAGGCTAATTTTTGAATAAGATAAAATAGTAGGGAAAGTGTTGCAACATGTATTTTGGTAGTTTGTTGACCTGGTAGTCATTGCATGAGCAGCATAAAAAAAGGGACATCAAACAATGATATTTGTAAGTCCTCAGGCATGTCAACATGCACGGAATTTCGGACTTTTCTCATATACAGTAGTATGGATTACTTTGTTTCATGATACTTATATTGGTTAAATTCATGTACATACATTAGTATGCATTAATACGTTTTGTCATATTTATGTTGGTTGAAAGCGACCAACATCAAAAAAGATATCAGAAAATACCCAATTTACCGAACTTCATTTCTTAAAAACGAAACACGTCAGCTTCTTTAAAGATACTAAGAATGGTCCAACAATCATAACATTGCTGCCATGGAATCATCACATCGATTTTCACTGCAATTAAAAACATTAACGAAAAGTTGTGATCAAGCTTAGCCTAATAATTTCTCCCCGTCAACTGACACAAATGCCCCAACTGTATGTGTCATTATTAGCGAAATTGCCTTGAAACAAGACTTCGTATAGTCTTTGGTAGAGCATTGCCAAAACATTGTTTCGAATGCAAAGCATTGATAGTCCGCTAACATGTGTTTTATGAACTTTGATTCGTGTCTTGAGTAAAACTGCTGAACCAAGCGTCTTCTATTAACACTTTGAGAGCCGGCGTACGATATATTCGTACTTCGGCCTAAAAAACAGCAGTTTTCGGTTGCGTTACCAACGCCCTAGCTCCTCCGTCAATTGCACTAGAGAGCTGTTCAAGGGCTCAAACGGATCGGCCAGTCTAGTACATTACACTCGAAAAAAAATTTTTTGGTTGGGGGGTGGGGACTTTTTTTGAGTGACATCAAAGTGAAGTAGTTTAGAGGTCATTTTGGCTCATGTTGCCTGGCCTAGGGCCCAACCGCTAGGCCAAAGTGTTTTGCTGAAGTTTTCACTGGAAACTAGGCTCGAGTCCGAGTCTTTTGAGCCTTTGATCGACTTTCTAGCGTTTCTGGATCAAAAGTTATGATCTAAAATAAACAAATTATCTAATTAGTCCCTTTGCAATTGTAATCACTTTATGGCCCACCTAATGGTATTGCATTTTATGAATCTGCCTTCCTTGCAACCTCTTGTATTGCATACTTATGAGGAACTACTCATGAGAAAGCCCACTGTGCTATAAATGTACTGTATGTGTTGTATTTTTGCTTTCATTATGAACTGTGAAAATCAGGGGTAAATCTTATTAAAATTCCATAAATTAGCAAGTTTTAATGACATCATAAACAGCAAAGAGAACGGAATTGTTGGTGTTGACAAGGGCATCATTGTTGAAAGCTGCAGGATCAACCATTTGATTTTTGCAGAGAATTTAGTATTGCTTGCTTGCTTCCTCTGAACAAGGGCTTTGAACATGCACTTGACCAGTTTTCAGCTGCATGCAATGAAGCAGGAATGTAAAGTAGCACCACAAACACTGAGTTATCACATTTCTTCCGAAACCCACACCTGTGCGCACTGCAGGTAAGTGGCAATACCCCACACCAGACAAAGAAGCTCAAGCACCTTGGAGTGGCATTCACAAGTGACAGAAGAAATAAGGACATTGATAGACGGATCGGAAAAGCAAACATGGTATTGCATGTGCTTTATTCTTCCATGGTTGCAAAATGGGAGCTTTCAGTTTCAAACACTGCAAAGTTTTAATTTTAAAACGGCCTTTGTTCCAATTGTCACATCACCTACGGCAATGAATCTTCAGTAATGCCTAAAAGAGTACTATTTCAGGTACAAGTGGCAGATACGGTATTTTTGCAGAGTTCACAGCGTGACTCTTTCCAACCAAGTGTGCAGCTGTAAAATTTATACAACCCTTAATGTAAAGCTAACTCGTAGAATAGAGAGAGCTCAGTCACAATGGTTTGGCCAGGTGAACAGAATGTTCTAGGAAAGATCGATGAGGTAAGTCCTGCTTGCTACACTTACTGAAAGGGAAAGACATCAACCAAGGACCAAGTGGCACAATTACATCTTCAACCTGACTTGGTCCCCTTTTATTGTGGATCCAGCAGAACTATCTGAGGTTTCTGAAATCTGTGAGGTATTGAGTCACCCTAGGGATGCTGACCCCACAATTAACTCCAGAGCAAAAGCAGGAATGAAGATGAAAAAGTGTTCCAACCAGTGAGCAAGCAACAATCTTTGTAATGCATGTGCTTCATACATGGTTAAATCTGCATTGCTTCTTTTGTCTTGCCACTACTAGGGTAAAATCCGAGTCTTTTGAGACTTTGATCGACTTTCTGGTGTTTCAGGTTATAGAGTTGGGCTAAAATTCTCAATTTTTGGCAAAATTATCAATTTTGTTTTTTTTTGGCCATGACTTTTCAACCAGAAACTGTAGAAAGCTAATCAAAACCTGAAAAAACTCAGATTTTAGCCTAATTACCAAGAAAAACTTGAGCGAAATACTTCCATCTAGCGGTTGGGCTCAGGGCCAGGTAATGTTAGCCAAAAAACCTAACCCACTTATGATGTCACTCACAAAATAGCCAAAGTATCATGTCATTATTCAAAGTCCCAAGACAATAGACTTCAGAACAAGACGAGACCTGAAACCATCAAGACTGAGACTCGCAAACATGGGTCTCGAGACCAAGTCTCAAGACTCCATCACTGGTAAGACACATATGCCAAGCACGTCACCATGCAATGATACGCAGTATGCTGAGTTTATCTGAAAAAAGCAAATGACTATATTTCAAGTATATTAAGATTTTGCATAGGAAAATATTTTTGGGTATTCATCTTTACTTGATTCATCAGGAGCTATAACCCTATAGATTTGTTCTAGCAAGGAGTCAAATGAAAAAAAATTATTAACTTGAACTTCTAAATCTTTTCATGATTTAAACTAGCGTGAGTGTCTATGCCAGTGCCCAACAATAAGAAAGTTATGTAACAAAGACTTGAATATCCCGATAGCTTCTGAAGGTTTTCTATTAAATAGGTCATTCACATCATGTCGAACAGCTCAAGTACACTGTCAAAAAAATCCTGCTTAGAAATAAACAAAATGCAGAAAAATGATCTACTTTGCTTGCTGTCATTAGTTTGTGAAGTGTTTGCTTCTGGTTCTTCTCCTCCTCCAAGCAGCGGACCAAGATGATTAACAGAGATTTGTTCAATGAAAGACATCCCATACTTCCTGAAGTACCACCATTCAAATATCTGCAGTGACATGGTTACAAATAATTGCTTATAAATCTTTTTTATTAAATTTCAGCAGCACAATGCAGACATTTGATAAACATTTTTCAGTGTGTACAAACCCAAAAAAATGAGTTACATGTTGAGCCTGTAAATGTTTATGTTTAAGAATGTGCAGTGGAATACTAAAAAACTTTGCCACATGTACGAAGAACAGTAAAAATATAGAAATGATTAAATAGTGGTGGCAAGCGCATAAAAATTGGATAGGCAAAGCCAGTGAGCTTTAGATGAGACCATAAACCTGAATCAGCTTTAAGTTTTTGTGTTTCAGGGATAAGAAATTGTCAGGATGGATGGATACTCTTAAAGTTTCACAGAAGTCGAATATGCAATTTTACAATCTAAAGCAATGCAGTGGCATGAAATATGATTAAGATTTGTTGCTTCAAATGCTTAACCATTGATCAATTTTGAGTTACACAGGTTTGATAAAAAATAAAAAACAAACTAGTGGCAATTAATAGGACAAAAAAAGCATGAGGCTTGCATATTGAGTCAACTGCCTTGGACTTACAGGAAAAATGTTGACAGACATTACAATTGATGCTTAACCATCATGTGGACACTAAGGAGACTTTCTCCATTCTTAACATGTTTGCTGTCTGTGTACAAATATATCACACTTGGAAATCAGGCATAAATCATGTGTCTTAACAATGGCATAACTCCTTAGCTGATATGTGCTAGAGAGCTGTTCAAGCCCTTAACTCTTTGGGGTCTGCTAGGTTTTGGGGATTTTCAGAAAAAAACGCCTTAACGCACGTGGCTTTGTGCGGGAAGTTCTATTGTCCGGTATGCTCTACAGACCTGGTAAAAGTCTCAAAAGACGCGGCAAGTCTTCTTCTAGTCTGCCCACAAAAAAAATTTTTTGCTTGGGGGGTGTGGGTTTTTTGTTTGTCACAAGTAGAGGACTTTTAGGCCACCTTGGCCCACTTTGCCTGGCCCTGGGTGCCAACAATTAGATGGTAGTATTTCGCTGAAGGTTTAACTGGAAACTAGGCTACAATCTGAGTCTTTTGATACTTTGGATGACCTGCTGGGGTTTCCGGTTTAAAAGTTGTGATGTAAGTTAGTAAAAATATTTGACTAATTAGCTAATTAATTAATTTGTTTATTTTGGATCATAACGTTTGAATCAGAAACGCTAGAAAGTCGATCAAAGGCTGAAAAGACTCGTACTCGAGCCTAGTTTCCAATGAAAACTTCAGCGAAACACTTTTGCCTAACAATTGGGCCCTAGGCCAGGCAACATGTGCCAAAATGACCCACAACTACTTCACTTATGAAGGTCAGTCACAAAAAATCTGCAACCCCCAACCAAAAATTTTTTTCAAGTGCAATCTACTAGACTGGCCGATCCGTTTAAGCCCTTGAACAGCTCTCTAGCGCAATCGGTGGAGGAGCTAGGGCGTTGGTAAGGCAACCGAAAACTGCTGTGTTTTAGGCCGAAATCCAAGTACAAATATACCGTAGGCCAGCTTTCAACGTGTTAAACAGCTCTCTAGTATAATCTTCTGAGGAGTTGTGCCGTTGCTAAGACACATGGCTTATGCTTGATTTCAGCTGAAATTGCCCAGCGGCTAAGGTGTCAATAACGTTGCAGGTATACTAGCTGTATGCTGGTTGGATGTTATGCCAATAAAAATTTGAGCTTTAACTAATCTTTTAGTACACCATCTATTGATCATTTTGCGAGGTCAAGAATCAGACACTGTGACCTTATCTGAGTATTATGTATCTTCAGCTCTTATTCCAATAGAATCTAATATTTCAGTACTTACACAGAATATCAGTAGTTCAGTCCTGTTTTTTTTTCGCTGAAACGTTTTTGTCATTTGTCCCATAACTGTATTAAAACTCTTAACACGATTCATTTGTCTATATTTTCTGACATTATGATCAAATTGACTTAATTTTTTCGGTCATTTCAAGACAAGTTTGGTCTACGACCGAAAAAACAGGGTTCAGTCGCTGTTACAGTCATGATTTCAATATATAATAGGATTTTCAATAAAGCTTTAAAATAGTTTGAAATTAGTACATAAAAATTTCCATGTCCGAAATAAGCCAGTATAGTGGAACAATTTCAGTAATATTGAACATGTTGAACTGTGTGCCATAACAACACATTTTTAACACTTTGAGAACCGGGATACGATATATTCGTACTTTGATTTCAGCCTAAAGCAGCAGTTTTCGGTTGCCTTACCAACGCCCTAGCTCCTCCGTTGATTGCGCTAGAGAGCTGTTCAAGGGCTCAACCGGATCGGCCAGCCTAGTAGAT